>Ga0163144_10000152_pt1 | contig 157222 bp, 133 predicted proteins | sample OliLak19BULKMAT1_FD_123175 | JGI IMG/M metagenome (GOLD analysis project Ga0163144, IMG submission 123175) | Freshwater microbial mat bacterial communities from Lake Vanda, McMurdo Dry Valleys, Antarctica - Oligotrophic Lake LV.19.BULKMAT1 | ecosystem: Environmental > Aquatic > Freshwater >...
GGTTTGTTTTCCTACGACCTGGGGCGGTCGCTGGAGCGCGTGCCGCCGGCTCGCATCGATGAGTTTCAGACGCCGGCCCTCGCTCTGGGGCTGTATGACGCGCTGCTGGCCGTGGACCACGTCGAAGGTCGGGCGTGGATCATCTCGCAAGGTTTGCCCGAAACCGAGCTGCCCGCTCGCCGTCGCCGCGCGGGCGAGCGATTGGCGCAATTTCGCGCTTGGCTGGACGAATCGCAAACCGCGACGTCGACCTTACCAATGCGCGCGGTTGACGTCCTGCCGGCGAAGATGCTCTCGCCGCAGTTTGCGGTGGCGGGACCGCCCGGGCTGACCAGCAACTTTGCCGCGGAAGACTATCTGAAGGTTATTCGCCGCGCGATCGAGTACATCTACGCCGGCGACGTCTTCCAGGTGAACATTGCCCAGCGGCTGTTGATGCGAGCGCACGACGACGCGCTGGCGCTGTACCTGCGGCTGCGGCGGCGCAACCCGGCGACGTTTGCCGGCTACTTCGACCTGGGCGAGTCGCAGATCGTCAGCGCGTCGCCCGAGCGATTCTTGCAATGCCGCGGCGGCGAGGTCGAGGCCCGGCCGATCAAAGGTACTCGCCAGCGGACCGCGCGGCCCGAGGCCGATTTGTTCGCCGGTGACGAAATGTTGGCCAGCGAAAAGGACCGCGCCGAAAACGTGATGATCGTCGACCTGTTGCGCAACGACCTGGCGCGGGTTTGCCGGGCCGATAGCGTCGTCGTCAGCGAGTTGTGCCGCCTGGAGAGCTATGAGTTTGTGCAGCACCTGGTCAGTGCGGTTCGGGGGTCGCTGGCATTGGGTCGCAGTCCGATCGACCTCGTGCGGGCAGCGTTTCCGGGCGGGTCGATCAATGGCGCGCCCAAGCCCCGGGCCATGGAAATCATCGCTGAGCTGGAGCCGACGGCCCGCGGTGCCTATTGCGGCGGCCTCGGTTACCTGGGCTTCGACGGTTCGCTGGACATGAATATCCTGATCCGCACGATCACGGCCAGCCGCGGCTGGTGGCAGGCTCCGGTCGGGGGCGGAATTGTCGCGCAAAGCGTGCCCGAGCGTGAATACGAAGAAACCTGGCACAAGGCCACGGGGTTGCTCCGGGCACTACAATAGACGGCAATGATCCTGCTTATCGACAACTACGACAGCTTTGTCTTCAACCTGGCCCGCTACTTTGAGCGATTGGGCCAGCCGACCGAGGTCGTGCGCAACGATGCCACGACGGCGAATGACGTCGCGCGCTTGAAGCCCGACGCGGTCGTGATCTCGCCCGGCCCTTGCACGCCGGTCGAGGCGGGCTGCTCGGTCGACGTGGTGCGGCAACTGGCCGGCCGGGTGCCAATCCTGGGAGTCTGCCTGGGGCATCAGGCCATTGCCGCGGCCTGGGGCGGCCGGATCATCCACGCTCACGAGCCGATGCACGGTCGCACATCGCAAGTGCGACACGATGGCCAAGGTCTATTCGCCGGCGTGGACAACCCACTCACCGTCTGCCGTTACCACTCCCTGGTGGCTGATCCGGCCACGCTGCCTGAATGCCTGCGGGCGACCGCTTGGACAGCCGACGGCACGATCATGGCGATTGAGCATCGGACGTTTCCGGTGCTGGGAGTGCAGTTTCATCCGGAATCGATTTTGACCGACAGTGGGTACAGCCTGTTGGGAAACTTTCTCCGCATCGCGGGGATTGCGGTAGGACAGGCGCCGTCGTTTGCCAGCGAGTTGGTTGCGTCGCCCGTCGTGCCGTCGCCGCTGCCCGAGCGCCCGGTCACGTTTTGAAAGGTTCGCTCCCCGTGATCCTGGAAGGCATTCTAACGACGATCAACACCGACGGCACGCTGAACGTGTCGCCGATGGGACCGCGCGTCGACGCTGAGCTGAACGAAATGCTGCTGCGACCGTTTCAAACGTCGACGACGTATCGCAACTTGAAGCGAACGGGGCAGGGGGTGTTTCACGTCACCGACGACGTCGAGCTATTGGCCCAGGCCGCGGTCGGCACCCCCGACCCTTTGCCCCCCAGCGAGCCGGCAGCGGCCGTCGAGGGGCGGATTCTCAGCGGCGCTTGCCGCTGGTACGCGCTCCAGGTGCGGTCGCTTGACGATCGTGAGGATCGGACCAATATTGTTTGCGAGGTGGTCGACCGCGGGCACCTCCGCGACTTTTTTGGCTTCAACCGCGCCAAGCACGCCGTGGTCGAAGCCGCCATCCTGGCGACCCGCAAGCACCTGATCGAGCCCAACTTGCTTCGCGCGGAGTTTGAGCGACTAAAAGCGCCGGTGGACAAGACCGGCGGCCCCGCCGAGCGGCGCGCGTTTGAGTTTCTGTGTCGGTATGTGGAGAAATAAGAAAGAGTTGTTGGCTGCTGGTAGTTGTTTGATTTCGGTCACGGCGTGTTTCGAAGAGAGCGATGTGCTCGACCTGCTAAGCCGCCAGCGAATGGATGTCCTGGTTTTAGTCGTTCTTCGTACCTGAAGCCTATAGCCTGAAGCCTAAAGCCTGTTCCCTCCCCATGCCCTCCGTCACTGTCACTGCTCCGAGCCGGTTGCACTTTGGGCTGCTGTCGTTTGGCCGCCCGGGCGTGCGGCAGTTTGGCGGGGCGGGTGTGATGGTCGAGCGGCCGGGGCTGCGGCTGCGGATCACGCCCAACCATTCGTTTCAGGCGGTCGGGCCGCTCGGCGAGCGCGTGCGCGCCATTGCCGAGCGCTATCGGCGGTTTTGGGAATTGTCGGCCCTCCCCGGCTGCACGGTCGAGATCGTCAGTGCTCCGCCCGAGCACGTGGGTTTGGGAACCGGCACGCAATTGACCCTGGCGGTGGTGGCGGGATTGGACCGTTTCCGCTCGGTTGAGCCGCTGGACATCGTCGAGCTGGCGCACCTGGCGGGCCGCGCGGCCCGTTCGGCCGTCGGCACCTATGGCTTTGCCCAGGGTGGATTGCTGATCGAGCCGGGCAAGCTTGATTGCGAACCGGTGGCGCCGCTGGAGCATCGGATCGACCTGCCCGGCGCATGGCGGATTGTCCTGGTGATACCTGCGCGAGAGCGTGGCTTGTCCGGCGACGCGGAGCGCGCGGCCTTCGGCGACCTGCCGGCCGTTTCCGACGAGACCACAGCAGCGCTGGTGGCCGAGTTGGCCGAAGAATTGATTCCGGCGGCGACCGAGGGACAGTTTGAACGGTTCAGCGAGAGCCTCTATCGCTATGGTCATGCCGCAGGAATGTGCTTCGCGGTGCGCCAGGGCGGCCCGTTTGCCAGTCCCCGCGTGGCGATGGTGGTCGAGACGATTCGCGCGTTGGGCGTCCGCGGCGTGGGGCAAAGTTCCTGGGGACCAACCGTGTTCGCCGTGCTGCCGAACGAAACGGCGGCCGAAGATCTGCTGGCCCGGCTCCGACCCCAACTCGTCGATGGTGACCAGACGCTGGTCACGCCGGTCTGCCGCTCTGGCGCGCGGATCGAACTGGTCGATTGAATCTCGGTGGGTCGCATTGTGAACAAATCGAACCAACAGTCCGCGGGCACGCTGCTCTATCGGCGCCAGGGTGACTCCGTCGAGGTACTGCTCGTGCACCCCTCGGGCAACTATAACCGCGGCAAGCCCTGGAGCATTCCCAAGGGGTTGCCCGACGACGGCGAATCGCTAGAAGCCGCCGCGCGGCGCGAGACGCTGGAAGAAACCGGCGTCACGCCGGGCCAACTCGTGCCGCTGGGCGAGGTGCGGTACGTTAAAAGCGGCAAGCGGATTCATGCCTTTGCCGGGGCCTGGGTCGCCGGCGATCCGCACTGCGCCAGTTGGGAGGTTGACCGGGCAGAGTTTGTCACGCTCGACGAAGGTCGAAAGCTACTCCATCCCGACCAGCGACCGTTTTTGGACCGCTTGCAGGAATTGCTCCGCGACGAACGCTGAACAAGGTCGCTTAGCGATTCGTCGGCGCGGTGCGCTTGGGCGAATCGTCCTGCGCGGCCAGCGAGCGGACCTTGATGTCGCGCAGGGCCGAGCTGGTGTTGTAGGTCGCGATACCCAAGGGGCGCGACAGCTCGATCTCCAGGCGGATGCCGATGCGGCGATCCTTGGTGTCGACGTCGACCATTTGCTTGTCGTCGATCCAGGCCTGAATCTTCTCGGGCGTCACGCGGAGTCGGATCTTGTACCAGCGACCGGACTCGAATTCCTGATACTTGGTGGTTTCGTTTTCCGAGGCATCGCTGCCGTCGAGGCTCGACAGCCCGACCACGCCGCCCCCCCAGCCGCCGCAGATGAAGCTGCACGGAGACTCGCCCACCGGAAAGGTCAGCCCGCAGAAAAAGTCGCTGCCATCAACCCGCATGGCCTCGAGCGAGATCTCGTAGTTGGTCTTGATGACCGATCCGCTCCAGGTGATGCCGCTCATGGGATTTCCGGCGCCGATCCTGATCTGGCCGTCCTTCACTTCGACGTCGCCTTCGCCGCCAAACGCGGTCTTCTTCCATTTGCCAAGCGAGACGCCGTCGAACAGTGACGTCCAAGCGCCGGCGGCCGGGGCAGGTTCGGCGGCGAACGTGTGCGAATATGCCGCCAGGAAGGCTGCTATTGCGATAGCCAGTGCGGCGAATGCAGACGAGCGAGCGGCAGGAAAACGTGACATGGAGTGCGGCCTGGACTCGAGGTTGTGCCCCAACGGCGCGCCGCGGGGAAGGGGGGGAATCGCTGGGCGTTCACCATAACCGGCCCGCAAGGCCGTGACAAGCAAACGCGGGCAAGCCGCTGAGTAGCAACGACTTTGTGACAGCCGGCAGTTTAGGGGCTTGGTCGCGGCCGCGGAGGAACTAAAATAGACGGTCTACCGCAGGACTTCCCACCCAGGCTTGTACAAGAGCGCGTGCAAACGTCTTCCGAGGAGTTGAACCATGCTTCGCCCTGCTTCCCGACTGCTAAAGCTCGCCACGTTTGCGTTGTCGATCGCCGCCCTGGCCGCGCCGAGCGCTCTGGCCGTGCAATTTCCGGATAAGAACCTGGAAGCCGCGCTGCGGGCCCTGGTGTTCGAAAAGCGCGACAAGCCGGACGAGCTGACCGACGACGATCTGCGCAAAATTTCCACCCTGGAGGCCAAGGGTCGCAAGATCCAGAACCTGGCGGGCCTGGAGAAGTGCACCAACCTGCTGTTGATCGACCTGTCGAACAACGAGATCGTGGACCTGACGCCGATCAAAGGGTTGGTGAACCTGCAATCGTTGAGCCTGGCCCAGAACAAGATTGCGGACATCACGCCGCTGATGAACCTGAACAAGCTGCAGTACCTGGAACTGTCGAAGAATGAGATCCAAGCCTTGCAGCCGTTGAGCGCAATGACCAAGCTCTCGGCCTTGTACCTGGCCGAGAATAAGATCGCCGAGTTGGCGCCGCTGGCCGGGTTGGCCGGCTTGTCGTCGCTGGACCTGTCTAAGAACCAGGTCGCCAACATTCGCCCGCTGGGCGCGATTGCCCGCTTCTCGGTGCTCAAGCTGAGCGACAACGCGATCGAGGACATCGGCCCCGCGACCGCGCATCCGCCGCAGAGCATGTTGCTGGTCGAGCGCAATAAGATCGCCGACCTCGCTCCACTGGTGGCCGCGGCCAAGGCCGACGCCGAGGGCCGCAAGAGCTTCGCCCCGTTCCTGCGGTTGTACACCGCCGGCAACCCGTTGTCGGAAGCCGCCAAGACCGAGCAGACCGCGGCGCTCAAAGCCAGCGGCGTGCGGATCGAGAACTAAAGGGCGCGCGCTCGCGCGTTGAGCGTTTATGCGGACCGACCGGCTGCATTAGACCAGCAACTGTCGGATCGGCGTGCCTGGGCAGACCACCAGCGGTCGACCTTGCGCGTCGGGCAATGTCAGCTCCGGGGGCACGCCCAGCAGGTGATAGACCGTGGCTACCAGGTCGACCGGCGCCACGGGATTGGAAGCTGGAAAGGCCGCATGGCGGTCGGACGAGCCGTAGACCTGCCCGCCGCTCACTCCGCCGCCGGCCAGCACGGTGCTGAAGCAGCCGGGCCAGTGATCGCGGCCATCGCGGCCGGCGCCCGCGTCGCTGTTGCGCTGGCCGACCTTGGGCGTGCGGCCAAACTCGCCGGTCCACACGACCAGCGTCTCGTCCAACATGCCCCGCTCCGTGAGGTCGTCTAACAATGCCGAGAAGGCCTGGTCGGCCGGCGGCATCAGCCGGGTTTTCAGATCCGTGAAGTTGCGGCTATGCGTGTCCCAGTAGACGCTCACATTCTTGGTGCCGTCGCTGGGCCAAAACACCGTGACCAGCGGCACACCCCGCTCGACCAGGCGCCGGGCTTGCACCACCGATTGGCCGTGCGGATTGTGTCCGTAGCGCTCGCGCACGGCGGCCGGTTCTTCAGCCAGGTCGAAGGCGCCTTTGCTGGTGGCGCTTTCAAGCATGTCAAAGGCCCGATGGACGTGGCGGTCCATGGCCTGATAGTTTTTGTTTTCACGGCGGCGCAGTTGTTCGTTGAGATCGGCCAGCAGCGCCCGGCGGCTTTCGAGCCGAGCCACGGAAATCTCGGCCGGCAGTTGGAAGTCGCCGACGCGATAGTCGGGCCCGGCCGGGTTGGCGTCGATCGACAGCGGGTCAAAGGCCTGACCCAGCCAACCGGCACTCTGGCCGTGGCATTGCTCGACGAAGCGAGGCACGTCGTTGTCGAGCTTGGGCCGCAGCGACACGAATGGCGGCAAGGGGTCTCGGCCGCGTCCCAGCCGGGACAGCACCGCGCCGATGTGCGGCCAGTCACCCCGCAGCTCGGGCGTCTTGGGCGGGGGCTGACCGGTCAAGAGGTAGTGCGTGCCGGTCAGGTGGTCCACGTCGGTGTGGGTCATCGAGCGGACGATCGCCAGGAGGTCGGTCCTCTGCGCCAACTGCGGAAAGTGCTCGCAGATTTGGATACCCGGCACCTTGGTCGAGATGGGGCGAAACTCGCCGCGGACTTCCACCGGCGCGGCGGGCTTCAGGTCCCAGGTGTCCTGATGGGCCGGACCGCCCCACATGAACAGCAGGATGCAACTCTTGGCGCGGCCAAAGGTTTCGGCGGACACCGCCGTCGCGTCCTCAGCCCGGGCACGCCCTCGAACCAGGTCGCCAAGGCTCAGCCCAAACAACCCCAGGCTGCCGGCGCGCAGCAGATCGCGACGATTGAGCGAACTCAGGTGGCGATGGAAGGACTCGTTCATGATCGGCATCGCGGGGCGCGTGGTCGGCGATCGTGCGCGTGGATTATAGCCGACGGGTGAGCCCCACCCCAGTGGCAAGTCTGAGGCCCGAGTCCGGCAAAGCAAAGTCGTCCCCTCTGCTTTTGCTCGTTCTCGCAACCGCGGGATGGAAAAGACCCACGCGATTGCAACGATCGAGACGTGCAATCGACGAGCCACCCGGTCGCAGGTTGACAGTCTTGATCGGCCTGGGTAGACCTAAGTAAACTGCTAAAAAATTAGCAGCCGGTCGTCCCTCGCGCTTCGCCGAATCGTTTGTGAGAGCACGCGTGCCCAAGCAGGAAACTCCGCCGCTCAGCCGCCGCGAGCGGCAGATCATGGACATTCTTTATCAGCGCAAGCAGGCCACGGCCGGGGAAGTGCTGGCCGACCTGCCCGACGCGCCGAGCTACTCGACGGTTCGAACCCTCCTGCGCGTGCTCACCGACAAGGGCCACATTCAGCACCACCACGATGGTCCGCGCTACGTCTACAAGCCCACTGTCCCCCGCCGACGGGCCAAACGCTGGGCACTGCAAAATCTCATCGCCACGTTCTTCGACGGATCGGCTTTGCAAGTCATGGCGACGCTGATTGACATGAACTCCACGCGGCTCTCGCGCGCAGAGCTCGACCAGCTGCGGGCGTTGATCGACGAGGCCAAGGCGGCCGAGCGGACGAAGAGGCAATAAGGCCGCGGAAATCTTGCGGGCTTTTCCCGTTGGCGCGTCCCCTCGCTGCCGCTTTGACAATCGGCCCGCGGCGCGGCTATGCTGCTCGGGTCCCGCCCCGTGAGCCCGCGCAACTGCATCTTTGCCGCTGGACGCTCCCCATGATTATCGACGTGCCCCGATGATTATTGACGTGCATAGCCACGCCTGGCGATATCCCGACCATTTCGACGACGATTTTGTCGAGCAGGCCAAGCGTGCCAAGGCCGGCGGCAAGCTGGACCTGGCGGTCCGCTACGACGACTACCGCAAGCAGGCCACCGGCGACACGCGCACGATCGTCTTTGGCGGCAAGGCGCGAAATGCCGGTCTCTGGGTCGACGACGCCTACGTTGCACACTACGTCGCCGCGCACCCCGACACGCTCTTGGGGTTCTTGAGCGTCGATCCCACGCAGGACGGCTGGCAAAAAGAACTGGAAGTTGGTCATCAGGAGCTCGGGCTGCGCGGGATCAAGCTATTGCCCATGTACGCCGGGTTCAGGCCGGACGACGATCTGCTCAATCCGCTCTGGGCCTACGCCGCTCGCCATCGCCTGCCGGTGCTCTTGCACTCGGGCACGACCTTTATCTCGCAAGCGTTGCTCGAATACACGCTGCCCCGCCACATCGACCGCGTGGCATGTCATTGGCCGGAGGTGCGAATCGTGCTGGCGCACCTGGGGCATCCCTACGAAGGCGAATGCGTGGCCATGATCCGCAAACACGCGAACGTTTATGCCGACATCAGCGCGCTGCACTACCGGCCGTTTCAGTTCTATCACAGCCTGATGCTGGTGCAGGAGTATGGAGTGTGGCACAAGCTGCTGTTTGGCAGCGACTATCCGTTCACGACCGTGCGGGCGACGATTGACTCGCTGCGGTCGCTCAATCGCATGGTCGAGGGCACGGCGTTGCCGCGTCTGGAGACCGACGCCATCGAAGGCTTAATCCACCGCGACAGTCTGCGGATCCTGGGCCTGAGTGAGTGACCGTCGCTGGTCGCCCCGCTGTGGCTCGCGGACGTCTGGAAAAGAACCGCGCGAAAAGAAAATGTGCTGGGCCAATGCGCGCACGCCCGGCAGCCGCAGCGCGGCACAGCACGCTTCCAGCATCGCGTTGCGACCGGCCAGGGCATACACGGCCCGTAGCGCTCGGCGGGCCAAAAACTGGCGGCGAAACTTGCGGCCGTCGTACTCGTCCAGGTGCGATGCATCGCCGGTCGAGAGGTAACGATACACAACCTTTGCGGCCAGCTCCGATAGCCGCAAGCAAGGGTCGAGCCCGCCCGCCGTTAACGGCGAGACGGCGCCGGCAGCGTCGCCAATCAGCAAGCTGTGCCGGTTGGCAAGTTGCGGCAGCACTCCGCCCACCGGAATTCTTCCGCCGCGCCGCTCGATAAGCGTTGCCGGCGCCAGGTCAATCACCGACCCCAAGCTCGCCCGAAACTTATCAAGCGCCGCCGAAGGTTGAAAGCGGTCTCGATAACCGCCGACGCCGACATGCGCGGTCTGGAAGTCTTGCGCCACCCAGGCGACGTAGCCCGGGGCCAGCTTGGCATTCAGGAAGCAGTGCAGTTGCGGCTCGCCCGACAGCGGCGCGCCTTGAAAGACCTCTTCGAGTCCGACGATCCAGTGACGGTTGACGCTCAGCTCCAGGTCGCGCGCCACGCGTGACGTGGCCCCATCGGCGCCGATTAAGAAGCGGCAACCGACCGATTGTTCGGAACCACCGACATCCAACCGCACGACCAGGCCGCCCTCAACCCGCTGGCAGCCGAAGTATCCGGTTGACGGTGACCACGCGACGCCCGCTGCCTGGCAATCTTTGAGCAGCCGCGCGTAAAGCTCGGCCATGTGGCCGATGCGAAACTCCTCGTGAGGGCTTTCGAGCGAGAGGGGGCGACGCGCCGGCGAGTAGAGGGTGACCCGGCGAATCGGCGGTCCGAGGCAGGCCGGCGGCAATGCAAAATCATCGAGCGACCGCCGCACGAAGATGCCGGTGGTATGGATCGACTGATCGAGCGACGGCTTGCGATCGACCAGCAGAACTTCTAGCCCGTGACCGGCCAGCAACCGCGAACATTGCAGGCCCGCCAATCCTGCGCCCACCACGATAACGTCGACGCGTCGCATGACAGAGTTCCTCAATCGGATCGCTTTGTATTGCAAAGTAAAGGTCGAAAAAAAGAGAGGAAGCGCCGGCTGACCTAGTCAGCCACTAGGCCGGCGACCAGCCCTCTGGAACTGGCTTGGCGGGCGCGACATGGCTTTGCCGGGCATGGAAGGCGTCGTTCACTACGCGCTCCAGCACGGTGATGTATTCAGCGAAGCGTTCGCGCCCGAACTCAGTGATCTGGCAGAAGGTCTGCGGCCGCTGGTTGACCGTATCTTTACGGATCTCGACCAGTCCGGCCTCTTGCAACACTTGCAGGTGGCGATTCAGGTTGCCATCGGTCAGCGCGCACATCTGCTTGAGGTCCGAAAAGGCCAAACCCGCGGCGTGCGTGGCCAGCGAGGCCAGGATGCCGAGCCGGGCCTTTTCGTGAATCACACGCTCCAACCCCTCGTAGGCAAAGGGGGCCGCGAGATTGCCGCCGCGCATTGGGGAGTCCTGTCGATCGTTCATCCGCGCCGCTCCAAGGTCCAATAGAGAATGCTCGCGGCCATCAACTGACCCAGACCAAATGAGAGGCCCATGCACCACGGCGAGAGCGAGAAACCAGACGGCGCCGCCAACAGCACCGCCACGCCCGTCACGAAGTAGAACGCGCCGATCAAAAACATCGGCTTGGGCAACAAGCGTGCCGAGGCGAAGATGCCGAGTCCAAAGAAGATCTGCCACAGCCCCGGCAGCAGGGCAACGTGCTCGGGCAGAAACCGGGCGATCGCGGTCGTCACGAGCGCCCCCGCGATGACCGACGGCAGGAACTGCTCGACCGCCAACCGGGCGACAACGAAATGCGTCCACTCGCGGACCAGGTTCAATCGCCAGGTCATCTCCAGCGCCAAAGCCGAGATGCTCACCCCGGCCGCGACGACCCAGATGGCCAGGTATAGGGCAATGTGCTCGGCAGGCGCTTCCAGGATCACGGCCTGACAGAAGGCCGCGCCGACCGCCACCACGCCCGAGAAAGCCACGGGCGCCGCCCGATAACCGCGGAAGACGTCTCCCTTGGCCATCTGCTGGCGAATCTCGGCGATCTGAACCAGCGCTTCCCGCAGTTCCATAGGGTCGCTTATCCCAGGGCCACGACGCGCCGCGTTAGCGCATCGTTGGTCGAACCGTATGTCCCACCGCACAAAGAGTTTGCACTTGAAAGGTACCGGTTTCCCCCAACAGGGTCAAGCGCGGGGCTCGCAGCCGACCTGTTGGCGAACCGAACGCGCTATTTAACTCCCATCAGCAGGCGAATCGCCGTCTCGCGGACGATCGGCGCCGTGGCCGGACCCTGCGACATCGACTCTTCATACGAATCGCTGCGGAAGTCGTACTCGGGAATGATGTAGCCCAACTGGTCATTGGCCAGGCCGACAATCATCCTTGGGAAGCCGGTCATCTTCTCCAGGATTTCAAAGCTCACTTCCGGCAACAGCTCGCCGGGCACGGTGATGATCTGGGCTTCGCCCAGCTTGATCAGGCTGACCTCGGTCACCACGCGGCCACGGTTCAAGCCGCCCCGAGCGTTGTAGAGTGGCAGAAAGTTCTTGTTGGTCATGGGAATCTCCACACGGCGCGTTTCCACGCCATAGTCAAACGTGGCCGGCGACTGGGCTGTGGCGGCCAGGTCCTTGACCAGCTTTGCCAATCCCAGGCCGGTGACCTTCGCTTCTTCGTTGGTGCGGGCCTTGTTGTCGCCCGAGACCATGCCGCCGACCGCGCCGTTTAAGAACACCGCCTGGCCGCCGCCGTCGGCCTTGATCTGGTCGCACATGTAGCCGGGAAAGTCCGCGCTGCACTCGACCACGCCCGCCTCGAGACCTTCGACGTGGCAAGCAAAGTTCACGATCGTGGCGATCGGCTGGCCGTCTTCGCCAATCGGTTGGATCAGCGAGAGCGTGGGATCGACCACGCCCACGTTGCGGGCGTTGCGGAAATAGCCGATCACACGACCACCGTCCATCGGCAGCTCGCGCGAGGCGGTGCGAAATTCCTTGACCGGCCGCAAGTTCTGCTGGGCCTCGGTCACCGCTTTGACGATCTGGTTTTGGATGTGGGCGATGTGCTCGGCCGGGTAGTGGCCGTACACGCCGATGGTGTCGGGCGCCGAGTGGTCGTGCGACATGCCCAACAGCAGATACGACACGCCGACGTCGGCCGCGCCTGCGCGAATCGGCCCGATGTCGGCCGAGGTCATGCCAAACAGGTCGGCGCCGACCAGCGCGATCTTCAATCCGTCACGCTCGAAAACCACCACCCGGGCCTTCAGGTCGTCGTGCACGTGAAACGCGCCGCGGGCCTTGGGCGTGACCCAATCCTTGCTCTTGGCCGTGATCGTCACCTCGGCCGTGCCGGCCTTCAGCCCGCCGAGCGGCGCGGGCTTTTCGGGTTTGGGCTGCGGACCAGAACGCAGCGAGCTCAGGTCGATCAGCCGCCGCGCGCCGGAATGAACCCGGGCCTCGATGTGCGGAAAGTAGGTCACGCCGATGGTCTTTCCCGACTTGTCGAAGACGAACCGCACTCCCTTGATCGAGTAGTCCAACAGCGCAAAAGTCGGCGTGCGAATCTCTTGTTCCGGCTCGCCAAGTTTCGCCGTGACCTTGTCGCGCGATTCCAGGCCCGCGGGAATGCTGGCGGCCTCGACGCAGGCAAAGCCGCCGTCCTTGCCGTGCAGATGAACCGAGTCGAGCAAGCCCGGTCGCCCCTCGGCGTTGTAGAGCAGTTTGTAGGCGTACCAGGGAGCTTCCGAGACCGGCGCGCCCAGGGCCTTGCGGACTTCGTCAGCCTTGGACAATCCGGGCACCAATCCGTGATAGGTCAAGGCCGGCGGCGGGTCGGTCGGCTTCACATTGCCCTTGGGAGCCTGGGCAGATGCCGACGATGTCCAGAGCAGGGCCAGCGCCGCGCAAACGACCGACAAGACGAAACGACGCATTGCCGAACCTCCAGGGGGTGATGCCTGAGCCAGGGAGACGGAGAGAACGACGCCCAGTTTAGGCCAAGCACTGCGCCAAATCCAATCGCCGGCCAGGGGCCTTTATTCGGCCGACTTTGCGCAGCGAAAACCGATGTGACCCGCGGCGCTCTTGGGCTCGCCTTTGCCGCGGGCGCCGGGTACGTAGCGCTTGCAGTAGCTGTCGGCGCACATGAACGAGCCGCCCCGTTGCACGCGCTTGGGGATGCCTGGCTCCTGCGGGTCGAAGCTGCTGTCCGGGCCGGGCGGGTTCGTGGTTGGGCTGGTCTGATAGTAGTTCGGCTGGTACCAGTCCGCGCACCATTCCCAGACGTTGCCGCTCATGTCGAACAGGCCATAACCATTCTTGGCAAACTTGCCGACGGGGGCCGTCGTGCGAAAGCCGTCGCCGGCCGTGTTCTCATTGGGAAAGTTGCCCTGCCAGATGTTCGACCGCCAATGATCGCCGGGTCGCAGCTCGTTGCCCCAGCAAAATTCCTGGCGGTCGAGGCCGCCGCGGGCGGCGAATTCCCACTCGGCCTCGGTCGGCAGCCGCTTGCCGGCCCACTTGGCATAAGCCACGGCGTCGTCCCAGGCGATTTGCACCGCCGGATGATCCATGCGCGCGGTGATGTCGCTCTCGGGACCTTCCGGGTGCCGCCAGCTTGCCCCCGGCACGTAGCTCCACCATTGCAAATGATCATTCAGGGGCACCGGGCCCTGCGGCGGACTGAAGACGATCGATCCCGGCTTGAGATCCTCAGGCGGGACGGTGGGAAACTCCGCCGGGTCGAGCGGTTGCTCGGCCACGGTCTTGTAGCCGGTGGCGTCGACGAACTCGGCAAATTGCCGGTTGGTTATCTCGTGCTCATCGAGCCAGAACGGGGCGACATTGACCAGATGCTCTGGCAGCGCGTCGGGAAACTCCTGGCTGCCCATCCAGAATTTTCCGCCCGGCACCCAGACCATGCCCTGAGGCGCCTCGCTCGGCGGACGTGCGTCGTTGATTGCGGGGGACGCCGACGTTGGAGTCGTTGACGTGGGGGCCGACGACTGTTGTGCCGCCGCGGTCGGAGATTCCGCGGTCGGGACTTCGGTCACCGGGGCCAGCGAGGTGCCGGTGTCTTGCAGTCGCAGCACGATGACGCCGACGATGATCGCCGCGGCCAGCACGACCCAGATCCAACCGCTCCAGGCGGCCGGCGAACGGTGCGAGGCGCGGGACTTTCGATCGGCGGCCGGCTTCATGACGCGGAGATCCGGTGGAGGGACAAGCGAATGACACGGTCACATTCTCGCCTGCGACCAACGCCCGGTCCAGCGGCCAGACCCGGCGGGAATCGGCGCCACGGCACTCAGTCGGTGCGTTTGCCGCTGCCCACTTTGTACGCCGTAAAAAAGGCGAACAGGATAAACAGACCATCGATGGGGTGGAACATTTCCTGAAAGAACAAGGCGACGAGCCCCCGATCGTCCGCGGCCGCATTGGCCTCGGCGACTTCCAGTTGGAAGGGCTGTTGCCGGGCAGCTGGCGCGACGGTCTCATCTCCCGCTGGCCCCTGACCGGCGGGAGGCGTGTTATTCGCCTCGTCGTCGTCGCTCTCGGCCTCGTCGGCGCCGGCCAGCGCTTTGGCTCCCGCGACCGGCGCCCGACGCCCTTCGGCCGCGTCCAGCCGCTCATGCAACTCCTCGGGGCTCATCTTCTCCACATCGACCCGGGCTTGGGCCAGGGCCTGCCGCCATTGTCCGTCGGAGGCCGAGATACGATTCAACCGCCGCGAAGCCAGGTTTTCATGGGCCAACTGATCTGCCACGCGTTCTCGCTCTTCGTCGGTTACAGTCAGCGCGAGCGCGCCGCCGTTTCTGACCGCTCCGGCGACCAGGGCCGCAATGACGATCACCACGATCATGGCCTTGGCGGCCACGATGCCAAACAGCGACATGAACGCGGCGATGATGCCCGCCGTCGTGCCGTCGTCGTCCTCATGACCCAGGGCCATGCCGAAGCCGGCCATGCCACCCAAGGCCCAGGCCAGGATGCCGAACTCACGATTGGTGAGCCAGGCAACGACCGCCCACAGCACGGCGCCGACCAGGGCAAACACGGCGCTCAGCATCGCGCCACGCAGCAGCGTGGCCACGTTGCCTTTGCGGCCGGGCTTGCCGTCGTCATCGTCGGAGGTCTCAACGAACTTCGCCCGCTGAGCGCCCGACTGTGGATCGCAGCCGCAGAGCAGGCAGACCTTGGCGCTGGCGGCGACCGGCGCTCCGCAACCCTGACATTTGGGCTGCGCCGCCGGCGGCGCTGAGCGGACCGGTTGCGGGGCCTTCAGCTCGTCGTCCAGCCAGTTGCCCAGGTCGCCGTCGGCCGCGACCGCCAAAGCCTCGACCAGTGGCTCGGGCTGGGGAATCTGAATACGGTGGCCGCACTGGCTGCACTTGCCGGCTTTGCCCGCCAGCTCGTCCTTGACACGAAACGATTTCCGGCAGGACGGACAAGAAAAGTCAATCGGCATCGCACGGCCCTCCGCGGGGGAAGAAGGGGCGAGAATTCTCGGTCGCGAGTGCCTCGATTGCTGCGTCTGTCCCACGCAGCATGCCTGTGCCACCAGCAGGGTATCAGGCAGCCCCTGCGATGGCAAGTTTTTCAGGGTTGGCCGCCGGGCGAGCGTCACAACTTGGTCATCAGCTCGCGATAGACCCGCTCGCGTTCGCGGTCGATCTGTTCGCCGCTGGCGCCGAGGTCGCGCAGTACTGCGACGGCCAGGGCCAGGGCAATTTCTCCCTCGGCCGGAAAGACCACGTCCGCACCCGCCCGCTTAACTTCGTGAACTTCGCTGACGTAGGTCGTGCGGGCCAGCACCCGAATCTTGGGGTTGAGCTCCTTGGCCAGGCGGATCACCTCCGCGTTGCCGGCCGTGTTCGATGAGCTCAAGATCAACGTGCCGGCCGTGGGCACTCCGGCGCCCCGCAGCGTCTCGCGATGCGACGCGTCACCATAGATCGCTGCAATGCCTTGGGCGCGCAGCGCCTGCACCGAGGGCAGGTTCAACTCGATCACCGTCGGCACGACCTCGTTCTCGCGCAGTAGTCGCACCAGCGTGCGCCCGACCGGTCCATAGCCGATCACCACGGAGCGATAGCGGGGAGACGACTCGGCGGGTTCGCCGTCGGCTTCTTCGACGGCGGGGCGGCGGCGGCGCTCGAGCAATCGCAATCGGGCAGCCAGCGGTTTCACCTGGCCCAGCCAGCGCGCAACCGGGTCGACCGTGCGATAGATCAAAGGATTGATCGAAATCGAGATGATCGCCGCAGCTACCAGGCAGGCCATGCCCTCGGGCGGGAAAATGCCCAAGTTACGACCGAGCGACGCCAGGATGAACGAGAACTCACCGATCTGCGCCAGCGCCACGCTCACAGCCAGCGCCGTCTTGAGCGGATGACCCAGGATGAGCACGATCGACAGCGCCGCCAACGGCTTGCCCACCAGGATCACGACCAGCGTGGCCGCGATCAGGCCGGGCTCTTCCAGCAGTTGGACCGGATCGAGCAGCAAACCGACAGAAACAAAGAACAGCACGGCAAAGGCATCGCGCATGGGCAACGCCTCTGAGGCAGCTCGCAAGCTGAATTCGGACCGGCCCACGACCATGCCGGCCAGAAAGGCCCCCAGCGCCATCGACACGCCAAAGATCTTGGCCGAGCCAACCGCAATGCCCAGGGCGACCACCAGCACGGTCAACGTAAACAGCTCGCGAGATCGGGTTAGCGCCACCCGGGCCAGCAGCCACGGGATGACCCGGCCGCCGACGAGGAAAACAAACGCCACCAGCACCACGACCTTGAGCACAGCGGTCACGAGCGCAATGGGCAGGCTGGCTCCTTCTCCGCCAAACAGGGCCGGCAGCAGCACCAGCACCAGCACGGTAAACAGATCCTCAACGACGAGCCAACCGACCGCGATGTGACCGGCCGGGGTGTGCAGGTCGCGGTTGTCCGCCAAGACCCGCATCAGCACCACGGTGCTGGCGACCGAAATAGCCAGTCCGAAGATCACGCCGGCCGACCAGTCCCAACCAAACCAGTGGGCCACCAGCGCTCCCAGCCCGGTCGCCACCAGGCTCTGAAAGATCGCCCCTGGCACGGCGATTCGCCGCACGGCCAGCAGTTGCTTGAGGTGAAACTCCAGGCCCACACCGAACATCAGCAGCACGACCCCGAGCTCCGCCAATTGCTCGGCCACCTCGCGGTTGGCCACAAAGCCGGGCGTGTGCGGTCCCGAGGCGATGCCTGCCAGCAAGTAACCGACGATCGGCGACAGGCCCATCCGTTGGGTGAAATAGCCAAACACCAAAGCGATTGCCAAGGCGCCGGCCAACGTCAGTGTGAGATCAACGTCGTGCATAATGTTCACTCGGGCGCGCTCCGCCGCCAACGGCGCGCAAGTGCCAAGGTCTACCGCGGAATTGACCTGCGGACCAGAAGTTTGTCGACCCCTGTTTCGACACCGCCCAGTCTGTCGAGGTGACGGCAAGAAACGCCGGATCGATAATAATTGATAAAATGTCTCTAAAAGTGTTGCTTTATGAATGTATTCTTGATAAATATGTCAATTAACTGAATGAGGACTGTTATGCACGACCATCCGCGACCGATCGCCAACGAGTGTCCCTACTGCGGCTCGGCCATGAGCGTCACCGAGATGACCTGCGTGGGTTGTCGGGTTTCGGTCGTGGCCGCGTTTCCGATGTCGCGGCTGGCGAGCCTGCCGGTGGAGCACCAGCGGTTTATCGAAATGTTCGTCCTGTCGAGTGGCAATCTGAAGGAGATCGCCGAGCAGGTTGGCGTTTCGTATCCGACGGTCCGCTCGCGTCTGGACAAGGTCATCGAGACGCTGCGCGGCGAGATCGCCAAGACCCAACGGGTCCGCGGCAGCCTGCTGGACGCGGTCGAGCCCAGCAAGACCACCGCTGACGAAGCGGCCAAACTGATCAAGCGCATCTAACATTCGGGAGAGGCGTATCATGCGTGGCACCGATTTCTCCGTGGAACCGTTCGGCGACGCAGGACCGCGGAACACCGAGCAAGCCCGACTGGATCAGGCGATGCAGCGGGCCGACGAGTTGTTGTTCGATTCTTTACAGACAGACGAGCGACGCCGCAACCGGCGCCGTCTCTGGCTCATCACCCTGGGAGGACTTACCATGTTCGCGCTGGCGTGCTATCTGGTCCTGGGCTTTGCGGCAAGTGACGATGGATCGGTGCAATTGGTGGCGGCCAAGGCCAAGGCCGCCGCGGCCGACCAGGATGCTTCCGCCAGGTTCGCTCAAGAGGGTTGGCAACTGTGGCAGTCGGGCAAGCCGGCCGAAGCGGTCGAGAAATTCGAGAAGGCGGTCGAGCTCTCGCCTAAGAACACCGCGGCCTTAAACGGCATGGGTTGGGCTCAGTTCAACTCGGGTGATCCCAAGGCTGCCGAAGCCTCATTCAAGAAGGTGATCGCGCTGGAGCCCAAGCACCCGGGCGCTTTGAATGGATTGGGGCAGATCAGCTTCTTTGCGCATGACTTTCCCGCTGCCGAAAAGTACTTGCTCAAGGCCGCTCCGCAGGCATCTGCCGCCTGGTACGCCCTGACCAAGCTCTACCTGCTGGAAGGCAAGTACGACCAGGCCCAGAAGTGGGCCAAGAAGCTGGTCGCCGCGGGCGACGCCGACGAAACCGCCAAGCAGATGCTCGCCGCAGCCGAGGCCGGCTCGCTCGACGAAGCGCTGCGAAACCAGATCGAGCCTCCGCAGGCCGCCAAGAACAAGTCGGCCAAATCTCAAGCGAAAACCGCCGAGAAGGCATCCGAGGAGACCGCGAAAAAAAGGGTCTCCAATCCGGCTGGTCGCGGTTGGCAATTGTTTAGCCAAGGTCGCAGCGCCGAAGCTCAGGAGATGTTCGCGCAGGCGCTTGAGGATGATCCGAAGAATGGCGCCGCCCTCAACGGACTGGGCTGGTGCCTGCTTAGCTCCGGTGAGTCGGCCAAGGCCAAGCCGTATTTCGAAAAGTGCATAGAGGCCAATCCCAAGGCCGGCGGCGCCCAGAACGGACTGGCCCGAGTGCTCAAGGCCGAAGGAGATCTGGACGGCGCGATCAAGGTTTGGGAGGACATGGTCAAAGCGTCGCCCGGCGCCAACGCCGGCAGCCTGGGTCTGGCCGAGGCCTATTTGGAAAAGGGCGACCACGCCAAGGCCTTGCCGCTGTTGGAGGACCTCGCCAAGGCGATGCCCGACAACGAGCAAGTTAAGGCACAGCTGGAACAAGCTCGGGGCGACAAATAATCTCGCCCATAACCGCCGCACGTTCCGCCCCGTCCTAGCGGCGGGGCTTTTTGTTGCGCCAGGAGTAAGTAGCGATGCAAGCAAACCAGTTTTCGATTCGCCAGGTGCTCCTGGCCATGGCATGGGTTGCAGTGGGCCTGGCCCTTTGGAGGCTCATGAGCCCGTTCAACTGGCACAGTTTTCGGGACGATGACCCGGACAACATCTGGCCGAGAATCGGGCTCGCCTTGTACGTCGTACCTATCGCTGGAGCCATCGGCTCGTTGCGCGGGCGACCGATTTCTACCGCAGCCAAGGCCACGCTCGGCTGGCTACTGGTATCTATTGTGATTTTCGCAATCGGCTTGGCGCGTCTCTTCTAGTGCCCCAGCCTGCACGCGCTCATCACCCGCCAGCCGCCGTGCGGCGAGGTCACCAAGACCCCCGCCGGCGTGGTATCCTGTCCGAAGGTGGTCTCGCCAAGTCAGCTTCGGCGGACGCGGCCGCACGGTTGATCCAACGCCTCTAGCGTTCCCGAGGAGTGACCATGTTCGCGCTGGTGGGATACCTGGTCCTGAGCGTTGCGGCAGGCGACGACGTGGTCCTGCAAGTCGCGGCCGCCAAGCCAAAGCAACAGCGCAGCGCCGAACCCGAACCCACCATCGGCTTTGAAGTGATCCAGCTCATTGAAGACGGTTGGACTCGCATCTACACGGGCAAAGCGGCCGAGGCGCTAGATCTTTTGAATAAAGCAGTCGAAATGGCGCCTAAGAACGCCGCAGCTCTAAGTGGCCTGGGCTGGGCCCTGCTGAAAACCGACGATCCGGACTCTGCTGAGAAATACTTCAGACGCGCGATCGTCGTCGACCCCGGAAACAAGTCCGCTCTGCACGGAATGGGTGAGATCAACTACCTTCGCCACAATTATACGGCGGCCGAGGCATATCTTCGCAAGGTCCCGCCGGTGGACCCGGCGGCCTGGCTCACGCTGGCAAAGATCAACCTGCTCCAGGGGCACTATGAGGAAGCGGCCAAGTGGACCCAAAAGGTCCGCGCGTGGGGCAACGAGGACGATCTGGTGGGCCACATCCTAGCCGCGTCCATCGTGGGCGAACTCGACGACGAACTACGCGCGCAAATCGAACCGCCCAAGAGAAAGAAAACAGCGGCCGCAAATCCTCCCGCCAAGGCGACTGCAAAACCCCGTGGCAAGTCCGCGCAATAGCGATTCGTAAATGCGGACGGCCACGACTGGACTGCGGAAGCGCAGTACCTGCGGCTACTCTTCAATCCCCGCCGTTTGCCCGGATCGGTCGCGCCGCGCGGCGAACCGCACAACCCGCTGAATCGCCGCCGACATCGCCTCGCCGTCGACCTCGTGCACGTCGATCGGGTCGCCCACGGCGCGGAGCATGGTCACGGTCAGGCGACCGCCAAGGTGCTGGCGAAACTCTTCCAGCCCCTTCAGTAGGGCCCCCGTGTCGGCCAGGGCCGGATGGTCAAGCGAGAAGCCCAGGTCGGACAGGCAGACCAGCACGCGGCGGGCGTCGGTCTCGGGCAGCCCGTGCACTAGCGACGAGTAGATTGTATCGATCGCCACGCCGATGGCCACGGCCTCGCCGTGTCGCAGCGCAAAGTCGGTCATCGCTTCCAGGCGATGGGCCGACCAATGGCCGTAGTCCAGCGGCCGGGCTTCGCGCATCTCGAAGGGATCGCCGCCGCGGGTAATGTGCGCCAGGTGCAATAGCGCCGAGCCCCGAATCATCGGCTCGGCCGCTTGCTGATCGCGCTCGGCGATCTGTCGTGCCGTGCGGCAGAGCGTGTCGAACATCGCTGGGTTCTTGAGCAGCGCGACTTTGACCGCCTCAGAAAATCCACAGCGGTAGTCGCGGTCTGACAGCGTCGTCAACAGGTTCGCGTCGTTCACCACGCCCCAAGGCACCGCGAACGAGCCGAGCCAGTTCTTCTTGCCAAACAGGTTAACGCCGTTCTTCACCCCCATTCCCGAGTCGGCCTGCGCCAGCGTAGTCGTCGGCAGGCGAACCAGTCGCAGGCCGCGATGGGCGATGGCTGTGGCAAAGCCGACCGCGTCTAGCATCGCCCCGCCGCCGACGGCCACGACATAGCTGTGACGGTCGAGGTCGGCGGCGTGGAACACCTTGAGCATCCGCTCCAACGCGTGGATCTCGTTCTTGATCGCTTCGCCGCCGTCGACCAATTGCACGCGACCGGCGCGGCGCAAACGCTCCGGATGAGCATCGGCCACGGCCGCCAACCGCTCGGGCAATTCGGGGCAGGCCCGGGCCAGGCCTTCGTCGACCCAGAATTGCACGCGCGTCGGCCCCACGCCAGCTGGCTGAAGTAGGTCGACCAGCGTCGGCTGATCATTGCCCAGCACGTCACGCGTAAATCGCAACCGGTGGACGAAGGGGACGGAAAACGGCACGTCGTGAGCCGACGAATCGGGCGCAAATGTCATGGTGAAACGCGAAGCAACGAGGAGTGAAACGGGTAGTGCGCGATCTGCGCGACGCGGAGGGAAACCGGCGGCAATGTTGGATACCTTTACGCTAACCATCGGCGTCGCCGCACGCAACCCAGGCCGCTGCAGCTCTCGGTGTTCAAGCGGAAAATCGTCATTCTGCCGTTGGCTTGGAGGGCTCGCCCGGCGGTCTAGACAAGGCGATCAGGGCTAGCGCGGTTGCCACCAATGGGTCGTCCTCGCGCATCAGTGGGTTGGCGTTTCGCCAGGAACCGTCGGCCGCCTGCAATCCGACCAGGGTCGTCACGACGGTCTGCCGCCGCGCATCGAAAGCGGCTTCAGGTAGTCGTTCCGCCAGCCGGGTCAACATGGCCCAGTAATAATATTTCAAGCCTTCGCGCGCTTGTGCCGTGCTTGCCGTGTCGGGAATGCCCGGCACCCGTGCGACCTCGTCGTGCTCGCGCAACCAGCCGAGCGCCACGCCCACCCGGGTATCGTTGGCAGAGAGGCCGCAGGCCAAGAGCCCGAGCAGGCCATCGGCGGTCGTCGTGCCATAGGAGCGCGCCACGAGCGGCTTTGCGTCAGGGTCGAGCAGACCGGCTTTGTTGCGCGGATCGGTGACGTCGGGCGTGAAGTAGAACCCGCCGTCGCCCGGCGGATTATTTTGGCAGCGCGCCAGATACGCCAGGCCCGCGGCGGCTGCCGACGCATCCAGAGCTTCGTGCGCGCGCAGGGCGGCCAGCGCCAGGCTGCTGACCGAGATGTTGGTTTCGCCCTTGATCCGCGCGTCGACCTCGCCTTCGCCCGTTAGGTTCCAGCCACCGTAGTCGGGGTCGCTTTCGCGGGCTGCGTGCCGCGCGGCCTGTTGCGAGGCTTGCAAGTAGCCGATCATCTTGAGCCGTTCGACCGTGAACTCGTGAGCGTGCAGTTGTTTGAGCGTCAGCAGCAGCAGGGCGGTGGCATAGGTCGGATAGTCGGTCTCGCCATCGGGAGCACGAACGAATCCCTGCGGCGCCTGGTTGGCCAACAGGAAGCGAATGCCCTGATCGATCTGTGGTCTGGCCGCGCGGCGCTCTTGGCTGGGAAGCAGCGCGAGGGCATAGACCACTAGCGCCGTGTCCCCCACGCCGCAACGCATCTGGCCGTAGGTCTGGGAATGCCAGCCGCCGTCGTCGGCCTGCTGTTCGGCGAGCCAGGCCACGCCGCGGCGGCGCGCCGCGACCTCCGGATCGACCGCCTGAGAATCGTCGGATTCAGACCGCTGATTGCGGGGGGCGGAGACGTTGGCGCTTGAGTCGCAGCCGGCAATCGCCATGGCGACCGTCAGCATCGGCACGGCGAACCACGCGCCGCGGCCGTTCATAGATTGGAGGCCGGCATGTAGAGATTCGTCGCTTGCAGGGTCAGCATGGCCGCCGCCGTGCAAAACGTGCGGGCAGTGATGCAATGGTGACCCGACCAGCTGCCGTCGTTGTTCTGCACGCGAATGATCTTGTCGCGCACGGTCGGATACCACGATTGCCAGCTCGGCTGCCGTTCCTGCAACAGGCACTCAGTCACCAGGAAAAACGCCAAAAACTCTTCGCCGCCGGCCTGCGTAAACGGTCGTGGGTCTTCGTGCGCGATCCGCAGGATGCGTTTCACGCATTCGTCGAACACCGGCTCTTGCCGATAGTTCAGCGAATACAAGACGCGGATGCTGGAAGCTTCCTTGTAGAAGTCGTGCATCCAGTTGCGCTCGTCGGTGTTCTTGGCCTTCAGCTTGGCCAGCAGGGCCTCGCCGGCCGCGCGGGCCGAGGCGTCGATGCGCAACCCAGCCGAGGCCGAGGCTCGCAGACTCTCCCAACCCAGGACCGTGCCCAGCACCGGCGCCCAGCTTTCGTCGCCCCAGGTGCCGTCTTTGCCCTGCGAATTGCAGATTCGCGTGACTAGGTGCTCGAGTGCCCGGCGAACGTCGCTCTCGGCCTCGGGCGCCTCACCGAGGACCTGGCTGAGAAACAACGCCGAGATAAACAGGTCGGCGTTGCGGCCGATCTTGCGCTGCACCAGCGTGATCGACTTGCTCTTGGCATCGTGGTCGGGCAAGCGCTCCACCATGTTCAGCACGGCGTCTAAGATTCGCCGCAGCTCGGCGCTATACGGTCCCGCGGCGGGCGTGTTGCCTTGCGACAGGAGCGTCAGACCCACCATCGCGGTGCAGCTCAGGTCGGGCGGCTGACCTTGGTCGGTGCCCACTGAGCCGTCGACCCGCATCACCGAGACCAGCCACTGCGTGCCCCGATCGATCGAGCGCCGGCACTCGGGCGTGAGCTTGGAGCCCGACACTCCGGCGCGGACCGGCTTCGTGGCCGGACGATCGGGCTCGACGCCGCGGCTGACGGGAGGTCCGCCGCTGGCCAACAGGCTGAGTGCCAACGCTACCAGGCCGATCTGGGTAAATCGCATGCTGTTCCCCGGGGCGAAAACTGCTTACCTGTCCGCCATGGTCCATTGTACTCAGCATCGGCAAAAACGGGCCAGCGGAATCGTCGGAAGCTCACTCGTGCAGAGAATAGAGGAGGACGTTGATGGCGATTCGCGCGGCATCCGGACGCGCGTAACCCTCGCACTCCAACGTGTCGTGGCTAGCTAGCGTCATCGAGTTCTCGATGTGATCCGGCGAGCCGCTGGCCGTCTGCGCTCTTCCAACCTGACCAAAATGGCCAACGCGTGGGAATGCGAGTCTGTGGTCAATTTTGCGCCGACAAATCAACCAGCGGGGGCATGGGGCATTCTAGCGCGTCGGAGATCACGCGCAGCAGCTCGCCTTCTTCGACCGTGGCTTTGCCATCGGCCGCGATTGTGGCGGCGCAGGCCTCTAGCACTTGCTTCTTGACCGTCAGCGATGCGGCGGCCAATAGGTCGAGCGATTTATCGAGCGGTCCCAGCCCGCTCTTGTCGCGTGGCAGCAGTTCGATGCCTGCTCCGCGATTGGGCAGCTTGACCACGCCGGCTTGAAAGGCCCGCGCGGCCGCTTGCGGATCGGTCGAGCCGGCGTGGGCCAAGGTCGACAACAGTCCGCTGGCGGCCGCCATCAACGCCGCGGGGCTGGCCGGACGGATCGGTTTGCGGCCGCCGTCCAGCCGCGCCACCAATCGCTTGAGGATCAAACGGTGGACGGCGTACTCGAACAGGTCGACCTTTTGATCGGCCTTGATCAGGAACACCACGTCGTCGTGAAACGCGGTGCGCTGCTGGGGCGAAAGGTTTTTGAGCGCGGGCAGCACCATGCTCACCAGCGGCAGCTTGGTCTCGGGCGCGATATGGCTAACCACGCCCTGCATCCGCATCGTCTCGGCATTGGCCCGGGCGTCGGCGCGTTCGGCCAGATACTGCAATTGCAGGTCGCGGATGCGCGGCTCGTCGTCGTCCAAGAGCAGGGCATAGATCGTGGCCACCGCCCCCAGCGGATCGCGCACGGCCTGAGCGACCTCGGGCGGCAAGGAGCCCACTAGCTCGGCCGCGTATTCGATGTGCCGGGTCCGCGGTGCGCCGATCTGGGCCACGGCCGACTCGGGCGCCAGGGCAAACGCCGCCGCGCCGGCCACTGCCGCGGCATGCACCTCGCTGGGCGCCGTGCGGCGGGCCGCCAGGGCGTGCGGGTCGATGACGTCGCTCTCGGTGTAGAGCACCTGGGTCGTCTCGGGAAACCGGCCGTCGAACGACGGTTTGATCCGTTTGATCCGTTCCTCCAGCGGCGGATGCGTGGCCAACAGCGACAAGAACGGCGTCCGCAGTCCGTTGCCGAAGTACATGTGGCTGGCCTCCTCGGCCCGTTCGTTTTGAATCCGCGAGCCATAGACAAAGCCGCCGATCTTCTCCAGTGCGCCGGCAATGCCGTCGGGCAGCCGTGTAAACTGCACGGCCGAGGCATCGGCCAGAAACTCGCGCTGCCGCGACACGGCGCTCTTGATCAAGTGGCCGAAGAACACGCCGATGTAACCAATGATGTAGAGCAGCAGACCCAAAAGCGGCAGGGGGTTGCCCCCTTTCTTGTCGCCGCTGCTATTGCTGTAGCTGCGCGCGCCGCCGCCGGTGCGCATCAAGAAGTAGCCAATCATGGCGATCAGCAGGATGCCATTCAAAATGCCGATCAGGCGGATATTGAGCCGCATGTCGCCGTTGAGAATGTGGCTGAACTCGTGCGCGATCACGCCTTGCAGTTCGTCACGCTTGAGCGTGTCGATCGTGCCGCGGGTGACGCCGATCACGGCGTTCTGCGGAGTGGTGCCGGCGGCAAAGGCGTTGATGGCCACCTCGCGGTCCATCAGGTAGACCGGGGGCACCGGCGTGCCCGAGGCGATGGCCATCTCTTCGACCACGTTTAATAGCACCCGTTCGCGCAGATCGCGCGTGTTGGGATTTACCGGCCGCCCGCCCAATGCCCGAGCCACGGTCTCGCCGCCGCCGGAGAGTTCGGCCATCTTGACCAGGCTGCCCACGGCGATCAGCACCAGCGTGCCCGCGCCGACCGCGGCGAAGACCTCGGGAAACCACAGCGTCTGCGGCGACCCGCCGGGGCCGCGACTGTGGCCATAGAACATTACGGCCGCCACGGCCAGGTATACCGAAACCACGATCAGCGCGACCGCCACCAGAAAGTACACCACCAGCAGGCTGGTGTTGCGGCGAGCCTTGGCTTGATGCTCGAAGAAGTCCATAGGAATGGGGCTACCGGCCACAGGCTACAGACTTCGGATCACGCATGAGAACCCTTCAGCATCTATCAAAGTGGAACGAACCATCGAGATCGTCAGTTCATTTCCCGAAGCCCGAAGCCCGAAGCCCGAAGCCTTTCCCTAAAACTGCACCTTCACCGCGTCGCGCTCTTGGGGCGCCGAGACTTGAAACAGCTCTGCGGCGGGGAAATTGCCAAAGCCGGCCACGAGGTTATTAGGAAACACCTCGCGCGCGGTGTTGTAAGTCATCACCGCGTCGTTGTAGGCCTGCCGGGCAAACGAAATCTTGTTCTCCGTGCTGGTCAGCTCCTCCTGAATGGCCAGCATGTTCTGGTTGGCTTTCAGGTCGGGGTAGTTTTCCATCAGGGCCATAAAGCGGGTCATCGTGCCCGTGAGCGCGGCCTCGGCCGTGGCCAGACCCTGCATCGCCTGTGGGTTGCCCGGGTTGGAAGCCGCCTGCTGGCCGGCGGACATGGCGCTGTTGCGGGCCTTGATCACCGCTTCGAGCGTTTCGCGCTCGTGCTTCATATAGCCCTTGGCGGTCTCGACCAGGTTGGGAATCAGGTCGTAACGGCGCTTCAACTGCACGTCGATCTGCGCAAAGGCGTTCTTGAAGCGATTCTTCAGGCCCACCAGGCTGTTGTAGATGCCGACAAAGTACATCAGCAGCAAGAGCGCCACCACGCCGACCACGATCAGCGCGATCATGCCTGTCGAGAGTTCCATGACCGACGAGCTCCTGAGTTGAACGGAGAGGATGGGACCGCCAGAGCGTCCCCCATCTTAGTGGTCGGCGAGTCGGTCGTCCATCACGGCAAATATCGCGGCCGCCGATTGGTCGCGCTTTGAGCGGGGACCATCTATATAATGAGGGCGTGACGGCAAGCGGCCTATCGTGGCGGACGATTTTGATCTCGGACTCAGCTCCGGCAAACCAATCGGGAGGGCGGCGCCATGGCACAAGGATCTTCGCGGCGTAGTTTTCTGCAACGGACCGCGGCGGCGGGAGCCGTAGCTGGACTGGGCGACCTGGGCTTCTTAAATCGGCTCTCGCGGGTGTCGGCAGCCGAGGCCACGCCGGACCCCAACATTGTGCGGCTGCACTCGGACATTGAGCCCGCGGTGCGGCTGATCGAAGAGACCCCGCGAGACAAGCTGCTGGAGGCGGTGGCGGCGCGCATCCACGAAGGGCTAAGCTACCGCGACGTGGTGGCGGCATTGCTGCTGGCCGGAGTACGCAACATCCAGCCGCGGCCCGAGGTCGGCTTTAAGTTTCACGCGGTGCTGGTCGTCAACTCGGCGCATCTGGCCAGCATGGCCTCGCCCGACGCGCATCGCTGGCTGCCGATCTTCTGGGCCCTGGATCACTTCAAGGGGTCGCAGGCCGAAGACATGCGCGAAGGCGATTGGGTGATGCGACCGGTGGACGAGTCGGCTGTGCCGGCAGCCGACAAAGCCGAGGCGGCATTTTGCACGGCGATGGACCACTGGGACGAATCGGCGTCGGACGCCGCAGTGGCTGGCCTGGCGCGCTCGGCCGGGTTGAACGAAATCTTCGAGACCTTCTATCGCTATGGCGCTCGCGATTTTCGCTCGATCGGACACAAGGCGATCTTTGTCGCCAACAGCCAACGCACCTTGAACCTGATCGGACATCAGCATGCCGAGCCAGTGCTTCGCTCGCTGGCCTATGCCCTGCTGAAACGAGAGAGCGGCAATCCGGCCGAGGGAGACGACCCGGCCGACCGACCTTGGCGGCACAACGTCGAGCGGGCCCGCAAGCTTCGCCCCGATTGGCTGGCCGGCAAGACGGACCCCGCCGCCACGCAGGAACTGCTGGTTGCGCTGCGACAAGCCGATGAAGACGAAATTTGCGACAAGGTCGTCGAGGTGGTCAATCGCGGCATCGCGCCCCAAGCGGTCTGGGACGCGCTGTTGCTCGGATCCGGCGAACTGCTGGCCCGCCAGCCGGGCATTGTTCCATTGCACGCCGTCACGACGACGAATGCGCTACGTTATGCCTGGGACACCAGCGCCAACGACGACACGCGGCGGATGCTGCTGTTGCAAAACGCGGCCTTCGTCACGATGTTTCGCCAGGAGATGACCAGCGGCACGCGCCCGCTCAAGGAGCTGCACCTGGACGAAATGTCTCCCCTGGCCTTGGACGGCGGTGAGCGCAAGCCGGTCGAGGAGATCTTTGCCGACGTCAGCGGCGACAAGTCAAAGGCCGCAGGAAAAGTCTTGGCCTACCTCGACGCGCATCCCGATCCGACCGACCTGGTGGATGCCGCGCGGCTGTTGGTCTTTTTAAAGGGGACCAACGCGCACGACTACAAGTTCAGCTCGGCCGTGCTGGAGGATTACCAGAACGTTTCGCCACTGTGGCGCAACCGTTACCTGGCCTCCAGCGTGTTTAATCTGCGCGGCTCGGGCGGCAACGACAACAAGCTGGTCGAGCGGACCCGCGCGGCCTTGGCTTAAGGCCGCGGGGTTGGCAGGCCGTATCTGTCGCCCTCGGAGGTCAGACCGTTTCGAAGGGGAACAGCGGCGTTCGGCGGCGCCGATACGTGAGCTGGCACATGTCGGCCGCGGTCACGCCGGGCGTATTGACCCGCAGCATCGTGCGGCAGACCGGGGCGTAGGCGGCCACCGGCGCGTGCACCCCCTTGGCGACGATGATCTGAAACTGGTTCGGGTCTAGATTGCAACTGGTGAGTTGTTGCAGGCTAAATGGCGCGATCCGTTTGGTGGTGAGCATGACGGTTGCGCCGCATTCGAGCTCGGCGACGACCGTGGAGCCCATGTCGTAGTGGGTGCGACCGCCGTGGCGCTTTTGCATTTCGGCGAAGCGGCCGTCGTACATGCCGCGGACGCGGACCTTGGCCTTCAGCGGTTCGCCGTGCAGTGTGTCGACCTTGCCGCCGATCTGCATCTCGACCGTGCTGCCCACACCGGCCTGCGCGGCCGCCTGGACCGCCGCTGGGTCGCAGATCGAAATGAACGCCTTGGCAACCTTGTGTCGCACCAACGCGTGCAACAGGACCGTGCCGTCGCCCGGCGATCCCCCACCCACGTTGTCGCCCATGTCCAGCAGGCAGACCGGGCCGGGCAGCTTCAGAGCCTGGGCGATAGCGTCGTCGACTTCCAGCAGTTCGCCGATGAAGTCGTCACGCCTGAGCGCCAAGTACTCGCCAAACTCGTCGGCCAGCGACTGGGCCAGGTCCGGGTCGTCGTCGGTCACGACCACGACGCTGGTGCCCATCTCGCGCACGTCGGCATAAGGAAAACCCAACAGCAAGCTGTTGGCCAGCACGCGGCGGTCGGCCAGCATGTCGTCGAGCGCTTCAAAGCACTCGCGACAGGGAGAGCTCGACGTGCTTTGACGTTCGATGTTGATTGCCAGCGGAGGCGCCGCAATGGCCTGGGTCGGCCGCACTTCCTGGCGCAACATCCTCGCCATCAATCGCGCGGCCTGTTGCCCGCGCTCGCGCTGGTCGAGGTGCGGATTGGTGCGATAGCCGATCAGTGCATCGGTGGCGCGGATCATTTCCTCAGAGACGTTGGCGTGCAGGTCGAGCGTGCCGACGACAGGAGTTTGCGGTCCGACCCGCGATCGCAGTTCGCGCAGCCAGGCACCGTCCATGTCGGGGCGGCTTTCCGAGACGGCGGCGCCGTGCGGCGCGACCAGGATGCCGTCCAACTGTCCGGCGGCCTTGAGCTCTACCAGCATGGCCTGCAACAGGCGGTCGAGAGTGCGCGCCGTGACCACGCCGCTGGGCATGGACCAGGCAAAGAAGATCGGCACGGCTTGCAAACCCTCTTCGTCGAGCCCTTGAAAGAATCCGCCGACTTCGTGGTGGGCCGCGCCATACTCACGCCAGATGGCCTGGCCGGTGAGCAGAGCCCCTTGTTCAAAGTTTTCCCAGGTCGTGGGTGCCGATTGAAACGTGTTGGATTCGTGTTGGATGCCGACAATGCCGACGCGCATTTAGAGGACCCCGTACTTTCGAAAGACGTCGCTGGCCTTCATTCCCGCGCGAATCTCATCGCGTACCCGGTCTTCGGCCGAAACTTTCTCCCACGCCTTTTCGAGCACTTCGGTCTCAACCGCTTGCGGCACGACCACAACTCCATCGGAGTCCGCAAACAGCAAATCGCCGGCGTCAATCCTCACGCCGCCAATCTCCACCTCCACGTCGATTGCCACGACGCGTTGCCTGTGCAAACTATCGCGCGGCGAGGTGCCGCGGGCAAATACGGTAAAGCCCAGTTGATTTGTCTTCACGACGTCGCGCACCAGTCCGTCGACCAACGCCCCCACGCAGCCGCGCGCCCGCGCCGCCGTCGAAAGCAGCTCACCCCATACGCCCGATCGCGTGCTGCCAGCCGCGGCAGCCACGATGACGTCGCCGGGCTGGCACTCGTCGACCGCGCGCAGTTCCAATTCATAAGGATGATGATCCTCGTGGTCGATGTCCATCCAGAGGGTCGTCTTCGCGCGGCCGACCATCACCTCGTGCCCGCTCAGTCGGCGCAGGTCCACGCCGCAGACCTGAGCGCGGTAGCCAATGCTATCCAGCGCGTCGGCCACGACCGCGGTGTAGAGCGCGCTGCGCATGCGTTCCAGGTCGAGGGGCGTGTGTGCTGTCATTGGGGGGTCCGCCGAGTGACTATCGAGTTCAGGGCCGCGGAGATGGGGTCGCCGCCGTGGAGTCTCCACCTCGGTAGTGTAATGTGCCCCGCGCAAAAATACGCCAGGCGCAGCGATCAAGTCTTTCAGCAGGCAGGGTCGACAACGCCGCCGCGGTCGGGGCGGGCAGGGCCCGTGCATCGCTCGGAGGAGAAAGACAGCGGCGGACTTGCGGGCAAGAAGCCAACCGCTAAAATGAATATTGGTCGTTGATATTCATTATTCATTCTCGGGAGCCCGACCATGCTTACCGCCGACGGCCCAAAAACGGCCGATAATACCCGGAAATCAGGCAGCGCACCCCGGGTCTGGCCGACCTGGCGAGGCGGCCGCTTCACAGGCTGCATGCGCGACGCGCAGCAGCGCCCGCTGGAACTCTACACCCGGCTGCAGCGTGAATTAGGCGACCTCGTGCGGTTACGGGCTTTGCCGGGCGTCTACTTCTATCTGCTCGGCCATCCTGACGCGGTCGACCATGTGCTGCACGCCAATCACAAGAACTATCGCAAGCCCGAGATTTTCAATAAATCGATCGTGTTGTTGGCCGGCAATGGCATCTTGCGAAGCGAGGGGGAGTTTTGGCGCAAGCAGCGGCGGCTGGTGCAGCCGGCGTTTCTGAAAAGTTCGGTCGCGCGGCTCAGCGCGCTGATGGTCGACTCCATTCGCCAGTTTGTCGACGAATGGGAGCAGAACGCCGACGGCCGCACCCTGGACGTCGTGCCCGAGATGATGCGGCTCGGTTTGCGAATCGCCAGCCGCACGCTGTTTAGCACGGACATCAGCAGCGACGCCGACTCGATCGGCGGCGCCTATCGCACGGCGTTTGAATACGTGAGCATGAAGCTCAACTCGCAGCTCATGTTCTATCCGACCTGGCTGCCGACGCGGCTCAACCGCGAGTTCAAACAGGCAAAAGCCCTGCTCGACCGGGTCGTGCTTGACCTGATTACCCAGCGGCGCAACCAACCGCCGCAGGGCGACACCCTGGACCTGCTCTTGGCGGTGCAAGAAGATGGCCGCGGAATGACCGACGACCAGTTGAAGGACGAAGCAATCACGCTGCTGACCGCCGGTCACGAGACGATCGGCGCGGCGCTCTCTTGGACCTGGTATTTGTTGGCGAGTCACCCTGAGATCCAGGAGCAACTCCACCACGAGGTCGCCAGCCACCTGGGCGGCAGGCTGCCCACGGTGGAGGACCTGCCGGCGCTGCCTTGGACCATCGCCGTGTTCGAAGAAGCGATGCGGCTCTATCCACCGGCCTGGGGCATGCCGCGCGAGACGATCGAGCCGGACGAGATCTGCGGCTACCCCGTGCCGGCCAAGGCTATTTTTGTCGTTTCGCAGTGGCTGGTGCATCGCCATCCGGCGTTCTGGCCGCAGCCCGAGCAGTTCGATCCGAGCCGCTTTCTGCCGCCGCACAATGAGAATCGTCACCGCTTTGCCTATTTCCCGTTCGGCGGCGGTCCGCGGATCTGCATCGGCAATCATTTTGCAATGGTCGAGGGACCGCTGGCCCTGGCGGCGCTGGCCCAGCGGTTTCACTTCAGCCTGGTGCCCCATCAGCTGGTGGAACTCGACCCGACCTTCACCCTGCGTCCGAAAAACGGGGTGCACGTCGTCGTGCGAAAGCGATCATGAGTAAGACCGAACGAATCGTTGAGGCCGCCGGCAAGCGTTTTTTGTACTACGGCGTCGGCAAGACCACGATGCAGGAGATTGCCGCCGACGCCGGCGTGGCGGTGGGTACGGTCTACCTGTACTTCAAGAACAAGGACGAACTGGTCGCGGCCTGTGCCGAGGTGTTCATCCGCCGGCACCTGGAAACCATCGAGGCGATCTTGTCGTCGGACGCGGCCCCCGACGATAAGCTGCGCCAATATGTCGTGGCTCGCTTCCGCGCCGCCGAAGAGACCCGCACCGGCTCTCGCCATGCGACCGAGATCGCCCGGGCCGTGCTCCGCGTGAAGCCTGACCGGCTGGAGCACGAAGGCCAGATGATGTGGGCCGCGATGGTGCAGATCCTGGCGCGAGGTGTCGACCTGGGAATGTTTCACATCGACGATCCGGAAGGGGACGCCAAAGTTTTCCTGTATTCGATCGCCTGCTTCTTTCCCAACGCGTTGGGCGCGCCGATCGTGCCGCCGGTCGAGGCGGATCTGCTCATGGTCGTCGATTGGTTTCTGGCAACCTGGAAGCGGCCGCTCAACGGGGCTCCGCGGGCCAGCAAGCGGAAAGCGTCGGCCGCCCGGCTTGCCAGGCCGATCCGCGACAACGCGTGAACCCGCCGGCGCGGCGCCGTGTCAGAGTCGACAAACCCGGCCCCCAAAAATCTGACCACGAGGTTCTCATAGTGATGGTCCCTTTGTTTATCGTCGACGCGTTTACAGATCGCGCATTTAGCGGCAACCCGGCCAGCATCTGTCTATTAGAGGCGTGGCCGGGCGATGCCTGGCTGGCGCAGGTCGCGGCCGAGATGAACCACTCGGAGACCGCGTTCGTGACGCGCCGCGCCGAAGGCGGGTTCCAACTGCGGTGGTTCACGCCGGCGGTCGAGGTCGCGCTTTGCGGCCACGCGACCTTGGCTGCCGCCGCCGTGTTGTGGCACGCCGGCTGGGTGGGGCCACAAGACACCATTCAGTTTTCAACCTTATCGGGCGTGCTCACGGCCGCGCGCCGCGGACCTCTCATCGAGCTGGACTTTCCGCTCAAACCGGTTCAAGAGGCGCCGCCACCGCCTGGACTATTGGAATCGCTGGGCGTGCGGGCAGAGTTCGTCGGCCGCAGTCAGTTCGACTACCTGGTCGAGGTCGACTCCGAAGATGCCTTGCAGGCCGTTGCGCCTGACTTTCGCCAATTGAGCACGGTCGAGTGCCGTGGCGTTATCGTGACCGCGGCGACCTCGCGAGATGGTTTTCACTTCGTCTCCCGATTCTTTGCACCAGCCGCGGGCGTGGACGAAGACCCCGTAACCGGATCGGCGCATTGCACGTTGGCCGATCACTGGCGGCGCCGGCTGGACCGCGAAGAATTCCGGGCCAGGCAGATCTCCGCGCGCGGCGGCGAACTGGACGTCTGCATCCGGGGGCAGCGGGTCTTGCTGCGGGGTGCGGCTACGATCGTGCTCACCGGGCAATTGAGCGACGCAGCCTGCGCGATCTGAGCGGGGTTCCGGTGTCTGATGGCCCAAAGGCGATCAATCGTCGATGGTGAGTGTCGACCAGCGTGACTCGAACTGCTGTTCCTGGAGCATTGCCCGGCCGATGAGTGCAAAAAGAAACGGCGCCGCCACGGCAAACCGGCAGGCAAACACCGCATGGTCGATCGCACCGCGAAGGTCGCCAGCAAGCAGCCCGTAGACAATGAACGCGGCCGCCGGCAAGCAGATGAGGGACAGCAGCAGGTAAGGCGCCGCCATCCGCCAGTTCCGCTGGTGAGGGTCCGCGAACAGTGCCTCGCCGATGTGTAGCGACGACCACATCACGACGAACGTTCCCATGCCCACAAAGACGATCTGGACGATCGACAGGGTCAGCACAAAATCCCACGCTTTGCGGCGGGAACTATCCGCCACGAGCGCTGCGACTCCTAGGAGCAAAAAGAAAAGCAATGAGAATGCAAATCCGGCGCGCAAATGCCGAAACGCCAGGCGCGCGGCCGACTCGCCCGATTTCCACTCCAAGTCGTTGTGCCGCTCAAGGAGTCCCCCGAAGCGGCAGCGTCGCGAGACGCTCTGCTGCAATTGCCGCGTAATTGCGGCCGGGTCGCCGAACCGCTCGCGCGTGCGCACGAGCGCCGTGGAGTGGTTCGCCCCGCGTGCCATTTCGTCGTCGTAGACCTCCGTCACGTGTGCCAACAACTCCTCGCGCATGCCCCGCTTGCGGGCTTTTGTGGCCAGCACCGGCCGCACGGCTCGTTCGACGATAGTCATCAGTTGGGTCGTAACTTCGTCGTTCATGATCGTTCTCCCCAGAAGTCAGGCGGGCGCGCCCACGATTGCCCCCACGATCGAAACAAAACTGGTCCACGTCTGCCGCCCCTGGTTCAGCTGCCGCTTGCCTTTGGCGGTCAATTGGTAGATGCGACGCCGCGCGCCTCGCCGTCCGTGGGGCTCGGTTTCCCAGGCGGCGCGGATCTTGCCGGCTTCTTCCAGTCGATAGAGGGCCGGATAGAGCGAACCCTCTTTGAGCTTCAGCAGTCCGCAGCCCGACCGCTCGAGCCGTTTGAGAATCTCCAGGCCGTGCGCCGCTTCGCGTTCGAGCGTGGCCAGGATCATCGTGTCGAGGTGTCCGCGGAGCATGTCGCCTTCAATGGGTTTCATGTCGATTAACCTAGGCAGTCTATAAATAAAAGTCAAGCAAACGTTTTTCCGCGGGCCAGGCGTTGTCGCGCTCGGGAGAGGGCCACGAGCTCGCCGCTCGATTGAGGGGGCCGCTTGTGCGGATTTTGCGGCCGAGCGCAAGGTCGTAGCGCGAACTCGCACGACATTCGTCGCGTAGTTTGCGCAACATTCGCAGATTCGGCCGCGAATCTTCGGCCGGGGCTCGATTGCCAAGGCCGCATAGATTACACTTTCGATAGGTTTGGGCGGCCTACTGCGTACGGTTTCGAGTTTCCTTCAACGGGTACTCTCGATAATGCTGTCTAAATCCCTCTCGCTATTTTCTCGCGTTCGCAAACAGCTCTTTTCGCTCAGCGTGCTGGGCGTGATGGTGGCCATCGGCGTCTGGGGCCACAAGAGTCACTGGCAGTTTTCTTCGCATGCCAAGGCTCACGTTCCCGAGCATGGCGCTCAGGCAGCGAGCGAGCAGCCCACGGTAGTGGTCAAGCCTGACGGCGCGAGCGCGTCGGCCGACCCGTCCTCGCGGCCGGCGGCCGAGATCAAGTTTCCCACGCCCGAGAGCGTCGAGAAGTTTGGCATCCGCTGCGGCAGCCCCGAGCACCGTCCGATGGTCAGCAAGGTCACGGCGGCAGGCGTCGTGGCTTATGAGCCCACGCGGTTGGCGCAGCTTTCGGCACGCGTCGCCGGCACCGTTTGGCGGGTCGAGAAGCAAGTCGGCCAATCGATCGCGGCGGGCGACGTGCTGGCGATCATCGATGCGCCGGCCGTCGGTCAGGCCAAGGCCGACTTTCTGCACGCCATGGCCGACGTGCAGTTGTGCCACCGGGCCTACGAACGTTTGCAACGGTTTGCCCAGGGCGAAGTGCCCGCCAAGCAAATTCAGGAGGCCGAGACCGCCCTGCGCAAGGCGCGGGTCGACCTGTTCAATAGCCAACAGGCACTAATCAGCCTGGGTCTGCCGATCGACCTGGACGAATGGCAGGGCCTCTCCGAAGACGAGTTGCAGCGACGAATCAAGTTTCTCGGGTTGCCTGAGGGAGACATGGCCCAGCTCGACCCGAATTCGACCACGGCCACGTTGCTGCCGTTGCGAGCGCCGTTCGGCGGCGAGGTTATCGGCCGGGACCTGGCCAAGGGCGAAATCGTTTCGCCCCAGCAGAGCTTCTTCGAGATCGCCGACGTCCGCAAGATGTGGGTCGTGATCAACGTCCGCGAGCAGGACATCGACAAGGTTGAACTGGGCCAGCAGCTAGACTTCACCACCGGCACGATCACCGTGGCCGGAACGATCTCCTGGATGAGCACCTCGGTCGACGAACGAACCCGAACCGTGGAAGTTCGTGCTGAAGTCGACAATCCGGAACAGGACGGGGCCGACGGCAAACCCTCCGGCAAGCGGCTGTTGCGCGCCAACCTGTTTGGCGTCGGCACGATCCACGTTCGCGAAAACCCTAACGCGCTGGTGCTGCCGACCAAGGCCGTGCAGCGAGTGGGAACCCAGCCCATGATTTTCGTGCAAGGCGACGAACAAACGTTTCTCGCCCGGCCCGTTACCGTGGGCGTGGTCACCCCCGATTTCAGCGAGATCATCTCGGGCTTGGCGCCCGAAGAGCGCGTGGTCGTCGAAGGCAGCCACATTCTCAAGGCCGAGGTGCAGCGCACCGCGGCCGGCCAGACTCCTTAGTTGTGTGGGTTGGCTGGCAGCGCGCTCGCGAGGCGCGGCGCCCTCGGCCACCCCTAGCCGCTGATCCGCCCGTCCCGGTGGTTTACCGAGCGGCAGATCACTTGATACCGCAGCGACCGTTCTGCCAATAGCCCTGCCCCTGACTTCAAACCAAGTAGCTCAATATGGCCGCGAAGATCATTATCTGGTCGCTCAACAATCGCTGGCTCGTGATCGCGCTGGCCGTGCTGGTGGCGATCGCCGGCGTGTACTCGCTGTCGGCGTTGAACTTCGATGCCTTTCCCGATACCACGCCCGTGCAGGTGCAGATCAACACGCCCGCGCCGGCGCTCGTGCCCGAAGAAATTGAGCGGTTAATCACTTTTCCTATTGAGCTGGCGATCAGCGGTATGCGCGGGTTGCAGCAAGTGCGCAGCGTGTCGCAATTCGGTGCTTCGGCCGTGATCGCGACGTTTCAGGACGGCACCGACATTTACCTGGCCCGGCAACAGATCAATGAGCGGTTGAACACGGTCGAGGTGCCCGAGGGGATCGATCGTCCGACGATGGGGCCAGTGGCGACTGGCCTGGGCGAGGTGTTTCAGTATTCGCTCACCAGCAAGACGCTGGACGCGATGGAGCTGCGCACCATGCACGATTGGGTCATCAAGCCCAAGATGCGCGCGGTGAGCGGCGTGGCGGAGGTCAATTCCTGGGGTGGGCTCGAGAAAGAGTACCAGGTGCGGATCGACCCGGTGCGGCTCCTGAGTCACCAACTCACGTTCGACCAGGTCGTCGACGCGGTCCGTATGAACAATCTGAACGTGGGCGGCGGCAATATCAACGAAAACGAAACCGGCGAAATGCTGCTGGTGCAGGGGGTCGGGCGCACATCGACCGTCGAGCAAATCGAGAACATCGTCGTGGCGGCCCAGGAGGGTGTACCCATCCGGGTCCGCGACGTCGCCGAGGTGACCATCGGGCATCAGCTTCGCAAAGGCGCCGTGACCGCCAACGGACAGGGCGAGGTCGTGCTGGGCCTGGGCTTCATGTTGATGGGTGAAAACAGCTACGCCGTGACCCATCGGCTCAAGGACCGCATGGAGGAAGTGAAAAAGTCGCTGCCCCCGGGGGTCGAGATCAACACGGTCTATGACCGCACGAAGTTGGTCGACCAGGTGATCGCCACAGTGCGCGCCAACCTATTCGACGGTGCGCTGTTGGTCACGGCCATCGTGTTTATCTTTCTCGGCAACCTGCGGGCCGGGTTGATCGTGGCGATGGCGATTCCCTTTTCGATGCTCTTCGCGTTCACCGGCATGCTGCAGTTGGGCATCGCCGGAACGTTGTTGAGCCTGGGCGCCATCGACTTCGGCATTGTGGTGGACAGCTCGCTGGTGGTGATCGAGAGCATTCTGCGGCGCATTGCGCACGCCGGCGAAAACGATTGCGCGCTGGTCCGCGACGCGACGATCGAAGTGCGGCAGCCGACCACGTTCGGCCAGTTGATTATCATGATCGTGTATCTGCCGATCCTGAGCCTGCAAGGTGTCGAAGGGCGGATGTTCCGTCCGATGGCCCTGACCGTGATCCTGGTACTGATCGGTTCGCTGATCCTATCGCTGACGCTAATGCCGGTGCTGGCCAGTTTTCTGCTGCCGCGCAAGATCGACGAAGAAGACCCGCTGCTTGTGCGGCTGGCCAAGAAGGTCTACCAGCCGCTGCTCGCATTGGCGCTGCGAGCCAAGCTGGGCGTGATCGGCGTCACCGTCGGGGCGCTGGCAGTCGCCGTCGTGCTGGCGGCGAGCATGGGCACCGAGTTTGTGCCCCGGCTCTCGGAAGGCGATATCGTGCTGGGCATCTTGCGACCCGCCGGCACGCATCTCACCGAGATCACTTCGATGAACACCAATGTCGAACGGATGCTGCTGGAAAACTTTCCCGATGAGGTCAGCCACATCTGGTCGCGAGCGGGTGCGCCGGAAGTGATGACCGACGCCGGCGACGTGATGGTCACCGACATGTTTATCTCGCTCAAGCAGCGCGATGAATGGAAGAAGGCCACCTCGCAAGCGGAGTTGATGGGGTTGATGGATCAGGTCGTTGGCAAACTGCCGGGCCAGACGGTCTGGTTGACCCAGCCGATCGAGCAGCGCATCAACGAGATGGTGTCGGGCGTGCGGGCCGACGTGGCGCTCAAGTTGTTTGGCGACGACATCGACACATTGGTGGCAACAGGCCGCGAGCTGGAAAAGGCGCTCGGTTCCGTGCAGGGCTGCGTAGACCTGGCTACCGAGCAGATCAAGGGCCAGCCGATCTTGCAGGTCAAAGTGGACCAGGACCGCATTGCACGTTACGGCGTCTCGGTGCGCAGCGTATTGGACATGGTCGAGTCGATTTCGCGCAAGCCGTTGGGCGAAGTGATTGAGGGGCAGGTCCGCTTTCCGCTGGCGGCCCGGCTGCCGGAGTCGCTGCGCGGCAGCCCGGATACGATTTCCAGCATCTTGCTGGTGACCCCCACACACGAGCGATTGCCGCTGTCGATGCTGGCCGACGTCCGCCGGGTGGAAGGTCCGAAGATGATCTCGCGCGAGTGGAGCAAGCGCCGCATCAGCGTGCAGTGCAACGTGCGCGGGCGCGACATCGGCAGCTTCATCGCCGAGGCACAGAAGAAGGTCGCCGATGCCGTGAAGATGCCCAGCGGTTACACGATCGAGTGGGGCGGTCAGTTTGAGAACATGCAGCGGGCCCAGGCCCGCTTGATGATCGTAGTGCCCCTGGCGCTCAGCCTGATCATCGTGCTGCTGTATGTGAGCTACAAGAATGTTACCGACACCTTGTGCGTGTTCGCCAGCGTGCCGCTGGCCTGCGTAGGCGGAATTATCTTCTTGTGGATTCGCGGCATGCCGATCTCGATTTCGGCCGCGGTCGGTTTCATCACGCTCTCGGGCGTTTCGGTGCTCAACAGCATGGTCTTCGTCTCGGCGTTTCGCGACATGCTGCGCGAAGGCATTGATCCGGCCGATGCGGTCGTGGAATCGGCCATCACGCGGTTGCGCACCGTGATGATGACGGCCCTGGTGGCCAGCGTCGGTTTTGCGCCGATGGCACTTTCTAACGGCATGGGCGCCGAAGTGCAGCGTCCCCTGGCGACGGTCGTGATCGGCGGGGTCATTTCCAGCACGCTGATGACCTTGTTCGTGATGCCGGCTCTGTATCGCATGCTGGTGCGCTCCAAGCCAGAGGAAGAAGTGGTCGTCGGTTAGGGCCGGCCGCCATGGTTGGTTGCCGATTGCCAGGCATTGCGTGGGGCGGTACAAGTAGCGTGTTCACGCACGTCCCTGGTATCCGCATCTCCCGAGGTCCGCATGGCCACCCCGATCCGCAAGCCGACCAAGGTGCAAGCCGCCGGTCAGCCCCCCAAGACGATTGAAGAATTCATCGGTCGCGTCAACTCGGCGACGCAGGACCTCAGCATCGCTCGCATGACCAGTCCCAGTGGCTGGGTCGAACCGGGGCAACGTCCGGAGTTTGACGAGTACTCGCTGGTTCTGCGCGGCACGTTGCACCTCAAGCTGGAGCACGAGTCGCTGGAAATCGAGGCCGGTCAGGCCGTGATCGTGCCGGCCGGCGAATGGGTGCAGTACAGCACGCCGGGTCCCGACGGCGCGGAGTATATCGCGGTCTGCCAACCGGCGTTTGCACCACGGCTGGTGCATCGCGATCAGGAAGAGGCCTGACGGCTGGCAGGCTTGTCCGTCAGCAACTGTGACGGCTGGCGATTTCGCCTACCGGCTTCGCCATCGCCCGCGACCTCGCTGGGGCGTGGCTTCGGCGCTTGACCAGTGGCCGTCGGCAAAGTCGAGGTACTTGAGCCAATCGAAATCGGTCAGCGCGTGTTTGCCGACGCGAACGTGATAGCCGATCGTATTGCCGACCGACTGATTCAAGGGTGGCATCTCGCCCGGGGCCGGTCCCGATCGGCCGAACAGTTGATAGACTGGCTCGGCGCCCACCGCCGCGAGAAACTCTCCGCGCGGGTCGGCCCAGCCGTCGTCCACGGCGCTGGCCACATAGACGAGGCGCGGTGCGATCAGGGCCACCAGTTCGTGCTGGTCGACCGGCAGTTGGTCCTCTTTGTTGGCATAGCCGGTGAAGTTGCCGCAGAACCAATGCGGAAAGGCCCGCGTGATCCGCGCCACGGTCTCGCCAAAATTGCGCCGCGAGAGCGCCGCGCCGCCGCAGCCCGAGTCGTTGGAGATCACGATGGCAAACCGTGGGTCTTCCGCTCCAGCCCATAAGGCCGTCTTGCCCATCCGCGAATGGCCGATCACCGCCACGCGGCGAGCGTCGACGTCTGGGTCGATCTCAAAATAGTCGAGTGCCCGGCTCAACCCCCAGGCCCAGGTGGCGATGGCCCCGGGATCTTCGGCGCCGGGAGGGCCGCTGCGACCAGGATAGTAGTGGGCCAGCACGCCGTCGCGAAACTTGGCTTTGTCATCCGCGCAAAAGGCAGCCGCGTCGAGCGTGGCGATGGCATAGCCCCGCTTTAAGATCACGGCGAGCAGGTCCTTGCCTGGCAGCGGAATGCCGGCGTCGGCCTCCAGCAACTTGCCGGGCACGGGATCATCGGATTTGGTGTCGAACAGGTGCATGCCAACAAATGCCGGCACGGGGCGCCGATTGCGGGGCGTGAACATCGTGATCGTGAAGCCGGGAAACTTGCCCGCCGAGTCGGTGAAGCTCACGGCCACCTGCTTCTTAGTGCCGATGCCGTGCCAGTCGGACTCGGTCACTTCGAACCGGGTGGATTGGGGATTCGGCAGCCGGCGCCCATAGACCTGCGTCTCGAACAGTTTGATCAGCTCTGGGCGGCGCTCGCGTTGCCACTGTGCCGCGCTGGTGACCGGCCGGCCGTCGGCCATTACCAGCGGGTCGGGCAGTGAATACTGACGAACCTTGGCTTCGTCGTAGTTGAACTTTTCGTCCTCCGCCGCGGATGCGGCCGCGAGCGACCCGAGCGTGGCCGCCGCCAGCGCTAGGTGACTTAATCCATTGATCACGCCGTCGTCTCCCGGGGGTAGTGGGTGATTAGTGTGTGCAGGCCAGGGGTCGGGCAAGTCAGAAGCTCTCGATTCCGAACAGCGCCAGTACGCGAGTGATCAGGAAAACAATGATTAAGGTGGTGGTAAAGATCAGCATTATGATGAACTTGCCGCCGGCTCGCTTCTCCATGTACTCTGGCGGAAGCCAACGCGTTGCATAGAGCAACATGCCGCTGATTACCAAGGTCAGTACGGTGACCCACCAGCGAAGTGGAAATAAGTTATCCATTCCGGCATTCTAGCAGGGGCGGGGGCGGGCAGGATCACGGTCGCAGATGCCCATCGTTTTCCGACGCGTCCCTGACGGCGTCTCCGTAGGAATCTAAGAGTGCGTCTGTTTCCGTGTGCAACGCGATGTACTCCGACTCCTGTATTGGCAGGCCGCCACCATCAGCGATTGTATTGCGAAATTTCACAAGTCGGTTGATTACAGGGGTTTCCTTCAACTCGAATGCGGCGTAGTCGAGCCCAAGAGTTTGCGTAATCTCCCGCAAGACATCCCCCTTCAAATTGGAACGCGTTGAAATCACCATCTCCTTCGGTAGCCGCTTCATCTTGGCTGGCGGAGTGTCCACAACGCGTAACATCTCCACTAGCTGGGCATGGGTCGATTTCCTCTTTGCTTGGCCAGCCCCGGATGGTAGTGGGTGATTAGTCTCCCGGGTGCGCGTCGAATGATGCAAAAATGGCTCGCAGCGGCCCTTGCCGGCCGCCACCGTGACCCGGCTATAATGTGCGCACCGCGATCTTCGGATGCAACCAGGAATCGATTTATGATCGAACTCGAGCAGCGTGGAAACGTGACGATCATGCGCCTGGCGCGCGGCAAAGGTAACGCGCTGAACCTTGGGCTATTGGCCGCCGCCGAAACGACGCTGGCCGAGATCGAGCGGTCGCCGGCCCGGGCTGTCGTGGTCACGGGGCAGGGGAGCGTGTTCGGCGCGGGGGTCGACCTGGCAGAACTGCTCGCCGGCGGTGCGGACTACCTGCGCGAGTTTCTGCCGCGAATGGTCCGCGTCTTCGCCCAACTGGCGACCTTTCCCAAGCCCATGGTGGCCGCGGTCAACGGCCACGCGATCGCTGGCGGCGCGATCCTGATGCTGGCCTGCGATCAGCGGTTACTGGCGCGCGGCAAGGCGCGGATCGGCCTGACCGAGGTCCTGGTCGGCGTGCAATTTCCCACCTGGGCTTTGGAGATTGCGCGGTTCGCCACGCCGAGAGAGCATTTCCCCACGCTGATCTGCACGGGCCGCACTTACGAACCCGAGGCGGCTCTGGCTCGCGGACTGGTCGACGAGCTCGTGGAACCTGAGCATTTGCTGGATCGGGCAATTGAAGTGGCCGCAGAGTTGGGGGCGATCCTGCCGGCGACGTTTGCCGCGACGAAGCTGGCCGTGCGGCGACCGATGATTGAGGCAGTGCGCCGGCAGGAGCCTCACGAGCAGGCCGTCTTGAACGAATGGTCCTCACCAGCAGTGCTGGAGAATATCCGCGAGTTCGTCGAGAAGACGATCAAGCGAAAGTCGTGAGGTAGCGATTTCATTAGTCAGCGAATCCGCCGGCTCATGCGCGCGGTCGGCGCCTCGACGAAGAAAAAGAACGCCTCCGCAACCGCCAGGCTGACCAGGTACGACGTCACCGAGCTGGCCACCGCGGCATCGAAGAACGTCGCGCCCAGGCGCATGGTCGCCGTCGATACCGCGACGATCACGGCGAAGTGCACGAGAAACAGGCTGTACGACGTGAGCCCAAGGTGCGCCACGAAGCGATTGCGCGGCCAGCGGTCGAGCCAGCCGGCCTTGCCCGCTGCAAAGACCAGCATTCCCGAGGCCAGCGACGTCGCCAGCCTCGCGCGCCAATCGACTGCGAGCGCCGCAATGACCAGCACCAGGTAGCCGCCAAACAATCGGGTGCCCCGCGCGCTCTGGAGGCCATGATAGACCATGACGCCCAGGAAGAACTGACCGAAGAAATAGAGGGCCCAAGCGTTGTAGCGTGCGTCACGGTTGAAATAAAACAGCGAGGCGATGGCCAGCGACCCGCCCACCAGGTAGACGACCCCATTGGCTGGCGGCACAGCGGCGTCGCCACGATCGCTGTAGGCATCGCGTAGCCACAACAGCGCGACGTACACCAGGCCCAATTGAAACTCAATACAGACAAACCACAAGCCGGCCGAAAGCGATGGGTAGCCAAGAATGTCCTGGAGGAAGAATGCGTGGGCCACGAGCTGTGCCGCGGTAGGCTCAGCGCCGGTAACTTCGTTGGGCAGCCAGCCGCGCGCAAGCGCGCAGGCCGTGACCGATAGCCCGATGGCCGCCAAATACGGAATTCCCAGGCGGACATAGCGACGCACGAGGAACCAGCCGGCGTGTCGCACGGTCCAGACCCGTGGGCTCATCGTGCGGGCCAGGACATAGCCCGAAATAATGAAGAACACCTGCACGGCCCAGCGATATTGCTGCAGGCGGTCGAGCAGGCCGCCCGGCGTCATCGTGCCGTCGTAGGCCAGCGGGCCATACAATACCAGGTGATGCCAGACCACCAATGTCGCCACGACGGCGCGCAGCGCGTCGATAAACGGGATCCGTGACGGATGATCGGGTGACGATTCGTGAGGCATCGGCAAGAGTCAGCGGCCGGGCATTGCGGACGACTTGTCCCAACGCGGAAACGGGCGTCCGCGTGCGCTGAAACGGCGGACATTCGTTGTCACATGTCCCAGCGTCACATGTCCCAGCGTCACATGTCCCAGCGTCACATGTCCCAGCGTCACATGTCCCAGGTGGAACCGCACGAGCAGCAATAGAAAACGTCTTCCCGCTCGGGCGGGCCCAACAGCTTGGCGAAGAATTGCATCGCCGTCTGGCCACACTTGGGGCACCCGTAGACAGGACGGTCGGCATGAAGGCGAGATCGCCAGTCATCCGACGACGGGGCCGGGCTTACAGGAGCAACGACTAGCCGACGCTTCGCGATGGAAGTCTGCATGACGTCCATCGTACCCCGCGTTGGACGGATGTCCAATACAATCTGCCCGATACGTCGGCGCCCGCCCGCCCGAGGTGTTCCTCGCTCTGTGTCTGACTTGCCCAAGGTCCGTATTGACGCTGGCACGCGGGCGGTTGAGAATCGGGCCCAGGAACGAGGCACGTCTGTTCGCACACGTCCAATTTCTTACGTGGAGTATCGAGCCATGATCGCGTCCGTTCGCCGGCTGGGCCTGAGGATGTTTGCAGTGGTCGTCCTAGCGGTCGTAGCCGCCGCGGTTTTGTTTCCCGCTCCACGGCCGACGCTGGCCGATGCGGCAACCGCAGGACGCAAGATCGAGAACTTCACGCTCGAGGATGCACGCGGCACCAAGCGCTCGCTGGCCGACTGGTCGGATGCCAAGGTGGTCGTGGTGGCGTTTCTCGGCACCGAATGTCCGCTGGCCAATCTGTATGCTCCGCGCCTGAATGATTTGGCCCAGCGACTCAAAGAGAAGGGCGTCGCGTTCGTCGGCATCAATGCCAACCAGCAGGACTCCGTCACCGAGACGGCGGCCCATGCCATGCGTCACGCCTTTCCCTTCCCGATCCTGAAGGACGCCGGCAATAAGATCGCCGACCAGTTTGGCGCCGAGCGAACCCCCGAAGTGTTTGTGCTCGACGCCGACCGCGTGGTGCGTTACTCCGGCCGGATCGATGATCAATACGGCGTCGGCTTTCAGAAGCAGCAGGCAACCCGCGCCGACCTGGAGCTGGCCGTCAACGAACTGCTCGCCGGCAAAATGGTCAGCCAGCCGCGGGTGCCGCCCACGGGTTGCGTGATTGGCCGCGTGAAGCGACCGGAAGCGAATGGTCAGATTACGTATACCAAGCACATCGCGCCGATCTTGAAGGCGAGCTGCGTCGAGTGTCACCATGAAGGGCAGATCGCGCCGTTCTCACTGACGGCCTACAGCGAAGTGGTGGGCTGGGCCGAGATGATGCAGGAGGTGGTTCACGAACGGCGGATGCCCCCTTGGCTGGCCGCGCCCGAGCATGACCAGTTTAAGAACAACCCGACCTTGACCAAGGAAGAGGTCGCCACGATCGACCAGTGGGTCGCGGGCGGTTGTCCCGAGGGAGATCCGGCGGACCTGCCGGCGCCGGCCGAATATGCCCAGGGCTGGGGCATCTCGCAGCCCGACCAGATCTTTTACATGGGCGAGAAGGCCTATACGATTCCGGCCGAAGGTGTGGTGAACTACCAGATCTATGAGGTCGATCCAGGCTTTACCGAGGACAAATGGATTCAGCAAGCCGAGGTCAAGGCGGGCAATCCAGCCGTTGTGCACCACGTGATCGTGTTTATCCAGGAGCCCGGCGGTGACCGCTTTGGCGCGCCGCAGATGGCCTTCGCCCCCGGCATGACGCCGCGACGATTTGCCAAGGACATGGCGATCAAAGTGCCGGCCGGATCGAAGCTGGTCTTTCAGTGCCACTACACGCCCAACGGCACCGAGCAGCAAGACCGCAGCTACGTCGGCTTTGTTTACGCTGATCCCAAGGACGTGAAGTTTGAAGTGGCTGGCGCCGCCTGCGGCGACCTGGGCTTCAAGATTCCGCCCCGCGACGGCAACTTTAAGGTGCAGGCCCGCAAACTGTTCTTGAAGGACACCACGCTGTTGGGCATGAACCCTCACATGCACCTGCGCGGCAAAGCCTTTAAGTACGAGCTGCAACTGCCCAACGGCACGACCGAGGTGCTGCTGGACGTGCCGCGTTATGACTTCAACTGGCAGCTCTGGTACATGCTCAAAGAGCCGAAGTTGATTCCCCGCGGCAGCCGCATGATCTGCACGGCGTACTTCGACAACTCGGAAGACAACCTGGCCAATCCCGATCCATCGCAAGAAGTGACCTGGGGTGAGCAGACCTGGGACGAGATGATGTTTGGCTTTTACTCGACGGTCCGGCCACGCGAGGCCAGCGCCGAAAGGGCCAGCAAATAGTAGCGCGCTGCGATCGCGCGCTAGTTACTTGGACGTTGAGTCGATGTCGAGCGGACGGGGAGTCAGTACGGCGACGCCCGTAAATGGTCGCTCGCCGCGGAAGACGCTGGCGAAGCTCTGAAAGTCGGTCGTGCGCGCGATGTTGCTGGTGCCGTCGGCCAGATAGAACGAACCGTCTAGCGCGGCATTGAAACCGTGGATCCGAAATCCGGCGCTCGTGCCGATCTGCTCGGGTCCGTTGCTGGTGAGCTTGAACACCCGACTGTCATTCTCAAACGTGGCGACGTAGATCAGGTCACCGCGCACTGCAATGGCGCCCCACCAATTGCCGCCGACTTCGTTTTGGCGGACCGTGGCGATCTCCGTGGGCTGACCGGCCCAGAGGTCGCGACGATAGATCTTGCCGTCGGCCAGAGGTTCGCCGTTTTGCGGCGTGGGCACGACGCTGAAATAAACGGTATGGGGCTCGTCGCCGCAGGCCAGGTCGCGGACCTGACCGGGGAATTCAAAGCTCAGCACCTCGTTGCGGTCGTCCAACAGGTGAAAGACGTAACCGTCCAGGCCGCTGGCGTAATAGATTTTGCCGTCAGGGCCGACGGCGACCTGGGCCAGCTTCATCACGGCCTGCGGATAAGCGGCGTTGGCGCGGGCCTCGCGACGCAGCAGCAATCGTTCTGGCGAGCCGGCGCGGCTGTGCCATAGCTGACCCGGAAAAATTCGCCCGTCGGCCAAGACCAGATCGGCGGCGGTCGCGGTGCTGGCGCCTAGCGTCAGACCGATCAATGCGAGGCCCAGCCAATGGCGAAGTCGCAGTATGAATTGCATCGCAAATCTCTCCCGCGTGAGTTTGGGGTTGCCCGTGGAAAGCCCGGTCAGCCGGCTGACGTTGATTTTGCAACGGTCGGCGCGCAGCGTGGCTTTTGTAAAACCTAGCTCACACGCGTCGCCCTGATCGTGAGAACCAGGAAAAGTCGTGATTCGCGGGCACAGGCAGACCGCCCGCCCGCGAAACCGGTTTTTCAGGTCATGCCTCCCGTGCCGGGGACCGCATGGGAAAAACGAGAAGAAAATTGGTTGTGCGCCACGGTCCGCCGACGGCCCTCGGCTGTTTCATGGGCAGTCGAGGTGTTACACTCGAAACTCGGAACAAGCCTTGCCGGTTTGGGCCGAGTGCGATTGCCCGAAGTCGATTTTCTCCGCGGAGCATGTGATGAGCCAACGACTGCCGAAGCGTCTACAATCCCCCGACCGGCGACAGTTCTTAAAGGGCAGCGCCAGCCTGGCCGGTTGGGCCGCGGTCGGCGGTCTGGCCTGGCCCAAGCTGGGTCGCGGGGCCGATGCGCCCAGCGAGCAGATTCGCATTGGCTGCATCGGCGTGGGCAACCAAGGGAGCGGCAACCTGCGAAAGGTCATGCGCCACGTCGTGGCCGTGTGCGACGTCGATAGCAATCGTCTAGGCACCGCCGCGGCCGCCGTGATGAAGGCCACCGGTCGAGATTGCGATGCCTACACCGACTATCGCAAACTGCTGGATCGCAAGGATATCGACGCCGTGGTGGTGACCACGCCCGACCACTGGCACGCACTGCCGACGATCACCGCCTGCCAGGCCGGCAAGGACGTTTATTGCGAAAAGCCGCTGACGTTGTTCATCGGCGAAGGTCAGGCGATGGTGGCCGCGGCTCGCAAGTACAACCGTATCGTGCAAACAGGTAGCCAGCAGCGTAGCGACGAGCATTTTCGCCGCGCCTGCGAGCTGGTGCGTTCCGGCCGGATCGGCAAAGTGCACACGGTGAAATGCGGCATCTCGAGCGTCAACTTCAACGGTCCGCCGGTCGCCGACTCTGCTCCGCCGCCAGAGCTGAACTACGAAATGTGGCTCGGGCCCGCGCCCGAAAAACCCTACAACGAAAAGCACGTTCATTACAACTTTCGCTTCTTCTGGGATTACTCGGGCGGTCAGCAGACCAACTGGGGCGCGCACCATCTGGATATCGCGCAGTGGGGCCTCGGCATGGACGACTCCGGACCGATCGCGATCGAGGGATCGGCCCGCTACGAGCCCAACGGCGTCTATGAGGTGCCCCAATGGTCCAACGTGGTCTATCGCTATGCCAATGGCGTGGTGATGCACTGCGGCCACGACTACAAGGGGGGCACGCTGTTCGAGGGCGACAAGGGCACGCTGTTTGTCAGTCGCAAAGACCTGGTCGTCACGCCCGGCGAATTGGGCGAAGCGCCATTGGGCGCGGATGACGTGCACCTTTACAAGAGCGACTCGCACTTTGAGAATTGGCTCGACTGCATCAAGAACCGGCAATTGCCGATTTGCGACGTGGCCATCGGGCATCGCTCGGCGACGGTTTGTCACCTGGGCAACATCGCGATTCGCACCGGGCGCAAAATGACTTGGAATCCCGAGTCGCAAGAGATCGTCGACGATGCCGAAGGCGCGCAACTTGCCAATCGTCCTTATCGGTCGCCGTGGCAACTGCCGCAGGCCTGACCCGGCAATCTGAAAAGTATCGCGGTACGTAGCTTCGCATCCCGCGCCACCGGAGGTGTTCGATGGACGACGTCAGCGGTCAGGAAATAACGGCAGCTGCGGCCATTCAGCCGCGCCGGCGCAGTCCGGCGAAGCGCGCAGCTTATGCCGTGCTCGGTTTCATACTCGGCGTCGTGACGTATCTGCTGATTTGGCCGTCGCCAATCGACCCCGTGGCCTACGAGCCGCCTCCCGCGCCGCCCTTGGAGGGAGTGCTGGCGCCAAACGATCGACTCAAGGAGGCCGAACTGCTCGTGGTCGGCAAGGTCGATGGGCCAGAAGACGTTGAGGTCGACGCCGCCGGCCGCATCACCACCGGCACCGCCGATGGTCGCGTGATCGCGATCGAGACCGACGGCACGATCCGCACGCTGGCCAACACCGGCGGTCGACCCGTGGGCATCGCCACGGCGCCAGACGGTCAGTTGATCGTCGCCGACGCCAACAAAGGTTTGCTGTCGATCGATCCGGCGGACGGCAAGATCACGACCCTCTCGACCGGCGCGGATGATGTGCCGTTTAAACTGGTCGACGACGTAGCCGTGGCCTCCGACGGCACGATCTATTTCTCGGATGCCAGCAGCAAGTACAACCACGACCAGATCCTGTTCGACCTGCTGGAAGGTCGTCCCCACGGGCGCTTGTTGCGCTATGACCCTACCACCAAAGAGACCACGGTCTTGCTAGACGATTTGCACTTTGCCAATGGCGTGGCGCTCTCCAAAAACGAGGACTTCGTGCTGGTCAACGAGACTTATCGCTTCCGCACGATTCGCTACTGGCTCAAGGGCGAGCAGTACGGCACCTCCGAGGTCTTTCTGGACAACCTGCCGGGTTATCCCGACAACATCACGTCCAACGGCGCCGGCACGTTTTGGCTGGCACTATTCACCGTGCGCAATCCGCAGGCCGACAGCCTGGCGCCGAAGCCGTTCATGAAGAGCGTGCTGGCCAAGTTGCCCAGTTTTCTCTGGCCCAAGCCCGAGCGCTACGCCTTTGTGATCAAGCTGGATGAGTCGGGCAAAGTGCTCGACAGCCTGCAGGATCCCAGCGGACAGCACCTGTACGAAGTGACCTCGGCCTTTGAGCGCGACGGCTACTTGTACCTGGGCAGCCTGCACAACGACCGCATCGGCAAGATCAAGCCCTAGCCAAAAAGTCGTGTTCGCTGCGAGCGGGCAATTCAGCTCGGCTTGCGCACCAGCTTGGCGTGCTTCTCGCGCACCTTGCAGACCTTCGGGATGGAGATGGCCTGGATGTAGCCGTCGTCGGGATGCCGCTGGGCGTAGTCCTGGTGGTACTGCTCGGCCGGATGAAATGCCTCGAGCTTTTCCAGCTTCGTAACGATCGGGCGGCCATAGACCTCCGCCTGGGTGAGCTGGCGGATCTTCGCCTCGGCTTGCTGTCGTTGCGCGTCGTCGGCATAGAATACAGCCGAGCGATATTGCGTGCCAACGTCGTTGCCCTGGCGGTTGAGCTGGGTCGGGTCGTGGGCGTCGAAGAACACGTCCAGCAATTGCTCATAGCCAATGACCCGCGGGTCGTAGGTGATGCGGATCGCCTCGGCATGTCCCGTTCGACCGGAGCACACCGAGTCGTAATCGGCCAGCTCCTGCGGGCCGCCGGAGTAACCGCTCTGGACGTCGAGGACACCGGCCAACTGCTCGAAGGCCGCCTCGGTGCACCAGAAACATCCGCCGGCAAACACCGCAACCTCGCTTTCTTGGTTCCCGGTGGATGACTCAGACGCCGAGCTGGCGCTGGGCTTGCCGCCAGCCGCTGCCGGGTCGGCTAGCGTGGCCAGTTGCGTGCCGGGGGTAAATGCCAGGCTCTCGGAATTGAGGCAATAGCGCAGGCCGGTTGGGCGGGGGCCGTCGTCAAAGACGTGCCCCAGGTGGCCGTCGCAGCGGGCGCAGAGGATTTCGCTGCGCACCATGCCGTGGCTGCCGTCCACGTGCTCGATAACGTTTTCCTTGGCAATCGGCTGGAAGAAGCTAGGCCAGCCCGTGCCCGAATGAAACTTGCCATCGGAGGCAAACAGGGGCAAGCCGCAACCGGCGCACGAGTAAACGCCTTGCTGCTTGTTGTCCAGCAGCGTGCCGCAAAACGGCCGCTCGGTCCCCTTGGCACGCAGGATCGTAAATTGCTCGGGATTCAATCGCTGACGCCACTCGGCGTCAGTGAGGTTCCACTTGGGGGTCTCGACCGGGCCGACCAGCTCGCCGCGAGCATCAAACACGTAGGCTTGTACCATGATGGATTGGCTCCTGTTGTCTTGTCGCGACAGCCTCGATCCGCGGTCGCGCAATCATCATCTCCGCGTCGCGCCCGCCGCCAACGACCAGTGTAGCGAGTTGGCGCGCCAGACCGAGAGTTGCGAGACGCGAGCGCCCCGAGAAGGAGCGGTGAAAAGTGTCTGTTCCGGGCACTCTTGGGCCGCTCCAGGGCTGCGTAGATAATACGTCCGAAGAGAGCGCATGGTTCGCGCCAGTCAAGAGATGGCTGCAAGGTCCGCTGCGCTCATTTTGCCCCTGTCAGTCGATGCCCCAATAACCAGTCGACGCAGTCGGCCAGCGTGGCGCCGACCACCAGCGTGTGACCATATCCGGCCATCACCCGGGCTTCGAGCGGCGCGCCGGCCGACGCCCCCTTTTGCACTGCGGCTTCCAACGGTTTGCCGGGCACCACAGCATCCAGCTCGGCAATGACGGCCAGCGTGGGGGCCCAGTTCGGGCTGGATGGAAACGAGCCGCCCGCGACGCAACAGGCCGCGGCGATTTGCTCGGCTCGGCTGCGCGCCAGGCCGGCCGTGGCGCCGGCGCCCAGCGAGTGACCCAGCACGTAGATCCGTTGGCGGTCGACCGCATAGTCGCGGCTCAACTGATCCACCAGCGCGTCAAAGTTTTCCGGATTGCTGCCGAACCGGTAGGTCAACGGTGCCGCGACGAGCAAACCCTGGTCCGCGGCAATCTGCCGGATCATTCCCAAGCCATATCCCTCAAAAAACATGTTCTCATCGCCGCCCATCCCGTGAAGCACGATCAGTAGCGGCGCTGGGTTATCGCCGGTTGCCTGCGGTGGCGCGAAAACGCGCAGCGGCACGGTTCCCCCTTTTGTCGGGAACACGCGCCACAAGTCACCCGGTCGGCGAGTGTAGGGATTCTTTCCAGCCGCCAAGGCGTCGATCTCCTGACGCACGTCGCGCGCCAGTGCGTCCAGGTCAGCCAGGAACTGGGCCGAATTGGTCTCAGAGGGCCGATCTGACAGCAGGCCATTGCGGGCGCGGGCCGTGGCCAAGGCATCGGCCAAATCCGGCGTCGCCTTGATACCGTCCAGACGCCCGGCGTTGGCGGCCCGCTGCACTTCGAGCGTCTCGCCCGAGACGACACAGACGCGTGCCGCCGCACGCGGCCTGGATTCGCTCCCCAGCACCACGCGATAAACGCCCGCGGCCAGCGGCCGGCCGTCGCTCGTCAGCTTGATTTGAGTATCGATGGCGTGACCCGGTCCGAGTGTGAGCGGCACGGCCTGTTCAGAGACTGTTTTTCCCTCGGGCGAGATCAGTCGCAGCGTCGCGGATGCCTCGACCGGTTGAGCAAGCTTCGGTTCGTAGAGCGACTGCAGTCGCACGGTCGCCGATTCGACCTGACCGACGCGCCAGACCGGAGGTTCCACCGTGATCTTCAAGGAGGTCAGCGCGACATCGGCCGGCGCTGTGGGCATGGCCAAGAGCGTCTCGGTCGTGCCATCGATCATGCGCACCGCGTCACCATTGCGCCCGGTGAAGAACGCCAGCGTCGCGGCGTCGAACGTGCGATTCACATTTGCGCGCAACTCGCCGCCGGGCTGATTGGCGAAATAAGCCTGCTCCAGACGCAAATAGGCGGCCGCCAGGTCTGCCCGCGTGATCTCGACACGAGCCGGCTTGACGTCATCCGATTTCGGCGTCGGGTCGTCGGCTCGCACGCTGGTTGCCGCCGCAAACCATCCCAACGTCAGGCAGAGTGCTGTTGGATACAATTGGTATCGCCGTACCTTCAGTGCGCTTGGCATGCTCGCCGCCTCCTTCAGGTGAATGTCAGCCGATCGGGCCAGTCTACCGAGTTGCACGTGGGAACGCGAAGACTCGGTGCGGGCGGCCGTGAATGGCCCGGGCCCTATCCCGTCGGCTGCCGAGATGGTGCATCTTTTCGTGGGCCGGGAAAAAAGGCATTGGTTCTGGCCTGATACTCGGCATACTCAGGTCGCCGGTCGCCGATCGACTTTTCCAACAGTGCGACGCCCGAGACCTTCAGTAGAAACAGCGTCATCACCAGCGGACTGCCAATGGTCCAGAGGCCGCCCCCCGCGGCCGAGACCAGAAAAAGTCCCCACCAAACGCAGCAGTCGCCAAAATAGTTGGGGTGTCGGGTCCACCGCCATAGACCCCGGTCCATCACGCGTCCGGCGTTGCCCGGATTATGCTTGAAGCGGGCGAGCTGCCAGTCGCCGACCGATTCAAACGAAATCCCCAGGAACCAGCAAGCGCCGCCGAGAATATCCAAAACGTTCCAGGGCGACTCCTCGGCCACGGCCGTGACTTGTAGAGGCAGCGAGACGAACCAAAGAATGCCGGCCTGCAGCCAGAACACGGTCAACAGACTGACCCACCAGAATCGCTCGCCCTGTCTGGCCCGCATCGCCTGGTAACGGCGGTCTTCACCGTGTCCCCAATTCCTCCACAGCAAGTACAGCGACAATCGCAGTCCCCAGATCGTCGCCATCGCGGCAATCAGCAATGCCCGCGGCGCCGCGGGTTGGTTGTGCCAAACCGCAAGCCAGGCGACCAAGACAAAGCCCGCGCCCCAGAACGGGTCGATGATGCTGGCGTCTCGCTTGACGACGCTGGCGATCCAAACTGCGGTCACTAGCGCCGCGACCCCGGTGAGCGACAACAGCATGGTTTCGCTCAGTGGTGACATACTCTCGCGTCTCCCTTCACCGCTTGCGCGGCCGGCTCCAGCAGGTAATGGCCCACGAACCACTCACGACCATCGGCAAAGCCAAACAACTCAGCCACGGCCAGGAAGAACATCCGCCAGCGATTCAACCAACGGCGGGCCTCGGCCTGGCCATAGACCTCGCTGAGAACCTGTTGAATGCGGTCCGCATCGTCGTCCAGGTTTGCCAGCCAGGCCTCTGCCGTGCGGCGGTAGTGTTCCCCGCTCCATTGCCACTGGCGCGTGACTTTCAGGTCCCGGTCGAACGCGGTCAGCAGGTCTGAGCTGGGCATCAGACCGCCGGTAAAGAAATACCGCCCCATCCAGTTCGCTTCGCCGGACGTATCAAAGAAGTACGCCGACTGGCGGTGGCAAAAGATATGCACAAACGCCTTGCCGTCGGGCCGTAGCCAGGAGGCCACCCGGGCCAGCAGCTCTTGATAGTTGCGGAGGTGCTCGAACATCTCGACCGACACCACTCGGTCGAACGTGGCGACGCCGTCGAGTTTGGCTTGGTTCGGTTGAAAGTCGTTGATGTCGGCGGTGACAACGCGCAGGTTCTTCAGTCCAAGGGCGGCGGCCCGTCCTTCGATAAAGCGTCGCTGCGGCGCCGAGTTAGAGACCGCGGTGATCCGGCTTTGTGGATAGTGTTCGGCCATCCACAGGGAAAGCGACCCCCAGCCGCAGCCCAATTCGAGCACGTCCTGGCCATCGGTCAGTCCGGCACGCTCGCAGGTCGTGGCCAGCGCTGCTTCCTCCGCCTCGGCCAACGTGGTTTGATCGCTTTCCCAGAGGGCACAGCTGTACTTGAGTCTGGGCCCGAGCACCGCCGCAAAGAACTCGCTCGGCAGCTCATAGTGCTGCTGGTTGGCCTCGCGCGTGCACACCGCGATGGGACCTTGTCGCAGGGAACGGATCAACTCCCGCTGTCGGACTGCGGGCTGTTCATCGCTGCCCGCGGTCGCTTCTTCCAGCCGCTTGTGGCACAGGGCTCGAATTGCGTGCCGCGTGATCGCGTCGGGCACCAGCCCTTGTTCGACCGCCCAGATTCCAGCGGATAGAAGGCTCATGGTTGCATCTCCGCGGGGCAGCCTGGTTGAAATGATGCCGCGCGGCGACTCGGTGCGCCAGCGGCATCGAAGTCGCGCGCTTGGGTTAGCGCAGCACCGGCCGTAATCTGCACGGGATCGCGGCGACACAGCGGTCCGTCGAACTGCATCTGCAAGACGCCCGTGTGCCGTTCTTCGAACGCGGCTTCGCAATAGCACAGGTAGTAGTGCCACAGCCGCAGGAACCTGGCCGGGTAGCCCAACCGCCGGATTGCCGCCCGCTGCTCCTGAAAATTATTGCGCCAGCGTCGCAAGGTCTCGGCATAATGCGGCGCCAGGTCTTCCGCGTGTACCAGTCGCAGTCGCCCGGCCTGGCCCGCCGATTCGATCAGCTTGCTGACACTCGGCAAGCAGCCGCCGGGAAAAATGTACCGCTGGATGAAATCGGCCCGACGCAGATAGTCGCGATAGCCTCGCTCGGGCATCACGATGGATTGCAGCAGGAACGTGCCTTCTGGCTTAAGCAACTCGCCGCACTTCCTAAAGTAACCGTCCAGAAACTCGTGACCGACCGCCTCGATCATTTCGATCGACACTAGCTTGTCGTACTGCCCGGCCAGATCGCGATAATCGCGCAGCAGAACGGTCACGCGACGCTCCAGTCCCTCGTCCGCCACGCGTTGGCGGGCCAGGTCGTGCTGCTCGCGAGAGATCGTAGCGGTGGTCACGCGGCAGCCATAGTGTGCGGCGGCATGCAGGGCCAATCCGCCCCAGCCGGTGCCGATCTCCAATAGGTGGTCCTGCGGACGAAGGTCGAGCTTGCGACACACCCGGTCGAGTTTTTCGCGCGATGCTTCGCCCAGCGTGGCCTGCGGTGTGGGGAAAACGGCGCTGGAATACGACAAGGTGTCGTCGAGCCAGAGGCGAAAGAAGTCGTTGCCCAGGTCGTAGTGGCGACGGATGTTTGACCGGCTGCCCTCTGGCGTATTGCGCCGCCAACAGTGCCGCCACCAGGCGCCGAAGCGAGTTGCCCAGGCCAGGGGACCGTCGAGCCCGGTGTTCTGGTCCGCATTGCGCAGAAACATACGAAATAAATTCGTCAAATCGTCGCAATCCCAGTCGCCATCCAGATACGCCGCCGCCACGCCCAGGTCGCCGCCGGCGAGTGCACGGCGATAAAGTCGTCCGCGTCGAACGCGAACCGTCGCGTGAAGTTCGCCACCCTGGCCCAGTTGCATGCGACCCTGGGAGTCGACGAGCACCAGGCCACCCCGTTCCAGTCGTTCGAGTCGCTTTAACACCAGACCTCGCGCCGCGCGCTCGAGCAGCCCGGCAGGGTGTTCGGCAGGGTCGGGCCGCAAGTCAGCTTTCATCGAGCCACCTCTCGTTTTGCATGCGCTGCGGAGCTTGACCGCGAGTTGGGCACTGTTGCCTTGGGCCGCGTGGCGTTGGGCCGCGAGTTGGGGTGAGGCACAAACGGCACGCCCTTGAGCCACAGTCGCAACGCCTGCCAGTAAATGGCCGCGAAGATCTGCACCGTCGCCAGCGGGTAGCGAAGCATGGCACGCAGCAGAGTTGCACGAGTCAACGGGCGATGCCGTAGCCTAAGGCCCGTGTTGAGCACTCGAGCGCCGTGCTGGTGACTGCTCAACTGGAGATGCAAGCGATCGCCGGGATCGCTCAGCCGCCAACGATACTCCATGGCCATCGGCAAGAACGGTGAGACGTGAAACTGCTTCGGGTGTGACGCCCGATGAGAACCCGTTGCGGACGTCTGCCGCAGGTCGACTACATACTCGTGACGTTCGCCCCAAGGGGTATTGGTCACCTCGGCCACCAGCGCCTGCACGTGCCGCCCGGTCGTGTCAAAACAGTAGTAGAAGCTGACCGGGTTCATGAGGAAGCCGGCAATGCGAAAGTTGGTCAAGAGCCGCAGCGGACCCATCGGGCGCCAACCTAATCGCTGCTGCACGAGGTCGCGCACCGCGGTGTCCAGCGGGACTTGTGGATCGCCCAAGTGGTCGGCGCGACAAAAGCGAGCAAGTGCCGGCCACTGTGTCGACCAGAGACCGCGGCGGCCGAACAATTGCTCGACCTCCGCCAGGTCGACGTAGACGAAGAACAAGCGATAGAGAAACCGATGTCGACGCGGACTTGACCGCGCGTGACAGACTGTGCCTTCATACAAAGCGCTATGCATGGCCGAACGCCCCAACCTGATCAGGTGTCTGACTCGTATCGGGAACGGCCGCGCCGTGGGTCTCGCGCAGGTCCGAAGCGGCCGGCGTACCCAGCGCCCGGCAGACCGCCAGCGCGCTTTGCACCCCGTCCTCATGAAACCCGTTGCGCCAGTAAGCTCCGCAGTAAGACGTTCGATTGACGCCGATGAGCTCGTGATGCCGGGCCTGCGCCGCCGCGCGGGTGGTGGTGAACACCGGATGGGCGAACTCGAAGCGCTGGAGCACCCGGTTAGGATCCACCAGGTCATCTCCGTTGAGCGTCAGGCAGAAGACCTCGCGTGCGCGGAGATGTTGCAGGATGTTCAGGCAGTAAGTCACGGTGGCGCGCGGGTCGTCGGGGCGCACCAGGTAGTTCCAACTCGCCCACGCTCGACGTCGGCCAGGCAGCAATCGCACGTCCGTGTGGAGCAGGGCGGTGCTGCGCTGGTAGGGAAAGCATTGCAGCAATTCAGCCTCGCGCGCCGTTGGGTCGGCGAGCAGCTGTAGCGCCTGGTCGCTGTGACAGGCAAAGATCACATGGTCGTAGCTTTCCGCGCCTGTGGGAGTGACGATCTCGACCGCGCTTGCTGATCGATGAACCGAACGGACCGGCGTCGCCAAACGCATGTGACCATGAAAACGTCTGGCCAGTGCCCGCACATAGGTCCGCGCGCCCCCCTCGATCACCCGCCATACGGGCCGATCTCGCAGGCTGAGCAATCCGTGCTGCGCGAAGAACTCGGCAATGAACCTGACCGGGAACTTCTGAAAGCAGCCGGCGGGACACGACCAGATGGCCGAGCCCATTGCTAACAGATAGTACTCGGCAAACTCACGCGAGTAGCGACCCGCGGTCAGGAAGTCCTCCACGGTAGGTTCGATGGTCGTATCGCTGCCTCGAGTGACGAGCAGGCGCGGCGCTTCGCGATTGAAACGGAGAATGTCTCGCACCATCCGATAGAACCCCGGCTCAACGAGATTCCGTTTGCGGGCAAGCAGGCCCGCGAGGCTCGAGCCGTTGTACTCGAAGCCGCTGGCCTGGGCGCGAACGCTAAAGCTCATCTCGGTCGGGCGCGAGCTGACACCCAGCTCATCGAGCAATCCGACAAATCGCGGATAGGTTCGCTCGTTGAACACCATGAAGCCGACGTCGAGCGCATGGACCTGGCCGTCGACTTCCACGTCCAAGGTTCGCGCGTGTCCGCCGAGCTGCGGTTGCTCGTCGAGCAGCGTGACGTCGTGACATCGTCCGAGGTGGTCGGCAGCGACCATTCCCGAGACACCGGCGCCGATGATCGCGATCTTCATTGCGGAGCTCCGAGAGGACCTGCCTGGGCCACGGCTTTCATCATATAACGTCCAAAACGTCCACGCAAGCAGGGGGCAAGGCTATCAACCTTGGATTGTCGGGTTGCAACCGGAACCGTCATTAAAACCCAGAGTTAACCGGTTGAAATAACGGCCGTAGCGACGTAGACTGAAATGTATGGGTAGTTCAAAAACATCCAAAACGTCTATCCAATCACTCAGCCCCCGCCAGGCGGCCCGGGCCCTGGGCGCCAGTGAATCGTCGCTCAAACGCTGGTGTGACTCGGGACTGATTGCGACCACACGCACGGCCGGGGGCCATCGGCGGCTGACAGTCGAGGCCATCGCCGAGTTCTCGCGCCAGACCGCTCGCCGGCCGGTTCGGCCGGAATTACTGGGGTTGCCCGCCAGCTCAAACCGCGGCGAGCGCTCGCTGATTGCCGCGGCGGATGACCTGCTCTCAGGGCTGGTGGACGGCGACGAGGAACGCTGCCGTCGTGTGGTTTTCGATCTGTACCTCGCCGGACACTCGATTGCCCGCATCGGAGACGCCGTCGTGGCCGAGGCGCTGCATCGCATCGGAGGTCGCTGGGAGCGGAGCGAACTACAGATTTACGAAGAGCGCCGGGCGTGTGAGTTGTGCCTGAGGGTCCTGGGCGAGCTGCGGTCGGTCGTGCCGGGCGCCGTTGGCAATCGGGCCCCGCTGGCCTGCGGGGGAACGCCCGAGTGCGACCCTTATTCACTGCCCACCGCATTGATCGAGTTGACGTTGCGTCAGCAAGGCTGGCGCGCCGCTTCGCTTGGCTCGCGGCTCCCGTGGTCGACTATGCAAGCCGCGGTGGCCCGTTTGCGCCCACGGTTATTTTGGCTGAGCGTATCGCACCTGGAAGACCCAGACCGGTTTCTCGCCGGCTATCGTGAATTCCAGGCGAGCGTGCCCGTTGGTATGGCGCTCGTCGTGGGCGGACGAGCACTGACGGAGGGCTTGCGACAGCAGATGACCTACACGGCCTATTGCGACAACTTGCAGCACTTAGAGGCCCTGATCAAGGCGCTGGATCGTTCGCGGCGGTCAGAGCGTCGTAAAGCCCACTAGCCGCCCTGAAGCCGCTAAAGCGGCAATGCTTCCCTTTCGAGGTTAAAGAGCGAGCCTTTCCCCGGTTGCTCTGACACGTTCAGGCTTCCTCAGACGCGCGGCTCCTGGAAGGTTAAGAGACAACAATGGACGCATCCGGACAGATTGAATTTGGCAATGCTGCAGACGGTCACTCCTGGCAGCTCTCGGCAGAGATGTATATTCCGCAGCCGCGCGAGGAAGTGTTTGCCTTTTTCGCCGACGCCTTGCGGCTCGAGGATCTCACGCCACCCTGGCTGCACTTCCATGTGCTCACGCCCCCGCCGATCGCGATGCATGAGGGAACGTTGATCGATTACCGGCTGCGGGTACACGGACTGCCCATGCGCTGGCAAAGCCGGATCAGCGTGTGGGATCCGCCCAACCAGTTTGCCGACGAGCAGACGCGCGGACCTTATCGCCTGTGGCGGCACACGCATCGCTTCGAGGTGCAAGGTTCCGGCACGCTGTGCCGCGACATCGTCGAGTACCGAGCGCCGGGAGGCTGGCCGATCGACCGTCTGTTCGTGCGTCCAGACTTAAAAAAGATTTTTGGCTATCGGCAACGGCGGCTGGCCGAATTGTTTCCCGCGGTCGCAGTGACCTAGCGGCCGATCGAACGGCTTTCTGAGGAGATTCTGCATATGGAATCGACCGCTGCGTATCGTTGCAGGCCGAACCCTGCGCGCCAGACATGGGGTCTGATCGGAGCGATCGTCGTTTGTTTCGTGGTGGCTGGCGTTGGTGGAGCCGTGACCAACAGCTCCCTGGACGATTGGTATCCGGCGCTTGCCAAACCGGCCTGGACTCCGCCTGACTGGGTCTTTGGCCCCGTCTGGACGGTCCTTTATCTGATGATGGCGGTGGCGGCATGGCTGGTTTGGAGGGCCGGTGGCTGGCCGCGGGCTCGCGGGGCCCTGGGCCTTTTTGCCGGACAATTGTCGCTCAACCTGGCCTGGTCGTCGATTTTCTTCGGGCTGCGCAGCCCGGGCTGGGCGGCTGTAGAGGTTTTGGTCCTGTGGCTGGCGATCGCGGCGACGGCCGGCGCCTTTCGCCGCCATTCCCGCCTGGCCGCGGCGCTGCTGTTGCCCTACCTGGCCTGGACGACCTACGCGGCAGCGCTGAATTGGGCGATTTTCTGGATGAACCGTTGAGCCGGGCTTCAGGTAGGAAAAACGCAGTGCGGTCTCACCGTCAAGATTCCCAGCAGTGTTTGCACCATTCGTGCCGCGCAGTGCTAGACCGAGCGCGGGCGGATTCGCTATGGTATGGGTCGTCGCCGGGCGACGCGCAGGCACTTCGGTGCTCATTTCCGCGCCGCCGGCGCACTGCACTTCGCAATTGGTCCGATGCCCGGCTCTCTGAGGCTCCCGCCAGGCAACTGCGACCCATCGGCCGCAAGGGAGCGACTCGACAGGATAACGACAGGATGCAGAAGTATCTGGTGGAGCTGATCGGCACTTTCTTTTTGGTGTTGACCATCGGTTGTACGGTGATCGGCGGAGGCGCGGGCGTGATTCCGCCGCTGGCGATCGGTTCGGCCCTGATGGTTATGATCTTCGCCGGTGGTCACATCTCGGGAGGCCATTTCAACCCGGCCGTCACGCTGGGTGTCTGGTTGCGGGGTAAGTGCGACACGGCCGATGTGATTCCTTATATGGTCTCGCAAGTGATCGGCGCTTCGCTGGCGGCGCTGGCGGTCGGTTTTCTGCGGGCTGGCGCGCCGGTGTCTGCGGGCACGCCCGACGTGCCCAAAGCGCTCTTGGCGGAATTCCTCTTTACCTTTGCGCTGGTCTACGTTGTCTTGAACGTGGCGACCGCCAAGGGCACCTCCGGCAATTCGTTTTATGGATTGGCGATCGGGTTCACCGTGTTGACCGGCGCGTTTGCGGTGGGCGACATCTCTGGCGGCGCGTTCAACCCGGCGGTTGCCGTGGGCGTGACCGTGATGGGACTGTCGACCTGGGCCAATATCTGGATCTATCTGGTCGCCAATTTTCTCGGCGGAGCCGTGGCCGCCGCCGTATTCAAGTTCTTGAATCCCGGGGATAACTGATTCTCGGCATGTCGCTGGAGCTCATGGCGGGCAGCTCAGCGTGGCGCGTGTCGAATCCACTCAAGGTCGCCCGAGCGCGGCGCCGGCAGTTCTGTCGGCGTCGCCGCGGCACATCTGGCAATGACGACCAACCGACTGCGTACTAACGGCGCACAGGTTCCCGTTGCGCTGGCCGAATCCAATGGACATGCCGTAACCGCTGTGCCCAGCGGCGGGGCGATTGACCGCGACCATCTCGCCAGTGAAATCCAGGCGTTGGCCCGCGAACTGGCAGCGATCGAGGCGGCCCGCCACGACGCAAAATCCGATCCAGCCGAGCTGGTCGAGCGGTGCGTGGCGGTTTGGTCGAAGTGGAAGGCAATCGCCGCGCTGATACATCGATAGTCGGCCGCCGCGGTCCCAGCTGCCGGGCGGGGGCCGAATCTTGCGGTGGAAAAGCTGTCTACGTCGCCGATCCAACCTGTGGCATGCCGCTTGCTACTAGGTGGGGAGAAGGTTTGCGGCCGACGACTCGTCAGTCGCCGTTTCGTGCGATAAGATTCTCTCGCCGCCAGTGTCGCGAAGAGTCCTTTCCCCAGATGCAGGAGATAGCAGGCATGCGACTCACAAATCGCCGCAAACTCTTTTGGTCGATCGTCGTGGGCGTAGCCCTATTTCTGGCAGCACCCCGATCAAGCTGGGCTCAGGCCGCGCAGCCAAAGGCCCCACCCAAGCCGCCGACGACGGAGAGCGTGCCTTCCAGCTATGACCAGATCGCACCGGTCCTGCAGGGCAAAATGTCGTTTGCCGCCATGATGGCCAAGGACAAAGCTGACAAACCGGGCGTCTTGGCTCGACATAAGAAACTGCTCGACGAGCGTTACGATTTTACCTCGCACCCGGACGCCAAGGTCACGATGTCGCGGGGCAAACCGACCCAGGCCGGACCCGCGGTGAAGCTGCCGCCGGGCATGACCTGGCAGAAGCTGGCCGCGACCTCGCCCGACGAGATTCGCGAGAAGGGATTGTTGCCGCCGGGCTTCTTGCCCCTGCCGCACCCCAAACACGAGGTCGGCGGGATGCTTTTTCCGCAACATCAGATCAAGCAGTTCGAGCGCCTGACGCGGTTCGACCTCGACTTCGACATCCCCGAACCGTTTCTGCCGGAGTTCCCGCCGGCGATCTTCCTGACCACGCGCCCAGACCTGGGCGACGTCTCGCAGGGCAAGGTCGTGACCACGGACAACTTTCAAGAGCTGTTCGCCGGCATCCTGAATGCCAAGGACCTGGAAGGTCTGCGGTTGCTGGTTACGCAGTTTCCGCAGCAGCAGTTTAACGCCACGGCCGATCGCAAGACCGACCTGCCCGCCGGCCGCTTGGGAGTGGCGTGCTTTGACTGTCACGTGAATGGTCATTCGTCTGCCGCCACCCACCTGGCTGGCGACGCTCGACCCCAGTCGCACCGCCGCCGCATCGATACGCCAACTCTGCGGGGCATGAACATTCAGCGTTTGTTCGGCTCGCAGCGGGCGCTCAAGACGGTCGAGGACTTTACCGAATTCGAGCAGCGCGGTGCGTATTTCGACGGTGATCAGGTATCTGCCGCGGCCAAAGGCATCAATCCGCTGGAGCGTGGTAGCCAGGTGCACTTCATGGCCGAGTTTCAAGAGTTTCTCGACTTCCCGCCCGCTCCGGCGCTAGGCATCGACGGCAAGCTCGACCTCGCAAAGTACGCACCCGAGACGCCGGAAATGCAGGGACAGACGCTGTTCTTTGGCAAGGCCCAGTGCGGCACGTGTCATCCGGCGCCGTACTATACGGACAACTCGATGCACAATCTGAAGGTCGAGCGGTTCTACAAGACGCAGACTCACAATGGTCTGGTGGCCACGGCGCAGGGTCCGATCAAGACCTTTCCGCTCAGGGGTATCAAGGACTCGCCCCCCTATTTTCACGATGGCCGCCTGCCGACGCTGGTCGACACGATCGAGTTTTTCAACCTGGTTTTGCAAACGAAGTTAACGGATCAGGAAAAAGCCAGCCTGTTGGCATTCATGCGGTGTCTGTAGCGGCAAACTCGGTTGGCAGAAAGCAGAAGCTCGACGATGACCGATCCTGAACCGCCGCACGCCGACCACGTGCTGTACCTGGATGACTTGCAGGTCGGTCAGCGCTTTATCAGCGAGAGTTATCCGCTCGACGAAGCGCAGATCAAGGCGTTTGCCTCGCAGTTCGATCCGCAGCCGTTTCATCTGGACGCCGAGGCGGCCAAGGCGACGCTGTTTGCCGGACTGGCGGCGAGCGGTTGGCACACCGCGGCCATCACCATGCGGCTGCTGGTGCGGAGTGTGCCGATTGCGGGAGGCGTGATCGGCGCCGGCGCCGAGGTCACCTGGCCGCGACCCGTGCGACCCGACTTCGAGCTGTACGTCGAGAGCGAAGTGACCGAGATCCGCCACTCGAAATCCAATCCCCAGCGGGGCATCGTGACGGTGAAAAGCGACACGAAGAATCAGCACGGCGAGGTCGTGCAGGTGCTGGTGTCGAAGCTGGTGGTGCCAAGAAGGGGATAGGCCGAGAATGAGCTTGAACCGCATCGTACCCCTGACTGTCACAATCAGTTTGCTGGCGTTCGTCTCCCAGTCAACGGCGTCCGAACCGCCGGGCGAGATAACTTGCGAGGGCTTTTATAAGAAGCACTTACAAGGCGTCGCGACCGATGGAGACGCGATCTACTGGTCTTTTACCACGGTGCTGGTAAAGACCGACCCGACCGGGCACGTCGTGCAGAAGGTTGACGTCGCGGATCATCATGGCGACCTGTGCTCTCACGATGGTCGGATTTATGTCGCCGTAAACCTCGGTCAATTCAACCAGCCTGCGGGCAAAGCCGATTCGTGGGTGTACGTTTACGATGCCGTCACGCTGGTCGAGATTGAAAAACATCGGGTATCCGAGTTGGTGCACGGCGCCGGGGGCATCGCCCATCGCGAGGGCCGATTCTTTGTTGTCGGCGGTCTGCCTGCCGGCGCGGTGGAGAACTATGTCTACGAGTACGACGCCTCGTTTGCTTTTCAGAAGCGGCACACGGTAGACAGCGGTTACACGCTGATGGGCATCCAGACCATTGCCTTCGTCGGAGACCGCTGGTGGCTTGGCTGCTATGGTTTTCCGCGGGTGTTGGTGCAGACCGACGCGTCCTTCAAGGTCTTGGGCAAGTGGCCAATCGACTGCTCGCTGGGCATCGTGCCCCAGGCCGACGGACGCGTGCTGATTGCGCGAGGTCAGCAAGTGAAGGGGCACGGGTACAGCGGTCGGCTGGTGCTGGCGAAGCCCGACGAGGCCAAAGGACTCCGCCTGTTGGACGCGGCCGACGTGCGCTGAGTACCGTGTGCGGCTTGCAACGCGGACAGTGCCTAGCAGCCCGTGCCTAGCAGCCCGTGCCTAGCAGCCAACGCGGCGACGCATTGCAAAGCGCCAGAGGCAACATCGGGCCCGCGACTGCCAGCGCCTGGCGATAGCCGGGTGGACTGGGAAGATCCACGAGTGACCATTCCGCGGCGCGGCGGGGATCGCCCTCAATTGCCAGCAGCCGCGCCGGTTCACATGGCGAGAGGGTGACGTGAAACGCCGCGGGCGAGCGACCGATGCCTGATCCCATGGCCTTTGCGGTCGCCTCTTTGCGGGTCCAAGCGGCGAAGAAGGCCTCGCAGCGCAACTCCGGGGCCAGGGCACGAAATGCCTGCGCCTCGTCGGGCGAGAAGAATTGGTCGACCAAATTGGCGAAGTCGAGGGTCGATGAGATTGCTTCCAAGTCGACTCCCACAGCTCGACCGCGCGTGATCGCAATCAAAGCCCGATCGCCGGCGTGGGATAGATTGAAGTGCACGTCGGCCAGCGGCAAGGCCAGAACCGGTTTGCCGTCGGCCGAGCAGGTCAGTGCGATACGACTTGCCGGGAGGCGCGTGTAATGGGCCAGGATGTGCCGCAGCAAGCCTTTGGCGCGGGTCAACTGCCGCCGCGCGGCGGGCGGGCGGAGGCGATTGACGCGCCGCGTTTCATCGTCGCTCAAGGCCGCCGCCAAGGCTGAGTGCCACCGGGCCCAGCGTCTGAGATCGAATTGCCAGACGTGAACCTGGTCGTCACGTAGCGTCGCACTGGCGGCACGCGCAAGCGTACTGCCACGAGGGGAGATCGATCGCGATCGGGGCGCTGGACATAGCATGACGTTCACTGTTTCGGCAAGATCGGCGCCCGGCGCGTCCAGACCTCACGCAGCAAGCCCAGCATCCCGCGCAGCGCGCCGCCGTGCACGACCGTCATCAGGTAGGGCAGGGGGTCGTGCATCACGAATCGCAGAGAGGTCTCCCCGGCCACCAGTTGTTTCCAACGAAGCCGCCGCCGGACGCCACGGTGAACGAGCGCGTCGCGCAGCAAGGCCAGCGAGTCGAGGGTGCTGAAGAACCGGCCGTTTCGGCAGTGCTGCGGTGAGACCGGATGTCCCAGAGCCGCCCGACATAACATCTCCGCGAAGTTCACGCCCAACGCCAGGGCCGCCGCCATGTTGCCCCAGCAGCGCGGGTTGACCTCGAGCACGTAAACGCCGCCGTCGCCGCTCACCAGGTCGACGTTGGCAATTCCGTTCCAATTGAGCGCCTGCATCAGTTGGGCCACGGTGTCGTCGACCGCGCCGTCTGCGATCGATTCAATGGAAGTAAACCGGCCGAACTGACCTTGGCGAGCCAGCGGCCGATAGCAGACCGAGGTCAGCACCTTGCCGTCGCGACAGAATACGCCGCAACTCACGTCGCGACCCGGGACCACGCTCTGGAGAAGATAGTTGGCCGGAGACGTAATTCCGGCCAGTATCGCCGCCAGTTCTTTGCGGTCCTCGACGCGCACGATGCCGCTGCCGCCGAAGCCTCGCCGCGGCTTGACGAGGGCCGGCAGTGCAATCGCGTCGCGCGCCGCCGGGTTCTGCCCGTTCAGGTCGACCCAGTTGGGCACGCGGAGGCCGACCTCTTCGGCCAGCCTGGCGAGCTCCGCCTTGTCGTTGGCCCGTTCAAAGTCGGCGCCGTTCGGCAGCGGCACGAGCCGCCACCGGTCGGCCAACTGCCTGCGATTCTCAATGACCCACTGCACCGCGCGAATCGATACGGGCAGCAGCACGGCATTGTCCCCGGGCGACGCCAGCATATTCAGCTGATCGGCGGCACCGTCCCATCGCCAGTCCGTCAGTACCTCGTGGCGACACATCCGCGAGAATCGCAGCGCGTCGGCTGGTGAGAAGCCCACGGTCGTCAGGCGGTAGCGACCCGTGTCGGCCAGACTGTGTACGACCCCCAGGTGGTCGTGTATTGTGTCCAGCAAAACCACCGGATGGGGTGCCAGGGGATTCAGACTTACCATGGTTTGACTGCGGGCAAACGGGGTGCAAATGGGTGGAATGGAATCGAGCGGGCGCGGCGTCTAGTCCGGATGGCGAAGCAGGGGGCAATCGTCGCAGAATTGCAGGTATGCGCGGCAAGTTGCTAGAGCGCAGCGGACGTCGTCGCGCTCAAGTCCTAACGCGATGCGGCTCAGGCGTTGGTCCTCCTGGCCTTTGAGCAGCACGACGTCGCCGGCTGCGAGGGTGCCGCGTAAGATTTTAATAGCAGCATGCACGTTGGCCGCATGCAGGACTTGACCATCGTCCAGGCCGGCGCGGCGCAAACCGCCAAGATAGTCTCCGATGTGGGAGCCCACGACCACAACCAGGTCGGCTACGTGGCCGATGGCCGTCCCAATCGCTTCAAAGTGCGGCTCGGCCGGAGTTGAAGGCAGATTGTTCAGGTCGCCGATGACGACGATCCGCCGCCGCGCGGGAACCTCGGCCAACAGCCGCAGGGCCTCGGCGACCGTCTCTGGAGTGGCCTTGTATTCATCGCGGATCAAAGTCGCGCCGTTGGCCAGCGGGTAGATTTGTAGTCGGCCGCGCGTGGGAGGCAGTTCGGACAGCGCGGCAGCGATTTCTTCCAGTGAGCGGCCTGCGTTCAAGCCAACCGCGACCGCGGCCAGCAGATTATGAACCGTGCGGCGGCCGAGCAGTCGCGTGCCCAGGGGCAACGAGCGACCCGCCGCGTGCAGCCGCATCCGCATTCCGTGCGGCCAGTCGAGCTCGACCTGGTCGGCGCGCACGTCGCAACCGTGGCCGGCGCCAAACCAGACGATGCGGGCCCGCGTTTGCGTGGCCATCCAGCGGACATGCGGATCGTCAGCGTTTAAGATGGCGACGCCGTTTTTCGGGAGAGCGCGGACTGCGGCGGCTTTCTCATCGCGCAATCGTTCCAGACCGCCAAACACCCGGACGTGCTCATGCCCCAGCCAGGTCACGACGGTGGCGTGCGGACGCAGTACGTCGGCATAGTGCGCGATTTGACCTGGCACCGCGGCGGCTGCTTCGACTACCACGTGGCGCCGCCAAGGCGGCTCGCGCATCACGGACCACGCCACTTCTCCCATGGTATTCGCGTTCAGCTCCGACCACAGAGAATGCGGCAGTCCCAACGCGGCACGCGCAGCTCGCGTGGTGGTGGTCTTGCCATAGGACCCCACAACCATGACCACGCGCTGATAGTCGGCCAGCGCCTTGCGCCTCAGTCGGGCGGTGGCGTACAGCCAGTGCTGGTGCCGACTGCGGAGCCACCAGACGGCTGCGCTTCGGCCTTGGCGAGTCAACAAACCGCGCAAGCCGAAAGTCCTCCGTGATCGATCGACCGGGGACGGCGCGCGAAGATCTCGCGATGGGATAGATGCCGCTCCCCCCTTGTTGGTTTGTATCGACCGTCCCCCGCACGTGACTAAAACGATACGGGCAGGCGCCTCGACCGCGCAGCTATTGATGGCAGTGATAGCGACCTGCCGCTGGGAGGAGCTCAGGCGGCTTGCCGTCCGACCGCGGCTTGGCGACAGCCGCGCGCAGGCTCGAGCTTTGCGCGGACGAACGGTTCCAGCTCCGCCGGATAGCGGGCCCAGTTGGGATCTCCGTCCAACCATGGGGGATACGTTCGGCAGACGAGCGGCCGGCGACCGAGGCGCGCAGCCCGTGCAAATGCCGGTGCGATGATTCTCTGCGTGAACTCCCCTTCCTCGCCCATGGGCCAGTAGGTGTCAAACAGAATCGAACAGCCCGTGAACATTGCCATCAGGTCGACATAGTACGTCGAGCTCGTGCCACCATGGTCTGCGAACCAGCCCGACGCCTCGACCCGCTGGATGTCTGCCAGGGCAGAGTCTTCGGCCAGCAACTCGTGGTGAAAATCGATCAGTCCTTGTCCCCAGTGGGTGGTCGCCTGATCCAATCGCAATCCGTCGATCTCCGTCAGGTCGGCGATCCGGGCCAGCCGCACGCGAGGCCCTCCGTTTCGCCCCAGCCCGTCGAAAAACCCCATTCGGGCCAGGGCAATCTTGTCCAAATTGCGGGTGACGAATTTGTCGTGGTGGTATTCCAGTATGAGCGGGATCAGCCCAGCCGCCGCGGCGGTTTTTTGAAACATCCGCTGTTCGAAGTTGGGGGTCGCCACGTGGCGAAACAAGACTGCATGCGGTCGGGCGCACAGCCGCTGTGCCAACTCATCACCGCGAAGCAAGGCAGGCAGACCGACGCGCGAAAATGCCGTGGTCAGCGCCGCCGCCATGGGCGTGTACATGTCTGCCAGCGAATCCATCTGGACCTTGTGGAAAGTGCCTTAGCGGCGGGGCGGCGAATTATGCCGGCGACCACGGTTGCGTGCAATGCCAGCACGTGGAGCGGCGGGGCCGGGCTTGGACCACTGTGCGGGGGCAACTCGCGCGACGGCTAGCCTTGTCGCGACCACCCGATTCTCGGTATAAGCCCCCCCGGCTGGCCGATGCGACCATGCTGGCAAGGCAATCCCCGCCGGCTGTCTCTGCTCGCTCACAGTGCGAAGCGGACGCGTCGCGACCATTGACCGCGCAGGAGCTCACGGATGTCGATGCACGCAGACGGCGATGATCCCCAGTTGCACCTGGCCGGCGCGGGGGCAGTCCCGCGCGAACCCGCGCGGGCGGACCGGAGTAGACCGGCGGTGTCGCAGACGGCCCCCGACCCGTGGACGATCGCGATCGAGTGGAATCAAACGGCTCGAGACTACCCGCGCGATTGCACGGTTCATGAGCTATTCGAGGCCCAGGCCCGGACCAGGCCGTTGTCCGTGGCCCTGATCAGCGAACAGGGCGAAGTTACCTACGCCGAGCTCAACCGGCGCGCCAACAAGCTGGCCCATTGGCTGCGCGGTCACGGCCTGCGGCCGGGGGCGGTCGCCGCGCTGTGCTTACCGCGCGGGCTGGAACTAGTGGCCGCGGTACTTGCGGTATTGAAAGTCGGCGCGGCGTACCTGCCATTGGACCTAGCCGACCCGCGCCAGCGCCTGGCATCATTGCTGACCGAAGCTCGCCCGGCCGCGCTGCTCACGACCGTGCGACTGCAACGTCGCTTGAGCGAGTTGGTCGTGGAAACAATCGCGCTGGATGACACGTTCGTCGCCGCCGAGATTTCCGCGGCGGCCGACCATGACCCGTGCGTGCCAGTCGCGCCAGACACCTTGTGCTACGTCATGGTCACCTCCGGCTCGACTGGGAGTCCTAAAGGAGTCATGGTTCCGCATCGCGCCGTCGTGCGCCTGGTGCATGGCACTGATTTCGTGGAGTTTGGTCCGCGGCGCACGTTTATGCAGCTCGCGCCAACCTGTTTTGACGCCTCGACGTTCGAGCTGTGGGGGCCCTGTTGCACGGCGCCAAGCTCGTATTGGCGCCCGAGGGTGCGCCCGATCCGGACCAGATTGCCGCGCTCATCGAACGACATTCGGTTTGTACACTTTGGCTCACCTCGGGGCTTTTCAATCTGCTCATTGAGGTCTGCCCACGGCTGTTTTATCGCCTGGAGCAACTGATTGTGGGGGGCGAGTCCCTTTCGGCACATCACGTGCGTCTGGTCGACTCGCTCTTGCCGGCGGAGGCGCGATTGGTGAACGGCTACGGTCCGACCGAAGGCACGACGTTTACTTGTTGCCACGCGGTGAGCCGTCCCGTGCCCGCTGCATGGGACTCGATACCGATTGGCCGGCCGATCGCCAACACTCGCGTGTATGTCTTGGATGAGGCGGGTCGCCCGTTGGGCGTTGGCGATCCGGGTGAGCTCTACATTGGCGGCGATGGCCTGGCCCTGGGGTATCTTAACGACCCCGAGTTGACGGCGTCACGCTTTGTCGTCAATCCGCTGCCGGGGTTGTCAGATGTCCGGCTCTACCGCTCCGGAGATCGGGTGTCCTGGCGCAGCGACGGCACGCTGGAGTTCCTGGGGCGGCTGGACGAACAGGTGAAGATTCGCGGACACCGGGTCGAGCCGGCCGAGGTGGAGCGAGCCTTGCAAGTTCATGCCCGGGTCGCCCGCGCTGTGGTTGCGGTGCACACGCACAGCGCGGGCGAAAAACGCCTGGTGGCATACTACACGGTCCGCACCGCGAGCGGCGATGCGGACCCTGTCGCGACCGAATCTGAAAACGAACCGACGGCAGCCGACCTGCGAGCGCACTTGCGCGGTCTGCTGCCGGAGGTGATGCAGCCAGCGGCGCTGGTCAGGCTGGCGACACTGCCGCTCAATGCCAACGGCAAGGTTGACCGCGCTGCGTTGCCGCTGCCCGACGCTCTCCTTGCCGAGCGGCCCGCGGCGGAATTGGGATTACGCACCGCCGATCAGCGGGCCGTAGCCGGCATTTGGGCCGAAGCCCTGAGATGTACCGACATAGGCGCCCACGATCATTTTTTCTTCGACCTGGCGGGCAACTCACTGCTGGCGGCGCAGGTCATAGATCGGGTCAACCGGCGTTTCGGCGTGAAGCTCTCTATGCAGGATCTGCTGACCACGCCCACGGTCGTGAGCCTTTCTGCGAAAGTCGCAGCGCGCCGGAAATCCACGCAGGCCGACGTGCCTTATCTGGAGGTGATACGTCGCGGACGCGGACACGACCCCGTGGTCTGCGTGGGATTCTCCAACGTCCTGCCGGTGTTGCAGGCGGCCTTGGCAGCCGAGGTGCCGCTGTGGTGGCTGAAGCTCGACGGACTGCACGCGCCGCCGTATGCCGTGCGATCCGTTTCAGAAATTGCGAGCGGCTATGCCGACGAACTCTCCGCGGCGGGCGTTCGACGTGTGACATTGGTCGGGCACTCATACTGTGGCTTGATTGCCTTTGAGCTGACTCGGAGGTTGCGTCGCGCGGGCATGACGGTCCATGCGATGCTGCTGGAGCCTTCGCTACCCGAAATGTTCGCGCGCGGGCATCAGGGGATGCCAGAAGATCCGCGGCTGGCCGCCCCGGCGCTGCCAGAGGCGACAATCCGCAAGCTCCCGTGGTTGCGCCGGCTGTTGCCAACGACCACGACGCCACGCTCTGACGGAGCCTGGCTGGCGGAAAGACTGAAACGTCGCGCGCAGAAGTCACTCTTACGGCCGTACCTGAAGTTGACCGTGCGGTTGGGGCGCGAACTGCCGCCGAGGCACCGCGAGTGGTGGTATTACGGTTCACAGATCATGCGACGAATCAAGCAGTTTGAGATCCTGCGGTCTCCCGGACCATTTTGGCTGGCGGGCCAATGGGCCTATCTGGCCACGTATGCGGACTGCTGGCAGACGCACATCGACGGGGATATGCCCGTCTGTCCTCTACCTGAGGCTCGTTGTCACGCCGAAATTCTGGAGCTGCCGGCGGCAGCCGCGTGGCTAGCAGTGGTAAGGGCCTGGGCCGAGGGGACCGAATGGGCGAACGATCCTTCGATCGATCGGGACGCCGCGTGACGGGGGCGCGACACACCTGACGCGCGCCAGGTCGTTGGGCGACCCCGATGGGCAGGCCCGTTCGCGGGCGACGACCGAATCATTCGTCGGACTGACGGATCATCGTTCATTCTGCCTGGCCAGCAGCCTGCTCAGCACCCAGATCACGACCAGCGCATAGATCACGCAGGCCAGCACCAGCGGGTAGATCAACTGCGGGATCGCGGTCAGCAGTCCCTCGGCCAGGTAGGCTTGGGCAAAGCACAGCGGCGCCATGCCGGCAAACGTTCCCAGCATGACCTTGCCCACGTGCAATCGCGTCAGACCGGCCGCGTACGAAACTAGGTCCGACGAGGTCAACGGATTCACGCGGAGCAGGAAAACAACCCACGCGCCGCGCTCGGTGATGCGGGCTTCGTAGGGCGCCAATGCAGAATGAGCCAGATACTGCTCGGCGCGTGCGCCGAATAAGGTGCGCATCAACTGACAGGCAATGGCGGCCCCGATGACGTTGCCGACCAATGAAAGCAAGCCGCCCTGGAACCCGCCAAAGAGCACGCCGCCGGGGGCGTAGAGCATCGTGCCGGGTATCGGAGCGACGATGACTTCGAGCGTAACAAAGCCAACGTATGCCAAGGGTGCAGCCGCGCCGAAGGCGTCGAAGAATGTCCGCAGCGCCGCGACCTTCGCCTCGGCCGAGTCGCCCGAGCGAAGCAAGACGTACACGATGCCGGCGGTCGCATACGACCACGCCAGCAGTCCGCAAACTGCCGCGAGCGAGACAACTGCCAGAGCTCGGGCCAGCAGGTGTTTTTGCAACTCAGCTCACCTCGGACCTGGAAAGGCTAAGTCGCCTATCATACGTGTTTTGTCGCGGTCGGGGAACCGGTCCCATGCTTTCGCTCTCGCATCGTGGCTTGCAAACTACGGCCGTCGCGAATAGCGTTGACGCGGGCGCTGACTTGTTGCGCGCCGCACTTGTTGATCTCAGGCTCCTTTGGGAATCTCGCGTGAGCATTGTCCAATTGCGTGCGGCGATCGAGCCGCTGCGCCAGACGCTTTTGAACCATCCCATCTATGGCGACCTGCGCTCCATCACGGCGCTGCGGACGTTCATGGAGCATCACGTCTTTGCCGTCTGGGACTTCATGTCGCTGCTCAAGGCGCTGCAACAACGATTGACCTGCGTCAGCGTGCCGTGGCTGCCCAGCGTTTCACCACTCGGCAGCCGGTTGATCAACGAAATCGTGCTCGGCGAAGAGACCGACGAGGATGGGCAAGGCGGCTTTGCCAGCCACTACCAGCTCTACCACCGGGCAATGTCCGAAGCCGGCGCGTCGACGAGCGTGATCGATGGCTTTACGGACATGCTGCGAGCCGGCGTTCCGATCGAACGTGCGATCCAGACGCCCGAACTGCCTGGGCCGGTTCGCCAGTTTGTCGGCCATACTTTCCAGACGCTCGCCACCAACGACCTCTGCGGAACTGCTGCGGCGTTCACTTTTGGCCGCGAGGACCTGTTGCCCGACGTGTTCCAGCGGATCGTAGCGCAGCTCAATCACGAGTCCGACGGTCGGCTGCGGACGCTGGAGTATTACCTGGTGCGGCACATCCAGCTCGACGGCGACAATCATGGTCCGCTGGCCGCGCGGCTGATCGAAAGCCTCTGCGACGACCACCAGGCCAAGTGGCGCCGCGCAACGGACGCCGCAACCGCGGCCCTGCAAGCGCGAATCGACCTCTGGGATTCGATTCACGCGGCGATCGTAGTTGCGGACGGAAGCTAAGCACGTCTGGCCACGGCGCCTGGGTCGTGGCTGCCGTGCGCGTCCGCTGTGTCGAGTGAAGTGATCACCGAGGTGATCGCCGCCGGACCGCGCGCCGGATTCGCCAGGCCGTGACGCTCATCGCGGAAGAGAGTGCCAGCCAAAACGCTGACGGCTCGGGCACCGCGGTCACGATGCGCACCTGGTCTAATCCGCCTGTGTTGCCGATTTCCAGGAAGACGGTGCGGCGATCGGCGCTCAAGGTGATTCGGTCGTTGCCATCCTGACCATAAATACTGTTGTCAGCTATATCGAGCTCGCGTTCCTGGTTGTGCGGATAAAGGGTCGTGCCCAGCGCGAGCGCAGCATCGCTTTGATTGAGCCGCGCATTATAGATAGCAATGCCGAGGATGTCGGTGTCGAAGGTGATCGAGCCGCTCGTCAATACGTTGTGGTTACCCGTTCCGGTGACGCTCTCATAATGCAGGTAGTAGCTGTTGACCCGGGTGCCGGCAGACACGTCGCCCGGGCTGTTGTTGATGTTGCCGCCACTGGGTGAGGTGCCCGGCTGCGTGATTGAAAAGGTAAGGGGGGCGGCCAGCAGCACATTTTGCTGCTCGGCAAATGCCCAGATCGTGGTGTCATCTCTTAACGCATTCAGCCTCACGTCGGGCGGAGGAGCGACAAGACTGATCGCGCCCAACGTGGTGACGTTGGCAGCCGATGCCGAAATAGCGCATGGAAAGAGGACAAGGACGCAGGTTAGTATGGTGCGGTGGTGCATGGTTCGCTCCGGATGTCTGCTCAAGGGTTGATTTGGAGTGTGTAGGTTGGAGCGTGCCAATCGCTCCAGGAGGGTTACGGCGTCGTTAGGGGGCACGTCGGCGGCGGTATATCAGCCGTCCCAGGCGGGCGACCAGGCACAAGCAGCCAGCCAAGCCAAGGGCACTCGTCGAGGGCTCGGGCACGGGCACGGGCACGGCTGTAATGATCCGAACCTGGTCGAAGCTGTTCTGCGTGCTCAGTATGGTCAAGATCGTCTTGCGGTCGGAGCTTAGTTGGATGCCGTCGAACGTATCGATTCCAGCCATACCGACCGCCAGTTCCAATCCTCTCAGCGTTTCGTTGAAGCTGTATTCCGAGCCCGCCGCTCCCAGGATCATGTCAGTGCCGTCGAGGCTGGCCGACAGAACCTCGATCCCCAACACCGGCGTGTCAAAGCTGATGGAACCTTGCAGCGTTAGAGGTGAGCCTGGAATGCCGATCGGGTCGAAGTGGAGAAGCCAACTCTCGACCCGAGTCCCCGCTGGAATAACTCCCGGGGACAGATTGATCGAGGGAGCGTCGGGCACGCTCGAGGGGACTGAGATGTCGACGGGCAGATCGCTCGTCAGGGTCCTGTCCAATTGTTCGGAGAATGCACGGATCCGAACGTTGTTCTCGGTGAACCCCAATCGGAGGTTCGACGGAGTGGCAATGACTCGCACCGCTCCGGTCGTCCCCGTCACCGCGCCCGTTGCGAATGAGGCAAGTGCAGTAACTCCAATCAAGAACGCTCCCAAGACACGATTTGCAGTCATCAAAATATTGCTCCAGGAATTCAAATGTTTGCGGATTGGCGCCGAGCGGACGTTGGTGTCGTCGATCCCTGGTTGTGCGGTAACGCGCACGTGGATCGTGAAGCCGCCAAGAGAAATGGGAACTGAGGACCGATGGGGTCGACTCAGTCGCGGCGTCAGAGGGTCAGAATCACTGGCTACTCGCACCACGAGCGCGCAACGGTAGCTGCGCAGCTCGTGGCCATGCTGTATTACCCTAGTAAAACCATAGGGGATGTGCGCGAGTCGCTCGATTCTGCACGCGACGCCAAGGCGCGGCGGGATGTTTCAGGCGAACAGCTTGAGCCCCTGTTGGTTTAATGCTTAAACTACTCCTAGCGGACAGGAATTTTTGCACAAATTTTCCTGGCGTAGTTCGGCAGGTCATGGCGAACCGAGTTAAGATGAATCGTCGTCTGCCGTTCCGTCGAGCGAGCAACCGCTGCGATGGGACGTGGTCTGAGGAAACAATAACCACTGAAAGGGGTCGCCAGTGCACTCGAACGGTGGTCCCAGCTCAATGTTGACCGAAGCCAAGCAGAATCGACCGAATGCCGATGAACTGATCGCCGCGGCCCGCGCTGGCGATGCCGCCGCGTTTCACGATTTGTTGGTCTTGCTGTCGCGGTATCTCGCTGAAGGAATGAAGCATCACCGCTTGCAAGGGATGAGTCCTTCGCGCAGCGCAGCGGACTTTGTCCAAGAGACCGTGGTCCGCGTTCACGAGCATTTCGCCAACTTTCGTGGCCAGACGTTGGAAGAACTGACTCGCTGGTCGTGGCGAATACTCTATCGCCGGCATCAAGAAACTCGGCGTAACCGCCGCAATCGCACCAGCGAGCGGATGGTCCGCCGGATCTGGAGTGCGCTGGCCGCCAACCCTGCCATGCAAAACCAGGATCGACTCGCAAAGCCGCTGGATGCCTTGGAAGAGTGGGAGCAGGCCAAGCTTGCCTATGCGCTTTTCAAGGATCGGCTGCGCCCAGACGATCGCAATATCATTCAATTGCACCTGCTCGACGACATGTCCTACGAAACGATTGCGGCCAAGGTCGACAAGAACGTCGATACGGTCCGCAGGGCATACGGCCGCGCATTGGAGCGCTTCAGAAAACTGTTTGAAGAGTATGGCAACGCTTGACCCTGACACGCCCGAGGTCGACGATCGGACCGGCCGTATGGCCGATTCGCATTTTCCGGCCGAGGACGATGCGCTGTCGCTCTCGACCTGGGCGTGGCTGGCAGATCTCGCCCGCCAGGTTTCCGACCATCCGGACGACATGCAGCCGGGCCTTGTCATCGAGCCGCCACGCGTCGTGGGCCGCTTTCGGCTGGAGACCTTGTTGGGCAGCGGCAGCTACGGGGCCGTATTTCGCGCCTTCGATTTCACGCTGGAGCGGCGGGTCGCGCTCAAACTGGCCTGGCCGGTGGTGATGTTCGACCCCCTGGCCAGTCGGCGGTTTGTCGAGGAAGCCAAGACCGTGGCGGCCCTGTGTCATCCGGGAATCGTGCGCGTGCATGACTCCGACTGGATCGGATCGGTCTGCTTTATTTCGCTGGAGCTCGTCGACGGCCCCTCACTCGGACAATGGATGCACGGCAAGTCGCAGACGCCGCTGCGCCAGGCGGCCGCCACCGTGCGAGAGGTGGCCGAAGCGATTCACTTTGCGCACGTGCAGGGCTTTGTGCATCGCGACCTGAAGCCCGGCAACATCCTGTTGCGGTCGCCGGGGGCCGCGGGCAACTCGTCGCTGGCGCCGATCGTCTGCGACTTTGGACAGGCTCGCCGACCGCGGTTGGCGGACGCCACACTCTTGACCCGTACCCACGAGGTGTTCGGCACCGATCCCTACATTGCCCCCGAGCAGTTGACCGTGGACGGGCCGGAGGCGGGCCCGGCCAGCGATATTTTTTCACTGGGCGTAATCCTTTATGAGCTAGTCGCCGGGCGGAGGCCGTTTGCCGGGGACTCGATCGAAGCGACGCGGGAATTGATCAAGGACCATGGTCCCCCGCCAATTCGCTCGTGGCGGGGCGACGTGCCGAGGGACCTGGAGACGGTCATCCTGAAATGTCTTGAAAAGGCGCCCGGTCAGCGCTACGCCTCAGCGCAGGAATTGGCTGAGGATCTTGGCCGATTCCTCGATGGCAAACCGGTTCGTGCCCGGCGCGCGTCCTGGCTGCAACGCGGTTGGAAATATGCCAAACGCAAACCGCTGGTGGTATCGCTCGTTGGTCTGGCGGTGGTGAGCGCAATCGTCACGATTGGCTTGCTCACGGCATTGACCGTGGCGGGGATTTCTGCGGATCGACAGATCGCCGTGGCCGAGGCGACCGCGGCCGTGGCGGCCGGCGTGGAGCGGCAGCACCAATATGCATCGCACATTCAGCACGCAGCCGAGGCTTTGCGGCGCGGCAATCGGCGCGACGTGATGGACTTGCTCGAGGAGTGCCGGGCCCTGGCGAGTTCGCCTGTGAGTTGCGGCGTCGAGTGGGATCTGTTGTGGTCGCGGGTGAACGGCGCCGAGCGTTCTTGGGAGGCGCACCCTGGCGGCGTGCTCGCGATGCACTTTGCCGCCGCGGACAAGCTCCTGGTTTCGGGCGGCGCAGATGGCAAAGTCATCGCCTGGAATGTCGCTGATTGGACGAAACGCTGGGAATCCGACGACAAGGTGGGTGACCTGAGGGTCGTCGAACCATCGCCCGATGGTTCGTTCGTTGCTGTCGGAGGCGACGATGGAAGGGTTGTCATTCATCGATTGGCAGACGGGGCGGTCTTCTGTGATCGCGCAATCATTCAGGGACGAGTGCTGGCCATGACCTGGGTCGACGACGGCAGTAACATCGCGGTCGGTGGCGACGGCGCGGTCGTGTCGATCCTCGATGTCGTCAGTGGTGAATGTCGCACCACGCCGCGCCTTTCGTTGATGCCTGAGGATCAAATCGCACAAGAGCACCTTCAGGAAATCTGCGCTTTCGCCTATGATCCTCGGCGCCGGGCAATCGCCGCCACGTCGCCGTCGCGAATCAATTGGATTGACGCGACGTCGCTCGCTACGCAAGACACCTGGGACCCTTTGTTGGGCATTAGCGACCTTTGTTTCGTCGACTTGTCGGGCGGGTATCTGGTGATTGGAAGCGGCACGAATATCAGTATCGTCAGTCGCGCCGATCAAACGCAGGCCACCGAGCTTAAGCTGCGGCACAACCTGCAATCGCTTTGCTATTCTGGGGCCACTGGGACAATCGTCGCGGGCATGCGCAATGGCAGTGTGCGGACGTGGGACATGGCGAGCGTCCTGGCCGGGCGCGACGCCGAATTGCGATATTTCTGTGCCCATGACGGACGCACGCTGGCGGCCGACGCCTCGACGGATGGCAAGCGGCTGGTCACCGGCGGGCGCGATGGCCAGATCAAAATGTGGGGCACTTTTCAGCAGGCATTCGATCAGTCGCTCGCCGGTCACCCCTCTGCGGTAATGTTTTCACCTTGTGGTCGGTGGCTCGTCGTTTGCGGCCAGGGAGCGGGCGCATTGGCCCAATTTAACGTGTACGATGCGCGGACCGGCCTGCTGCAATGGACGGATTCCAGCTCGCAGGACGCTTCGTGGTGGTTGTGGAGTCGCCCCAATTCCTGGAACCCCATCTCGCCCGATGGCAACGAAGTCGCCTTGGTAGTGTCCGACACCATCGTGCGGCGGGATATGCGTTCGGGTAAAATTCTCTCGGCCTGGCCCAAACCGACAAAACTTAGGTTGTCCAGTTTGGACTACTTGTCCGACGGTCGGTCATTGCTGGCCACGGCGCCGGGCCACGATAGTTTCCTCGTCGATCGTTGGACGGGCAAAGTATCCGCAAACTATGCGGATGCCTCCTTCAGTAATCTGGGAATGTTTCGGACAAATCGTGGAGACCTGTTTGTTCAATCGGTTCGAGAAACGCGTCAGTGCGTGCTCCGTCGCACACTGTCGTCTCCGCCCGTTCTCACGCTATCCGGACCAACCGAATTGATTTGGCGCGCCGCCGTCTCGCGGGACGGACGATACCTGGCCGTTGCTTCTGGTGACCTCGTCGTCTACGTCTGGGACCTGGATCGAGGCGGCCTGCCAAGCAAGTTCGTCGGACATGAGGCCGCCATCGCCAAGCTTTGTTTTGCGCCCGATGGCCAGACGCTGCTCAGCCACGCGGCCGATGGCACGGTTCGTTTCTGGCACTTGCCCACTCGCGCCGAGCTTATCAGGCTGGGCAGTGCTGATGAACCGATCGTCGCGATGGATCTGCATCCCGATGGTGACTTGCTGGTCCTCGGCGTCGAGCGTCACGGGCAATACGGCTTGCAGATTCACCGGCTCGGGCCCGGTCGAGATGCACTGCCAAAACAGTTCGGCGCGGCGGACGGCGACGCGCGCTGACGCCCTATCAATCGACCGGACCGATAACGCTAGCTTTGTACCGCCGTGCGTCGCAACCAGTCGTCAAAGCGGGTCGGCCCCAGCCGTGGGTTGGCGCCCGGAGTGAGGCTCTGGTCGTTCAACTGGACTCCAAAGTAATCGGCGCGCGCGTCTGTGATCACCTGCCGAGGATCTTTGTGGGCGCTCAAGTACCGGCGGACGAGGTCGTCTTGTCGAATCGGCTCAGGCCCCGCCAGTTCGCTGGTGCCGTTCAACGGTTTGGCCAATGCCACGTCGGCGATCGCCGCGGCGACGTCGTCCGAAACGATCGGCTGCATCAAGGCGGGCGGCAACCGGACCACTTGCCCGTCGGTGGCGGCTTGAGCGATGGTGCCCACGAACTCGAAGAACTGCGTGGCCCGGACAATGGTATAGGGAATCCTAGAGGCCTTGATCAGATCCTCCTGCACCAGCTTCGCGCGAAAGTAACCGCTGGCCAGCAGGCGATCGGTGCCGACAACCGACAGCGCAACGTGGTGGCCCACGCCGGCCGCCGCTTCGGCTGCATGGATGTTTCGCCCGGAGGCCGTGAAGAACTCCAGGACCGCGTCGTCCGCGAACGACGGCGAGTTTGCCACATCCACCACGACCTGGGCGCCGGCCATGGCGGCCGCGAGGCCCTCGCCCGTGACGGCGTTAATGCCCGAGGATCGCGACGCTGCCACGACCTCGTGTCCTTTTTCGCCAAGCAGCTTCACGACCTTGCTGCCGATCAGTCCGCTGCCGCCGATAACCACGATCTTCATGGCAATAACCCTCTGACTCAATTGCGCCAACCAATCAGAGACAAAAAAGTCGGGTCGCTTGCAAGGGGGCAGCCAGCTGTCGGCGAGGTTTGGTTTCAGACCCGTGCGAGTGTGCCGTTACGCGCGCGAATTGCGCGGTACCAAAAAACTCAGGTGATGGGCGGCATGGATCAGCACCAGGTCCTGCCATTGCTGACGGGTCATCGGGCCGAAAAACGGATGCTGGCACGGCTCGGTCGACAACTGCTGAAACTCCGTGATCTCGCCGCGGAATTTATCGATGGCCGCGGACTCGTCGTGGGCGGGGCCGGGGAGCCACCACTTCGGAACCTTGATGCCAGCTTTCATCCGCCGTGTGCTCACGATGCGCTTGAGGATCAGCGGGCCGAATAGCTTGCGAACAATCCACGGGCCTTGCTGGTCGATTCCCCGCAGGGCCGTGCGCAAGCCTTCGCCAACGTGGTCGACAATTTGCGACAGGTCCCAGTTTCCCGCACGGTCGTAACCCGAACGATGCAGATGGTCGATGTCCGCCAGCACGTCAGGCCAGGCCGTGAAGTCCAATTGGCGACGTTGAAGCGTGGATTGGGCCATGCTGTTTGTTCCTCTATTTGAGCTCCGGTGGGGACGAATCGCCGCCAGCACTCGGACTTACATATCCGGACCAGAAAGGCTCTTCAGAAACTCGATCACAGCGCGGCGCTCATGCTTGGTCAATCGATCGCCAAACGTATGGCCCATGTTTCCGTGGCCCGTCCCTTTTGTGTCATAGATCGCTCCGTGATCAATCGCAACCTGCGAACGGAACGACTTGCCGGCCGCTTCTGCCGCGCTTGCGGCGTACTGCTCGCGCGACAGATCCCGGTAGCGCATGCCGACCTTGTCCAGGTCGTAGGCATGCGGGTCGCGGTTGTCGCGTGCCCAGATCTCCGGCCGAGTGTCAGAACTCAAGACGGCCTCGACCGTTGGCACCGAACCGTTGTGAAAGTACGGCGCAGATGCCCAGACGCCTACCAGGGGCGGGGCGACATAGCCGGCTTTGCTGGGCACCGAGGCGTGTGGCGACAGTTCCGGCGTTCCCTTGGCCGTGAAATACGATGCCAGTTTGTTGATATTGTCGGCGACGGGCTTCAATTGCTGGAGCGTGGTGTTGTAGAGGTCATCCGTCTTCACGTTTCTCAAGACGTGCGAAAAGTCGTAGGTTACCGTCCACGACCCCGGCCGGCTCAGGTCGGTTTGCGAATCCTTCCTGGAATAGGTCCCATGGCAGGTCTTGCAGGCGGTGAAACCCTGGCTGTCGGTGGGCGCGGTGCGCCCGTGAAACAGGTCGGCCCCTTTCCGCACCAGCTCGGCATCCAGCGAGTTTGGATACAGCGGAGATTGCGTTTCGCGGGCAAACGCCAGCGCCTTGGCCACGGTCTTCACGTGCTCGGCGTGGTGGTCGTTCATCTCCCCATGTGCGGTGGTGAAGTTGATCGAAAAACTGGCGGCGTCGTGAATGCCCGCATCGGCATACCATTAGTCCAGCTTCTTGTACTTCATCAACCACCAGGGCATGGGATCCACAGGCGGCAGTTCCAGGGAATCGATCAATGCTTCCAGTTTGGATTTTTCCTTGGCGACCACCAGGCCTTCATTTGCCGGATCGGTCAGTTGCGCACCGAGTCGCCAGACGGCATAAGGCCCGAAGTTATCGCCACGAGTGCGCAGCTTCTTGGGATCGGACTGATTGACGTGGTTGTTGCCCAGGCCTGCCACCACCTGGCCGTTGACCACTCCGGCATGGCAAGTGAAGCAGTTGATGTTGACCATCTGCACGCCGTCGCGAACGAAGACGCTTTCGCCCAGGCCCAGGATGGCATCGGCGCCGGATGTGCGGTTCGACGGCGAAGGAAAGCGACCCGAGGCGAAGAATTTCCCCTCCGGCGAGTCGGGATCGTAGCCGAGGTTCGAGCCGTTCATGGCACGCATCAGCAGCCGCATCGTGGCAACGGGCACCGCATTGTGAAAGCATTTGCCCGAGAAGATCTCTTGCAAGCCTTCACGCGCCGCGGTCGATTGAGTGGACTCGTCAAACCCCAGATACGACAGCGGCTCCGAGGCAAAGCCACGCGTCGTACTCAAGCTGAGCAGAAGTGCAATCGCCGAAGATATGCGGCCGATTTGTTGGCAGAGTGACACCATCGCACGTAGTCTCCGAAGTTTAGTGAGCATTGACCAACGCTCGCGGGCGCCTCAACCCGTTCCGGAGGGACGTGGGCAACACGTCTGACAGGTAGCATCCTACGAATCCGCTGCGCGGTCAATTCCTTTGGCCCACTTTTTCGGGCCGGCCACCGTTATACTGACCGACCCGGACGACGCTGCGACGTTCATCAGCAAGGGAGGCCCTCGGGATGTCGACCGCCCTGGAAAACCTGTTCGGCGCAATCGTGCGAGACGACCGGTCGCGGGTGAGGTCGCTGTTGGACGCGGAACCTGGCCTGGCCCAAGGTCGTGCCGCAGCGGCATGCCTCTATGAAAGCGAGATCTTCCACTGGATCTACGTGGGCGACAGTCCGCTGCACTTGGCGGCGGCCGGCTACCGAGTGGAGATCATGCGGATGCTGCTGGCGGCTGGCGCCGACCCGAAGGCCGCTGCCAATCATCGTCGCAGCAATCCGTTGCACTATGCCGCCGACAGCTGTATCACCGTGCCGACCTGGGATCCGGCTCGGCAGGTTGAGGCAATTCGCCTGCTGCTGGCTGCCGGCGCCGAGATCGACGCCCAGGACAAAAACGGCGCCGCCGCCGTGCACCGCGCCGTGCGGACCCGCGGCGCGGCGGCCGTGGGTGTGCTGCTTGAGCTCGGTTGCAATCCGACGCTGAAGAACAAACCCGGCTCTACCCCCTTTCACCTGGCGGTTCAGAATACCGGCCGCGGCGGCTCGGGCGAGCCGGCCGCCAAAGAGGCGCAAAGGCAAATCATCCGGCTGTTCATCGCCCGCGGCATCAGCGATCAAATCATAAACGGCAACGGCGCCTCGGTCCGCGACAGTGCGACGAGTCAATGGATCCGCGATCTGCTGGTTGAGCAACACGGCTAGTATGCACGGGCGATGCCTCGTAGCTCGTCCCCAGCGGAAGTTCAAGCTCCTAGCCCTGCTTAAAGAATGGCTTGTCCTTAACCTTGAGCATGACGATCGGACAGGCCATCAGACCGGCTCCAATCACAAAGGCCAAGGTCGCCGATGTCGTCGTCAGCACGCCGTCGACATTGGCTGCGTAGAATAGCCACAAGCCAAGCGGCAAGAAGATCAACACGGCTGAGATTAACCCCGGTGAGAATTTCTTGGTGACCACAAACGGAGCGATGTGAAAAAAAACCGCATTGATGATCATCAGAGCAGGAAATGCCAACGAAATCTCTGGAAGTTGCCAGCCAATCTGGGCGGCTACGATGCCCAGGACAACGACGAGAAAGTTCACGACGTAAAACGTCGGCCAATCGACGGGAAGGTGCAACACCCGATTGGCCCAGGTCTTCCAGTCGAACATGAATTCTTCAAGCGCATGGATGCCATAGGCCGCAGTCGCTACCCAGAGCCAGACCTCGTGATTCATTGGGCTGCCTCAAGAGCTGGAGTGCAAAATAATTGCGCTTTCCAAATCGGCGGATGCTCTGTCATCGTAACCGAGGATAGTTGCTATCGGAAGACAGGGCGTTGGTTGCCGACTTAGGAACGTGATTCACCAGGGTGCGGCCCGATGGGCTGGAACTGAAATCGACCTGGTGTATGGTGAAACGACGAGCGGGCATCAGCCGAGCGAGGGAAGGGAAGCTATGACACTTAAACGGATGGACAACGTTCTGATCGTTGTCGATGACCTCGAAGCCGTTAAGGCCTTCTTCATCGAACTGGGCCTCCGCCTTGAGGGCGAGACGACGGTCGAAGGGCCCTTGATCGGACAACTGATCGGACAACTGATCGGACTCCCGGATGTCCGAGCCACGCTAGCGATGATGCGCACTCCCGATGGGCAGGGCATCGAGCTGGATAAGTTCCACACGCCCGATGCGATCAGATTTGGGCCCGTGGACGCGCCGGTAAACACGCTGGGCATCCGTCGCATCATGTTCGCCGTTGATGAAATCGACGGCGTCGTTGCGCGATTACGCGCCAGCGGCGCCGAAATCATCGGCGAAATGCAGTATGGGGACGCGTACCGGCTAGCCTACATCCGCGGGCCCGAGGGCATCATCGTCGCACTCGCCGAGCAGCTAGGCTAAGGCGTGCCAATTAGACCCGTCACTGGCCCGTTCAATTCTTCCAGCAGACGATGGCCTTGATTACGTACTGGCAAAGGACGGATATCGACGCGGCGACCGGCCAGCTAACCGGGAGTCCGAAAGCTGCCGCCATCGAAACCATCAGGAGGCAGACGAGCGGAACCAGGCAGCACGTAATCCCCACCCAATGCGGATACGGGCATCGGGCGATTCGCCGCTTTTTCCCTGTGCGTTGGGTAACCATGCAATAGTCCTCGTTTGGGGCGCAATGTCTACGCTCCGAGGATTGCACAGTGGGACTGCGCACAAGGAGGACTGCGCAGCGATAAGCGGGCGTGACTTGTGCGCACTAGGGGACTGCGCATTCAGCCGGCGACGGCGCGCCGTATCGTGCCGACGTGCACGTGGTGCTTTTCAGCGACCCGCTTGTATGCAAGCGTTTTTTTGTGGCACCTATGGTACTCGATCTCGAAATCACGCCGGTATTTCTCGCGCTGGGCTGCCTTGTCTGCGGCCGTGCCGTGTGCCGTCGCGTGGCCGCGCGCGGCACCGCTCCTAACTTTTTTTCCGGTCAATGCGGCAGCTTCGTGCTGCATGGCGTTTAGTCGCTCGACGAGCCGCCCCAGTCGGAATGCGTGAAACTTCGCCAACGAGCCACCGGCCTTCATATGCTCGAGGGCACGCAGCGCCGCGAGTGCGACTGCGACATCGTCTGGCGGCTTTCGGTCGAGCGCGTACCAGCGCGCGCCGTCACCCACGTCGATAATCGTCACGAATTGGTTACCGACCAACAGCGCGGTGGTATCGAAGTAGCCGCCGTTGTAGAGTGCTTCGCCATCGGCTCGAAACTCGTACCGCGCGGTCTCGTGCCACACGAGGCATCGATCGGATTCCGCAATCGGCACCTCATCCAGCGTGTCCTCTGGGCGGACGATTGGCGTGAGATACGGCCGAATTTTCTCCGCAGCCACGTTCCTCGCTGCGGTTAGTGCGCCGGCCAGTTCCACGTCGATATTAGCCGGCCGCGATAGGGTCTCAAAATCGTCTGGAGTGACGTTGACCGGTTCGTGGCCGACGATGCGAGCGTACCTATAGATGCCGCCGTCCTCGATTTTGACTAACGGCCGGTGGTATACGACCGGCTCATTTGTGTTTGGTCGTTCCGCGTTTTTTTTCTCCATGTTGAGTATCCAACTGATGTGATCACGCCGATCGAATTACGCGGGAGCCCGACCGAGGAGAGAGTCTGCTTCTGAACGATCTCCCACTCTTATTTCGCGATCGGAGGACGCCTCACGGGGCAATCGGGGCAATTCCGATTTCAACCAAACCCAAAAGTGAACGGGATTGATCCAATGTTCACCCCTTCGAACATCACGGCGACTTCGGTGTTATCCATTGTATTCGCCTCATTACGTTCGACGCGAGCAGTCGCAGCAGCAGTGTCTGCTACAACGAGAAAAGCCCTTCGGCCGCTGAGGCCGGAGGGCTCATTGTGAATTCAAATGGAGGCGGCGGGAATTGAACCCGCGTCCCGCGATATTTCCATGGCGGTTTCTACGTGCGTAGTCGGATCATTTACGCGTCGCACACCGAGCCCCAACCGACGGGGTCTCTGGTTAGCCAGCCAGGAACTTTTTTAACCTCGGGCGTGCCCAGCAGTGACCCAAGGCGGTTCGGATTTGGTGACGAGTTTTTGGGCCTCTCCGACTAAAGCCCGCAACTCGGGTTACCTATCTCTAGGCAGCCAAAGCAAAGTTACCTTCAGCAATTGAAGATATTGGTCAGCTTTTTACGTGGCCAACTGACCAACCACGGCACGCCACCGACACTTCATGCTATCCGGTCGAACCCAGTTCGCCCCCGAAACGCAACCTGAAGGTCAGGCAGACGATCAATTATACCCGATCGGTCAGCCGGTCAATGCAACTTCAGCGGCCAGCCGAGTTTGCCCCGCAAATCGGCGGCATCTTGGCGAAATCGGCCGCTCGCCGCACCTACGGCGTTAACCGACCCGTGCCGAGCCAATAAAACAGCAGCCCGCCCAGCACCAGGCGATAGGCGATGAAGACCAGCGTGGTGTGGGTCTTCAGGTACTTGAGCAGGAAGGCGATCGACAGGTAGCCAACCACGCCTGACGCGACCGTGCAGACGGCCAGCGCCGCGGCGTCCTCGCTGGTGGCCAACAGCACGTCCCGCGATTTGACCAATTGATAGGCGCCCGCGGCAAACACGGCTGGCAGCGAGAGCAGGAACGAGAACCTTGCGGCCGTGTCCCGGGCAAAGCCTTCGAACAGGCAGGCGGTGATCGTCACGCCCGATCGCGACGAGCCGGGCACCAGCGACATGGCCTGGGCCAGTCCGGTCAAGGCAGCGTCCCACCAGGTCACGTCCTCCAGGCGTTTCTCGGCCACGCCCCGCCGCTGGCGATAGCGCACCAGCAGCTCGGCCACGGCCAAGAGCAAACCCAGACCGATCAGGGCGCTGGCGACCACATATAGCGACCTCAGCTGGGTCTCGATCGCTTTTTGAAATGCCAGCCCGCAGACCACGATCGGCACCGTGGCCAGGATCATCATCCAGCCCATCCGGGCGTCGAGCGTGGCAAACGGCCTTCCGCCGGTGATGCCCGCCAGCCACGCGCGGCCGATCCGCCAGATGTCCTCGCGAAAGTAAGCCAGCACCGCGGCGAGCGTGCCGATCTGGACCACGGCGGTAAATGCCGCGCCCGGATCGGGCCAACCCATCAGCGCCGGCACGATCCGCAAATGCGCGGTGCTCGAGATCGGCAGAAACTCGGTCAATCCCTGGACGATGCCCAGGATCAATGCCTGCACGAGGTCCAAACGGCATCACTCCGCTGAAAAGTAATCGGTAAAGACGTCAGAGGGCAGGGGGTAACGGCATCCGAGGCCCAACGCGCGTTAGCGCAAATATAGCCCGCTCTGACCGCACAGGCTGGGTAAACTCTCCGCATCGGACCGCCCCTTTGGGGCAGTGCGGCAGCCGGAACCGACCGGCGCGCAAGGGTCATGCCCTTCAAGGCTTGGACCGGATTTGGCATAATAGCGTCACGGCACGAGTGTATCGGTTGGGCGTGGGCCAGGGTAGCAATAAAATCGTCGGCTGTAAGTTCGACGGCAACAAGAAGGGGTCGAATGTTTAGGAACTTGTGTGTTCAGGCGTTAGGCGTTTCGGGACGAGAGAGCGAAATCATCGAGTTGGCATTGTCCAACGGTTTCAAGGGCGTGGACCTCGACCTGTTGGATTTTGCCGAGCAGGTCAAGACGCAAGGTCAGCCGCGCGCCGCGCGGCTGCTCACCAGTGCGAAGCTCAAGATCGGCAGCTTCCCCTTGCCGGTCAACTGGCTGGACGACGCTGAGTACAAGACCGACATGGAGCGTCTGCCGCAGCTGATCGAGCTGGCCGCGGAGTTGGGTTGCACGCGGGCCACCGCCATGATCCAGCCGGCCGACGAAGGGCGACCCTATCACGAAAACTTTGAGTTTCATCGTCGCCGGCTGGCCGAGATCGCCGCCGTGCTCGACACCAAAAAAATCCGCCTGGGGCTGGGTTACCTGGCGCCCTTGAGCTGCAAGGGAGACCGCCACTTTCAATTTGTCCGCACGTTCGACGAGCTGGTGCTGCTGTTGCGCACGATCGGCTCGCCGAACCTGGGCGTTGCGTTTGACGCCTGGCACTGGCACGTCGGCGGTGGCACGCTCGACACGCTGCGTGCGCTGGGTGGCGACAAGATCGTCACCGCATCGCTCGTGGATGCCGAGACCGAGGCGGCGGTCGACGCGCCCTTGACCGCTCGGCGTCTGCCGGGCGAGGGCGTCATCGACCTGGCGGCGGTGCTCACCGTGCTGGCCGAGACGCGCTACGACGGTCCGGTCACGCCCGAGGCCGACCGCAGCCAGTTTGGCATCTTGGGTCGCGACCAGATCGTCAAGCAAGCCGGCGCGGCGCTCGATGGCGTCTGGAAAGCGGCCGGACTGGGTCCGACCGGCAAGTTGAGTCCGGCGGGCAAACTGGCGACAGCGCCGGGTCGTTCATAGCGAGGCTTGCGGTCTGGGATGACCCACGCTTGATGCGCGCGTGAGGGTGCGCGGCAAGCGGCAATCGAGGACGCGGCGTGTTTCACTTTGACCGCGGGCTGAAGCTGACCAAGGCGGACCTGGCGGTCGACTATCGACGGCGTCAGCCCCGCGGCTTCATCTCGCACGCGCACACCGACCACATGGCGCGTCACGAGTACGCGCTGTGCACGCCGGCCACCGGGGCGCTGTACCAGTTTCGTTACGGTCCGCGTCCGACCCATGGCATGCCCTATGGCGAGCCGCTGGATTGGGGCGGGCTGCGGTTGACCACTTTTCCAGCCGGCCACTGCCTGGGCTCGGCGATGCTTTTGGCCGAGGACGGCCAGCGGTCGCTGCTTTACACCGGCGACTTCAAGCTCCGCGAATCGGCCACCGCAGAGCGGGCCGTGTTGCCCAAGGCCGACACGCTGGTCATCGAGAGCACCTATGGCAATCCGATCTATCGCCATCCGCCGCGCGACAGCGTGATCGACCAGTTAGTCTCGCTGGTCCGCCGCGCTATCGACGACGGCGCCACGCCCGTGATCGAGGCCTACGTGCTGGGCAAAGGTCAGGAGGTGACCCGCATCCTTACGGCCGCAGGCTTTCCGGTCTTGCAGCATCCGAAGATGTATGAGATCAGTCAGGTCTATCGCCAGTGCGGCGTCGATCTGGGCGACTGCCACAAGTACACCGGCGAGCCGCTACCGGGCCACGTCGTGGTCGTGCCGCCGCGGATGCACCGCGGCAGCCGCCTGCCCGGTTTGAAACGCACGGTAACTTTCGCCGTGACCGGCTGGGCCATGCACGACCGCACTCGCGGGCGATTGGGAGTCGACCACGCGGTGCCCCTGTCGGACCACGCCGACTACGACGAACTGTTCGAAGCGGTCGAACGGGTCGAGCCGCGGGTGATCTATTGCACACACGGCCCGGCCAGCTTCGTCGACTGCCTGCGCGCGGCCGGATTCAATGCCCACCCGCTGGAAGGCGGCGAGGCAGTGGCCGCGGTATCGCAGATGCGGCTGTTCTGAACCTGCTGGATCGATACCGGCGAGCGAGCCGTACTCTCACCGTGCGGCTATTGTCCCGCCGTCGCCACGGCCGGATGCTTCTCTCGCGCGGTCAGGATTGTGCGGAGCACGAATTGCTCACAGCCGGCGGTGACCTCGGGATGGCAACTAAAGGCGTAGACCGTGCCCTGGCCGAACCGGCCGCGGAGCATCGCCGGCGAGTTGACCATGATGCCCCGCGGCGCGTGATGCTGGGCCAGCTCCGTGCGAAACCAGGCCAGCACCTCGGGCGTGCCCAGGCCGGCGTGATGGGTCAGCTTCCAGACCGGACCGTTGGCATAATGGATCGCGCGTTCGGTGTGCTGGTCCACGCCGAATAGCGCCTGACCCGCCGGGGTGAGCTCGACCATCACGTCGCCGTTGCCGCGCTGCCAGTGGTTGGAGGCTGGGACTGCATTGAGCAGTCCCAGGCGATCGCTGGTGCCGCCGCTAGCCAGGTAGGCGCCGGCGCAGATGCCCAGGTAGGTGCCGCCGCGCTCGACGAACTCGCGCACTTTGCGGCGTCCTGGCTCACCGAGCACGTGACCCTGGCGGCTACCGCGTCCTCCAGTGAACAAGAGCGCGTCAAACCGATCGCAGGCGCCCGAGCGAATGTCGTCGGCGTCGACAGATAGCAGCCGCACGTCCGCGCGCGAACGCAACTGCTGCTCGATACGCGGATGGCTGTGTCCGCTGACCCCCAGGTCTTCAAACAGGCCGACTTGGAGCAGCTCGGGATCGGTCAGCCGCGTGACGAGCGACTCGGAGGTGACCGAGGGTTCGAGCATCTGGAGCCGCGAAAGCAGCGCGTGCAGAAATCTGCGCTGCGAGCGCGCCCGGGCCGGCACGCGCTCGCGTTCGGGATCGGTCTGGACGATCAGCACGCGCGGCGGCGCGAGCAGCGTCTGATCGGCGACCTGGGCCGAGGGAGGCAGGTCGGCCGGCGAAAACGTGTCGTGCGTCGAATGCGCACCAGCCGAGTGGGCAACCTCGGCGACCAGCGCCCGCGTGGTCGCGTCGCTGTCGCAGGCCACGACGTTGACGCCGCGACCGCCGGCCGATGGCTGTAGCTCGTCGCCTTCGTGCGCGATCACCAGCCAGTCGGGATGAAACTGTCGCTCCAGCGACCAGACGGCAGCGGCCAGGGGATTGGAGGGTACCGAGTGAGGCTCGGGCGCCGCGGGTCGCAGGTGCGCGGCCGTCGACCTGAGTCGCAACGGGTGCGTCGAACGCGGCGTCGCCGCTTGGGCCGCCGAGACCAGTCCGCGCAGGTCGATCCGCGGCAGGACCACCAGCGTGCCGCGCTCGATCGGCCAGTAGCGCACGACGTCAAGCGCTTGGGCCGCGCCGTGCTCATCCTCGTTCCAGCCAACCGACACGACCACGGTGGGACCCGGTCGATCGGCCGTTTGGACGAAGGCCATCGTTTCGTGCGGCGTCCCCTCGGCCAGACGCACGGTGCTCGTGTGCGTTTCGGCGAAGGCCGCATGAGACCCGATCCACAAGACCGCCAACGTCAGAAACCGCATTCGCATGTTGCGCATGGTCAACGATCCGCGGGAGTGAGACAATCGGTGAAACAGCGAGAAGTGGCGGGCGTGCAACCGAGCCCAGTGAAACTATAGCATTGCCCAAAGCGATCGTTTTCAGCGGCAAACGCGGGAAAGAAACGGGTCCCTCTCGGTCCAAGTCGCAGCCAGATCGGCACCCACCGGGCAGTGCGGCACCCATTGCTGAAGCCTGAAGCCTGAAGCCTGAAGCCTGAAGCCTGAAGCCTGAAGCCTCTCCCTCACTTCGACGTCAGCGGGATCACGCCGTTCCAATTTTCTGGCGGCGTGCGGTTGTGCTGCGCGATCAGCACCGTGAGGAAATCTTTCACGCGGTCATCGGCCGGCACTCGGTGCAATCGCTCAAAGGCCTGCGTCCAGCGCCCGGCGATCAGGTCGTTCAGCGATTCTTCGTAGTCGGCGATATTTGCGTCCGACAGCTCGGGATACTGCTCGGCCGGCGGCAGCAGCTCGGTCACCTCCAGTTTGCTTTCCATGCCGAACGGTTTGACCACGGCCACGCGCCGCAGCCGACCGAGGCTGGGCGAGAGCCCCTTGCGGAGGACCCCGGCGGTGCGCTCATCGATCAGGATCGACGCGTGCAGCGTCTTGGTCATGCTCTCGAGCCGCGAGGCCAGGTTGACCACCGGGCCAAACACCGTGACCTTCACCTGGTCGACGGTGCCGATCTTGCCGGCCACGGCGCGGCCCGTGGCGATGCCAATGCCGACGCGAAAGTCGGCCAGCGGATCATCGATGCGCTGCGCGGCGGCGGCAAATTCGGCGCGGATTGCCAAAGCCGCCAGCGCCGCGCGTACCGCCGCATCGTCTTGCGCCAGCGGCCATCCCCAAAAACCCATCGCCGCGTTGCCGTGAAAGTCGCCCAGCACGCCGCCCTGCTCGCGAATCTGGTGCGTGGTCACCCCCAGCGCCTGGCTGACACGATTCAACAGGCCCAACAGATCCTCGCCGGAGCGTTCCGAGTGCCGGGCAAAACCGCGCAGGTCGCAAAACAGCACCGAGACCTCGGCCTCGCGCGGGGCCAAGGCAATCTGCGGGTCGACGCTCTCGATCGCTTCGAGCACAACGGGCGAAAAGAATTGGCTTAGTCCTGCCCGCTGGCGGTCGAGCATCCGCACGTCGCGCAGCGCCGCAAAGGTCGTCGCCGCCAGCTCGGTGAACTTCACCTCGTCGCGCAAATCGCTGGGGTCGGAGATCGCGCTGGGCGTCACTCCGGCATCGGTGAAGCGGCCGGCGACGTAGATCGCCCAACCCTGACAGGCCTTGCCGCCGATCGGCGTGCAAAAGGCCCAGTCCACCCCCTGGCTGACCGTGAAGGCGCTCGTGGCCGCGGTCTCCGTGGCGTTCCAAACGTGCAGCACGCTCTCGCGACGGCGCACCGCGTCCAGAATCAATCGTTCGCTGGGCTGAAAGTCGCCGCCGATCACCAACCTTCGATCCCAGTGCAAAACGTCGATCTGCGGTCGCTCGTCCGTCGGATGGCGCACGGCCACCAGCGCCGCGGCGCCGGCCCTGGGCACGCCCGCCAAGAGCAGATTGACCACGCGCATCGACAACTCTGTGTCGCTGTTGGCTCCGGCGATCACCTCGGGCAGTCGGCCCAGCACCTCGATGTGTGCCGCCGAGTTGCGAAAGTTGATTTTTTGCAGGTACTGCGAGCTGAAGGCCTGCTCCTGCATGGGCACCGGCACATCCAGCGAGACGTTGACCCGCTCGTCGGTGAGCGTGAAGGTCGTGGCCCCGATCACGAAGTGCTCGCCCGGGCCAATTTCAAATTCCGGCACGGGACGGCCTTTGACGAACACTGGGTTGCGGGCGCCCGGCAGTTGTCGCACTCGCAGCCGCTGACCGTCCCAGACGATCTCGGCATGTTGTCGAGAGACGCGATCGTCCCAGGAAGTCGGCCAGCAGTTGGGCGCGCGGCCCAGCACGACCGGTCGGTCGGCTAATAGCGTGCGTCGCCAGCGGTGTTGTGCGTCGGCGCCTTGCGCGATCAGGTCGGCCATGCGCTAGCTCCTTGAACTGCGCGGCGCGTTGGCAATGGCGGTCGTCGTGGCGGCGGCAGTCATCGCGGCGCCTCCGCCGTCGCGCCCGGCTTGGCGCCGGCGCGGGTCGGCTCGCGGAGCACCCGGACCACGAAGGCCCAAAGCACGGTCGATAGCAGCGCGATCAACGTCGCGGCGAGCACGCTGCTGGAGAACAAGGTCTGCTTCAAGCTTTCCAACGTGCGGCCGATCGTCCCTTCGTACGATTCCTGCACGATCACCATCCAGCCGGTGTTGCCGTCGCGAATGCTCACCGGGGCCGTCTCGGCCAGCCAATGCCGGTCAAACTCCTCGCCCTCGGGACTCTTGGCCAACGGGTCGACATAGTTCTGCCGCTCGCTCGAGCTCTCGGGCAATTCGCTCACGCGGAACTCGGGCAGGCGGCCGGATGTGTTGTCGTTGTCGTGCAGCTTCTCGAACAGCGGGTGCTGCAGGATCAGGCCCTTGTTCGGCCCGGGGCGCCAGTCGACCAGCACGGCAAACTGCCGATTGCTGGCTTGCAGCTCGACGAAGCTGTGCACATCGACGCTCAGCGCAATGAGACCGAGGAAGTGCGGCGGCTGACCTTCTTCCTCTTCGGTCAGCACGGGCGTGGAGATGGTGACGGTCCAGCGGTCGTTCACCTTGCTGTAGAAGACGGCCGAAAGGTTGGTCTTGCCGACGTGCTCGCCCGGTTGCGGCCGCCAGTTTTCGGGCTGGTCCTCAAACCCGCCGTGGAAGTAAGTGCGCCAGGCGAAGTTCATTCCCAGGGTGTCTTCGGCAGGCGCCCGGGCAAGTTGCAGCCCGGCGGGGTCGAGCACAAACCAACTGGCCACGTCCGGCTCATCGGGATCTTGCAGCAGCTCTTCGATCCGCTCCTGCAACGGCGCCCGGGCGGCGCTGGCGATGAACTCGGCGCGCAAGGTGTCGCGGGTGGGCTTGTCCAGGTTGGAATCGCTGAGCTGCTGCCTGAAGGTGGCCAATTGCGGGTCTTTGAGCGTGGTCGCCAGCAGCTTCTGAAAGCGGGGACTGCTGGCCATTTCCTCCACCGCCCGATAGTAGACCTCCAGCTCGTTGGTCACGGTCTTGGCGACGTATTTGGCCGCAAACGAGTTGCTTTCCAGCGCACGCTCGCGGAGGGCCTCGTCATATTCACCCATCACGGTTTCAAACGAGCTCCAGGCAAAGATCGAGACCACACCCAACAGCAACGCCGGACCGACAAATCCCAGGAGCACCAGTGGGCGACGTGCGCGACGTTGATCGCGGGCGTGGAGCGCGTCGACTACTTCCTGCACGTTGGCAAACCGCTGCTCGCGGTCGGGCTCCAGGCAGCCGTCGATAATGTCGGCCAGCTCGCGGTCGACGCCTTTAATCTGACGATGACCCGTGGGCAGCGGTGAGTTTTCGATAAGTTGGCGGTAGCGGAGCAGGCGCCCTTCGAGCTCGGTGGCCGAATCGAACTCGGTGACCGTTGATTCGTTGCGGTGCGGCGGCGCGCCGGTGAGCATGCAATATAAGAGTGCCCCCAGCGCGTAGACGTCCCAGCGCACGTCCGGCACGGCTTGCAGGTCGGCCTGCTCGGGCGCCATGTAGAACAAGGTGCCCAGCGCCGGCGTCTGCTCGTGCGAAAGTCTCGACTGGCCAAAGTCTGCCAACCGCGGGCGGCCATCCTGGTCTAACAGGACGTTGGCCGGCTTGAGGTCGCAGTGCAGCACCCCCTTGCCGTGGGCATGCAGCAGTCCCACGGCCACCTCGCGAAACAGGGCCACGGCTTCGCGTACACCCAGGCGGCCGTCGCGCTTGAGCAGATCTTCGAGCGAACCTTGCTCGATGTATTCCATCACGTAGTACGGAGGGTCGGCGTCCCAGCCGACGTCGAGCAATTGCACCACGTAGCGATCGGCCGAGAGAAAGGCGAGTTTCTCGACCTCGCGCGAGAGGATCGACCAGTCGAGTCCACCCTGGTGGGCGTAGAACTTGATGGCGACCTGCCGGCCGGTGTTGCGGTCGACCGCGACCCAAACCTCGCCATAAGCGCCGGCGCCCAAAAAACGGCGGGGTTCGTAACCCGGTACTTGGGTTGGCGGGCGCGATGGTTTGAGGCTCAGCGCGCGGGCTCGCTGCTGCTCCTCATTGGACTGCTGTTGAGTGTGGTTGACGTCCATTCTCCGCCGCGCCCGAGCCCTGCGGATGCCCCAGACCGCTCTCTGCCGAAAGCGCCTGTCCGTCGAACCCTCGCCGGGCCGACTTTGTCCGCTGCATGGGTTATAGTGTTACCGGCTTGTGCCTTGCAAATCCTACCTCGCGGGGGCGGAGGGGCTATGCGGTTGTTTCCGGTCGTGTGTGTGGCGCTGGCGGTTGTCGCCGCAATTTTCCCCGGTTGCTCGTCCCGGGCCCAGGAACCGGCCGCGGCCAAAAAGGCCGGCGCCGAGCCGCTCATCCCGCTAGATACCTTTCGGCCTCGCCCAACGCTCAAGGTCGAGGAGCACTTGCTCACCCGGGCGAGGATTCCGGTGGTCGATGTTCACGTCCACCCCAGTGTCCGACTGCACAACTCGCCCGAACAGCTCGACGACTACGTCAAAGTGATGGATGCCCAGAACATCGCCGTCTGTGTCAGCCTCGACGGTGGGCTGGGCGAGCGACTGGCCCAGCATCGCAAGTACTTGTGGACCAAATACCGCCAGCGGTTCGTGATCTTTGCCAACATCGACTGGCGCGGCGACGGCCAGCAAAACGACCCCGCGTCGTGGGATTGCCAGCGGCCCGACTTTGCCCGGCGGATCGTCGCGGCGCTAACGGATGCGAAAGAGCAGGGGGCCAGCGGGCTGAAGGTCTTTAAGAATCTGGGGCTAGAGTATCGCAACCCAGATGGGTCGCTAGTGCGCGTGGACGACCCACGCTGGGATCCGATTTGGGAGGCCTGCGGCAAGCTCGGGTTTCCTGTCTTGATCCACACGGCCGATCCGGTGGCATTCTTTCTGCCGGTCGACGCGACCAACGAACGCTACGAGGAGCTGGCACGGCATCCCGATTGGAGCTTTGCCGGTCCGGGCTTTCCCACACACGCGGAGCTGGTCGGGCAGTTGCTGGCAATCGTCGGCCGGCATCGGGGCACGACGTTTATCGGCGCGCATATGGCCAGTAATGCCGAGGACTTGAGCGCCGTGGCGAGCTGGTTAGAGGCCAATCCAAATCTGAACGTCGACATCGCCGCGCGAATTGCGGAGCTGGGTCGGCAGCCGACCACGGCCAGGAAGTTCTTCTTGAAGTACGCCGACCGCATCCTGTTTGCCACCGACGGCCCCCGGGTGGCCGAGAGGCTGCACTACCATTGGCGGTTCCTGGAGACCGCTGACGAGTATTTTCCCTATGCCGAAAATGCGTTTCCGCCGCAGGGGTTTTGGCGGATCTATGGCGTCGACCTGCCGGACGAGGTGCTGCAGAAGGTGTACAATGAGAATGCCGCGCGGTTGATCCCTGGCGTGAAGGAGCGGCTGACCGAATTGGCCACCGCGCCCGCCGGTAAGTGAGAAATCACGGCAAGTGAACTGAGGAAGGGGCGCCTGACGCGCGGGATCGCGCAAATGCCGGGCGACGTTCCGGCTGCAACCCCAGGAGGTGGGAATCATGGAACCAGATGCACTACAAGCATGTATCGAGACCTGCCTGCACTGTGCCGACGAATGCGAGGCAAACTCGCGAGCGTGCGGCGCGCTGCCAGGCAGCGATGAGCTGGCACACTGCATTGCGCTGGCCCACGATTGCGCCGAATTTTGCCGGATGGCGGCGACCTTTATGCAGCGGGGCTCGCACTACTCGGCCGAGATCTGCCGGGTCTGCGCCGAGCTGTGTGACGTCTGCAGTGCCGCCTGCCGCGAGCACGACCACGCCGCCTGCCAGGCCTGCGCCGAAGTCTGCCACCACTGCGCCAGCGAGTGCCGGCACCTGACCACGGCGATGATTTGTATTTGAAGCGGAGAGCATTGCGAAGGACCGCGACGGACGAGTCTCATTGAGAAACGGATATCAGCATCCGAATCTTTAGTTTGCCGCGCCCTTTCACGGTGCGTTCGCGCCGACCGAAGCCAGACTGTCCCCTGCTCAGCTCATACCTCCGGTGCCAATGGTTGATAGTTTCTGGGCAATACCACCCGGAAGGTCGTTCCTTCGTCGGGGCTGGATTGTAGCTCCACGGTTGCGTCCAGTAACTCGCAGAGGCGCTTGACGATGGACAGTCCGATGCCTTCGCCTCGTTCCATGAGGTTCGGACGATGGTCATGCGAGGGCGCCGCGGCGGTGTTCGGCTTCGAGGTATGCTCGTGGTGCGCTGGTGAGTGTTTCTCAACCTGGCGGGCCTCTTCGGTGGCTTCTTCGAGCGCTCCCACCAGGGGCGAGCCCGGGCCGGCATGATAGCCGGGCCCGGTGTCCTGCACACAAAGCATCCAGCGCATGGGGTCATTGTTGCGGCTGTTTCCCCAGGTGACGGTCACTCCGCCGGAGCTCGTGCACTTCAGCGCGTTAAGCACGAGGTTTTGAGCGATGCGTTTGATCTTGATCGAATCCCCTTCGACCAGCAACGAATCAGGGCCGGTCGCTTTCAGATACAACCCCCGCGTGTTGGCCAGCGGTTGCAGGGTTTCGGTTAACTCCCGTAGCATCGTGGCGACGTCGAGCGTTTTCAGGTCTCGCAGTTCCTGGCCGGCTTGCAGGCGCGCCAAGTCCATCACTTCGTCCAGCATCGTGTGCAATGACAACACGCTCTTGTGCAGCAAGCTCAAGAATTCGTCGCGCACGGAATCGGGGATGGAGACCTCCGTGAGCCCCGACGTGACGTTGGCTACTACGCCAAAGTTTCCCCGCAGATCGTGCGCGGCCTGGCGAAAGAGCGCTGTGCGGCGGCGCTCCAGGTCGCGGACCTCGCTGAGCGTTTCTTGCAGGTCGCGCACGTGCCCCTCGGCTTCGGTTTGCTGCAGATGGAAATACTGCGATGTGCTTTCGCTGACGCCTTGGCTGCAAAGCTCCGCGATGGCGCGCCAGGCGGTCGACATCACGCGCGGCTCAAGCTGATCGTTGGCCTCCGCGTAGGTCTCCATCTCGCCTGCCAGGCACAAGTGCAGATGCGCCCACTCGCGAGTCACCTCTCGCAGATTGTAGCCCTGTTGCCAGCGTTGTAGCCCGTGGCTGGCGGCGTTCGCTGTACGCCTGACTTTCGATGAGCCACTTTCACGATGGGGCCACTCGCGCAACGTGTGCTCGAGCGCATCGAGCAAGTCGGGTATGTGATCGTTGAACTGCGTTCGCGGCAAGGACGCGGGCGCGGTCAATTCCGGGTCGGCTTCCACGCACTTGCGCCAGGCCTGCAAGATCAGATCGCGCCGCTCCCCGAGATGCGCAGCCAGAGCTACCAACTGTTCATCCGCTTTTTGATTGCGATCCATGAGGTAACCTGGTGCCGTGTCGCGCCTAACACACTTGATAGTACTGTAGTAGGGAGAAATCGGCTTGGGAATGACGGCCAGGAAACGCCCCCTGCGAAGTTCAAGGAGAATGTTTCGGTTTCGGTGAATCGGTGTCACGCCAACGGAAGGCACTCGCCGAGCCAAAATTCAGTTTGGTCGGCGATCTCTCCAACTGGCACCACCTTACCGCCAAACTCTCGTAGGTTGGCGGACGCCGACATGCGAAAGTGTCCCTTAGGCCGTTCCCTGTCCGCGCGGCCAGGTGAAGATGCGGATGCGGTTGCCGTCGGGGTCGGTGGTGTTGGCTTCGCGGAGACCTTCGGGGTCGCGTTCGGGGTGGGTCACCACGGCGCCTGAGGTCTTGAGCTTGACGGTCATTTGTCGCACGTCGCTGACTTCAAAGGCCAGGCTGACCCGCCGGCTGACTTCGCCCGGCGTGCTGCGGGCCAACAGCGCGATGCGGTTGTCCCCCGCCTCCAGCAGGGCGTAGCCGTCGTCCACCATCCGGACCAGCACTCGCAAGCCCAGGACCTCGCGATACCACTCCACTAGCACCAGCCAGTTGTCGGTGCGCAGCTCCACGCAATAGAGTCCGGGTCGGTCCTCGCGGCGGATGTCTCGGGGCATGGATCGAGTGCTCTCACAAAGGCTTGCCACTTCCCTAGTTGTGCAGACTGCCTGCGCGCCACGTGCCCGAGGGCCGCCGCGAGCGAGCTGACATTGACCACAACTCCAATTGCACTAGAATGTTGCGATTCTTAACCGGAATTGCAAGACGACTATGACTTCGACCCAGCGGTCCCCCGGCGCGGCGGCGTCTGAGATGAATTCCACCAGCGAACCTGCCGGCGATACCCCGGGCATGCACGAGGCATCGCGGCGCGAGAAGCTGCGAAAGATCCAGGAGCTGGGTTTAGACCCCTGGGGCAGCCGGTTCGACGACCTGTTGATGGTCGGCGACGTCCGCGCCCTGGAAGAGCGGATCTCGGTCGAGCCGATTCCGCCCGGGTCCGACCAGCGCGAGCCCAAGCAGCACGGTCCCAAGGTCCGGGCGGCCGGCCGCATCGTCTTGCAGCGCAAGAAGGGCAAGCTGATCTTTCTGGACATCCGCGACTCCAGCGGGCAGATCCAGTTGTTCATCGGTCGCGCCCAGGTTGGCGAAGAGAACTGGGCCCTGGCCGAGCTTTTGGACCTGGGCGACATCGTCGGAGCCGACGGCGAGCTAAAGCGGACCAAGACCGGCGAGCTGACAATCTTTGTCGAGAAGCTGCACTTTCTCACCAAGACCATCGAGTCGCCGCCGGACAAGCATCATGGCCTGGCCGATGTCGAGCTGCGCCAGCGGATGCGCTACCTGGACCTGACCTACACCGAGGGGGTGCTGCCGCGGTTCTTGAACCGATCAAAGATCGTGGCCTCGATTCGGTCGACGCTGGCCGCCGACCGCTTTGTCGAGGTCGAAGGTCCCACGCTGCACACCATCGCCGGCGGCGCCGCGGCCCGGCCGTTTAAGACCCACCACAACGCGCTGGACATGCCGCTGGTGCTGCGGATCGCGTTGGAGCTGCACCTCAAGCGGCTGTTGGTCGGCGGCATCGAGCGGGTCTATGAGCTGGGACGCGTGTACCGCAACGAGGGCATCAGCCCGCGGCACAATCCCGAGTTCACGATGCTTGAAGCCTACCAGGCTTATGGCGACTATCGCACGATGATGGACCTGACCGAGCGAATCATCGTTGACGCGATCGCCGCGACCGGCCAATCTCCCAAGCTAAGTTGGAACGGCCTGGCGCTGGACTTCACGCCGCCGTTTGCCCGGCACACCTACGACGAGCTATTTGGCAAACACACGGGTATCTCGGCCGACGACCACGACGCGATCGTAAAGCTGGCCAAGGAAATCGGCTTTGAGACGGCCGGCAAGCATCCCGACGTGGTCAAGAGTGAGGTGTTCGAAGAGAAGGTCGAAGATCAACTGCGCGGCCCCGTGTTCGTGCTCGACTATCCGGCCAGCATCTGCCCGTTGACCAAGCGCAAGCGGGGTAATGAGGCGGTCGCCGAGCGGTTTGAGCTGTTTGTGGCGGGCATGGAGATCGCCAATGCCTACACCGAACTGAACGACCCCGACTTGCAGGAAGATTTGTTCCGCACGCAACTTGCCGGCCAGAAGGAGGAAGACTCGATGGCCAAGATGGACCACGACTTCATCCGCGCGCTGCGCCACGGCATGCCGCCGGCGGGCGGTCTGGGATTGGGCATCGACCGGTTGGTGATGCTGTTGACCGACGCCCAGAGCATTCGCGACGTGATCTTGTTTCCGCTATTGCGGCTTGAAGAGCCCCACCGCTAACGCGCCCGCTCACGGACGGTTTGCCGAAATCCATTTGCCAAAGGATTGGCCATGTACAAGCTCATGCTCTGCTGGCGCTACCTGCGCACCCGCTACATCGCGCTGGCGTCGATCGTCAGCGTGACACTGGGCGTAGCCACGATGATCGTGGTCAATTCGGTGATGACCGGGTTCACGCGCGAGATGCAGGGCCGCATCCACGGCATCCTTTCCGATGTCGTGTTCGAGACCCATGGGCTGGAAGGCTTCCACGACCCAGACAAGCACATGCAGCGCATCCGCGAGGTGGCGGGTGAATATATCTCGGGCATGACACCCACGGTCGTGGTGCCGGCGATGCTGACCATGCAGGTCGGCGGCCAGACGCTGCCGCGGCCGGTCAACATCATCGGCATCGACGAGAACACGCACGACCAGGTCAGCGACTTCGGCCGCTATTTGCAGCATCCGAAGAATCGGGAGCATTTGGAATTTGCCCTCCGCGAAGATGGCTACGACACGCTCGACCATCAGGCCACGGCCAAGCCGATCCCGCGCGAGCGGATGGAATTCGCCGGCTGGCTTTATCGGCGGATCAAAGCGCGGCAACAGGCCGAACTGGAAGCCCGCGAGCCGGCTTCGCAGAATCCTGAGGATCAGTCGCCGCACGACCCGCCAGCTGCCGCCAGCGGCGAGCACTTGATCGATCAAGGCGCGGCAGCGCCAGGCGACGAAGCGACCGCCGAGACTACAACTCCGACCGAGTCGGCAAATCCGGGCAACGAGCGGCCCCTCGAACAGACTGCCGAGCGGCCTGCCGAACCATCCAACGAGCCGCCGAGCGAAGAACCTGCCGGTCAGATTGTGACGGTAGAACCCTCCCAGGTTCGCCGCGGCGATCCCTTCGGTCCGTTGGCCGGCGCGCCGGCCGGCCGCGACTTTGATCCGGCCACCGAGGAGCACACCGGCCTGGTGCTGGGATTTGCCCTGGGCAGCTACCGCATGCGCGACGGTTCGGACCGTTTCCTGGTCATGCCGGGCGACGACGTGAAGGTGACGGTCCCCTCGGCCGGCATGCCGCCCAAGATGATCAGCGACGAGTTTACGATCGTCGACTTTTACGAGAGCAAGATGAGCGAGTATGACGCCAACTTTGTCTTTGTGCCGATGCGCAAACTGCAAGAGATGCGGGGCATGATCGACCCGACCACCGGCGTCGGCAACGTCACCTCGATCCAAATCAAGCTGCACGACGACGCCGATGGCCGCAAGGTCCGCGACTTACTGCAAGCAGCCTTTCCGCCTGAGCTCTATTCGGTGCAGACCTGGCGCGACAAGCAAGGCCCGTTGTTGGCAGCCGCCCAGCTTGAGACCAGCATCTTGAACGTGCTGTTGTTCATGATCATCGCCGTGGCCGGCTTCGGCATCCTGGCGATCTTCTTCATGATCGTGGTGGAGAAGACCCGCGACATCGGCATTCTCAAGTCGCTCGGCGCACCATCGAGCGGCGTGATGGGTATCTTTCTCGGTTACGGCTTGTCGCTGGGCATCGTGGGTTCGGGGGCCGGCATGGTCATTGGCCTGCTATTCGTGGCCTACATCAATGACATTGCCGACCTGTTGGGTTGGATTACCGGTCAGGAAGTATTTGACCCCTCGATATATTATTTCCAGCAGATTCCCACGATCGTCGAACCGTTCACCGTCGGCTGGATCGTGGTGGGCGCGATGTTGATCGCCGTGATGGCCAGTATTCTTCCGGCTCGCCGCGCCGCGCGGCTCCACCCTGTGGAGGCACTTCGCTATGAGTGACGCACGAACCACTGCGGCCGAGACCCATGGCACGCAGCGCGCCGGCAAATTGCATGTGCCCGGCCCGCACCTGGCCCACATCTCGACGGAGGCCGACGATCGTCGGCCCGCGTCGGCTACCGCGCCAGTGCACTTGGCGGCCGTGGGCCTTTGGAAACGTTATCGCAAAGGGCGGGTCGAGATTCCGGTCTTGCGCGGCGTGGACCTGGAGGTTCGCCGCGGCGAATTCGTCTCCATCATCGGACAGAGCGGCTCCGGCAAGAGCACGCTGTTGCACCTGCTGGGCACGCTTGACGCGCCGGACGAAGGCGAAGTGACGTTTCAGGGCGAACGCATCGACCACCTGCCGCCGCGTCGCCGCGACACATTGCGAAATTGTCAGTTTGGCATGATCTTTCAGTTTTATCACCTGCTGCCCGAGTTGACGGCATTGGAGAACGTGCTGTCGCCGCTGTTGATCTCGGCCAGTGTCTGGAGCTACATGCGCCGCCGCCGCGAGTTTAAGGATCGGGCCCGCGAGCTGCTGGAGATGGTCGGGCTGGGGCACCGCTTGAATCACAAGCCGCGCGAGCTATCAGGCGGAGAAATGCAGCGGGCCGCGATCGCCAGGGCCCTGGTCTCGCAGCCGCAGGTCCTGCTGGCCGACGAGCCGACGGGCAACCTGGACAGCGCCACCGGCGAGGAGATTCTGCAAATCCTGCGAACCTTGAACGACCGGCAGAATCTCACTATAGTCATGGTGACGCACGATCGAGCGATCGCGGCCCAGGCAGACCGAACGGTGCGGCTGGCCGAGGGTCAGGTTGCCGACGTCGGCTAAATACCTCGTTGGCTCGCGCCGAGTTCTGATTCGGCGACGCTTGTATAATTCATTCGAGGCGGGAATCTGATTGCGGCGGCGTCGCCTCTCGGCTCGGTGCCCGGCGAACGGACCGGCGAGCCGCATTCATTCTCTCAAGTGTTCGAAAGGGTCAGTGCCGTGTCCGTACACTCGCAGTCGCGTGAAACCACCAGTGATAGTCCTCACCGCGGCGCCACCAATTTCAAGGTCTGGATCAACGGCAAGCTTTTCGACAAGCAGGACGCCAAGATCAGCGTCTATGACCATGGGTTGCTCTACGGCGACGGCGTGTTCGAGGGACTGCGCAGCTACGGCGGCAAGGTCTTTCGCCTCGAGCAGCACCTGACTCGGCTGTGGAACTCGGCCAAGGCAATCCTGCTCGAGATCCCGATGACCCGTGAGGCCATGGCCAAGGCCATCAACGAGACGCTCAAGGTCAATGGCCTGGCCGACGGCTACATCCGGCTGATCGTCACTCGCGGCGCCGGCACCTTGGGTTTGGATCCCAATCGCACGGCCGATCCGCAAGTGATCGTCATCACCGACCTGATCAAGGTCTATCCCGACGAGCTGTATCGCGAAGGGTTGGAGATCATCACCGCCAGCACGATGCGCAACCATCCGGCGGCGCTGAGCCCGCGCATCAAATCGCTCAACTACCTGAACAACATTCTGGCCAAGATCGAGGGCCTGCAAGCCGGCTGCATGGAAGCGTTGATGCTCAATCACAAGGGCGAAGTGGCCGAGTGCACGGCCGACAATATTTTTATCGTGCGCGACGGCGTGCTGTTTACGCCGCCGACCGATGCCGGCGCGCTCGAGGGCATCACCCGCGAGGCCGTGATCGAGCTGGCCCGGCAGGCCGGCCTGGAAGTGCGCGAGGTCTCGATGACCAAGCACGACGTCTATATCGCCGACGAATGCTTTCTGACCGGCACCGCCGTGGAAGTAATTGCCGTGGTCAAGGTCGACAGCCGCAAGATCGGCTCGGGCGCGCCGGGGCCGATTACGCGCGACCTGAAAGAGCGCTTTCACAAGCTGGCTCGCAGCTAGGCCACAGCTAGCCGTTCGTCAGGGCTGGACCCACGGCGTATACTTAGCGGTGCAACCTTCCGCGACGCTGCGCAAACAGGCGTCGCCTTCATCCCACGGTCCACACCAGGGGCATTCTCATGGCGCGCGGTTCGAAGTCGGCGATCTGTTGGGCATTGACCCTTTGGTCCGCCTGCGCGAGTGTCGCGCTGGCCGAAGACTGGCCGCAATGGCGCGGGCCGAACCGCGACGGCGTCTGGCACGAGGATGGACTGGTCGAAAAGTTCGCCGGCGAAACCCTGAAGCCGACCTGGACCGCCAAGATTGGCAGTGGCTACAGCGGACCGACCGTGGCCGACGGCCGGGTGTTTGTCACCGACCGCCTCGTCGAGCCCAAGCAAACCGAACGCGTGCACGCCTTCGACGAAAAGACCGGCAAGCCGCTGTGGACCCACGAGTATGACTGCGCTTATGAGAAGGTCGGCTACACGGCCGGTCCTCGGGCCAGCGTGACCTTCGACGACGGTCGGGCCTATTCGTTGGGTGCGATGGGAAACCTGTTCTGCTTCGACGCTGCCTCGGGCAAAGTCCTGTGGAGCAAGGACTGCAATACCGAATACAAGATCCGCATGCCGATCTGGGGCATCTCGGCCTCGCCCCTGATTGACGGCGACCTGGTTATCGTGCAGATCGGCGGCGAGGGTGCTTGCCTGGCGGCCTTCGACAAGCGGACCGGCAAAGAGAAATGGCACGCCTTGGACGACAACGCGTCGTACTCGGCGCCGATCCTGATTTCGCAGGCCGGCCGCCCGGTGATGGTCTGCTGGACTGGCGACAGCGTGGTCGGCATGAATGCCCAGACGGGCGAGGTTTATTGGCAGCATCCCTTCAAGCCTGCCAAGATGGTGATCAACGTCGCTACGCCCGTGCTGGAGAAGGACCGATTGTTCTTCACCAGTTTCTATGACGGCTCGATCATGCTCGGGCTCAAGACCGACAGCCTGGCGGTGGAGCCCGTCTGGCAGCGGAGCGGTCGCGATGAAATGCACACGGAAGCACTGCATTCAATCATCAGCACGCCGTATCTTGAGGGAGACTACGTCTATGGCGTGGACAGCTATGGCGAGTTTCGCTGCCTGGATGCCAAGACGGGCGAGCGAATCTGGGAGAGCCTTCAGCCGACCCCCAAGTCGCGCTGGAGCACGATCCACATGGTGAAGAACGGTCCGCGGATGTGGATGTTCAACGAGCGCGGCGAACTACTGATCGCGAGCTTGTCGCCCGAGGGATTTCACGAGATCAGCCGGGCGAAGCTGATCGCGCCGACCAAGGTGCAGTTGTCGATGCGCGGCGGGGTCTGCTGGTCGCATCCGGCGTTTGCCAATCGGCACGTGTTCGCCCGCAATGACGAAGAGCTGGTCTCGGCCAGCCTGGCCAAAGGCGAGAACTAATCGCTGCCGGACCGCGGCGGTCGTATCGGCCTACCCCCAAGATGCGATTGGTTCAGCGACCCAGTCTGCGCTGTTTGCCAGTGCCCGGGCATCTCACCCATTGTTGACCAGTCGCCTGCCATCGCGCTAGCATTTCGTTTGCGGTCCGTGAACGGTGCAATTGACGGGTTTTCACTCGCCGGTACAATTCGACTCGGTTTAGCAGGCGCTTACGGCGCAATCGGCAGGTCTGCCGGTGTGCGCAAGACCGAGAGCGTAAGAAGCCCCGCGAACCACCTTTTCGCTTTCGATAGGAGTCACGCAAGCAGGGAACGCTTCGCATGAACGTCCACCGGCTGGCCGCGAGCGCGCTTGTTCGGGCGCCGGCTAAGCTGAACCTATTCTTTGAGATACTCGCCCGGCGGGGCGATGGCTTTCATGAGGTCGAAACCCTCATGGCACCCATCAGCCTCTACGATACCCTCGTTGCCTCAGCGGGCCCGCCTGGCTCGATTCGCTTGACCTGCCGCTGGTCGCACCCAGGCGACGGCGCGGCGCTCGGCGAGTTGCCGGCCGAGGAGAAGAATCTTGCCTGGCGCGCCGCACGGCTATTGGCGACGCGCGCCGGTGTCGCCGCCGGCTTGCAGATGGAACTGGTCAAGCGCATCCCCACGGCTGCCGGTCTCGGTGGCGGATCGAGCGACGCGGCTGCGGCGCTGTTGGCGGCCAACGCCGTCTGGAACCTCGGTTGGACGCGCGCACAACTGGCCGAATTGGCCGCTGAACTGGGCAGCGACGTGCCGTTCTTTCTTTCGTCCGGGCCGGCGATTTGTCGCGGACGCGGTGAGCTGGTCGAACCGATCCCGGGTCTTGGCGCGTTGCACGCCGTCGTGGTTCGCCCACCCGAGGGACTGCCGACGGCCAGCGTCTATGCCCAATGTCGGGTGCCGGACGAACCTCGCTCTGCAGGTCCGCTGGTTGCGGCGCTGGCACATGGCGACGCGCGCGAGTTGGGATTGCTCATTTACAACGCCTTGGAAGAGGCCGCCGACGGTTTGTCGCCCTGGGTGGCGCGGCTGCGGCGCGAGTTTGCCCACGAGGATTGTCTGGCCGCGCAACAGAGCGGCAGCGGGAGTGCGTATTTTGGGATTTGTCGTCATGCGCGGCACGCGCGGCGTGTCGCCCGACGTTTGCAGGCCCGGGGATTGGGCCGGGTATACGCCGTGAGCACGAGCAACTAACGCCAGCATCGTAAGGAGAACGGCCGTGGAAATCACCGAGGTCCGCATCAAGCTCATGGAAGACGCCAGCGAGCGGCTCCAGGCGTTCTGCTCCATCACGTTCGACAACAGCTTCGTGATCCGCGACTTGAAGATCATCGACGGCTCCAACGGTCCGTTCGTGGCCATGCCGAGCCGTAAATTGACGGCGCATTGCCCGCAGTGCGGCTGCAAGAATCATCTCCGCGCGGCGCACTGCAATCAGTGCGGCACACGGCTGGCCGAGGACCGTCTGATTAAGGACGAGGACGGTCGTGCGAAGCTCTATGCCGACATCGCGCACCCGATCAACTCGGCCTGTCGCGAGATGATCCAGGACCGCGTGATCCGCGAATTCCGCGTGGAACTCGACCGCTCCAAGCTGCCTGGCTATCGATCGACCTACGACGACTACGACCACGAGGACGTCGTGGCGGTCGCCGCGCACAAGGAACCTGCCGCGCGCGAGAAAACCCAGGTCCAGCCGGCCGAGCCGCAACCCCGCAGCCCGCATCGCACTGCCGCCGCCGCGCCGAGCGGGCAGCACCCGTCGCGTCGCGCGGCTGGTCCGTCGAATCAGGGTCCGAAGCGCGATGGATTCGGCGCGGGCATCCTGTAGACAGAAATCATCTTGGCTCGCAGGGTCGTCGCGCGATGCGCCTGGCCCGCTTGCGGGCACTTTCTGCTCCGAGCGACCTCGGGCTCGGTTTGCGCCGGTTGCGCCGCTTGGCGCGATCTTGTTTCCGGCGCGGTAGGCGCGGCCTCGGCTGCTGCCAAAAAGCAACGCGTTGCGTTTGCACATCGACAGGCGTCGGGTATGGTTGCTTAGCCCACCGCTGGCGCGCTAGCGCGCGAGCCCCTTTTCCCGCCTGGAGATGAGAACAATGCGCAAACTACTGATTCTATCGGTCCTGACGTTGCTGGCCGGCGCTTCGGCCGGCTGTGTCCATCGCAACAGCAACCTGTGTGGCGGCGGCAGTCCCGGTCTGTTCGGCGGCCAGCAGCAACAGCCGCACTACTATCCGCAAGCCCAGTGCTGCGATCCGTGCGCGCCGGCTGCCGCGGCACCGGTCATGGCGGCGCCTTGCTGCCAGTAAGCGTGTTGCTGCCAGTAAACGCAGCCAAGCTCTAACGAAAGTAACCCACCGCGTTTTGAAACACGCGCAATCCGTCGCCGGCCGCGGGTAATTGGCCGCGAGTCCAGCGCGGATGCTGGGTGGGATCGATGAACCGTTCGGGGTGTGGCATCAAGCCACACACCCGACCGGTCTCGTCGCACACGCCGGCCACGTCGCCGATCGACCCATTGGGGTTTTCTGGATACGCGACGCGCGCACGGTCATCGAGCGGCGTGGAATTGTCTCCATACCGCAGCACGACTTGTCCATTCGCAGCCAGCACGTTTAGCGCTTCGGCGTCGCGCGGCACGAAGCGCCCCTCGGCGTGGGCTACCGGCAGGTACATCGAGCGTATGCCGGCGAAGAAGATCGACTTGTCGCTGCTCACGGCCAGCGGCACCCAACGATCCTCGAACCGGCCGCCGGCGTTCCCGGCCAGCGTGGCCGTGGCCGAAGAGTCTTGGTTCAAAGGCAACAGCACGCCCGATCGAATCAGGATCTGAAAGCCGTTGCAGATTCCCAGGATCAATTTGCCGGCAGCCTTGAACTGCGCCAAACAATCGGCCAGGTGATGGCGAATCTGGTTACCGAGAATTCTTCCGGCGGCCACGTCGTCGCCGTAACTGAAACCGCCCGGCAGGCAGAGAATCTGAAAGTCGTCGACCAGCTTGGGCGATTCCAGTAGCCGGTTGACGTGCAGTCGCTCGGCTCGTCCGCCCGCGCGTTCGAAGGCGTGCGCAGTTTCCAAGTCGCAGTTGGTGCCGGGCGCTCGCAAGATCAGGACGCGTGGCTGGCTCATTGTTTCTCGTGCATTCCGAGGGCGATCACTGTTGACCTCGGCTCCTTACCAATCCAGGACCATCTACCAATCCAAAGGTGACTGCCAGGCCTGCTTCAGATCCTTTAACTCCGCTGCGACCAGCGAAACGCCGCCGGTGGAGATCTCCAAACGGCTGCCGTCGGTAACTTGTCCGACCGCGGCATGCGGCACGCCGTCCAGGTGGCGTGCGAACTCGGCCGCCGCGCTGGCAGGGACCTCGCACAGAAATCGGGTGTTCGATTCCGAGAACAACAGCACCTGGGCGAGCTGCGCGTCGCGCGGCAATTTATGCGGAACCTGGTCGAGGTCGAGCTGCGCTCCCAAGCCGCCGGCAAATGCCATCTCGGCCGCCGTCACGCCTAGTCCGCCTTCGCTCAAATCGTGACAGGCCCGAACCGCGCCGGCGCGAATGGCGGCGTGCAACGCGGCGAACGTGCGCTTGGCCACGGCGGCATCGACCCGCGGCGCCGCTCCGCCCGAGAGCCCGTTGACCGCGGCAAAGTGCGAGCCGCCCAATTCGTTCTTGGTCTCGCCGACCAGGTACAACTTATTGCCGGCCTCTTTGAGGTCCATCGTCACGGCGCCTGCCGCGTCGTCCAGTTGTCCCAGCGCGCTGATCAATAGCGACGGCGGAATGCTGATCGATTGCGACTGACCCTGGTCGTCGACATAGCGAAATTCGTTGTTCAGGCTGTCCTTGCCGCTGATGAATGGGGTGCCCAGGGCGACGGCCAGGTCATAACAAGCCAGCGCCGCTCGGACCAGCGACCCCAAGGTCTGCGGCCGGTCGGTGTTGCCCCAGCAGAAGTTGTCCAAAATGGCGATCCGCGCCGGATCGGCGCCCACGGCCACGCAATTGCGCACCGCCTCGTCGATGGCGCTGGTAGCCATGTCGTACGTGTCGAAGTCGCCATAGGCCGGGTTCATGCCGCAGGAGATCGCGATCGCGCGCTTTGAAGCGAGCACCGGTCGCACCACCGCGGCATCGCTCGGCCCGTCGTTGTTCACGCCCACCAGCGGCTTCACCACGCTGCCGCCTTGCACCTCGTGGTCGTACTGTCGGATCACCCAATGCTTGCTGGCCACGTTGAGCGAGCCCAGGATCTTCAGAAGGGTCGAGTGCGCATCGGCCGCGGCGACGGCTTGCGGCGGCAGCGAGACCGGCGCGGGCGGGGCATAAGTTGCCTCGCGCACGATCGGCGGTCGGCCGCCGTGCAGAAACTCCATCGCCACGTCGCCCACTTCGCGGTCGCCATACTTGAGCTTCAGCCGGCCGGTCGGCACGAACTTGCCAATCACCGTGGCCTCGACCCCTTCCGACTGGCACAGGGCGTGAAACGCTTCCCACTGGTCCTCGCCCACCGACAGGACCATGCGTTCCTGGGCTTCGGAAATCCAGATCTCGGTGTAGGACAGGCCGTCGTATTTGACCGGCGCGCGGTCGAGCCAGACCTCGGCGCCGATGTGTTCGCCCATCTCGCCGACGGCGCTCGAGAATCCGCCTGCGCCGCAATCGGTGATGGCGTGATATAGACCCTGGTCGCGGGCAGCCAGCACGACGTCCAGCACCATCTTCTCGGTGATCGCGTTGCCGATCTGCACGGCTCCGCCCGAGAGACTCTCGCTCTGGTGGGTCAATTCGGCCGAGCTGAACGTGGCGCCGTGAATGCCGTCGCGACCCGTGCGGCCGCCCAGCGCCACGATCAGGTCGCCAGGCAGCACCTCTTTGAACGATTTGTCGCGCGGGATCAGTCCCACGTTGCCGCAGTACACCAAGGGATTGCCCAGGTAGCGGCGGTCGAAGTAGACCGCGCCGTTGACCGTGGGAATGCCCATTCGGTTGCCATAGTCACGCACACCAGAGACCACCCCCTGCATGACCCGCCGCGGGTGCAATGCCCCGGTCGGCACGTCGGCAGCGGGCGTGTCGGGCGGAGCGAAACAAAAGACGTCGGTGTTGGCGATCGGCTTGGCGCCCATGCCGGTGCCCATCGGATCGCGGATGACGCCGCCGATGCCAGTGTTGGCGCCGCCGTAGGGTTCCAGCGCCGAAGGATGGTTGTGCGTTTCGACCTTAAAGACGACGTTGTGCTCATCGTCGAACCGGATCACGCCGGCGTTGTCGGCAAACACGCTCACGCACCAGTCGTCGTCGCCGAGCGTGCGGCGAATCTCGGTTGTGGCGGCGAAGATCGTCTCTTTGAGCATGTTGCCAAAGGTCCGCTCGCCGTCCGGCCCGCGATAGGCGATCCGCCCGGCCAGGGTCTTATGGCTGCAATGCTCGCTCCAAGTCTGGGCGACCGTTTCAAGCTCGACGTCGGTCGGGTCGCGCTCCAGCTGGCGAAAATGGGCCTGGATGGTCTGCATCTCGACCAGCGACAGGTAGAGCTGCCCCTCGCGGCTCAACCGCACCAGGGCGTCGTCGTCCAGGCTGCGCAGCGGCACGGTGACCAGCTCAAACTGATAGGGCGAGCCGAGCTCCAGCCGATCGAATGGCAACGGCCCGACGACGACCTGTTCGATGGCGTCATTTGCCAGGACTTTGGCGCAGAGCAGTTTGAGCTCGGCTGCCGACAGGCCAGAGACCCAGTACTTGCGGAGCGTCCGCACGGCGTCGGCCTTTAGGTCCAGGTCAGCGATAGCCGCCAGGGCACTCTGGGCCACGGGGTCCATCACGCCCGGCTTCGGAAGCACGTGCACGACCTGGATGCCGGAGTTTGCGTTTTCGGCGTTAGGTCCACAGGCTTCGGCAGGATTGAGCAACCGGGCATCGCCGACCGCTGCGATCACGGACCGCTCGACCACGCTATCGACGAGCAGTTCGCGGGCGACGCGTTGGATGTCGTCGGCCGTGAGCTTGCCTTGGACCAGATAGCCGTGGGCAGCCGTAACGCGCACGCCGGCCGGCAGTCCCAAATCGGCGGCAGCAGCCGCCACGGCCGCGCCCGCCCGATCGAGCTCGGCCGGCGCCGGATAAATATCAACTTCCCACAGCATCTCTGATGCGCTTGGCCTCGCTGAGGAGTCGTTCCAGTGCGGGGGCGTCTGCCGCTTCCAATGCCTGACGCCACTGGGCCAGCAGGTGCTCGAAACCATCGAGCGCGGCGAGCAAATTGTCCCGATTGGCCAACATGATCTGTCGCCACAGGCGGGGGTCGCCCGCGGCGATCCGCGTCGTATCCTGCCATCCGCCTGCCGTTAGCGTAACGTACCGCTCGGGGGTTGCGCCCGCAATGGCCGATGCCACCAGATGGGGCAGATGGCTGGTCAAAGCCAGCGCCGCATCATGTTCCTCGGCCGGCATTTGCACCACACGCGCGCCCAGCGCGGACCAAAATTTTGAAACCCGCGCGAGGTCGGCCGGCAGCGAGTCGGTGGTGGGCGTGACGACCACGTAGCGACCGGCAAAGAGCTCGGCGGAGGCGTGTTCGGGACCGCGCTTCTCATTGCCCGCCAGCGGATGGCTGCCGATGAAACGCACCTCTTGCCCCCAGCCCGGTCCGTGGGCCGCCTGTTGCAGCTCCGCGACGATGCCCGCCTTGGTGCTGCCGGCATCAGTGATCAAGGTGCCGGGGCGACACTTCGCCGCGATCAACCGGACCTGCTCTGCGATGTGGTCGACCGGGGCACAAACGACCACCAGGTCGGACTGGGCCACGGCATCGTCCAGATCGACGGCGATTCGGGTGATCGCGCCCCGGGCGAGCGCCGTTTGCAAGGTCGTTGGACGCGAGCCGGTTCCCACGACCTCCCGGGCAACGCCGCGAGCGCGTGCCGCCAGGCCGATCGATCCGCCGATCAATCCGACACCAGCTACGGTCAGCGAGTTCAGGTTCATGCGTTAGCTGCAGGTTGGCGGCGCGTCACAAAGGGCGCCAGCTTCTGTCCGAGTCCGGCGAATTTGACGGGAATTGTAGCAGAACAGAGCGAGCCCTTGCAGGGTCTCAGTTGCCGGCGATGCGTGGCATTTGTCGAGGTGACGCAGTAAGCTACACGAAGGACCTTTTTTGTTGTGGGACCTTTCCTGCGGCAACACGAGAAGAACGTGGCGACATCCCTTTTTGAACCGCAGATCGGCACCAAGACCCTGGCGGCGCTTTGCCGCCGACTTTCGTTGGCGCTGGGCGCCGGGGTGGACATCCGCAACGTCTGGTTGCGCGAAACCAACAACGCCAGCGGCGGCAGCCGGGCCCGCTTCGAGCAAATCCGCCAGAGCGTGGCCGAAGGGGCCTCGGTCACCGACGGCCTGGCACCCACGGGCAACTATTTTCCCGAAATGTTTCGCGAGCTGGTTCGTGTGGGCGAACAGACCGGCAACCTGCCCGAGGTGTTTCGCCAATTGGCCGACCACTACGACCAGCAGCTGAAGATGAAGCGAGATTTTCTCTCGGCCATCTCCTGGCCGCTCATCGAGCTCAGCCTGTCACTGGCCGTGGTCGGGGGGCTGATCTACCTGATGGGGGCGATGCCCCAATTGGCTAAGAGCGGCATCGACCTGCTGGGGTTCGGGCTAAAGGGGGCCAGCGGCCTGGCGATTTACCTGATGTTTCTGGCCGCTGTGGCCGCCGTCGTGTTTGTCATTTATCGGGCGACCGTGCGCGGCAAGCTCTGGGTCGCGCCCGTCCAACGCACGATCATGGCCATTCCCAAGCTCGGCACCGCGCTCGAGACCATGGCCCTGGCGCGGTTGGCCTGGGCGCTGCACGTCACGCTCAACACGGGCATGGACGTCCGCGACGCCCTGCGACTTTCGCTGGCCACGACCCACAACGCGTTGTACACCCAACACACGAAACGGGTGCTGCTGGCCATCAGCCGGGGGCACGACATCCACGCCGCCTTCAGCTCGACCAATGTCTTCCCGCTGGAGTTCCTGGCCTCTGTGCAGGTCGGCGAAGAGAGCGGCCGGCTGGTCGAGTCGATGGAACACCTGGCCGGGCTATATCAGGATCAGGCCAAGGGGGCGATGAACACGCTGACGGTGCTGATGGGCATGGCCGTATTCGGACTAGTCGCCGGCATTATCATCTTCCTGGTTTTTCGCATCTTCGGCGCCGCGTACTTGGGCCCGATCAATGATGCGCTCAACATGAAGAAATGAGAGCACCGTCCTCGCTCCCTCGGGGGAGAGGACAGGTTTGCGCGAGCAAACCAGGTGAGGAGGCGACTCTGTTACCGGATTCGGTGAGGCCAGGGCACTGCGGCTGGGCACCGGGGCCACAGACCCCGACTACAGGCGCGCCGCGTGTGCGCTCGGTGTCTAAGCCGTCGGGCATTAACCTTGCCGTCGCAGCCGGCAGGCAACGAAAGCCAAGATGCCCATCAGCGCCAGCACGAGCGTTGACGGCTCTGGCACGGCCAGCGTCTGCCCGGCGTTGATGCTCGAGCCCGGGATCGGCCCCAAGCCCAACAGGTCGAGCGCCAAATTGCCCATGTCGCCGTTACGAATCGGTTGAATGGCGTCCGAGTACAGCGGCCGTCCTGTGCCGGGGTCCAGTCGGGTGCCCGCGTTCAGGGCATACAGATCGCCATGGGTTACGCCCGCGCCCCAGGCGTAGAACGGAATCGTGTAATCTTCGGCGGAGCTGGCGATGCCGTGGTCGGCGGTTCCCAGCATTCCGCCATGGTCGGCGCTCAAAATGAGCGTGGTCTGGCCGGCCATCTCGGGACTTGACTCGATCATATTCAGCAACTGGCCCAGATAGTTGTCGACCGAGCGAACGGCGTTCAGATAGGCCGAGGCCGGCGGCTCGCTGATATCCCAAGTGTTGGCGTGTCCGGCCGAATCGGGATTGTGGAAGTGCACGAAGGTGTAGTTCGAACGGGTCGCCGGCAAGGCCATGTTGGCCAACAAGCTGGCCATCATTGTGGTCGAACTGGTCTCGGTGGCCACGAAGAAGTCGATCTTGTCCCGACCGTTGTCCGCCCCGGTCACGTCGAGCGCGCCGGTCGAGTCGTTGTAGCTGGCGTCGTACAGCGAGAACTTGGTCTTAGTGGCATAGAGGCCCGTCAACAGCCCATTGTCGTGAGCGACGTCAAACGCGCTGGCGACGTAATAGCCGGCATTGGTTTGCAGCGTGACACCCGGCGCGGGATCCGAATTGTTGAAATAGCGATGCCCCGAGCCAACTCCGAAGTTATCCGCCACCGGCCGGCCCGTCAGTTGCGACGTGTGGTTGGGCAGCGTGATTGTGTAGCCGTAGTCGGTGCGGGCGTTGTCGGTGAACGCGCCCTCGTTGCGCAGGCGATAGAAATTGGGGGCGCCGGAGCTGCCCAACGTGGTCACGGCATCAGGACGTAAACCATCCATGCTGACGTGCAGCACGTATTTCGACGCGACAGCGGTCCTCGGCGCAGCAGTGCTTCCCAGCAAGACCGCCAGCCCAACGACTGCCAACGGCCAATGCCGAAGCAATTGAGTACGGATCCCGACCCGGAGAGGACAACCCATTATGGAACCTCCATCCAGCGAACTGCCGCAAGAGATGTGTGTGAACGCCGCCGCTCAGTGTCAGCAGAAGCAAGCGCGGATGCAATCGGGTCAACGGGGGGGACGAACGAGCGGCGCGGCGTTCGGTTTTCAGCGACCCGCGAACCGCTCGGCTTGCGCCAAGATGTCCAAGCCCACGACGGCGCTCCACGCGGTCATCAATTTTTCAAACAGCGGGCCCGGCTTGCCGGCGCCGATCGCCTGGCCATTGAACTGCGTGACCGGGACCATGCAGGGCGAGGTGCTGGTCAGATAAACTTCGTCGGCTTGAGCAATGTCGGCCGGCTTCAGGTCGCGCTCGACCAGCGGCAGCGACATGCCGGCGGCCAGTTCGGCCAGCACAGCCAGGCTGATGCCGGGCAGGATCTTGTGCCGCGGCGGTGTCAACAATCCTTCACTTACGCGGTAGAGCACAATGTTGGCCGTGGTGCTCTCGGTCACAAATCCTTCGTCGTCCAACATCACGGCGCGGCTGCCGGGGTATCGGGCCTGGGCCTGATGGTCGGCCAGGAAATAGTGCATCCGGCTACGGCATTTCAGTTCCACCGGCCACGAGCGTTCGGAGACCTGCACCACGTCGGTGGTGGCCAGTGCCTGGCCACTGCGGTACTTGTCGGCCCAGAGGTCAAAGCGGAGCGGGAACGTATGCAGACAGACGGTGGGCCCTGTTGGCGCGGCGCCTCGAGCGCTCATCGCCCCATAGTCACCGGGCGTGACGAACATGGCCAGGCCCAGGTCATCGCCCGGCGCGAGCAACGGGTGGTTCTTCGCTACCAAGGTCTCGGCAATCTGGCTCAACTGCCCCGCGGTGTGTCGCGGATCGATTTGCACGATCGCCAGCGAGTGAAACAACCGCTCGATGTGATCGCCCAACCGAAACAACCGACCGCCGAAGGTCCGCATCTGTTCGGCCACGGTCGTGCCTTGGACGAATCCCCCGTCGCGCACCGGCAACACGGCTTCGGCAGTAGGCACGTAGCGGCCATTTAGATACGCCTGGGCTTCACTCACGGTCTGCTCGTGGGATGTGACTTGTGCTTGTTGAAGGATTGCTCGTCGATGTTCACGATGCAGGGTTCCAGTGTTTGCCCTGCCAAGAGTCACGCCGCACCAGCTCGGCCTCAAAGGCCAAACGCACGGCCGGCTTTTCCAGGCACCAGGCCGGGCCAATGAAGTAATCGCCCGGCGCATCGCCGCTGATTCGCTCGACCAGCATGTTGGGTGGCAACAACTCCAGAAAGTCGACGAGCGTTTCGATATACGCCGCGCGTTCCATGAGCGTCACCTCGCCGCGGGCCACCTGATCGGCCAAGGGGGTGTTCTTGACGGCGTACAGGTTGTGGATTTTGACCGCGTCGAACCCCAACCGAGCCACCTCGCGGGCTGTGGCCAACATGCACTCGCGGGTTTCGCCGGGCAGACCCAACATGACGTGCGCGCAAATTTCGAACCCGCGGCCGCGGCTGCGGCGCATGGCGTCGACCGTGGCCTCGTGATGGTGGCCGCGGTTCATCCAATCCAGCGAGCGGTCATGCATCGTTTGCATGCCGTACTCGACCGAGACATAAGTCTGAGACGCAATGTCCGACAATAGATCGAGGACGTCATCGGCGACGCAATCGGGCCGAGTTCCGATGGCCAGGCCCACCACTGCCGGGTGCACTAGCGCCTCGGCATAAACGGATCGCAGGCGGTCGACCGGGGCATAGGTGTTTGTGGCGGGCTGAAAGTAGGCGATGAACCGCTCGACCTTCTGGTAGCGGCGGCGGAGCGACCGGATCCCTTCGGCAATCTGATCGGCGATGGCCTGGCGCGGCAGCCGGCGGCTGGGACTGAAACTGCGGTTGTCGCAGAAAGTGCAGCCGCCTGTGGCCACGGTGCCATCGACGTTGGGGCAGGTGAAGCGGGCGTCGACGCTGACTTTTTGCACCCGGCCGCCAAAGCGCTGCCGCAGGAAATGGTTGTAGCTGTGATAGCGCAGGCCAGCCGCTTTCCAGTTGGGTTTGGGCTCGGTCGAAAGTAGGGGTGCGGTCATGGTTGGGCGGGCCGGCGCACGGCGCAAATCCTTAGCTCGCGTCGTTTTACCGCGAGAGTTAGTTGACTACTCGGTTTCCGACGCTTAAACTAGATTTTGGCTGACGCAAATGATCGGTCGTTCGACAATTCAGGCGGTTTTTCCAACGCCATCGATCATAGGACCCTGCTTCGGCCGTCACAAGAGAAGACGCAACTCCATGCATGGCGAATTGATTCCGCTTGGCGGCGGCGACCCCATCCCGTTGCTAAAAAAAAATCTCCTCGTGGGACGCCGCGAGAGCTGCGACATTGTCTTGCGGTTCTCCAACGTCTCGGCGCACCATTGCCAGTTGATCTGCAATGGCGGCTACTGGTACGTCAAGGACCTGCAGAGCCGCAACGGTGTGAAGGTCAACGGCACTCGGGTTTCCGAGAAGCGGCTGGACCCGGGCGATGAGCTGGTGATCGCCAAGCACCGCTACGACGTCCGCTACTCGCCCTACGACCTGGGCGCTGTCGGCCCGCCCCCGGACGAGGAAAACAAAGACGTTATGAAACAATCGCTCTTGGAGCGGGCCGGGTTGGAGGTTCGCGGTCAGAAGCCTACAGAAGCCAAAGAGCCCCGCCGCGTGGGAGGTCGATTCGACATCATGGACGACAGCGAAGGTCAAATTAAAGATCCCAACCGGCCCGTATAAGGCGCAAAGCAAGTCGATGCGCGGTGCTGACTTCTGACCACTAGCCACTGACCACTAACCACTTTTCTTCTCCCCCCGCCTATGCAACACGGCACACGCCGCCCGACGGCTCCGCTTGGAGGTGACGGCCTTTCCTGATGGCTGACAAAAAGCGCAAGATTCGTGCCGAGTTTCGTAAAAATCGCACCCAGCGGGCCCGATCGGACGACTGGACGCGTCTGTTTCGCGGCACCGAAGCCGATCGCGACGAGGGGACCGATGAGGCTCTCAGCAAAGAGCGCGTCAGCGGCAAGGGAGAACTCTCTCGCAAGCGCACCGTGCTGGGCGAGGCGGTCGACGGCGACGCCAACCTGGGCGTCCTGTTGGACGTTGACCCCGCGACCGTTCGCCGTGGCCGCGTTTTGAGCGTGCATGGCCTGAACAGCACGGTCGAGGCCGAGGACGGCACGCTCTTCGCCTGCGCCACCCGGCGGCTGCTCAAAACCCTCAGCACCTCGCAGCGCCACGTCGTGGCCGCTGGCGACTTCGTGCTCTTCCGGCCGGCCGACGGGCAGGAAGGTGTGATCGAAAGGGTCGAGACGCGCCACTCCGTGCTCGCCCGGGCCATTCGCGGCCGGCAGCACATTATCGTCACGAACATTGATCAGTTGATCATCGTAACCAGTGCGGCCGAACCGTACCTTAAGCCCAACCTGATCGATCGCTTTCTGATTAGCGCCCATCAGTCGGGCCTGCGGCCGGTGATCTGCATCAATAAGATCGACCTGGTCGATCCGACGTCGCTGGCCCCGCTGGTCGGCGTCTATAGCCAGATGGGCTACCAGGTGCTGATGCTCTCGGCCTCGTCCGGCTTTGGCATCGAACGGTTGCGCCGCGTGATGGCTGGGTGTACCAGCGCCGTCGCCGGTCAGAGCGGCGTGGGCAAGTCGTCGCTGCTCAACGCGGTCGACCCGCACTTGCAGTTGCGCACCAGCGCCGTCAGCGAAGAGACGCAGAAAGGTCGGCACACGACCACGACGGCACGGTTGCTGCCCTTATCCAGCGGCGGCTACGTGGTCGACACGCCGGGCATCCGGCAGTTTCAACTATGGGACGTGATCCCGGCCGAAGTGGCCGCGTATTACCGCGACCTGCGCCCCTATATCAATCACTGCAAATTTCCCAATTGCACGCACACGCACGAGACTGACTGCGCGGTCAAAGATGCCGTGGCCGATGGCCGGCTGGATCTGCGGCGCTACGATAGCTACTGTCACTTGTTCGCTGGCGAGATGGAATGAAGCGATATGTCGAACCTGTCCCACCTCGGGGTGTCTTGGCTCTGGGGCCGGCAGGTCACTGGCATGAGTTTGGAGATGGTTAAGTCGTTTGGCCGTCAGAGGATGGCGGCCCGCGGAACTGGCGGTCGAGGCGGAAAATGCGGCGCGGTTGCTGACCAATACGCGCTACAATGGAAGTGGATCCGACTCATCGCCCAACTCGGAGGTATTCCCAGATCGTGAAAGACATGAACCGCGTCGAGAGCGTCGCCAGCGAGGCCGCCATCCTGGTAGGCGTGCTGTTGCCCACGCACCCGGACGAAGGCGACCCGTTGGAAGAGCTGGAGGGCCTGGCCATGACGGCCGGGTCGCGCATCGTCGGTCAGATGACGCAGCGGCGGCAAACGCCCGACGTGACGACCTACCTGGGCAAGGGCAAGGTCGACGAGCTAAAGCAGTTGGCCGCGGCCAGCGATGCCGACGTGATCATTTTCGACAACGACCTGTCGCCGGCCCAGACCCGCAACCTGGAGCAGGCCACCAGCGTCAAGGTGCTGGACCGCAGCGAGCTGATCCTGGACATTTTTGCCAGCCGCGCGCAAACCATCCAGGCCCGCCTGGCCGTGGAGCTGGCCCAGTTGCAATACTCGTTGCCCCGCCTCAAGCAGATGTGGAATCACTTGTCGCGGCTCAAAATGGGCATCGGCATGCGCGGTCCTGGCGAAAAGCAGTTGGAAGTCGACCGCCGACTGGTCGAAAAGCGAATCGCCGATCTGCGCGGAGAATTGAAGACGATCGAGCGCCGCAAGGAGCGCGAGGTGGCCGGGCGCAGCGAGCGGATGACGGTTTCGCTGGTCGGCTATACCAACGCCGGCAAGAGCACGCTGTTGAATCGGCTGACCGGTTCCAACGTGCTGACCGAGAATCGGTTGTTCGCCACGCTCGACACCCGCACCCGCCGCTGGCACCTGCCCGGCTGGGGACCGGTGCTGTTGAGCGACACGGTCGGTTTCATTCGCGACCTGCCGCATCATTTGATCGCGAGCTTCAAGGCGACGCTCGAAGAATCGCGGCAGGCCGACCTGCTGATGCACGTGGCCGACGCCAGCAATCCCGCCGCGTTCGATCAGATCAGCGTGGTTTACAAAGTGCTGGAAGAGCTGGGCATTCAGGCCAAAGATACCCTGCTGGTGCTCAATAAGACCGACCGGGTCGATCGACCCACGCTGGCCGGCCTGTTGGGTCGCTATCCGCGGGCCATTCCGGTCAGCGCCTACTCGGGCGCTGGCATTGATCAGTTGACCGCCGCAGTCAGCGAGGCGCTCAGCCATAGTTTTCTGGACATCGACGTCGAGACGGGCGTGGAAAACGGCAAACTGCTGGCTCAGCTGTCCAGCTATGGCGAGGTCTTGTCCAAGCGCTACACCGACAATCGCGTGATCGTGCATTGCCGGATTCCCGAGCGAGCGATGGGGCACCTGCGGCACATTGACACCTCGATTCGCCCCCATCGTCAAAATGGCACGGCCGAGACCAACGGCGCGGCGCAACACGACGAAGCGGCGTCGAACGGCAAGCACGGCTAGTTGTTGCTGGCAACGGGTCCCTAGTCGGCAGATCGCGGCGGCCCGCTATACTGGGCCGCATGGCACGACGCACGATCAATGGTTGCCGCGGCATTCTTACCGGCGCTTCCAGCGGCATTGGGCGCGCGCTGGCCGGGGAACTGGTCCGCGGCGGCGCCCGCTTGGTGCTTGTCAGCCGTCGAGCTGATCGCCTGGAGCACCTGGCCGCCACGCTCTCGGGCGCCTCGGGCCGGGTCGAGATCGTGGCCGGCGACGTTACGCAGGACGACGTGCGGCGGCGGGCGCTGGAGCGGGCCGCCGAGTCCTTTGGCGGGCTCGACCTGCTGGTAAACAATGCTGGCAGCGGCGCGATGGGCCTGTTTGCCGATGCCTCGCCCGAGCGCTTGCGGCAGATCATGGAGATCAACTTCTTCGCGCCGGCCGAAATGATCCGCGTCGCGTTGCCGCTGTTGGAGCAGGGCAACAAACCGATGGTGGTCAACGTCGGCAGCGTGCTGGGCCATCGCGGCGTGCCCTATTGCTCTGAATACTGTGCCAGCAAGTTTGCCTTGCACGGCCTGGGTGAGTCGCTGCGGGCCGAGTTTGCGCGGCTAAAGATCGACCTGCTCACGGTCAGCCCCGCGCGGACCGCCACCGAATTCTTTGAGCAGGCCGTAAATCCGCACCTCACGCAGTGGCCCGCGGTGAAGGGGATCTCGCCCGAGGTCGTCGCCCGTAAGACCGTGCGGGCGATCCGCCAAGGGCGTCACGAGGTGGTCATCACCGCCACGGGAAAACTGCTGGTCTGGGCCAGCCGGCTGTTTCCCAGGGTCATGGACGCGGCGCTGGCGCGGCGGAAGTGAGTAGCGAGGTCGCGCAGTTTCCGGCCCCTGCCCAGGGAGGGTTTTGGCCGTGGTTGCCCGGCTGACACGGCCCTGGGTTTGCGGTATCCTAAAGGTCGGCAATCCCGCCCCTTTGGCCCCCCGCGATCAAGACTTAGACACGATTCACAAGGAGTCCCCTCATGACGTTGCGTACCCGACGGCAGTTTTTGGAGAACTCGATGTTCGCGGCGGCGGCAGCCGTTGCGGCCGGTTCGGGAGCCAACGTGTTTGCGGCCGACGAGAAGAAGCCGGTCAAGGGACCGGGCGAGAAACTGGGCGTGGCGGTCGTGGGCTGCGGCGGACGCGGTTCGGATCACCTCAAGACCTGGGTCAGCCGGCCGGACACCGAGGTGCTGTACGTCGTCGACGTCGATGAAAAGATTGCCCAGCAGCGCGCCAAGCAGGTTGCCGAGAAGCAGGGTCGTGAGCCGAAGATCGTCGCCGACATGCGCACGGCGTTCGACGACAAGAGCGTGGACATCGTCAGCACTGCGACGCCCAACCACTGGCACGCCCTGGTCAGCATCTGGGCCATGCAGGCCGGTAAGGACGTGTACGTCGAAAAGCCCGTGAGCCACAACGTTAGCGAAGGCCGGCGGATCGTCGAGGTCGCTCGCAAGTACAACAAGATCTGCCAGACGGGCACGCAGTCCCGCTCGAACAAGGGCATGCAGGACGCGATGAAGTATGTGCACGACGGCAAGATCGGCAAGGTCAACGTCTCGCGCGGCCTGTGCTACAAACGCCGGCCGTCGATCGGCAAGCTCGGCGAATATCCGATTCCCGAGGGCGTGAATTACGACCTCTGGCTGGGCCCCGCGCAGTTTGCGCCGCTGACCCGGCCGCGGTTCCATTACGACTGGCACATGCAGACTCCCTATGGCAACGGCGACCTGGGCAACCAGGGCATTCACCAGATGGATCTGGCCCGCTGGGCGCTGGGCGTCGACAAGCTCAGCAACTCGGTCTTCAGCTACGGCGGCCGCCTGGGCTATGAGGACGCCGGCGACGCCGGCAACACCCAGATGATCGTGCACGACTACGGCGACCGGGCCTTGGTCTTCGAGGTTCGCGGACTGCCGACCAAGCCCTACAAGGACGCCAGCGTGGGCATCATCGTCGAAGGCACCGACGGCTACGTCGTGATGGCCAGCTACTCCAGCGGCGCCGCCTTCGACAAAGACGGCAACAAGGTCCACGAGTTCACCGGCGGCGGTGACCACTACGGCAACTTCATCAACGCGGTCCGCAGCCGCGAGGTGAAGGAACTCAACGCCGACATTCTGGAAGGTCACCTGTCGAGTGCCTTGTGCCACCTGGGCAACATCTCGTATCGGCTGGGCACGCAGACCCCGGTGGGCGAAGTGAAGGAACGGCTGCAAAGCCAGTCCAGCCCCGAGCACCTGGTCGAGACCTACCAGCGGTTCACCGAGCACCTCGCGGACAACAACCTGGACCTGACCACGACCAAGCTGTCGTATGGTCCGACGTTGCCGATCGACACGGCCAATGAGACGTTCGTGAACAACTCGGCCGCCGACGCGCTGTTGACCCGCGAGTATCGGGCGCCCTTCGTGGTGCCGCCGACCGCGCAGATCTAACAGTTCGCTTCAACTTTCCAGCGAAACCAATGGCGAGGGCTCTCGGGGTGAACCGCCCCTGAGCCCTCGTCCTGTTTTTGACCCGCTAAACGCGCTGATGCCCGACCCCGGCTTTGCCATCCTGCTGGAAGACGACGCCTGCCTGGGCGTGATCAAGCCGCCCGGCATCGCCACCCAAGCGCCGGTGCAGTTTGACAGTCTGGAGGCCCGCATCAAGCGCTACCTGGCGCCCGCGGGCAGCGACCCTGGCGAGGTCTACCTGGGCATTCCGCATCGGCTCGATCGGCCGTCGACGGGCGTGATGATCTTTGCCAAAACGCGCAGTGCCGCCCGCAATCTGGCCAAACAGTTCGAGCGCCGCCGCGTGCAAAAGCGCTATTGGGCCTGCGTAGAAAGGGTCGTCGAGCCGAACGCGGGAACCTGGACCGATTTTGTTTGGAAGGTCCACGGCGAACCGCGAACCCAGGTCGTGGATGCGACGCATCCGGGCGCCCAGGAAGCGGTGCTCAGCTATCGCACGGTCGGCCGGCACCGCGCCGGCTCGGTCTTGGAGATCGAGCTCGAGACCGGCCGCACGCACCAGATTCGCGTGCAAGCCTCGTCGCGCGGACACGCGGTGCTGGGCGACACGATGTACGGGGCCCGCGCGCCCTTTGGACCTCAGGTCGACGACCAGCGGCAGCAGCGCATCGGGCTATTGGCCCGCGAGTTTGTTTTCTTTCATCCGACCACGCGCGAAGAGACCCGGCTGGTGGCGCCGTTGGACGAAGCCTGGGACGCGCTGGAGCTGGACCTGGCCGTGAGTTAGTCTTTGAGCCGTGTTTTTCTTTCGGGGAGGGCGAGGCCCCCGCCGAGCCAGCGTCGCTCACTCGGCCTGCTTCGCAAGCCACCCTCTCGCTCGAAGGGCAAGGATATTCAGACGTCGGTCCCAAACGCTTGCAGAAAATTCCACAACCAGGGATGGGTCCAGGGGTTCCAGGTCGGGTAGCTGGCCGACATCACCGACACGGCCAGCAGGGCTAGCGCCAGACCTCGACCTGCGCGGGAGCGAGCCAGCCGATCGACCGCGGGCAACAGCGCCACCAACCACATAGGCGCGAACCAGAACATCCAACGAAAGCCGCTGGTCATGCCGCCGTAGTTGCGGTCCATCTGGGGACGCGAGAGGTAAAACGCCAGGCAGACGACCGACAGCAGCGCGATGCCCAGCGCCAGCTCTCGCCGACCGGGGTCACGGGCCCAGATCGCGAGGCCCCAGATGCTCAACAGCCAGATCGGCGTGAGCGAAAACACGCCATGATGGCCCAAGGTCGCATGAAAGGCATACGCGGCCGCCGAGGGCTCGCCACGGTCGACCCCCACAGGGTTGCGCCAGTAACTTTCGCGCACGCGGCCGTCGCGCTCGTAGGTATAGTCGTACCAGTTGTCCGCCAGATCGGTGCCGCTGCGGTGCATGTAGGGGGGCCGCAGGCTGTCGTGGGCCAGGTAGTTGGTGCCGATGGCCGCCAACGCCACGAACAGCGCGGCGGGAACGTAGCCGACCAGGGTCGACCGCGGCGCTTTCCACAGCAGCACCGCACCCAACAACACGCACAGTGACAGCGCGGGCAATTCGCACGCCACGCTGAACGCGGCAAAGAATCCGGCCAGGGCAAACCACGCTGGGCGACGCTCACCGTCTAACACGATGCGGACAAAAGCATAGAGCACGACCGCGACACACAACGCTGCCGGCGTGTGGTTGTTGGCCGTGACGGCAAAGGTCGTCAGGAACGTGCCAAAGGCCGCGGCCGCCAAGAGGAACAATCGCCCATAGTCGGTTGTGCCGAGCCGCTCGGCCAGCCAGGCCAGGATCACCAAATAGGCGATCATCGGCAGCACGTTGTAAAGCACGAGCAGTGCGCGGCCGATCTCAAACGGATAGTCGCCCAGCGAAGCGCCACTGGTGTTGTAGATCACCCAATACGGCGCCGTCATCACGATGGTCAATAGCGGCGGCTTGCTCGAATAGAGGTGCTCCTCGCCGTCGCGGCCGCGATGCTTAACCATGTCGATCGTGTCCCAGCCGCGCTGGCTGACGACCTGGTCGATCTCAAACGTGCCGTGCTCGACCAGCGAGCGGACCGTGGCCCAGCGGCTGCGGTCGTTGGCGCTCAAAAAAGGCCGCTGCCGCTGCCAGTCCTTGCGACCCTCGCGATGCAAATGCCCTTCCAGGCCAATTGCGTCGACCGAGGTCACAGCCATGATCCGGCCGACCATTGCGCCGGTGGCGATGGTGATTAGCAAGGCATAGACGCTGGTGCGCAGAGCGCGATTGTCGCCGGCGGCATTCATGAGCGCTCGGGTTCCGGGGCGTCGGGGGTGCGCTCGCTGATGGCAAAGGTCTCGGTATCGCGGAAGTGATAGGCCGTGATCAGTTCGGCCAAAAAGCCGATCGACATCAATTGACCGCCCAAGAGCAGCGCGCCCATCGAGTAAATCACGGCCGGCCGCTCGTGCAACGGCTTCAGCCCCCAATCGGGATAGGCCTGCGCAAGCACCCAGTAGACCGCCAGATACGCCAACCCCAAGGCGCCCAGCACGAACGAGAGCAGGCCAACCGCGCCCAGCAGGTGCGACGGTCGTTGACCGAAGCCGGTGAGAAACTTAACGGTCAACAGGTCGAGAAATCCGCGCACTAGCCGGCCAGCGCCATACTTCGACTCGCCGAATTGTCGGGCCCGGTGATTCACGACGACCTCGCCCACGCTAAACCCACGGGCGGCGGCCAGCACCGGCACGAAGCGGTGCAGCTCGCCATAAATGCGGACCTCGCCGAGCACCTCGCGGCGATAGGCCTTCATGCCGCAGTTATGATCGTGCAGGTTCACGCCGGTCATCCAGCGGACCAGGGCGTTGAACGCCCGCGACGCGACGACCTTATGCCAGGGATCGTGGCGGACCTGCTTCCAACCGCTGACCAGGTCCAACCCGCCGTCGAGCGCGGTGAGAAACCGGGGGATCTCGGCCGGGTCGTCTTGCAGGTCGGCGTCGAGCGTCATCACCTGCTCGCCCCGGGCAGCCTGAAACCCGGCCGACAGGGCAGCGGCCTTGCCAAAGTTGCGACGAAAGCGAATGCCGCGGACCCGCGGATCGGCGCCGGCCAATCGACAGATGGTCTGCCACGAACCGTCACGCGAGCCATCGTCGACGAAGATCACTTCCAGCTCATACCCATGGGCGCGGGCCACCTCGGCAAGTTCGCCGTGCAGGCGTTCCAGGCTGGCAGCTTCGTTGTACACCGGTATCACGACGGACAGCATGCGGTGGTCCGAGGGCCAATTTTGAGGCGCACTGAGGAGAGCGACGGGCAGATTGCGATGGTGGCTGGGTTGACTGCCGCGCAGGCCAGTTAGCGTTGGGGCGCCGCGTGGTAGTCGACTCGGGCGGCAGTCGGCGCCTTTCGCAGCCGGCGCCAGCCCACTGCATATAGAATAATCGAAACCGCCAGCTCCGACACTAGCAGCACCAACCGTAAAATCACGGTCGAAACCAGCGCCACGCTCGGACCGTAGACCGGTTCCAGCAATTCGCCGGCCACCCACTCACGCACCAGGAATCCGCCGGGTATTTGCGAAACGAATCCCGCCACGACCCCCAACGCCACGGCCGTGGTATGCAGCGACAGCTCGACAAACGGGCCGCCGGGCGCCGCGCCCATCGCACGAAGCACGGCCCACAGGCTCATGCCTTGCAGGCACCAGCCGACCGACAGCATCAGCCACCCCAGGGCCAGCGTCCGCGGGCGGATCTGGCCAAACTTTGCGCCCGCCGTGGGATTGAGCCGCGTCACGCCCAGCGTGTGCAACAGCCAGCGAAAGCAGACCGGCACGGTCGGCACGCCCATCAGAAAAATCGCGCCGATCGATGCCACGATCAGCACCCACTTGTCCGGATGCCAAACCACGAGCACCAGCGCCGAAACCGCCGAACCCACGGCCATCGTCGTGAAGGTCTCAAAGAACACACTGGCCGCGACGACCGTGGTCTCCACGTCGGGACTCCTCAGCAGCACGCGTCGGAGCAGGATGACCATCCACTTGCCGGGCACGTACTTGCCGAGCTGCGAGACGTAAAACGCTCGCACTGCTTCGCCGAGGCGCACGTCCTGACCCGTCTCGCGGAGCACGCGCTGCCAGAACACGGCGCCGGGAAAAATACCCCCCAGGTACAGCGCGGCGGCCACCACCAGCCAGCCCGGTTCGGCGTGCCAGCTATGCGCGTCGAGCGCCTGGTTGCCTTCGATGAAGGCCCGGTAAATGAAGTAGGCCATCAGCGCCAGCACCCCGACCTTGGCGGTGGCGATCAGCCAACGGGTCCAGCGAGGGCGCGATGCGGTCACGGGGGCTCTCAGCGCGATGGTAATGCGGGTGTGGTCGCCTATTGTCACGATCTTTACAGGTGGCACAAGATGAATCGCGTCCCGGTCGAGCTTTGCCTCGGCAGGTCGAAAAAGCTAGGATTGTCGTAGCGTTCGGCCCTTCAACATTAAGGATATCGTGCCATGACCACGTTGGTGCTTTTGCTGGCGGCGTCGAGCGTCGGGATCGAGGCGGGCTGGAAACCGCTGGCCACCGGCGGCCACGAGTACACGGTGCAGATCGAGCCGGAACTTGTGCGGCTGCTGGAAACCGGCAACGACCTGGTCAGCGAGGTGCCGTCAGAGATCCATGTCCGCAGCTTGCGGATCACCGTCGGCAAAGGCGGGGTTGCGCGGGTGGAAGGCGCCGCTGCGCCGACGGTCGCTGTTCCGGCAACACCGCCCAATGCCACGGCGTCGACACCGCACGACGACATGCCCAAGTTCGGCATCGACACGGCGCTGCCTCCGCCGCCGACGGATCCCGCGCCGGATGCCCTAACCGACGCGCCGATCTTTGACAAAGACCAACCGCCGGTCGCCGACAAGGAGCACTCGCTGGCCGACGCCGACCATCCTGCGCCGGATAGCTTGCCACCGTCCGATGCCCAGGCGCATCCTCTGTCGGCCAGCCCGGCAGGTTTCTCAGAGTCCCCCCAAGAGCACAAATCGGAAAAGCCCTCGCTGGGTGGTGCCCCGGGGGTGACCGGTGCCGGCGCTCAAACTCCCTGGGTGCCGTTTCTGATCGCCGCGGTGTTGTTGTGCTGCTCGCTCGGCGCAAACTTCTATCTGGGGTGGATCGCTTGGGACGCCCGCAATCGCTACCGGGCCGCGGTGACCAAGCTGCGCCCGGCGGCGGCCTGACCTGCGACGAGCGAGCCGATTGGCTTGGGCCGAGCGGCGCGATCAGAATTCCAACGCCCGAAACGCGCGCAGCCCTAACTGCATGGGCACAATTGTGGCCAGCGCCCCCATGGCCAGCGATGCGGCCGCCCCGCCGACCAGCCAGACACTGACCCAGAAGGTGTCGACGTCGGTCTGCACCGCGGCAACATAAAAGTGCGAGGGCAGCGCGGTCAGCAGCACCACGATGATGATGTAGCACGCGCTGACCACCAGCGACAGCGTGCCGCCGAAGCCGGCCGCGATCTTCGAGGGGGACTCTTCGTGCAGGTCGGGCATCTTGGCGCCCAGACCCACGGCGATGCCCGATAGGCCCACGCACAACAGCAAGCAAGTCAATTGGTGCACGGCCAGCACCAACAGCGAGATTTGCAGCATCAAATCGCTAAGCAGGATCAGCAGGCAACAGGGGAGCGCCGAGCCGGCCGCGGCAAACAGGAACTTGCCCCACAAGATCGCATCGCGGTGCACTGGCAACATGCTCAAAATCCAGAAGCGGCGCCCTTCCAGACTGAGCATCGGAAAAATAAATCGCGTGGTGAACGTCGAGAGAATCAAACCCACCACGGCCAGGTTCAAGAAGCTGATCATGTTGACCCAGGCCGCGTAGTTAACGTCGTAGCTGAAGCGGCGAATGTTGGCAAAGTATAGAGTCAGCAGTCCAAAGAAAATGATGAACTGCGACCATTGCACCGGATCGCGGCGAAACAATCGCAAGTCCTTGACGATCAACAGCCGCATCTGGGGCGTGATCAGTGGTGTGTATTGCATCACCAGGCGGTCCAGCCAGAAATCGTGCGTCGGTCGGCGGCGCGACCGCTCGGTGCGCAGCTCGCTGTAGCTGGTGCGATAGATCTTTCCGCCGACCCAGACCGCCAGCACGCGAAAGAACAGCGCGTTGGAGATCAACAGCGACAGAAACAACATGCTCTCGGCCCAGGACGAGGCCTCCGAGGCGCCGCGGTCGCTGCGGGCAGCTTCTAGCAAGCCAGAACTTAGCCACCAGCTGGGCAATAGCCGATGCTCGCTGAACTCCAGCCGCCCCAGGACCTCCTGAAACCAATCGGGTGTCAGCAGATTTCCCTCGGTCGTGCCAAACAATGACCAGACGAGCAACAGCGCCGCAATCAGCCCGGCAATGCTGACGGCGGCCACCACGTGTCGTCGCAGTCGGGCCAGGCGATGCACCAGGAGCATGCAGAGAATGGCGCCGATGCCGCCGGGGATGTAGATGAACGCCGCCATGAACGCCGGCAGCAGCGCGAAGTAGTACCAGGGCGCGCCGGCCTGCAAGCCATAAGCCACGAGCATCGGGCTGCCCAGCAGCAAGAACCCCCAGCTCGAAAAGGCGATCGCCTCTTGAAACTTGTGCAGCACGATCCGCTCGGGCCGGATCGGCGTGGTCAGCAGAAACTCGGCCTCGCCGGACGAATACAATCCGCCATACAGAATGATGCCGCTGGAGAGAATCAACATCATCATCAGCGAGGCGAAGAATACGTTGTAGATCGCCTGCACGGTCTGCGCATAGGTCACGGCATGTCCAATCGTGGTATCAAGAAACTCAAATCCGCCGCTGAACAGGCGGAACAGCCCGTACCAGAACAGCAAGCTCAAGAGAAATACCAGGGTCACGCGCAGCCGGGCCGACTCGATCGATTGCCGCAGGGACGTGGCCACGGTTCGCCAGCGAACCCACCATAACAGGCGCGCCTCGGCGCCTTCGCTGAGCGGCCGCGCCGGCGGCTCGGGCGGATACTCGACCATCGCGGGCAGCGATTGGGCCACATCGCTCATGGCGCGCTCCGCTCGGTCGTGTCGCCGCCGACCTCGGCCTGGGTCCGCAGACTCTCGGCGGTGAAGCTCAGGTACAGGTGTTCCAGCGATTTTTCGCGGCTCGACATCCGCTCGCGCAATTGGTCGATCGTGCCCAGGAACTTCAACTTGCCCTGGTCGACGATGCCAACACGGTCGGCGATCTCCTCGGCAATCGACAGCAGATGGGTCGACATGAAGATGGTCTGGCCGGCGGCCGCATTGGCCCGCAGCAAGTCCTTGACCAGGCGGACGCTGCGCGGGTCGAGACCCACCATCGGCTCGTCAATGACCAGCACGCGGGGCTCGTGCAGCATCGCCGCGGCAAACGCCAATCGCTGCTTCATGCCGTGCGAGTAGCTTTCGGTCAGGTCCTCGACAAAGTCGCCCAATTGAAAGATGTCGATCTGTTGATCGATCCGTCCGGCGGCCAGCTTGGGATCCAGCGCGTACATGTCGGCGATGAATCTCAGAAACTCACGACCCGACAATTTTTCGTACAAGTACGGCACGTCCGGCACGTAACCCAAAAACTTATTCGCCGCGCCGCTGGTCGTGGTGACGTCGTGACCGCAGAGGCGAATCGTGCCCGAGCTGGGTCGCAGCAGTCCGACGATCATCTTGATGGTGGTGGTCTTGCCGGCGCCATTGGGTCCGAGGAAGGCGAACAGCTCGCCCGGCGGAATCTCCAGGCTGAGATGATTGACGGCGACCTTCGTGCCGTAGCGGCGCGTGACGTGCTCGAGTTGGATCATGATCGTTGCCGCTTGGCGTCGAGCGCGGTGCCCGCGTGTCCCCGGGCTGGCGCCTAGGGTGATTGCGTTGCGATATGGTCGAGCAGCCGCTGGGCCACGGTGTTGCTCAAAGGACCCATCCAGTCGTCGCCCAGTGCGGCCGCCACCAGCTCGGCCTCGCCTTGCGACAACCGCAAAAAGTGCAAATGCGACCGCAGGATGGCGACCTCCTGCCGCAGCACCAGACCGTCTTCGCGCACCCACATTCGTCCACGCGGATCGCCGCTGACCAGTCCTGAGCCCGGATCGTCGCGAAACACGATCACTCGGCAATTCACAGTTTGACCGTTCCAGGTGATGTGGTCGGCCCGATCGACCGTGGCTTGCAGGATTTCGATCGGGCTGCTGGGCGCGCGAAAGGGGCTGTACAGCGGCACGGTCCAACGCTGACCCACGCGCAGCCCGGGCAGGTTGGCTTGGGGCGAAAGCTCGTCGGTCATCAGCGCATTGACCGGCAGGTAGCGTTCGAACTTGTAGGGAATTTCACCCGACTGAACCGTGAGCTTGAGCGACGCGCCTTCGGTCTGTCCCTGCACCTTGATGGCGTCGGGGATTTCGGCAATCCGCACCCGCGACTCGAACCCCACTAGCCGGCCCAGCGGGTCAACGACCATCCGGCTCTTCTTGTCGACGTCCAGCGGACCCAGGTCGCCCAGGACGGGCTTAAGCACGGTGCCCAACCAGGCCGGGGCGAATTCTTCCAGCGGGAGGTCCTGCAAGTAGACCCGGCTCTGCAATTCGGAGATGCCGCCGTCGCGATGTTCGACCTTGCTGATCGCCCAGCCCATGGTGCGGTCGTGCAGGCGGATGCTCCAGCAGACCGGCGGATCGTCGGCCTCTTGCTCGAGGATGGAGCTGTAGCTTGGCGGCTCGCCCACGCGCAGCGGTGGCACGATCTTGGCCATGACCAGCCAACTCATGGTCGTGAGCCAAAACCCGACAACCACCAGGTTAAACGCGTGGCTCCCCATAGTTGCCCAGGGTTACACGAGGTGAGACCGACTGCCCGGTGCGAGACACCCCCAGTCTAATTCATTCCCGCCGGTCTGACGAGTCAACCGCTTTCCCAGGCCCATTTGGTTCAGGTCCAATTCTGATTCAATAACCGGCGAGCCCTTCGACACAACGACGGTAGCGGGCGGAAACCCGGCCGCGCCGTATTGTCCACGCCGTGGCACGTCCGGTGCCGAACCAAGCGTCCCTGTCCGCTGTCTTAGTGCTGGACCAACCGACCGACCAAGATCGGGGCCTTCCGATGCGAACAGGTCCAATGCGGTAGAGGAACTTGGAGCAAATGCCCCACCTGCCGCATCACCCTAACTTCCGTGTTTGCTTGGCCTTTGGCACCTGACGTCCGATGCGTTTTGGATAGGCCAAGCTTGTGATTTCTTTCACAGTGTTGGCGTACCTTTCTGCGTTGTAACCGCCGAATCTAATTGAATGGTATGGCGAGATTTTGTATCATGATGCGGCTCATCTGGATCGGGCAAGGTAATGGAGGTACCTGAGTCATGTCGAGGTCCACATACTTCGTTCAAGAGTGCCCGACTTGCGGTCGTAGTTTGCAAGTCTGCGTGGGGTATTTGGGTCGCCAGGTGGTCTGTCAGCACTGCCATGGGCGGTTTGAGGCCAGCGACCCGACCAACGCGGCGCCGCCGAATTCGCAATCGAGCAGTTCGCAATCGGGCGCTTCGCAATCGGGAATCGACCTGCTGCGGCGGGCCGACGAGTTGCTGAGCGCCGATAACCTGCCGCGTCCGCGTGGCGCGGCCTAGCAAGTGACGTGCCGCGCCCATGCGGGGCCGCTTAGCACGTGCTCGCTAGCCTGCGTCGCGACGGGCTCCATAACCCCGATGGCAAGGCCCGATGGCAAGACGGGAGGCCTATCGGGACGCGCTCAGCCGGGCCAGATCGTCAAAGTACGCCGGGTAGGTCTTGGCCGTGCAACTAGGGTCGTTGATGACCACGCCCGGTACCCTTAGCCCGACCAGCGCCAGACTCATGGCCATGCGGTGGTCGTCGTAGGTGTCGATCGTAGCGGCGTGCAGCGGCCCGGGATGAATCCGCAAGCCGTCGGGACGTTCTTCGACCCGCACGCCGAACTTGGTCAGCTCCGTAACCAACGCGTGGATGCGGTCGGTCTCCTTGTGCCGGATATGGCCCACGCCGCGAATGTTCGTGGGTCCTTCGGCGAACAGGGCCACTGCCGAGAGCGTCTGCACGGTGTCGCTGATGGCGTTCATGTCGACGTCGATGCCCCGCAGCTTGCCGCCGATCAAGGTCGTGCCGCCGACCGTACGTGCGACCTGGCAGCCCATCTGCTCCAGGCAGTCGCAGAAGGCCACGTCGCCTTGCAGGCTCTCACCGTCCAGGCCTTGCACGGTCACGCGGCCGCCGGCGATCGCCGCTGCCGCCCAGAAGTAGCTGGCCGCTGACGCGTCGGGCTCGATCGCGTAGTGCCGGCCCTGGTAGCCGCCGCGGAAAACGCCGATCCGCGTCAGATCGTCGGTCAGGTCCAACGCAGCGCCGAACGCTTCCATCACCCGGGCCGTCATCGTCACATACGGCTTCGAGACCAGCTCGCCTTCGATTTGAATCTCAACGGGTTGTGCCGCGGGGCCCTGGGCACAGGGAGCGACCATCATCAGTGCGCTCAAAAACTGGCTGGACACGTCGCCGCGAATCTTGGCCGTGCTAAGCCGCAGGCCGTCAGCGCGGACGAATACGGGTGGGCAACCGGTGTTGGCCTCGCTCACCGCGTCGATGCCCAACGGGGTCAGCGCGTCCAACAGGTCGCGGATCGGCCGCTGATGCATCCGCGGCGTGCCGTGCAGGCGATACATGCCATGACCCAGCGCCACCATGGCGGTCAGGAAGCGGACCGTGGTGCCGCTGTTGGCGATGTACAAGTCGGCGAACCGCGAGGGAATCTGCCCGCCACAGCCCACGACCTCCAGCCGATGCTCTGCCGGATGCTCGACGATCTGGATGCCCAACGTACCCAGGGCGTCGATCATGACGCGGGTGTCTTCGCTGTCGAGCACCCCTGTGAGCGTCGACTGACCTTGTGCCAGGGCGGCGCAAACCAAGGCCCGATTGGTCAGGCTCTTAGAGCCCGGCGGCGTGACAACGGCGTCGAGCGGTGCCGTGAGCGGCTGAATCTCGATTTGGTCAGGCACGCTAAAACCGCCACCTTGCGTGAAAGAATCGACGATCACCAACGCGGGCAACAAAACTTCGCCACGCTAGAGAGTCAAACGCCCATCCGGTCCCGTGACTAGGGCGAGCCGATCTTCCAGAGGTTCTTGTCGCTGCGGACATAGAGCGCGCCGGCCGACACGGCAGGCGACGACTGGACCGTCCCATCGAGCTGACCCTTGCCGATCACTTCGCCCTTCTTGCCATCGTCGCTAATCTGGACGACCTGGCCCAGGCCCTTCTGATTGACCGCATAGATTCGATTGCCGACCAGGGCCGGCGTGCCCCAGAACTCGCCTTCCAGCCGGGCCCGCCACAGGACCTGGCCGTCGGCGGCATTGGCACACGACAAAACGCCGGCGCGATTGATAAAGTAGATGTGTCCCCCCTCGACGATCATGCTGGCGGCGCCAGGTTGCAGCGTGGCGGCGTTCCACAGCTTCTCTGGCTCGCTGGCCGAGCCCGGCTTGAGCGCCGTGGTCCCCTTCGACGCGACGTACACGATGCCATCGACCACGGCGGACGACGAGATGCCGTCGCACGGCACGTGGTAGGCCCAGAGCTCGCGGCCGGTGGAAGGGTCGTGGGCCGTCAGTTGCGAAGGAGATTGCAGCAGCACGGCTTCGGCGTCGCCCCGGGCATCGCGGACCACGACCGGTGACGACCAATTGGCCTCGCGCGGACGAGCGACGCGCCAGCGAGTCTCGCCGGTCTGCTTGTCGATGCCCGCGGCGAACGAATCACCTTGGCACTCGACCTGGGCGACCACGACGTCGCCGGCGATGGCGGGCGACGATGACATGCCCACGTCGTTGCCGGCATGCGGAAAGTCATAGGCCAGGCCGCGGTACCACTTGAGGTTGCCCTCCAGGTCCAGGCAGGCCATGTCGTTGGACGAGAAGAACGCGAAGACCAGCTTGCCATCGCTGGCCGGAGTGGGCGCGGCGTTGGCGCTGGCTGCGTGGCTGAGCGTCCGCCCGGTCGCCCAAAATTGCCGCTCCCAGAGCAACTTGCCGTCGGCGGCGCTATAGCACAGCACGTGCAGGCGCTCCTGGTTGACGCCGCTGGAGGCGGTGACGATTACGCGGTCGCCCACGACGATCGGGCTGGCAGGTCCGCGCCCCGGCAGGTCGACCTTCCAAGCCACGTTCTGCGTCTCGCTCCATTCGGCCGGCGGCTGCGCGTCGCGGCTGATGCTGTTGCTCGCCGCGCCGCGAAACTGCGGCCAGTCGGCGGCGCTTGCCAGCGTACCGGCCGAGACCAGGGCAATCGCGGTCAGACCTACCAGACTATTTGTGCGTGCCACGGGGCTACTCCGTAAGGTTGCTGGATTGGGCGGTCGCACCTTGCGCGACGCGCGGACCGGGTCGATCGGAAGAGAGCACCGCCTTGCCTAGCTCGTCGCAGACCCGCAGTTGAAACTTCCATTCCTGGGCCCAATCTTCGGTCTGGTTGTTCTGACACACCTTGATCAGGATCACGTTTCGCCCGGCCTGCAGTTGCCCGCGACCGGTGTACTGGTCCATGGTGTCGTTGGCATGGTAGACGTCGGCCGAAGTGAGCAGCTGGCCGTTGAGCCAGACCTTCACCGCGTTTTGCGAACCGGACCGCAGCTCGATCGGCCGGGCCTTGTCGCTGAGAAACTCGGCCGCGGCATAGAGCAGCGCGTCCTTGTCCTTGCCAACCGCCGTGTTCAGGTCGACGTTGCCGTACTCGTCGTCGGTGTGATGCTCTTTCCAGTTGAGCGGACCCTTGTCGCCCTGATAACTGGCCTTCAGGTCGAGTTTCTTCTCGGGCTCATACTCGGTGTCAAAGCCCTTGCCCGACGGATTGGGAAAGGGACCCAGCAACTTCCAGTCGGCGACGAAACCGAAGTGATGGCTCAGGTCGACCGGCTTGCCCAGCTTTTTGAGCGCTTCGGCCGCCGCCTTGACCTGGTCGAGGTCGCGGGCCGAGGCCAGCGCCTTTTGATAGGTCGCCAGCGCCGCGTCGTTCTTATTCGCTGCCAGCTCGGCGTCGGCTGCGGCGAGCACCTCGGCCACCGCGTCGCGCCGTAGCTCCAAGGCGGGGTCGTCGAGCATCGTGGGGATCAACCGGCCACTAGCGGCCGGGTCGGCTCGCACGATCCACTCGTAGGCGAGCCGGCGAGCTCGCGGGTTGTGCTGCTTGGCGTCCAGAAACTTTTGCAACCCGGCGGTCGGGAGCTTGCCACTTCGCAGCTCGCGTTCGGCCACGGCGTCGACCGCGGCCCGCAGCCAGTTGGCGGCCAGGGGCTCGGCGTTGTCCATGGCGGTGAGCATCTCAGGCAATTGGTCAGCCGTGGCATAGCTGGTCAGCCGACCCCAGGCCTGCGTGGCCTCGCGGTGCCCCTTGCCCTCGCGGTCGACCTTGCGGAGCGTGTCGAGCAGAGGCGACAGTTCGCTCGCCGGGGCCGCCGGAAGTGAGACGAGCAAGCTCCCCAGGACGAGGCAGCCGCAGGCGAGCTTGGACCAGGGCATTCGCGCGATCTCCAAAACGTGGCGGTTGGTTGCTTGTCGGCGGGCAAGGGCAGGTCAAGGGAAGGCAGCCCTAAGTTCGGGCCTATTGTAGTGTATGACCGCTGGCGAGGAAACTCGGCGCGAACATCTCAGAGTCGCGGGGCAACCATTGTCGGGCTACAATAACAGCGACTTTCTGCGTTCAGATTTTCTCTGGTCCGATCGAAGCTACCATGCGAAAAGTCAATCGAGGCGGCGGCTGGCCGGCTGTCTGGTACACGCTGAGCAAGGCCCGCGAGGTCGGCGGGATCTTCAAGCTCTGGAAGGCCATGCGTTCAAAGAACGCTTGCAAGACCTGCGCCCTGGGCATGGGGGGGCAGGCCGGTGGCATGGTCAACGAGGCCGGACACTTCCCCGAGGTCTGCAAAAAGTCGCTGCAAGCGATGGTCGCCGACATGCAGGGGGGCATCAAGCCCGAGTTCTTTGACACCTACTCGGTCGCTCAGCTACAGGCCTTCTCGCCGCGCGAGCTGGAGACCTGCGGGCGGATCACCTCGCCGATGATCCTCACGGCCGGCGAGCAATACTATCGCCCGCTGGCCTGGGACGACGCGCTGGGGCGGATCATCGCCAAGCTTCGCGCGATCCAGCCTAATGAAAGCTTCTGGTACTTCAGCGGCCGCAGTTCCAACGAAGCTGCGTTTCTCTTGCAGCTGATGGCCCGGGTCTATGGCACCAACAACGTCAACAATTGCAGCTATTACTGCCACCAGGCCAGCGGCGTCGGCCTGACCAGCACGCTGGGCGTGGGCACGGCCACGGTCACGCTCGACGACCTGGAAGGCGCCGACCTGGTGATGATCATCGGCGGCAACCCGGCCAGCAATCATCCGCGGCTGATGCGTTCGCTGATGACGGTTCGCCGCCGTGGCGGTCAGGTGATCGTGATCAATCCCGTGGTCGAAACCGGGATGGTCAATTTCTCCGTGCCCAGTGACCCGCGCAGCCTGCTGTTTGGCACCGAGATCGCCAGCCTCTATGTCCAACCGCACATCGGCGGCGACCTGGCGCTGATTACCGGAATCGCCAAGCGCGTGGTCGAGCTGGGCGCGACCGACGCCCCGTTTTTGGAAACCAGTTGCGAGGGTTGGCCCGAGCTGCGGGCCTATCTGGCAGCCCTGGATTGGGCGGAAATCTGTCAGAAATCAGGGGTCTCGCGCGAACAGATCGACGAAATTGCCAAGCGCTATGCAGGCGCCAAGCGGGCCGTCTTTGGCTGGACCATGGGCATCACCCACCACGTCCACGGCGTGGCCAACGTGCAGGCGATCTCTAACCTGGCTCTGCTTCGCGGCATGGTCGGGCGACCCGGTGCGGGCTTGATGCCGATTCGCGGCCATTCGAACGTTCAGGGCATCGGCTCGGTCGGCGTGACTCCCAAGCTCCGCGACGCCGTGCTGGAGCGTTTGCAAAGCCACTTTGGCGTCACCTTGCCTACCGAGCCCGGCCTGGACACCATGGCCTGCATGGACGCCGCGGCCGAGGAGCGGGTGAAGCTGGGCGTCTGCCTGGGCGGCAACCTCTATGGTTCCAACCCTGACGCTGCATTTGCCGCCCGGGCCCTGGGCAACTTGGACCTGGTGGTCTATCTCAATACCACGCTCAACACGGGACACGCGCACGGTCTGGGGCGCGACACGATCATCTTGCCGGTGCTAGCCCGCGACGAGGAACCGCAGCCGACCACGCAGGAGTCGATGTTCAGCTATGTGCGTTTGAGCGACGGCGGTCCGCCTCGTCACGTCGGTCCGCGGAGCGAGGTGGAGATCATCGCCGACCTGGGGCGCCACGTCGTCGGACCAGAGCGGGGAATCGATTGGGACCAGATGGCCAGGACCGGCGAGATTCGTCAGGCCATCAGCAAGATCATCCCGGGCTGGGACAAGATCGGCGAGATGGACCGCACCAAGCAAGAGTTTTTGATCGCCGGCCGGCGGCTCACCGAGGCTCGCTTTCCGACCGCCAGCGGCCGGGCCAGGCTCATTGCCCACGACCTGCCCGAGTTGGCCGGCGCGGCAGACCAGTTGCGACTGATGACCGTGCGCAGCGAAGGGCAGTTCAACACCGTCGTGTACGAGGACTACGACCTGTATCGGGGCATCGATCGCCGCGACGTGATCTTGCTGCACCCTGAGGACCTGGAGCGGCTGGGAATCGAGCCCGAGGCCAGAGTCGCCGTGACCAGCGAGACCGGCACATTAAGCAACATCATCGCACGGTCTTACAGCAAGATCCGGCCGGGCAACGCCCTGATGTACTATCCCGAGGCCAACGTCCTGGTGCCCCGGCATCTCGACCCGGCCTCGCGAACGCCCGCGTTCAAAAACGTTCTGATCACGGTGCAAACGATGGCCTTGGCTACTTCGACCAATGGTCGGCCAGGCGGCTACGGCGGGGTCTACACGCCGGCCGAGCCGGCCACGACCTCGACCCGCGCGGGCATGCGAGCCTGCTGAGATTTGACGCCGTTTTTACAGCGAGTCGGGTCCTGGCGATTACCCCTCTATAGAGTTGTTTTCATCTAGCTGAACTGGTAATGCGCGCTATTGCGAGTATGATACCGAGGCTCCACGTTCGTGGAACGTAGCTAGCAGGGTCAGGGCCTTCGCTTGGCTACCAACTAGTTTTTCGTGTGTGTGTCATCAGGAGTGCGTGTGTATGGCGGCAGGTAAGATTAAGAAGCTGGTTGCAGACAAGGGCTTCGGTTTCATCCAAACCGATAGCGGGGAAGACGTTTTCTTTCATCATTCGATCGTGGCCGACCATGGCTTCGACGGGCTGGCCGAAGGCCAGGCAGTCGAGTACACGGTGGACCAAGGATCGCCTTCGAAAGGCAAAGGTCCGCGCGCCGCGTCCGTGGTGCCGGCCTAAGCGGGTTCGTCAGCCCCCCAGGCAAAACAGAGAACACATGAAGACGGTGGGACGAGCCAGGAGAGATCCTGGCTCGTCTGTTTTTATGCGCGGATTACCACGTTTTTATGCGCGGATTACCACGTTTTTATGCGCGCATTACCGCGAGTTTTATGCGCGGACTGAGTTTATTGCGCGGATTACCGCGCGTTCTATGCGCGCTGGGTTCAATGCGCGGATTGCCGCGAGTCGTCGTCAGGCGGTCCCGCGAGTCATTTCTCGGCGGTCGTCGGATCGATGATGCTCTTCACCTCCGAGATGCGGTCGGCCGGAAAGCCGCCGCGCCGGGCGTGCTCTTCGATCATCTGCTTATTGGGAGCAACGTAGACGCAATAGACCTTGTCGTCGGTCACGTAGCTCTCGACCCATTGGATTTGGGGACCCAACTCGCGGAGCACGCCGCACGAGGTTTGTGAGGCGGCTTGCAACTCGTTGGCAGAGAGCGCGCCGGCGCCTGGCATGTTTCGCTCGATCACGTATTTTGGCATGGTGAATAGTCTCCTGGCGTGGTGCGGCGTCGGCCAATGGAGCGGCGACGGCCAAGCCACGATTGTGCGCTTCTGACGCCGGCCGTGCAAACAACCCATTACTCGGCTAATTGTCGATTGCGAAAGCGGTCCCAGCGCGGGGCAGGGGAGCGCGTTGACGCCGCTGCTCCCGCCGACCATCATCAGAGGGAAATCGTCCCCAGACTGGCCCCAGTTTTACCTTGAGTTACCACCATGCGCGTCTTGTTGAGTTGTTTGCTGGGCATGATCCTGACCTCGTCGGTGGCCGTCGCGGTCGAAGTGGAGCATGTCATTGTTTATCGCGAGCCAGGACGGTTTGGCGGCTGGCCGGCCAACCACGGCATGTGGGTTTGGGGCAACGAAGTCCTGGTGGGCTTTAGCGCCGGGTATTTTAAGGACAACGGCCCTAATTTTCACGCCATCGACCACGACCGGCCCGAGGAGCATCTGCTCGCCCGCAGCCTGGACGGCGGCAAGACCTGGGCGCTGGAGAATCCGGCGGCCGATGGCGCGCTAGTGCCGCGGGGCGAGGCCCTGCACGGCACCGAGTTGCCCCGCGTGGTTGATCGACCTTGGACCGATTGCCCCGGCGGCATCGACTTCACGCATCCCGACTTTTGCATGACCTTGCGCATGTCGGACAACCACACCGGCCAGTCGCGGTTCTACACGTCGACGGATCGCGGCCATCACTGGGCCGGACCCTATCGCTTTCCGCTGTTGGGTCAGTTGGGCATCTCGGCGCGCACCGACTACATTGTCAACGGCCCGCACGATTGCTTTGTCTTCCTGACCGCATCCAAGGCCAACAATCGCGAAGGCTTTCCGCTCTGCGCGCGGACGGTCGACGGCGGTAAGACCTGGTCACTCGTGGGCAAGATCGCTCCGGAGCCGTCGGGCTATGCGATCATGCCCTCGACCGTGCGGCTGTCGGGCGAAGGTTTCCTGTCGGCCATTCGCTATCGTGACGCCAAGAGCAGTTGGATCGACGCGTTCTACTCGCCCGACAACGGCGTGCACTGGGAGAAACGGAGCTCGCCCGCGCCAGATCTTGGCGAAGGCAACCCGGCCGCGATGCTCAAGCTGGCCGATGGCCGGGTGTGCATCACCTACGGAGTGCGCAAACCACCGTTTGGCATGAGCGCCCGCTTCAGCCATGACGAAGGAAAAACCTGGACCAAGGAGGTCGTGCTGCGCAACGACGGCGGCGGTCGCGACCTGGGCTACCCACGCAGCGTGCAAACGGCCGACGGCAAGGTGGTCACGACTTACTACTTCAACGACGATCCCAAGCAGACCCGGTACATCGTGGCCACCATTTGGGATCCGGCGACCGCCCAAGAGTGACGGCATGAGTGAACCGCGGAGCGAGACCGGCGAGGAAGCGCCGTCCAACTCAACTTTGCAGGCGATTCGCCAATTGCTGGTCACGGCCGACGTGCCGTTCGCCGAAAAGCACCACGAGCCGACCCACACCTCCGAGGCTTCCGCCCAGGCCCGGGGCGAGCCTTTGAAAATTGGCGCCAAGGCCCTGGTGGTTAAGTGCGACGATCAGTTTCGGTTGTTCGTGCTGCCGGCCGACCGCAAACTTGATTCGTCAGCGGTCAAACGGCTGTTGGGCGTGAAGAAGTTGCGGTTTGCCGACGCCGCAGAGCTGCTGGAGCTAACCGGGCTGGTGCCGGGCAGCGTTCCGCCATTCGGGCCGCCGGTGCTCGCCTTGGAGCTCACTGCCGACCTGGGCCTGTTGGAGAACGACCGCGTGGCCTTCAATGCCGGCTCGCTGACGACGTCGATCGTCATGGCCTCAACCGGCTATCGCCGCGTGGCCGGGGCTCAATGGTCGACCATCTCGCAGGTTCCCTAGCGTCAACTGGTCGGCTAGGGACCTGGCGAATCGTCTCTCGACCGACCGCCCCTGGTTTTTGGGCCCCCAAATAACAGTTGTCTGGACAAGTGTTGTCTGAATAACTATATATAACCGATAGGTCAGGGCATTCATCAGGCGGTTTCTACAAGGGTGCTATTCATGATCGATCGAGCAACGGCGGACGTGGTGGTGATTGGCGGCGGTCCGGCCGGCGCCACGGTATCGACCCTGATCGCCGAGCGCGGCTATCGCGTGCAGTTATTCGAGCGCGAGCACTTTCCGCGTTTTCACATCGGCGAGTCGCTAATTCCCGAGACCTACTGGGTGCTCGAGCGGCTGAACATGCTGCCCAAGATGCAGAACAGCCCTTTCGTCAAGAAGCACAGCGTGCAGTTTGTCGGCTCCAGCGGCCGGTTGTCCGAGCCGTTTTACTTCATGGACAACAAGCCGCACGAGTGTTCGCAGACCTGGCAGGTGCTGCGCAGCGAGTTCGACAAGATGATGCTCGAGAATGCGCGGGAGCACGGTGTCGATGCTCAGGAGGGCGTCCGCGTGCTGGACCTGATTCTGGAAGGGGACCGCGCAGTGGGCGTGAAAATCCAGGAAGAGGATGGCACCCAGCGCGAAGTGCGGGCCAAGGTCGTGATCGACGCCAGCGGCCAGAGCACGCTGATCGCCAGTCGCTTCAAACTCACGGTGAAAGATCCCGAACTGAAAAAAGGCGCCCTGTGGACCTACTTTGAAGGGGCTTACCGCGACACGGGTCGAGACGAAGGGGCCACGATTGTCTTGCAGACCGCCGAGAAGAAGGGCTGGTTCTGGTACATCCCGCTGCACAACAACATCGTCAGCGTCGGCGTGGTGTCATCCTTCGACTACTTGTTCAACGGCCGGGGCAACGATTGGGAGAAGATCTACAACGAAGAGCTCGACCGTTGCCCGGCAGTCAAAGAGCGGGTCTCGATCGGCAAACGCGTCGCCGAGTTTCGCACGACCAAGGACTATTCCTACCGCTCGACCCGCGCCGCAGGCGATGGCTGGCTGCTGGTGGGCGATGCCTTCGGATTCTTGGATCCGCTGTACTCCTCGGGCGTGCTCTTGGCGCTCAAATCGGGACAACTCGCGGCGGACACCGTGGTCGAGGCCCTGCAAAAGGGTGACACCTCGGGCGAGCAGTTGGGCAAATGGGCGCCTGACTTCTGCCAGGGCATGGACCGCATGCGGCGGCTGGTCTGCGAGTACTACAACGGCTTCAGCTTCGGCCGCTTCGTTAAACGCTATCCCGACCTGAAGGGGCATTTGACCGATCTGTTGATCGGCGACCTGTTCGACGAAAAGGTCGACGACGTGATCGAGCCGATGGAGTCGACCAAACAGGACGGGGCCTACGTCTACGAGAAGATTTCGGAGTAGCAGACTAGGCCCCGCGGGGCGCCGTTTGCCAACCGCATTGGGCGGCTAGTTTTTGCGACCGTCGGCCAATCGCTTCTGCCAGCTTTCCAGCCAGCGCAGCGCATCCAGCGGCGTGGTCGCGTTGAGATCCAGCGTGCGGACCTCGTCCACGATGGGGTGCTCTTCGGCCGCGAACAGCGTGAGCTGCAAAGCGCCGGCCTTCACTCGCTGGGCACGGCGGGCAAGCTTAGTCTTGCCCTCGCCGTCGAGATGCTCGTTTTCCAGTTGAGCCAGGATCTCTTTGGCGCGCTCGACCACTGCGGGGGGCACGCCGGCCAACCGGGCCACGTGAATGCCGTAGCTTTTGTCCGCCGCGCCGGGCAGGATCTTGTGCAGAAACACGACCTCGTCCTGCCATTCGCGCACGGCCACGTTGTAATTGCGTAGCGACGCGAGCGAATCGGCCAGCGCCGTCAGTTCGTGGTAGTGCGTGGCGAACAGGGTGCGGCAGCCGACCCGGTCGTGCAGAAACTCGACCACCGCCCAGGCCAGCGACACGCCGTCGTAGGTGCTCGTGCCGCGACCAATCTCGTCCAGGATCACCAGGCTCTGCGGCGTGGCGGAATTCAGGATTCGGGCTGACTCGATCATCTCGACCATGAACGTGCTCTGGCCCCGCGCCAGTTCGTCGCTGGCGCCGACCCGGGCAAAGATCCGATCGGCCACACCAATCGTCGCCTGACGCGCCGGCACGAAGCTGCCGATCTGAGCCATCAGCGTGACCAGCGCCACCTGGCGAATGAACGTGCTCTTGCCGGCCATGTTGGGACCGGTGATCAAGAGGGTCGTGCCCTCCTCGACTCCGCAGACCGTATCGTTGGGCACGAACGAGCCGGCGGCGATCCGCGCATCGAGCACCGGGTGACGCCCGTCGACGATCTTCAAGACCGGCTCGGCGACCATCGTGGGCCGGCAATAGGCCCGATGCCGCGCCAGGTCTGCCAGCGCCACGTGCACGTCCAACTGGGCCAACACGGCAGCGGTGCGCAAGAGCCGCGCCGTTGCCGCAGCGACCATCTCGCGCAGCTCCAAGAACAAGCGATACTCCAGCTCCTGCGACTTCTCGTCGGCCGAGAGCACTTTTTCTTCGTATTCTTTCAGCTCGGGCGTGATGTACCGCTCGGCGTTCTTGACCGTCTGCTTGCGGATATAGTTGTCGGGAATCTTTGCGCTGTGCGCGTTGGTTATTTCCAGGTAATAGCCGAAGACTTTATTGAATCCGACCTTAAGATTCCCAATGCCGCTGCGCCGCGACTCCTCGGCCTGGTAGGCCGCGATCCATTGCTTGCCGCCCGTGGTCAGGTCGCGCAGCGCGTCGAGTTCGCTGCTGAAGCCTTCACGAATAAACCCGCCATCGCGGCTGACCAGCGGGCAGTCCTCCATGAGGGCCCGCTCCAGTCCCGCGCGGACCTCGGCGCAGAGGTCGAGCTCGCCTTCCAACCGCTGAATCAACGTGCTCGAGCGGGCGGTGAGCTTGGCCTTGATCGCCGGCAATCCGGCCAGCGTGCGGCCAATGAAGCAGAGATCGCGTGGGCTGGCCCGACCGGTGGTCACCCGGGCCAGCAATCGTTCGAGATCGTACACGACGCGCAACCGCTCTTCGAGCGCGGCGGACAACGGCGCGTCAGCGACCAGCTCGGCCACTGCGTCCAGCCGCTGGTTGATCTGCTCCAGGTCGGCCAACGGACTGGCCAGCCAATCGGAGAGCAGTCGCGATCCCATGGCGGTGACCGTGCGATCCATCACGTCCAACAGGGACCCTTCGCGGCGCCCTTCGCGATAGGTCGCAGTGATCTCCAGGCTGCGACGGGTCGATGCGTCGATCTCCAGGGTGTCGCCGGCCGAATAACGGGCCAAATGATTGATGTGCGAGAGCGAGGCCTTTTGGGTCTCGACCAGGTAGCCCAGCACGGCGCCCGCGGCGCGGATGGCCGGCGCGTCGTCGTCGCCGAAGCCAAATCCTTCCAGGTTCAGCACGTTGAAGTGCTGCACCAGCGCGTCGCGGGTCGTGTCGAGCGAAAAGGTCCACGCTGCGCGGCGGGTGGCCATGGTCTCGCCGGGCAGCGTGGTCGCGGGCAGCTCGCAGGTTTCGCTCAACAGACATTCGGCCGGATGAATGCGGGCCAACTCGTCTGCCAGCCGCGCCGCGGGAAAGCTCGCGGCCTGGAAGCGACCGGTAGAGAGCTCGACCCAGGCCACTCCCACCGCGTCGTCCCCCTCAGCCACGGCCGCCAGGTAGTTGCTCGCGCGCGGATCGAGCAAGGCGTCGTCGGTGACCGTGCCGGCCGTGACGATCCGTGTTACCTCGCGGCGCACGAGGCCCTTGGCCTCCTTGGGATCTTCGACCTGGTCGCAGATGGCCACGCGCAGTCCGGCGGCGATCAGCTTGCCCAGGTAACTTTCGAGTTGATGGTAAGGAAAGCCGGCCATGGGGATCGGGTTTTCCCCCTTGTCGCGGCTGGTCAGTGCCAGGTTGAGCACGCGGGCGGCCGTTTTGGCGTCGTCGAAGAACAGCTCATAGAAGTCGCCCATGCGAAACAACAAGAGCGCATCAGGGCACGCCGCTTTGGCGTCCTGATACTGTCTCATCATGGGTGTGGCCGACATGCGCATGCTCCCGAGTGCGAATCGCGCATGCTAGCAAACGGCGCTGGCAAAGGGGAGGGGGCCGCACGGGCGGCGTGCAGACGCGCAAGTCAGTTTCGCGCGTGAGCACTGACCGATTCGCCGGGCGTGATGCGGCCGGCGATGGCTCCGGCGACGTCGCTCAACACGGCGGCGTCGATCGGTTCCATCGTCGAGATCGCGCGGATCACGGCCAGTTGAGTGTCGGACGGCAGAGACGAGACCAGCGCCGCGCCGTCGGCGCTGGGCAGATGCGTGGCCACCACGGCCAGGGTCTGCGTGCGCTCGTCGGCGAGCAGGCCTAAGAGCGTCTGATGGTCTACCCCTTGCAAACAGGCGAATGGACGCGTGGATCTTGAGGGCTCGGGCGCGGCAGCTTGCGGCGACACTTGGTTGGTGTATCCAACAGGTCGCGCGCGGGGCGTTGCCTGCGACGGTGCGCGCGACGCGGCAAATTCGCGCAGCACGTTCGACTCTTCCTCGGGCGTGCAGGGCTCATCGAGCGCCAGCGCGGCTTCGATCGCGGCTAGTTGCGGCGGATCCAACCGCGACAACAAGTCCGCGGCCTGGGCATCGGGCAAGCTCGACAGGAACACCGCGGCCTTGCGCAGCTCAGGCTTCAACGCGGAACTCGCTTTCTCCCGGCGGCGGCGCCAGCCAGTAATCAAGCACACTGGCCACGACCCGCGGGTGATGCTGGGCAAGCTGCCGCAGGCGAATCTGGTGGGCCGCATGCCCGGCGGCGTGCCGCGCAGAGTGCAATTGCGATTCGCCGTGAGCGGCACTGCCTTCGTAATGCGTTGTGTCGACCATATTCGGATTCCACTCCCGATCCGGAATTGTGCCTTAGATGCCCCAAGTTATCGGACGGTCCGGCCGGGCCGCTTGAACCGAACGGGGAACTTGGATGGCAAATCGGACCGTGTGCCGCACCGCTGCCGCTAGCGCAGCAATGCTGGCGAGTGAGTGGTTTGGGCGTCGCGCGACCGACAACCAACAATCAGGGCAGCTCGCGGATCTTCAAGCCGCGGAACTCGATCGGCGCGCCTTCTGATTCCAAGCAGAGATAGCCGGTGTGCGGGTCGCAGCCGGTTCCGCCAGAGACCTCTTGGCCGTTGACCCACAGGCGGACCTCGCCGTTGATGGCGCGGACGTAGTAGTGGTTCCACTCGTTGACCCCCTTGGAGAGCTGCTTGGTGGGAAAGCTGCGGCGGCCGTCAGGCGCCACCGGCGGAAAGGGGGTCATCTTGGAGGTGCCCACCGGGAATACGTCGCCGTGTGAAGTGAACCAATCGGCTTTCTTGCCAGATTGCTTTTCGTATTGCTCGGCGTAACCGAGGTCGAGCACCTGCACCTCAATGCCGTGCGGCAACTGACCCGGCTTGAGCTGGGCCAACGACGCCTCGGGCACCCACAGAAACACCCCCGAGTTACCGCCGGACTTCAGATGCTTCCACTCCACCACGAGCTCGATGTTGGTGATCGGCTTTTTCAGGCGGATCACGCCGACCGGCTGGCCGCTGCATTGGATGCCGCCGTCGGCCCACTTCCAGGTATCGGCCGCGCAGTTCACGTTTTCAAAGTCCTGTTCACCAAGGGCCCGCCACCCGGGGCCGGTGCCGTCGATCGTGGCCTTGGGCAGCGTCGCTTCGTCGGCGCCTGCGACCGTGACGAGGGTTCCCAGGGCGAAAACGCACAGGAGGAAGTGGCGGCGCGGGTTATGTGTCAACATGGATGTCCGTCGGCGAGAGAATGGGATATGAATTCCTTGGTCGGGCCGATTGTCGCACACGCTCGGGGCGATTGTCAAAGTGCGCCAAAACTCGCAAGTCGATTAGAATGGACGATCGGCGGGGCCGACGCTGTGCCAAGGTTGCCGAGGACGTCTGTCCGTGCCGACGAATGATCCCAATCCGACATCGCTAGCTGAGCAGGCCCAACGGTATTTTTCCGATGGAATGGCGTTGGCACAGGCCGGACGCATGGCGGAAGCCGCGGCGGCGTTTGACCGCGCGATCGTGCTGGCGCCGGACCTGGCCGAGGCACATTTCAACCGGGCGCTGGCGCTGGAGCGCTGCGGCGACCTTTTGGGCGCGGTGCGCAGCGCGCGGCGCGCCGTCGAGTTACGATCCGATTGGCCAGATGCCCACGGCACGCTGGGAGCTTTTCTGTACAAGAGCGGGCAGCTCGCAGCGGCGGTGGCCGAGTATCGCGAGGCCCTGCGATTTCGCTCGGAGAATGCCGACGTGCAGTACGCCCTGGCAGCGGCGCTGGCCGAGGGCAATCAACCTCATGAGGCGATTGAGTGGTATCGGAAAGTTATTGGTCAGCGCCCCGCGCACGTCGACGCTCACCTGGGGCTGGCCCTCGCGCTTTTGAAAATCGGTCAATGGTCGGAAGGATGGATGGAATATGAGTGGCGGCTGCGCCACCCAGGGCTGGGTTGGCAGGCCGTGGATTTGCCGACCTGGGACGGCGCGCGAATGGATTCGGCCACGGTCCTGTTGCGAGCGGAACAGGGATTGGGTGACGCGATTCAGTTTTTGCGTTACGCGCCGCTGGTGAAGGCCCGGGTTGGTCGGGTCGTGGTGGATGGTCCGCAGTCGCTGGTCGCGCTGGCCGCGCGTTGCGACGGCGTGGACGAAGCGGTAGCGCAGGGCCACCTTCTGCCGCCGTGTCACGCGCAGATTCGGCTATTGAGCCTGCCGCGCATCTTTGGGACGAAGGTCGACACGATTCCGGCGAGGGTACCCTATCTGCATCCGGCCCGCGATGCGGTCGAGGTACGACGATCCCAATTGCCGGCCGATGGCCGCTGCCGCGTCGGCATCGCCTGGCGCGGCAGCTCTGCGAATCCGCGCGATTCCGTGCGGTCATTTCCGCCGGCCCAGCTCGCTCCGTTAACCACAATTCCAGGCGTGCAATTGGTGAATTTACAGTTCGGCGCATCGCAGCAGGAGCTCGCGGCCGTGGGCAATGCCATCATTGATTTCGGGCAGCGCCTCGGTGACCTGCACATCACGGCCGCGCTGGTCGAGAACCTGGATCTGGTGATCACTTGCGACTCGGCGCCGGCGCACCTGGCCGGGTCGCTGGGCAAGCCGGTCTGGGTCGCGCTCCCCTGGAGCGCCGATTGGCGGTGGCTGATGGGCCGCGACGACACTCCCTGGTATCCGACGATGCGACTGTTTCGTCAGCAAGCGCCGGACGATTGGAGCGAAGTGCTGCGGCGCATGGCGGCCGAGCTCGAGCAGCTTGTCGCGCGGCGCGCCGCTGATGATTAGCGACCGACGCCCGGCGCGGGGGTGGCATTTTCCAACTCAGGCAAGCGCTCGTGGGGTGGATCCTTAAAGTCGATCAGCTTGCGATCTTTCAACTCGGCGATCGGCAGATTGCGGATCAAAAACACGCGCACGCCGAACCGCTCGATCGGGTACGGCGAACCGTCGGCCAGCTCTAGGGTCATGGTGTCAGGGCGCAGCGAAGTGTGATGGCTCGTTAGCCGCGAGCAACCCGCCACGGACCAGTCTCGTCCGATTTTACCAATATGTTCGAACGCTGAGACGTCTTGCGACCTGAGGTCACTGAATACCGTGGCGTACTTGGGAAACAGTGCGCGATAGTCGTTCCACGCCCAACTGACGACGCGGCGATTGGCCAGCGCTTCCAGCTCGGATGGCGCCAATCGCGATTCCAATCCGGCGGGCTTGTAGCCCGATTCGCCGGCGCGGCGTTTGTCGATCTCTTGGATCACCTGCAACATGCCGCGCGCACCGGCCGGGAACAAGGGTCGTCGGTCCAGGCGGAAGAGAATCGCCGACAGGCCCTGGCCCGGCGAGATCGCGCCGCCGGCGAGCCGGGCCGCGACTTCCACCGTGTGGCCGCGGAGCTCTTCGTAGTCGGCGACGAACGTGTAGTCCTCGGCCGGCGCGCCCAGCGCCGTGAGCTTGTCGACCTGCAAGCGGGGATTCGCCGGATCGTAGGCGACCAAACGCACCAGCCAATCGACCCGCGCGTTGGTCTTCAGCCGTTCAAACGCTTGAACGGCCGAAAGGGGCGGCGCGTCGGCGGCGTTCGCGCCCACGCTCAAAGTCAGGACCACGATGGCTGAACAGAGCGACGACCATCGTCGACGAGACTTGCCATGCTGTGGCTGTAAGTAGGACGCAAGATTCAACTGGCGGGCCTCCCTTGCGGACGTCGGCCGGCGGGACGAGTCATAAGCGCCGGCACGGGGAATCCTACCAGCGAAACGGTCGGCGTGTCGAATGGCCGGCCGATTAGGCTCGCTTGCGAGTGCGAACTAGGGGTTGGCTTGCAGCAGCAATTCACTTTCGGGAATTTCCACGAGTTTGCCAGATTTGGGTCGAATCAGCACGCAGTCCATTTTCTTACCCCGCAGGCGAAACGTCGGAAACGCCGAACAGTTGCCGGCTTTCACGGCCCAGGCGTGTACGGTCTGAAAAACGGCCGGCACGTCGGCCGGGTCGCCAAGTTCGCTGATGGCAATCGCTTCGCGTTTCACGCTTTTCGTCAGCAGCACAATCTCGAATTGCAGCGGTTCGTCGGCACGGTTTACCGACGAGTAACTCGGCAGCGCGGCCGCATAGCCTCGGCCGATTGCCCAGCGGTTGGTGGCGTCCAGCAGGCTGGTTATCAGAGGTGCCTCCTGGATTCCGTCGGTCTGCGGAAACCCCGTAGCGTCGGAGAACTCGTCCAACGACACAGACGCCGGTTGGAGGTCCTCGCCGCGGAGCATTACCGCCTGGAACGTGGTTCCATCCTCGCCTTGCATTGTCTGAAAGGTCGGATAGCCGGCAGCGTAACCCAGCCGCCGCGCATGATCGTTGACCGCCTGAATCAATTCCATGGGCGTGACCGACTGCGCATCGGGCGAACTTGGCCGCGAGGCGAGCCCGTTCGGGCGCAGGCGAACTCCCTTGAGGGTGGTGTTCTCTGCATTCGATCGCGCGTTTTCATCGAGTGACCATTCAAGCAAGTGCCCAAATCCGGGATGCGAGCAGCCCGCGATCAATGTCCGCCCGTCGGGCGAGAACGCGAGCGCGGAAACGGGACCAACCGGCCCGTAGAGATTCATCAAGAGGGAGTTTGAGCGCAGGTCGAATAGCTTGACCGTCCCAGGTTCGTTGGTGCCGGTGGCCAATGTTTTGCCGTCGGGGGCAATCGCCAGCGCCGATACCTCACCGGAGTTTCCCACCAAAGTCGCCTGGAGCTTTCCGGACGCGACGTTCCAAACCCGCACCAACTGGTCGTTCCCTCCAGAGATGATGGTTTTTCCATCTGTGGAGAAAGCGACGCAGTGGGTCTGTCCGGTGTGGCCTGAGAACAGATGCTCGAGTTCGCCGGTCTCGGTGTTCCAAAATTCGATCTGCGCACCGGCCCCGGCCGTGACCAAATGGCGACCGTCAGCAGAGATCGCGACGCACCTCACGGTTAATGCACGTGACTTGAATTGTCGCCGCAAGTGCAAGTCGTCGGCCCCAGTAATCGCCGCGAAGCCGCCGGGTCCGCCAACGGCCAGTAGCCTTCCGTCTGGGGATAATGCACACGATCTCGGAGACACCAGCTCGCTGATGCCATCGACCGCACGGGGTTCGCCGCCAATGGTCCAGCGATTCACACCCCCTTGAACGGCGATGGCGATTGTCGCATTGTCATCGCCGATATATGCCCCGGCCGTGAATCCCGGCGGGTAGGCATCGGAGACTCGTTCCAGCGAGCGTGTGTGGCGGTTCCAGGTTCGCAGTCGACCGTCGTCTCCGCCGGCGAGAATGGTCTGCTGATTCGGCGAAAATGAAAGAGAGCAAATGTATGCGGGAAAGCCGGGATAGACCGCCGCGGATCCCACTGGGCGATCTGGATTCCAGATTTTCACGGTGCCGTCGGCGCCGCCCGAGGCCAGCACGCGACCATCGGGAGACCAGGCGAGGCTCCATACCCGTCCGGTGTGGCCCGGCAGAGTGCGCCATGACACGAGTTTCGGTCGAACGTTCCAGAACTGAATCGTTCCGTCGCGGTTGCCGGACGCCAGCATGTTGTTGCGCGGCGAGAATGCCGCAGTATGCATGCCGATCGTCCTGGCATCCAATTCTTCATTCCCCACGACGGACCAGTCGTTGGCGGAGCGGCGATAGACGCCCAGCATACTGCTGCGACCGGCGATCACGACATCCGGGGTATTCGGAGAAAAGGCGACCGATATCGCGGACCTGTCGCTGATTTGCGCTTCGTGCACGAGCTTTCGCTCCGCCATGTCAAAGCAGCGGAACCGCCCATCCTTATCGCCCAGGGCAAGCAGGCGATCGTCTGGTGAGAACGATAGCGACTCAACGACTGCCGGCCCCTCGGCGGACCATACTTCGGCGCGGGTCGCGAGATCCCAGATGCGTAGTCGAGCGCTTTCTCCGCCGGCCGCGAGGATTTTTCCATCGTGCGTCGCGGCCAGCCCGAAGACCCGCCCATCGTTGGGTTCGAGAAGTCCGGCCGGCTTGCCGGACACAACGTCCCACAATCGGATCGTGCCATCGTCACTTGCCGAGGCCAGAATCCCGTCGGGCAAGAACACGACAGCGTTGACTTCATCCCGGTGACCGATGAACTCGCAGACCCGATCTCCCGATGCAACGTTCCAGACCCGCACGACCCGATCTTTGCCTGCCGTGGCCAGTTGCTGGCCATCGGGCGAGAAAGCGATCGAATAGATGTCGTCTTGGTGCGCATCGATCGCCTTCAACTCGCAGTGCAATGTGTTCCACAAATAGTGCCAGGCGAATCCTCGCAGGTCGCCTTGATCAGTTGCAGGCATGGAGTTGCTGAGGAAATCCACGGATTCGCGGAGGCTGCCGCTGCGCCAGGCCTGAAAGGCGCCCCGCACGTTGGCCGTGTACAGCAACCTCTGGTGCATCTCCATTTCGCGATTGGCAACGTCGGTCGCAGCACGGAGCCGCCCGTTTTGCACCGCGGTGCCGACGACGATCGCCGCCGCGGCGCCAATCGCGATCGCGATTTGTGCCGCGCCGATCGGATGCCGCCTCGTCCATCGCCAGGCTTGTCCTAAATAGCTCAACGGTCGTGCCAGAGTCGGTTGCCCAGCGCAGTATCGACGCAAGTCGGCCGCCAGGTCGGCGGCGCTGAGATACCGCCGTGCTCGCGATTTCTCCAAGCACCTTAGGCAAATGGCCGCCAGGTCGGCCGGGACCGCCGTTCGCAAACGATCGGGACAAATGGGATCCGCGAACAGGACCTTCTGCAAAGTTTCGGCGTAGGTCTCTGCACGAAATGGCTCCACGCCCGTCAGAAGTCGATAAAGGATCGTTCCCAGCGAGTAAACATCGGACTGGACGCTGATGTCTTTCAATCGGCCCTCGGCCTGCTCCGGCGCCGCGTAGGACAACGTTCCCACAACGGTGCCCGACCGAGTCGCGAGATCGTCGTGCTCGGCGATCTTGGCCAGTCCAAAGTCGCCGATCTTCGGTAAAAAAGCGCCGAGCGATGCGGTTGCCAGTTCCGCAGGTGCTGCGAGGTGCGCCACGGGGTTCAAAATGATGTTGCTCGGCTTCAGGTCTCGGTGCAGTACTCCGCGCGCGTGGGCATGCTGTATGGCCTCGGCCAGGCTGGCAATGAACTCAGCCGCCTCTCGCACCGGCAAGGGCGCTGGGTTGGCAGCGAGCCATTCTTCCAAGTTCGGACCCCGGCAGAACTCGGAGGCGATATAGGCAACCTGCCCCGCCTGTCCAACTTCGTAAATCGCCACAATCTGTGGATGGCTCAGCCTGGCTGCGGCCTCAGCTTCGCGCAAGAACCGTTGCCGCGCTGCGTCGCTGAGCAACCAGCTTGGATGCGAAACTTTGACGGCGACTTGACGCTTGAGCTTGGTGTCCTCGGCCAGGAAGACCACCCCAAAACTGCCCCGGCCAAGCTCGCTCAGAATCCGGTAGTGGCCCAGCATCTGCGGGGGCATTGGCGCCGAAGCGCGCGGTCCGTGGCAAACGCTGTTGAGCATCAACAAGCAACGTTTGCTCGCATCGAACTGGGCAAGCAACTCCGGGTCGAGATCATCCGGCAGCGGCTCCCAGTCACCTGGCACAAACTCCGCGCTCGCCAGACGCTCGTCGAATGCCTCCAGCAATCGCGCCAGTTTGTCTTCACGATCGACGTCTTGGTGTTCCATGGCTGACGACCTTGAGCCTCAGGATCGGCGAAAGAATTGCCCGTTCGAGTGCTGGGAGACGAGGCCGTCAGTATACCAAGGGGTCGAGGTGAGACACTCTACTTTACCGACGCCAGAGAGGCTTTCCGACCGGAAGCGAAGGCATGCGATCCCCTTTCCTGCGAGATTGGACCGTTGCCCGGTGGCCTCTCCCACCGCCAGGAAAGAAAAACAGCCCACGTCAATCGAGTGACGTGGGCTGGCGAATTCAAGCAACTTGCAAAACGAAAAAGTGGACCGGAAGGGAGTTGAACCCTCGACCTCTGCATTGCGAAAATCCCCAGAAACCCCGCCAAAAGGCCCGTTTTCTCTGAGATGTGTAGGCATTGTATGCCGTCACCTGACATTTGCAAGTGATTGCGAACAATGCCGAGTTTGTCCGAGTAGACGCAGTA
>Ga0163144_10000154_pt1 | contig 156881 bp, 156 predicted proteins | sample OliLak19BULKMAT1_FD_123175 | JGI IMG/M metagenome (GOLD analysis project Ga0163144, IMG submission 123175) | Freshwater microbial mat bacterial communities from Lake Vanda, McMurdo Dry Valleys, Antarctica - Oligotrophic Lake LV.19.BULKMAT1 | ecosystem: Environmental > Aquatic > Freshwater >...
CTCCCAAAAATGCCAACGCGCCTAGAGCCAACCCACGCCTCGGATTCACTCCGGGGTTCGTTTTTTTTAGTTTAGCTCGAACTCGGCGTAGACGGGCAGGTGGTCGGAGCCGATGGAGGGGAGAATTTCGCGGCGGGTTGCGCCGAATTCGCGGCTGTGGAGGAAGTTGTCGATCGGGACGCGCATAAAAGAGGGCCATGCGACAGGGAAGGTGCCCCGCAGGCCGCGGCCGAGAGCGGCGTCGGTGAGGCGGCCTCCGCGGACCCGGCGGAACGTCTCGCACCAGGGCGTGGAGTTCAAGTCTCCGACCAGGATCGTCGGGTCTTTCTCGGCGGCGATACGGTCGCCGAGGTTCGTGAGTTGTTCCTTCCAGAGGGTCCAGTCCTTGCCCGCAATGGGCGGGATGGGGTGGGTCGCCCAGAGGACGGCTGTGCGGCCCCGGAGGCGTGTCTCGCAGCGCAGAGAGGGCACTCCGGCGCGGCCCAGGGTCTCGGCGGTGGCCGTTATGGGCTGCTTCGAATAGACGCCGATCCCGAAGTTGTCTTCGCGCGGGACGGCGAAGCGATAGGGGTACCCGGGGAGGCCGCGGTCCAGCTCGTCCTTCCAGCGCGCGTTGATTTCCGCCACGAAAACGACGTCCGGCGCTTTGGTCGCGATCGTCGCGAGGAGCCGCCCTGAATCCCGGTTGTCCGTGTACACGTTCGAAAAGAGAATTTTGATCGTCGGGGCATCTTCGGAAACCGCCGGGCGCGGGACCCAGTAGGGTGCGAGGGTGAGAGCGCAGAGGGCCCACACGGCCGCGGCGACGAGCGCGGTCCTTGGGCGGCGGAACGCCCAGAGGAGACAGGCGGCCGTGAAAAGAAAGAGCGTTTCCTGTGGGCGGAAATGATTGAAGAGATCGAAGAACCAGTGCCAGCGGCCGAGGAGGCCGAGAAGAGGAGCTGCCACGGCCGTGGCCAGGAGGAGATTCGCCAGGACGTTCGTCATGGTTTTGGCTCCAATAAAAAAGCCGCCCTTTGTGGGGCGGCTTTTTTTAAGTTTCGGGTATTCCTAGTCTTTCCGCTTTCCTTCGATGAAGTCCTGGACCATCTTCTTGGCGGCTTGGTCGCCGTACTGCTTCGGCGGGTGCTTCATGAGATACGCCGAGACCGAGAAAAGGGGGCCCGCAAGCTTGCGTTCGCGAGCGATCTTGAGGCAGCGGATCGCGTCGACCGCTACGCCGGCGCTGTTGGGGGAGTCTTCCACCGATAGGCGCGCTTCGATGTGGAGCGGGATATTTCCGAAGCCGCGCCCTTCGACGCGGATGAAGGCGACCTTGTTGTCGCACTGCCACGGCACGTAATCCGAAGGGCCGATGTGGATGTTTTCGGATTCCATGCGCTCAGTGAGCTGAGACTGCACGGATTCGGTCTTCGAGATCTTCTTATACTTCAAGCGGTGACGGGCGAGCATGTTGAGGAAGTCCGTGTTGCCGCCGGTGTTGAGCTGATAAGTGCGGTCGATCTTCACGCCGCGGTCTTCGAAGAGCCTCGCAAGCATGCGGTGGACGATGGTGGCGCCCACCTGGGACTTCACGTCGTCGCCGATGATCGGGATGCCGGCTTTTTTGAAGCGCGCGGCCCATTTGGGGTTTGACGCGATGAAGACGGGCATGCAATTGATGAGCGAGATGCCCGTTTCGAGACAGGCTTCGGCGTAGAACTCGGTGGCCTTCTGCGAGCCGACGGGGAGATAGCTGATGGCGACTTCCGCGCCCGACTTCTTGAGTTCTTTCACGACGTCCACGGGGGCCTGGGAGCTCGGCACGAAACGGCGGTCTTCGGGGTATTCGGCCATGTGCTCGGCCACGCCGTCCAGGATCGGTCCCATGAGAACCTTCACGTCGGGGGTGGAGAGGTGGTTCTGAATGAGTTTGGTGCAGTTGGGGGCCGCGAAGATCGCTTTTTTGACGGGCTTTCCGACCTTGCGCTTATCGATGTCGAACGCGGCGACGATTTCGATGTCCTGGGGCCGGTATCCGCCGATCTCGTAGTTCATGAGACCGAGCGCTTCGCGAACGCCGTCGGCGTTGCCTTTGCGGTAGAATTCGATGCCTTGGACGAGCGAGCTGGCGCAGTTTCCCACGCCGATAATTGCGAGTTTGATTTTCTTCATGAGGAGTCAGTATAATGAAGCCCTATTTTGAAGTCAAGGATGAAGATTCTTTCCAAAGAGAAACGCGTCTGCTATAATGACACTTCTCTAACTCACCGTAAGTCGAAGCGTTAAAAGGGATAAAGGACACTTTCGTGGATCAATCTGAAAAGAAGCAGAACCCCAAAAAGGGTTCGAAAGAATGGTTTCCCGGCCCGATTTTCCTGTGGATTTTCCTCTTCCTGAGTATCTTTTATTTCGCGCGTCTTGGCTCCATGCCGCTCGAAAAACCGAGCCGCCAGTTGAGCTACGGAGAGTTCTACTCGCTTCTCGAAGCCAATCCGGCGACGCCGTCCCTCAAGTCGGGCGTGCGCGTCGCCGACGAGCTTTTCGGCGAGTTCGCCACGGGCGAGAAGTACCGCGTCATTCTTCCCCAGATGGATCCGGACCTCGAACGTTTGTTGCGCAAAAACCTCACGAACTACGAAATTCGTCCTGAGAAAACCTTCTGGACCCAGCTTTTGTACGCGATCGCGGGCCCGCTCCTTTTCGTCGGTCTTTTCTGGCTGATTCTCTACCGGGGGTCGGGGGCGGCCGGCGGCGGGCGCCTGATGTCGTTCGGGAAATCCCGCGCACGCCTCTCTCAAAACCTTAAGATCACTTTCGCGGACGTCGCAGGCGTCGAAGAAGCGAAGGAAGAGCTGAAGGAAATCATCGAGTTTCTGAAAGAGCCCAAGAAATTCCAGCGCCTCGGCGGCAAGATCCCGAAGGGCGTCCTTCTCATGGGCCCGCCCGGCACCGGCAAGACGCTTCTCGCGAAGGCCGTCTCCGGCGAAGCGGACGTGCCGTTTTTCTCGATCTCGGGCTCCGATTTCGTCGAAATGTTCGTCGGCGTCGGCGCCTCGCGCGTTCGCGACCTCTTCGAGCAGGCGAAGAAGAGCGTGAAGCAATCAGGCCGCGGCTGTATCATCTTTATCGACGAAATCGACGCGGTCGGGCGCCAGCGTTTCGCCGGCATCGGCGGCGGGCACGACGAGCGCGAGCAGACGCTGAACGCGCTTCTCGTCGAGATGGACGGCTTCAACACGCAGGAAGCGGTGATCCTCATCGCCGCCACCAACCGTCCCGACGTTCTGGATCCTGCGCTTCTTCGTCCCGGCCGTTTCGACCGCCAGGTCGTCGTGCCGCTCCCGGACGTCGTCGGCCGCGAAGCGATCCTGAAAGTCCACGCTGCGAAGGTGAAGCTCGATCCGACGGTGGATATCAAGGTGATCGCCAAGCAAACCACCTATTTTTCAGGCGCCGATCTAGCGAACCTGATCAACGAAGCGGCGCTCCTGGCCGCGCGTCTCAACAAGGAGAGTATCGGTATCTCCGAGCTTCAGGAATCGATCGAACGCGTGATGGCTGGTCCGCAGAGGAAGAGCAAAAAGGTTTCGGAGACCGAAAAGAAGATCGTGGCTTACCACGAATCCGGCCACGCGCTCGTCGGTCTCATGACGCCCAACGCGGACCCGCTCCACAAGATCACGATCATCCCGCGCGGCATGGCGGGTGGCTATACGGTGGCGCTTCCGGAAGAGGAGAGGACGCTCCATAGCTTGTCCTATTTCGAGGCGCGCCTTCCCGTCATCATGGGCGGCCGCGTGGCCGAGGAGATCATCTTCAACGACATCACCACCGGCGCGCACGACGACCTTTCGAAGGCCACGAGCCTCGCGCGTCACATGGTCTGCCACTACGGCATGAGCGAGAAGATGGGTCCCGTGATTTTCGGCGGCAAAGAAAACAACATGGTCTTCCTCGGCCGCGACATCGGCGAGGAGCGCGACTACTCTGACGAGACCGCGCGCCTGATCGATTCCGAGATCAAGCGCATCCTCATGGACGCGTACGACCGCGCGAAAAAGCTTCTGACGGCCAACCGCGACAAGCTCGAGATCCTCGCGGTCAAGCTGCTCGAAAAAGAAACGCTCGACGGCGCGGAGGTGCGGACGCTCCTCTCACTGCCGGAACTTCCGACCGTCACGCCGGTCTGATCGACCGCTTGACCCGGGAGTTCGATCTCGTCCTCGGCGGCCGGACGCTAAAGCTCGGCCGCGAAACGAAGATCATGGGAGTCTTGAACGTGACTCCCGATTCGTTTTCGGACGGAGGGCGGTTCCGCGGGGTCGATGAAGCCGAGCGTCGGGCACTCGAGATGGAAGAAGAAGGCGCACACATCGTGGACGTCGGCGGCGAGTCGACCCGGCCCGGCGCGAAGCCGGTATCCTGGCGCGAGGAGTGGGCGCGCGTGCGGCCGGTACTCAAACGCCTCAAGGCTCGGCTCGGGATTCCGCTCTCGATCGACACTTCCAAGTACGAAGTGGCCTCGGCGGCACTCGACGAGGGCGCGACGCTCGTCAACGACGTGCGGGCGCTCCGCGGGAACAAGCGGCTCGCGAAGAAAATTGCCCAAGCCGGCGCGGCGGTCTGCCTGATGCACATGCGCGGTACGCCGCGCACGATGCAGAAGCGCACCGGTTACCGGAACTTACTCGCTGAGATCCGGACCGAGCTTAAAAGCGCGCGCGATTTCGCGATGGGCGCGGGGATTCCAAAGTCCGGGATTCTGCTCGACCCGGGGTTCGGTTTCGGCAAGACGCCGGAGCAGAACCTCGAGCTTCTGGCAAACCTGGATTTTTTTGTGTCCCTGGGCTGTCCGATTCTCGCGGGACTTTCCAGAAAGTCCTTCATCGGCCACCTGACCGGCGCGCCGGTGGGCGACCGGCTCTATGGCTCGCTCGGCGCCGCGGCGGCCGCGATTTACCGCGGGGCTCATGTGCTCCGGGTGCACGACGTCGCGGCGCACCGGCAGATGGCCGGCATCGTGGACGGCACGCTGTTACGAACGAACGAGGGACGCTGATGGACCCGCTCGAACTCATCCGACAGATCTGGAAGCCCGCCGTCGAGATCGGAATCTTCTGGTTCGCGTTCTACCTCCTCTTCGTCTACATCAAAGACAGCGGCATGATCCAGGCTTTGAAGGGGATCGTCCTCCTCGTTATCTTCTTCATGGCGTCGCAGGTCCTTCGGCTGGACGCAATCCGCTGGATCCTCTCCCACATCTTCCAGATTTCCATCATCGGGTTCCTCATCATCTTCCAGCCCGAGCTGCGGCGGGGCCTCACGCGCATTGGCCAGAGCCCTCTCTTTAAAATGTTCCTGAAGGAGGAAAAAGCGGTCGAAGACGTCGTGCGGGCGGTGGTCGCGATGGCCCGCGTGAAGACCGGCGCGCTCGTAGCGATCGAGCGCGAGATGAGTCTCAAGCCCTACGGCGAAAGCGGCATCCCTCTCGACGGCATCTTGACCTCCGAACTCCTTCTCACCGTATTCGTGCCCAACACGCCCTTCCACGACGGCGGCGCGATCATCCAGGGCGGCCGCGTGAGCGCGGTGGGGTGCCTTTTTCCGCTCTCGCAGAGCCAGAAGCTCGACAAGGCCCTCGGGACGCGCCACCGTGCGGCGCTCGGCCTTTCGGAAGAAACGGACGCTCTTGTTATCGTGGTTTCCGAAGAGACCGGCATCATCTCCATCATGAGCGGCGGCAAATGCAACCGCGGAATCGACGAGAGCGAGCTCCGCCGGGTTCTCACCGATCTCTACCAGCCCGAGAAGCCGCAGGGACGCGGCCGGCGCGGCGCGAGCGTCATCAAGGAGGTCAAATGAAGCTCCTGAAGGGGACGCTCTTCCTAAAGCTTTTGTCGCTCGCGGTCGCGGTCGTGACGTACCTTTTCATCCACAGCGAAATGTACCGGATGAAAGAGCCGTCGCACAGCTTCGACCAGTCCTACAAGCTTCTTAAACCCACCGCCAAGACGATTCCTCTGAAAGTGCGCCTCGCGACCGAGCCGCCGGACGGGTACGAGATCGAGGAAGACCAAGTCACGTCGGTTCCTTCGCACCTCATCGTGATCGGTCCCGAAGCTCTACTCGACGAAGCCGCGAGTGCCGAAACCGCCCTCGTCGACGTGAGCGAGAACACGCGCACGGTCACCAAAAAGATTCCGCTCGAGAGCGTCGCCGGGACGCATCTGACCGGCCCGCCGTACTTCGTCGAAGTCACGGTTCCCATCCGCAAGATCGAAAAGCCCACCGAAGCCTAAGCGATGCCGAAGCTCGGAGTGAACGTCGATCACGTGGCGACGCTGAGGCAGGCGCGTCTTCCTTCTCCCAAAAGTCAGCCCACGAACGACGTCTATCCCGATCCGGTCGAGGCGGCTAAAATCTGCCTCCGCGCGGGCGCGCATTCGGTCGTCATGCACTTAAGAGAAGACCGCCGGCACGTGCAGGACCACGACCTCCTGCGTCTTAAGCGCACGGTCCCCATCAAACTGAATCTCGAAATGTCCGCGGCCGCGAGCGTGGTGAAGGTGGCGCTGAAAGTAGCGCCCGAGCAGGCGACGCTCGTTCCCGAACGGCGCATGGAGCGAACGACCGAGGGCGGGCTGGATCTCGTCTCGGGAGCGGCGCGCGTGCGGCGGGCGGTCGCAGAGCTTAAAGGGCGGGGGATCGCGGTGAGCCTCTTCATCGATCCGGACCGGCGCCAGCTCGAAGCTTCGAAAAAGCTCGGAGCGGACGCGGTCGAATTCCATACGGGCGATTACGCGAACGCCTCGGGCGCGCGCGCCCAAGCCGAGCTCAAGCGCCTCAAGAAGGCGACCGCTCTCGCGCTCGACCTCGGCCTCGTACCGCACGCGGGCCACGGGCTCGATTACCGGAACGTGCGTCCGGTTGCGGCGATTGAAGGTATCGGCGAGCTCAATATCGGCTATTCGATCGTGTCGCGGGCGCTTTGGACGGGCTTCGACCGCGCGGTGCGCGACATGCTGGCGTTATGCCGCTGAAAGCCGCTCCGAGTGCCATCGGGATCGACATCGTCGAGATCCGCCGCGTGGTGCGCGCCTCCAAGAAGAAGGGGTTCTTGAAACGCGTGTACACCGCTCGAGAACTCGCGTACGCGCGTTCGAAACGTTATCCCTTCCAGCATCTGGCCGCGCGTTTCGCGGCGAAAGAAGCGATCTTCAAGGCACTCGGCGAAGTAGAGCGCGAATTCGTCGGCTGGAAGAACGTCGAGATCCTGAACGACGCCTGGGGCAAGCCGGTGGTTTTTTTTCACGGCCGCGCGGAAGCCGTGCGCAAAAAACGCGGCCTCTCCGGCGCCGTCGTGAGCCTGTCGCACACCGAAAATTACGCGGTGGCGAGCGCGATGCTCGTGTTCGGCCGCAACCGCCGTTGACGGCCCGGCCCCGTCGTTTTCCGCTCCTTCCGCGCGTGGCGCGGACCGATAAATCCCATTACGGCCACGCGCTCGTCGTCGGCGGATCCGATTCCATGCCGGGCGCGGCGATCCTCGCAGCCAAAGCTGCGCTCCTCTCCGGCGCGGGGCTCGTGACGCTCGCCTCAACCCGCCGCGTCGCTTCCGCCGCCGCGTCGGCTGTCCCCGATATCCTCCTTCAGCCTTTCGCCGCCGTTTCCGGCGCTCTGTCGGTCTCCGCCTCCGCGCCGCTCGTGCGCTACGCGGCCGAACGGCGCGCGAACGCGGCTGCCCTCGGCCCGGGACTGTCCCTCAAAAACGGAGCTCGTGCGCTCGTGCGGCGCCTTGTGGCGGCACTCGAGATCCCGTTCGTTCTCGACGCCGACGGGCTCGGCGCGTTTGCCGGAGACGCTGCCGCGCTTCGTGCACGCCGGGCGCCGGCCGTCCTCACGCCGCACGAAGGGGAATTCAAGCGGCTCTTCGGAGTGGACGTGCCCGCGAACGTCCGCACGCGGGCGTCGCTTGCGAAACGGACCGCGCGGGCTTATTCTATTGTCCTTGTTCTGAAGGGGCACCGGACGGTCGTGACCGACGGACGGCGGGTCCGCGTGAACGTCACAGGAAATCCGGGCATGGCCAAGGGCGGAACGGGGGACGTTCTCACCGGGATGATCGCCGCATTTCTCGCGCAGGGACTCGAGTCTTTCGAAGCGGCCGCGTGGGCGGTTGATCTGCACGGCCGCGCCGGCGATCGACTCGCGAAGAAGACGAGTGAGCTTTCCGTCACCGCGAGCGGGCTTTTGGGCGAGCTTCCCGCTGTTTTCCGGCACGCGGCGCGCGTGAAGAAATGATTTTCGCTGGGGTAGCTCAGTTGGTAGAGCAGCGGTTTTGTAAACCGCCGGTCGCCAGTTCGATTCTGGCCCCCAGCTCCATTTTTGCGCGAAGAGACTCGTCCGCGGCGTTGCGGCGTCCGTTTTCTTGTGAGGCGTACCTTCCGGTACGCCTCACAAGAAAACGGACGCCGCGCCTTGCGGGCCGAGCCTCTTGGCGTGAAAATGTAGGAGTTGGGATTTGATTTTCGCTGTGCTAGAATGTCGATTCAGTTTTCGGGGCAGGTACCTAAGCGGCCAACAGGGGTAGACTGTAAATCTACTGGCTTTGCCTTCCCAGGTTCGAATCCTGGCCTGCCCACCACTTTCGCTTTGCGAAGCTAGCCTTTTTTTGCGGCGTTGCTCTTGTGCGACGTATCTCGATACGCCTCCGCAGGCGCCTTGCAGAAAAGGCTATTTTCGCAAAGCGCTCCCGTGCGAACGGAGAACCCCTGTACAAATCGTCCTCTATTTGATATAATTACGTCGTTCGAAAGATCTCTCCTTACTTCGCTTTTCCCGTTCCGCCTCACTCATAGAGAGAATTCCCGATGCCGCACTGCTTTGTGCACTCTCGTCCCCGCGTTGCTTTCTCCAAAGATTTCGGAAGTTCAGCCGAGGCCCGATGACTGAAATCACGCTGCACCCTCCGCGCGTGGAGGGGAACAGGGTTCATTTTTCTTGGTCTCCCGCCACCGGCCTTTTCCTCGAAGACGGCTATTACGCCGAGTATCCCGACCTCACGACCGTGGACGCGTCCGCAGGCAAACTGGCGGAGGCGTACTTCCCTGTATGCCTCGCACTCGCGACGCTCGGCCACGTGCGCTTTCGTCTTCCGGCCAAAATCGACCCGGCCGTGCTCACGGTATGGAAGGACGTGATCGACGCCACCGCGTCGCGCCTCTACAGGCGTGAGGTCCGGGTCGAATTCGTTTGCGAGCCCGTCGAGCCGGGATATAAAAAGGTGGGTTCGTCGTCCGCTCTTTTCTTCGGCGGCGGAGTAGAATCCCTTTTGGTCCTCGGACGCCTGCTCGACCAGGGAACGCGTCCGGTGCTCGTTTCTCTCGCCGGGGGCAATTGGCCCGGCAGCGATCCGGAGACGAATCCGGACAAGTTCGCGATGGACCGCCGCGTTTCGAGCGAGCTCGGTTTGAAGCTTTTCCGCGTGTACACCGACTTCCGGGAAAAATTCCGCTTCGACGCGTGGGACGCGCTCATGCTTCCGGGCTTCTCGGTCATGAATTCCGTGGTAGCGCTGCCCTCGTTCATCGCGCTCCTCCTGCCGGCGGTCGAGTCGCTCGGTCTCGGAAAGGTCGTCAGCGGCAACGAAATGACGGACTACGATGAGGAATACTTCTGCTTCTCGCCCAAGATGACCGACCGTCTCACGCTCCCCGCGTGGAACGTCGAGTACACTTCCCAGCTCGGCGAGCTCCTCAAGGAAGACGTCTGCCACGACCTCTACCGCCATTTCCCGTATCTTACGAAGTATCAGTATTCCTGTTGGCGCAATTTGGGCGAACGCTGGTGCATGGCGTGCTCGAAATGCATGCAGTACTACATGCTTCTGCGCAACAACGGCATCGAGCCCGCGGCGGCTGGCATGGACTCTGCGGTCGCGCGGCGCAACATGAACCGCCTGATTTGGGCGGTGGCCAAATCGGCCGAGGGCCGCAAAGGGGAGATTTGGGAGCGTATCTGCCGCTTCCCACGCCTGCGTTCTCAAGAAGACACGCGGCGTATCCTCGACACGATCCGCCGCCGCGCTTTCCTATGGCACCATTTCGTAACCCCTGTTTACAACGCGATCCCCTGGCAGGTCCGTTCGTTCCTGCGTCCGCTGAAGCAGGCGGCGCTGTCCGCTCGCCGAGTCGCGACGGAACCCCGCATAAATCTGCGTCTGCAGAGCGCTCCCAGCCGCACGTGAAAAAAATCCTGCGTGCGATAGCTCGCGGTCTTCACGGCCGCCTGTGGCTCGTACGTTTCGATCTGTGGTCGGTGCGCGGTACCGAACGCCATTCGGGCGGCGATCTCGCTTTCGTGTACGGCGGCGACGAACCCCACATGAATTATCTCGCGCGCGTCGCACTCGGGGATACCTACCGCGTGCAGAAGCTGGGCCGCGCGTGGGCCTGGGAAGTCGAATCCGCCGCCCGCCGACGCGCTCCCGACGCCTCGCTCCTCGTCCTCGAGTTCTCGTCCGATAAAGAAAAAACCTTCCGCCGCCTCGCTTCCTGCCCGACGCGTTTCCGCATCCCGCTCTGGCTTCGCATGGAGGTCGACCTCGTCTCGGGACGGGAGACGCCCCGCGCCAAGCAGAAGCAGCGAAACATGAGGCGCTGCATCCGGAACTACGGTTTCGAGGCCGAGATCACGAAGGATATCGGCGTTTTGAAGGACTTCTACGAACGCATGCACCTGCCGTACATTAAAAAGCGCCACGGGGAGTCGTCAGTGATCCGCGATTTCCCTCAGCTTTCCGCCCACTTCGAGGCGTACTGCGAGCTTCTTCTCGTGAAAACGGAGGACGGCCCGGTGGGCGGCGTCGTGATCGACTATTCCGAGGGGATCGGCAAGGGGCTCATCATGGGCGTCGTCGACGGCTCCGAAGAATGGCTCCGGAACGGGCTTTCGGACGCGATTTTTCATTACAAACTCGAGCGCATCAAAGAGAAGGGGAGCGTCGTCGCCAACCTCGGCCACTCACGCCCGCACCTGAAGGACGGTGCGCTCCAGTACAAGCGCAAACTCGGCGGCTTCGTGTCGAAGAAGCTCGAATGCGGTTATTTCTCCCTCTGCTTCCTCAAGGAATCCGCCGCGCTCAAAAGTTTCCTGCTTCAAAATCCTTTCGTCTCCGTGGAGGAGGACGGCGAATGCCATGCCGTCGTGTTCTCCGAGGACGCGCCCGAAGCGACGCCCGAGCGGCTCGACCCGCTCCTTTCCGAGGCGTACTGCGAAGGCCTGCCGCGCATGGATGTCTACGCGTTCAGCGGCGTGAACGGGCACGAACTCTCTCTTCTGCCGCCGTCGGGCGAGCCCAAAACGATCGTCGTGCGGAACGCGCACAAGCTTATGGGTTCCCGTTGAGCCGATTGCTCGAGAAGTACAGCTCCCTCCGCTGGGCACTCAAGCCCCAGGCGTGGCTGCTCGAGGGGGCGGAGCGCGCTTCCGGCGAACCTCTCAAAATCCTTTACGCGGGCACCGAGCCCCATAAGAACTATTTCGCGTCGATCGCTTTCAAGGAAGGCTGGAAGGAGTCGCCGAAAGGCGGTCTCTTGTGGTGGTTGGTCCGCCGCCGCGCGCTTGCCGAAAAAGCGACGCTCGCGGTTTACCAGATGGTTCCGGAGCAGTCGCGCTTCTACAAGCCGAAATCCGATTTCAAGGCCCCGGTTTGGATCCGTTCCGACATGGACGTTCCGGCGGACGCGGCGGCCCTCCGCGGCACGAAAAAGTGGCGTGAAATCGGCCGCTCGTTCGACAAGCGCGGATACGCGTGGACCTCGAGCCGGCAGGTGGAAGACTTCGATCTTTTTTACAAAGAAATGTACGTGCCGCACGCGCGCCGCCGTCACGACGCCTCGGTGGTGTTCCATCCGCACGAGGAACTCCGCCGTATTTTCGAGGCGACGGGGGAAGTGCTCTTTCTCGAGCTCGACGGAAAACGCGTCGCCGGCGCGATCACCGATTACGCCCCGCCTCTGCCGCATTTCCTTTATTACGGCGTCCTCGAAGGCCACGACAATTCGGATGTGGCCGACGCGCTTCTACACGCGCGCGTCCTGCGCTTGATCGAGCAGGGTATCCGGCGCGTGAGCCTCGGCCATTCGCGGCCGTTCCTGAAGGACGGCGCGCTGCGCTACAAGGCCGAACGGGGAGCCGCCCCTGTCGACGCTCATTACGTCCGGAGCGGCTTCGTGCATCTGGCGATATTGGATGCCTCCGCGGGTCTTCGGAGCTTCTTCGAAAACAATCCTTTCTTCGGCGTCCGTCCCGACGGCCGGTTCCGTCCGGTCTTTTTCATGCGCGGTCCCGAGGAGGCTTTGTCTGAAGCGGTCGCCACCTGGCGGACCCGCGCGGGCGATGTCGATCTGTATCTCTGGTCCAACGGCCGTCCGGCCCCGCTCGATCCTTCCACCGTTCCCGTCCCTGCTCCTCGCGCAACCGCCGCGGTTCCCGCGACGGCCGTTCTCCGCTAATCCCACTCCTAAAACCCGACGAATAAAAATCATTTGAACGAAAAGAGGCGCCCGCGTCGTCTTGTTTAGCGAAAGCTAAGCTAACCGACAGGAGGCGTTCTCATGACGTTGCTCGACGTGGAAGTGACCGATATCCGCAAGATGGTTGGGGATTCCAATCTGAAGGCGTTCGCCGACGTGAAGCTCGGCGGCCGGCTTCTGGTTAAGGGGTTTTCCGTGGTTCAGGGGAAAAGCGGGGTGTTCGTCTCGATGCCGCGCAAGCAGGGCCGGGACGGCAGGTGGTTTGACGTCCTCGTAGCGATCGACGACTCCTTCAAGCAGGAATTGCACGACCGGGTTCTTGAGGCGTACGACCGTGAAGCCGACGGGGTCGTCTGAAAGAAAATGAACGGCACCCAGACGCTCGGCGTGCTTGGCGAGGAGCTTGCGGGCCATTTCCTGCAGGCACGCGGTTACTCGCTGATCGCACGCAACTTCACCTGCGCGCTCGGCGAGATCGATCTCGTGGCGCGAGACGGCGACGTCCTCGTTTTCGTCGAAGTCAAAACGCGGCGCTCGCTCGAAAAAGGGGATCCGGCGGATTCGGTCACTCGCCGGAAGCGCTGGCAGATCGTCAAAAGCGCCCAGTTTTACCTTAAACGTTACGGAGCCGACGATTCCCCATGCCGCTTCGACGTCGTATCCGTATTCATGCCCTCCGGCGGGGAGCCGCAGATCGACCTCATCCCCGACGCGTTCGGCGAGGGCTGTTAAAGTGCTTTCGCGAGTGCTCTCTAGCGCGGTGTTCGGAATCGACGCGTATCCGGTGGAGGTCGAAGTGGACATTTCGAATGGCCTGCCGCATTTCGGGATCGTCGGCTTGCCGGATACCGCCTGCCGCGAAAGCGCCGACCGCGTGCGAGCGGCCGTAAAAAACAGCGGCCTCGCGTTTCCCTCCAAGAAAATCACGGTCAACCTCGCCCCGGCGGATCTGAAGAAAGAAGGGTCGGCGTTCGATCTGGCGATGGCGGTCGGGATCCTCGTGGCCAACGGAACGCTCGCCCCGGAAAGCGTGGTCGACAAGGTCTTCTGCGGCGAGCTCTCCCTCGACGGCCGCGTTCGCTCGGTTCCCGGCATCCTGCCGCGGGCCGCTTCGCTCTGGGCTTCGGATGCAGCCGGCAAAGAGCTCGTATTGCCCGCGGGTAACGCACGCGAAGCGCTCTGCGTGCAGGGGCTCGGGGTCTACGCGGTGGACACGCTCTCCCAGCTCGTTTCCTTTCTGAGAGGGGAAGGCGGCCTCGAACGGCGGACCGGCGGCTCGGAAGGAGCCGCCCCGGCGCCTCCGCACGAAGAACCCTTCGATTTCTCCGACATCAAAGGCCAGCCCCACGCCAAACGGGGCCTCGAGATAGCGGCGGCCGGAGGTCACAACGTCCTCATGATCGGGCCGCCGGGGTCGGGCAAGACGATGCTCGCGCGGCGCATCACGACCATTCTTTCGTCGATCACTTTCGAAGAAGCGGTGGAAACCACTAAAATCCATAGCGTCGCAGGGCTTTTGCCGCCGCGTTCGGCGCTTCTTGAGCGCCGGCCCTTTCGCGATCCGCACCACACGATCTCCAACGTCGCGATGGTGGGCGGCGGCACGCACCCGAAGCCGGGCGAGGTCAGTCTCGCGCATCACGGCGTGCTTTTTTTGGACGAGCTCGCAGAGTTCGGGCGGAACGTGCTCGAGGTGTTGCGGCAGCCGCTCGAAGAAGGGCGAATCACGATCTCGCGTGCCGCTTCGACGCTTGCGCTCCCTGCGCGCTTTATGCTGGTGGCGGCGACGAATCCCTGTCCGTGCGGTTACTACACCGACCCCAAAAAAGAATGCAATTGTTCCTCGATCCAAATCAAAAATTACATGTCGAAGGTCTCGGGCCCGCTTCTCGACCGCATCGACATCCAGCTCGAGGTGCCTTGTCTTAAAGTTTCCGAGATCACCGGCAAAGCAGGCGGGGAGCCTTCGAAGGCCATTCGGACGCGCGTCGAGCGGGCGCGCGAACGCCAGCGCGACCGTTACCGCAAGGAGCGCATCGCCTCCAATGCCGAGCTCGACCCGCGGATGGTCGAGAGGCATTGCCCCGTGTCCGGGGAGGCGGAAAGCCTCCTTAAGATGGCTGTTCAGGAATTGGGTTTTTCGGCGCGCGCGTTCCACAAGTCCCTTAAAGTGGCGCGAACGATCGCGGACCTCGAAGGGGTGGAGAACATTTCGGCGGAGCACGTCTCCGAGGCCATTCATTACCGGACGCTCGACAAGAACGTCTGGTCGAGGTAGTTGATGAATAATCATACACTATTGACTTTTAAACAAATAGAGAGTAAGCTTCGACGGACATGCTGAAAAAGACCGCTCTAGGGCTCACGTTCCTTCTTTGTCTCTCGGTATCCGCCGCGCGGGCCGAATGGACGCGTCTGCCGGCTTCGCCGGACGATGCGGACATCCGGTTCATCGCTCCGCATCCTCGCGAGGCGTCCGTTTTGTACGCGGCTTCCGAGCGTCGCGTGTATCGAACGACAGACGGGGGCGCCGCATGGAAGCCCGTCTTGAGCGTCCGGGGCGAAAGCCGCGTGCGGGCGCTGTACGCGTCGGCTGGAACGGTGTACGTCGGTGGCGAAAAAGGGCTCAAACGATCCTCGGACGGCGGCAAGCGGTGGGACATGCCTTATCAGCGTTCGGGCCGCGCCGGGACGGTCCGCGCCATCGCTCCCGCCGCACCGGGGTCGCTGTGGCTCGGGACGGACGACGGGCTTGTGCGTCTCGACGAGGCGACCGGCGTGGCGTCCGAAGTGCCGAGCCTGCCCAAATCGCCGGTGCACTCGGTGGTGGTCTCGGGCGATGGACTCTTCATCGCGACTCCTTCGGGCGTGTTCGGAAGCGACGACGCCGGCCAAAGTTGGCGGCAGGTTTTTTTCTCGTCCCTAGAAGAGCGTCCGGATACGGCGCTCGAGCAATTTTCCGTGGAGGAGATCCCGGCCGTCCTTCCGTCCGGTCTTGCGTGTCTTTCTGGCAGCGGGGCTTGGTTCGCCGCGACCCCCGACGGAATCGTCGAAGGCCGTGACGGTGCCGAGTCGTGGAACCGACTTGACGCGGCGACGGTTTCCGGAAGGGACGTCCGCGCCATCGCCGCCTCGCGGAACGCGCTGTACGCGGCGACGGGTAAAGGCGTCTACCGCTGGGACCCTAAAACGCGCACGGCGAGCGGCGTCTCCGAGGGCCTCGCCTCCGTCGACACGCGGGCGCTCGTCTACGACGCGTCGGGCGACACGCTTCTGGCTGCGACGGGAAGCGGGCTTTACAAGCTTTCGCACCCCGAGCTTCATTTCGCTCCGGCGACAGAAGCGCCGCGGCCGGACAATTCGCAGCTTCTGGCGCGCTTCGCCGCCGAGCCGTCCGTCCGCGACGTCCAAGCCGCCGCGATTCGCTACGCGGAAGTCCATCCGGATAAAATCCGCGCGTGGAGAGCGGCCGCCGCGCGCAAAGCGTGGCTTCCGACAGTGTCGTTCGACTCGGATTTCGGCGCGAATCAAAACGTCGATATCGACCGCGGCGGAACGGCAGACCCCGATCGGTTCATTTTCGGCCCCGAGGAAAAGAGCACCGACTGGTCGGTGGGCTTGAGCTGGAATTTAGGCGAACTGATATGGAACGACGACCAGACATCGATCGACACGCGCTCGAAGCTGATGGCCGAGCTGCGCGACGAGATTCTCAGCGAGGTCACGCATCTTTATTACGAGCGCCGGAGGCTTCAGGCGGAAGCCGCGCTCGCGCCGCCGCGCGAACTGCCCGTTCAGATCGAAAAGATCCTGAAGATGGAGGAACTTACCGCGCGCCTCGACGCGCTCACCGGCGGATTTCTTTCCGAACGCTCGTCCATCACCCCGGAGGTACGATGAACGCTCTCGCCGAAGACCGAACGAACGACGTGAACGCCGCGTGGATCCGCGAGCGCCTCGTGTTTCCCCGGGCGATCCTTTCGCTTCTTAAGGACACGAACGTATTCGGAGAATTGCTCGACCAAGCGCTCGACGACCTCGACGCTGTTCTTGAGCGTCTGCCCCAAGACGCCCGCTAGTCCGGGCGACGGTTGGCAGCGAGGCGGCTTTTGAGTTACCATAGCCGCTGACAAAAGGAGACCCATGCCGACCGCCTCCGCCGACGAGCTCAAAGCTTCTATCCGGGATATCCCCGATTTTCCCAAGAAGGGGATACTCTTCCGCGACATCACGCCGCTTCTTTACGACGCGGCGAAATTCCGTTCGTGCATCGACCGTTTCGTCGGGATGGCCGAAGGCAATATCGACGCGGTTGTTTCCATCGAGTCGCGCGGTTTCATCTTGGGCTCGGCCCTCGCGTATGCGCTCGGCGCTGGCTTCGTTCCCATACGGAAAGAAGGGAAGCTTCCGTACGCGACGTACAAGACGTCGTACGAACTCGAATACGGATCCGCGACCGTCGAGATCCATTCCGACGGGCTGAAGAAAGGTTCGCGCGTGATTCTCATCGACGACGTTCTCGCTACTGGCGGCACCGTGAAAGCGGCCGTCGATCTCGTCGAACGTTTTGGCGTGGATGTGGCGGGAGTGTATTTCCTGATCGAGCTGTCCGGACTGAGAGGGCGCGACAAGCTCGCGAGTCTGCCGGTTCGGTCGCTCCTGACTTACTGATGGTAGGCGTCGTCTGCCCGAGCCGTTACGAGTTCGACGCGCTCGACCGCGACGCGCTCGAGAAGCTCGGAGCCGGCGTCGTTCTTTCCGGGATGGGGAAGGTGCGCGCGGCGGTCGGTTGCGCGCGTCTGCACCGCGAGCATCCGGCGCTCCGGCGGCTTCTTCTCGTCGGCTTCGCCGGCGGTTTGAAAGGCGTCCATAAAGGAGACGTCGTCGAACCCGACGTCTTCATCGAGCAGGATTACTTCTGCGAGCCGTTTGAACGTTTTCCAAACCGCATCGATCGCGAGGGTACTCGGCTCTTGGGCGATTCCGTGGACGCTCTCATGCTTACCCAGGACCGCTTCCTTACGGACAATCCTTACGAAGACGGCCCGTATGCTTCGCATCACGCGCGGATTGTCTGCGACATGGAGTCGTACGCGGTCGCCGAATACGCACGTTCGAACGGAATCGATTTTTCGGCCGTGAAGATTGTCTCGGACTCCGCCAACACTTCCGCCGACCACGATTTCCTGACGGCGTGCCGCCAACTTTCTCCCAAATTGAATGCCTCCGTCTTGGACGCGGTCCGGCTGCTCCGTGGCTGACGTGCCGCGTGCGGCGTATCTCGGCGACTTAGGATGCGTCGCGGAGGCGATCGCCTTGTTTCAGGGGATCCGTCTTTCGCTTTGCCTGGTCGAGGAGACGGACGATGCCACCGCCGTCGAAGCCGTCGCGCGCCGCGCGGGTGCAGCCTGCGTGCGCGTTCGGTCAATCGCGGACGTGCGTTCGGCGCTTTCACCGGCCGCTCCGCTCGACCTGGGTATCCTCGGAAATTTCGGTATCCTCCTTCCGGCCGATGTCCTTACGATCCCCCGGAAGGGCTGGGTCAATCTGCATCTCGGACTTTTGCCCGAAAACCCGGGGAGGCACCCGATCGTTGCGGTGCTCCGACAGGGAGAACGCGTCACGGGCGTCACCCTTCACCGGGCGGTCGAAAAAGCGGACGCCGGCGCCGTCATCGCGCGCCGCGTGGTGTCGGTGGGGGAGAGCCCGGACCCGGCTTCGATCCTCGATCGGCTTTCCGGCGTCTCTGCATCCCTTTTGAGCGAACATCTACCTTCCTTGTTGTTGTAACCGTTGACTTTACGTCCTGCCTATGGATAATGGGAAAAAGACGTCTTTTCGTGCCACGTTTTTGCCTTCTTTTTAAGGATAATTCGCGATGCAGAATTACGGCTGGGGCCTCCCGGTAGACATTTCGACCCACGGTTGGCAAATCGATCGCTTGATCCTCTTCTTCCACGTTTCGATGTTCGTCCTTTTCTTCGGTTGGCTCGCGTTCATGGTGTACGCGCTCGTCAAATTCCGCGCCCGCGCGGGGCACAAGGCCGAATACGAGAGCAAGCATTTCAAGCTGCCGACGTTCCTCGAGATCGGGATCGCGATCCTCGAACTCGTTCTTCTCGTCGTTTTTTCGATGCCCATCTGGGCGCGTTACCGCGAGGTTCCCCCAGACGTGAAGAATTCCGTCCGCGTCCGCATCGTCGCCGAGCAGTTCGCCTGGAACGTGCATTACCCAGGCGCGGACGGGAAGTTCGGCAAGGTGGATCCGAAGCTCATGGGCGCTTCGAGCCCGGTCGGCCTCGATCCGAACGACGCAGCGGGGAAGGACGACATCGTGACGATCAATCAGCTCCACATTCCGGTGAACACGCCGATCGTCGTCGATCTCACGTCCAAGGACGTGATTCACAGCTTTTCTTTGCCGGTCGCGCGCGTGAAACAGGACGTGATCCCGGGGCAGGCGACGTCCGTTTGGTTTGAGACCAAACAGACGGGCGAATTCGAAATCGTTTGCGCCCAGCTTTGCGGGCTGGGTCATTACCGCATGCGCGGCTTCTTCGTCGTCGAATCGAAAGAGGATTTCGCGAAATGGCTTCGCGAACAGGCACCCCAGCAGGAAGTGATCGAAACGACCCCCGAGGCCGCCGCCGTACCCACCGGCCCGTCTACCGACGCGCCGCTGCCGGCCGCGCCGCTCAAGCACTAAAAGGAGACCGCTTTGGCCCACGCCCACGCCGCCGCACACGACCACGGCCACCACGAGCTTCCGTTCTGGCGGAAGTACATCTTCTCCACCGATCACAAGGTGATCGGGATGCAGTACGGTATCACCGCGCTCCTTTTCCTCTTCATCGGCTTCGCGTTCATAATGCTCATGCGCTGGCAGCTCGCGTACCCCGGACAGCCGCTCCCGATCCTCCAGAACATCTTCGCGGAAACGCAGATGGTCGGAGGGATCATGCTCCCCGAATTCTATAACCAGCTGGGCGCCATGCACGGCACGATCATGATCTTCCTCGGGGTGGTGCCGCTCGCGGTGGGCGCTTACGGCAATTACGTCGTCCCGCTTCAAGTGGGCGCTCCGGACATGGCGTTCCCTAAGTTGAACGCGATGAGCTACTGGCTCTATTTCATCGGCGGCGTGATTATGCTGACGAGCTTTTTCCTTCCGGCCGGCGGCGCGCAGTCCGGTTGGACATCGTACCCGCCACTCTCGATTATCGCCGGGGAAGGGCAGACGTGGTGGCTCATCGGGATGGCCTTTCTCATCAACTCGTCCCTTCTGGGGTCGATCAATATTCTCACCACGATCATCCAGCTTCGCGCTCCTGGTCTTACGTTCTGGCGGCTGCCGTATTTCGTTTGGGCGCAGTTCGTGACGTCGTTTCTTCTTCTTCTGGCTTTTCCTCCGCTCATGGCGGCGGCGGTGCTTCAGCTCATGGACCGCCTCGCGGGCACGAGCTTTTTCATGCCGTCGGGCCTCGTCGTGAACGGCCAGGCGCTCGAGATCGCGGGCGGTGGCAACCCCGTTCTCTGGCAGCACCTTTTCTGGTTTCTCGCGCATCCCGAGGTGTACGTTCTCATTCTTCCTGCCATGGGCATCATCACCGAGATCATCGCCTGCAACACTCGCAAGCCCGTGTACGGTTATAAGGCGCTCGTCTATTCGGTCGTGTTTCTCGGCTTCATGTCGTTCGTCGTGTGGGCGCACCACATGTTCCTGACGGGCATGGGCACGCAGATGAGCACCTTCTTCCAGGTGACGACCATGATCATCTCGATCCCGTCGGTAGTCATTCTGACGACTCTCGTCCTCACGCTGTGGGGCGGCTCGATCCGGTTCAACACGCCGATGCTCTTCGCGCTCGCGTTCCTGCCGATGTTCGCGATCGGAGGTCTGACGGGCCTGCCGCTGGGCCTGAACTCCACCGATATCCATTTGCACGACACCTATTACGTGATCGGTCATTTCCACTACGTCGTCGCGCCCGGCACGATTTTTGCGCTCTTCGCGGGCATCTACTTCTGGTTCCCGAAGATGACCGGACGGCGGATGAACGAGGTCCTCGGGAAGATCCACTTCTTCTTCTCCTTCATCTTCATGAACGTGATCTTCATGCCGATGTTCATTCAGGGATTGGCCGGCGTGAACCGCCGTCTGTACGACCCGATGCAGTACGCGCACAACCAGTCGACGCAGGGACTGAACGTCGTGAGCTCGTGGGGCGCGTGGCTTCTGGCGCTCGCCCAAATCCCGTTCATCTTCAATTTTTTCTGGAGCATCTTCGCGGGGAAGAAGACCCAAGAGAATCCGTGGCAGGCGACCACCCTCGAGTGGACCGCGCCTTCACCCCCGCCCCACGGCAACTTCACGGTTGAGCCGCGCGTGTACCGCGGCCCTTACGAGTACAGCGTCCCGGGACGTAAAGACGACTTCTATCCTCAGTCTTCCCCGGAGGGCAAATAAATGGATGGCCTGATTAAACACATCTCGCACCCGCACCCGGTAACGGGCGTCACAAACTCGAAGCTCGGCATCTGGCTTTTCCTGGCTTCCGAAGTGATGCTCTTCGGGGCGCTTTTCTCGGCGTACGTTGTGCTGCGCACGGGCGCTCCCGCCTGGCCCGAGGGTGCCAAGATCCTGAACGTCCCGCTCGCCACCCTGAACACTTTCATCCTTATCACCTCGAGCGTCACGATGGTTCTCTCCTGGGCGGCCGCGGCGACGCGCGATCTCGGCAAATTCCGCAAGTGGATGGCGATCACGATCCTTCTCGGATGCGCGTTCTTGGTCGTCAAAGCGTTTGAGTATCAGAGCAAGTTCTCGCATCATCACTACCCGGCGACCGACAACTTCTACGCGACGTACTTCACTCTGACGGGCCTGCACGGAATCCACGTCATCTGCGGCCTTCTGGCGAATTTGTGGCTTCTCCTGCCGGGCAGCAAGCTTTTCGCGAAAGACCCGGAGATGTTCACTGGCCGCATCGAAGCGGCGGGGCTTTATTGGCATTTCGTGGATCTCGTGTGGATCTTCCTGTTCCCGGTTTTGTACCTGCTTTAAGCGTCGAGGAGACCCGATAACATGACCACCCATACCGCCGCAGAGATCAAGCAGCACGTCACGGTCTACGTCCGCGTGTTCGCGGCGCTTCTGGTCTTGACCGTCCTAACGGTTGGCGTGTCGTACGTGAAAATGCCGGTCGCCGCTGGCATCGCGGTGGCCCTGGCGATCGCGACGCTGAAAGCTGGGCTCGTGGCTTCGTTTTTCATGCATCTTTCGACCGAGAAGAGGATTATCCTTCTCACGCTCGCTCTCACCGCCGTTTTCTTCGTCGTTCTTCTGATCTACCCCGCGCTTCACGCGCGGTAATTTATCGAAGGAGGTGCCTTTGTCGCTCCGAATCATCCACATTTTCGTCATTCTCGTTTCCGTGATCTTCTCTTTCAGCTTCGGCGCATGGGGCGTCCGCGACTGGCGCGAGGGAGGGCCACAGATCCATCTCGTCCTGGGCGCCCTTTCGGCGGCCGCGGGCTCGGCGCTCGTTTTTTACCTCGTTTTTTTTGTAAAAAAAACACGCCAAGCGGGGCTCCGATGAACGCTATTTGGATGGCCTGCTCCGTGTGCTTTGGCGACCCCTCATCGCCGCTTTCGAAGGGCATCCTGGCGGGCGTGTGGCTTCTTCTGGCAGTCGTAATCGGGGTGCTGGGCGCGATCGCGGCCGTCGCCGTGACTTGGACGCGCCGCGCGCGGCGGCTCGCCGAAACGGACACGGAGAGCGCATGCTAGCCCAGATCGCCGTGTTCCCGATCGGCAAGGGCGCAAGCCTCTCCAAGCACGTGGCAGCCTGCGTCGACGAAATCGAAAAAAGCGGCCTCGACTACCAGCTCACCTCGATGGGAACCATCGTCGAGGGGGAGTGGGACGAGGTGATGAAACTTCTCAAGAAAGTCCGCGACCGGGCGATGAAGTCCGCCGACCGCCTTTACGTGACCGTCGCCATCGACGACCGCAAGGGCAAAGGCCGCCGCATCGAGGGCAAAGTCCGTTCGGTCGAATCGCTCCTCGGAAAGCCGCTAAAAAAATAAAACTTCTTCATTTTTCCCAAACGGACCGGGGCCTCGTGCGTCCCGGCAACGAAGACTCATTTCTTGAGCTGTCCTCCGATGCCTCGAAAGGGGCGCTTTTCGCCGTCGCCGACGGCCTCGGAGGGCTCGAGAAAGGCGAGGCGGCCAGCGGCGAAGCCACTGCCTTTCTGGGGGCTTGGTTCGGATCGCTCGAAGCACCCGCCGCTTCCGAGGATTTGGCTGAGGCAGTGCGCGAGATCAACGCGCGGATACACTCGATCGGGCGTGCCGAGGGTATCTCTCTGGGGACGACGCTCACCGTCTGCGCATTCGCCGGGGGAAAGCTCGAGGCTGCGCACGTGGGAGATTCTCGCCTTTACCGAGTTCGCGACGGTCGTCTGGCGTCCCTCACACGCGACCACGCGGCCGGGCGGCACGTGTTGACCAAGGCGGTCGGAACCCGCGCGTTCGTAGAACCCGACGTATTCCGGCTGCCGGTCAAGGCGCGGGACCGGTACCTTCTGGCGACCGACGGGCTGCACGGGTACGTGAACGACGAAGCGATCGACACGGCGATGCGGGGAAATTCTCCGGAGGCCTGCGTGCGGGCGCTCACGGAAGCCGCGGTCGATGCGGGTGCGCCCGACAACGTGACGGTTGTTGTCGTGTTTGCCGAGGAGATTTAAGATGAACGTGGCGCTCGTCGGTGCGACCGACGACAAATCCAAATACGCGTACCTTGCCTTTGAGAAGCTGCGCGCGCACGGCCACCGCGTTTTTCCGGTGAACCCGTCGCTGAAGGAGATCGAGGGCGTGCCCGTGTACGCTTCGGCCGCGGACATTCCCGAGCCGATCGACACGACGACTCTTTACGTATCAGCCAAAGTCTCCGCGAAGATCGCCGACGCTATCCTCGCGAATCCGCCGCGGCGCCTCATCTTCAATCCGGGAGCAGAAAACGCCGAACTCGCGCGCCGCGCCGAGGAAAAAGGCGTCAAAACACTTGAAGCTTGTACGCTCGTGATGTTGTCCGCTGACACCTTCGACCGCTGACCTGACCCCGTTTTTCCCTCGTAAATCGTCCTTTTTTATTGACTTTTGGGCCGGTTTTTTCTATAATGTGCACGTCAGTCAGAAGTCCCCAATCGAAAGGACTCCCCCGCATGCAGATCGAGTTTTCCAAAAAGCATTTTGTTTACGGCGCGTTCGCTCTTTTATCGCTCGTCTCTCTTCCTGCCGCTTCGGCCTATGAGTGGAACGGCATGGACATCAAGCCGCGAGGCTCCGTGTCGGGTACTTACGACGACAACGTCACTTTCGTCGAGAACAACGAGATCGATGACTTTATCACCCGCGTAAGTGCCGGCCTCGAGGCCCGCGCCGAGGGCAAGACCCGGAAGCTGGACGTGATCGGCAACCTGAATCATGAGTTCTTCTGGGAAAACGACGAATTCGACAATACTTCCGGCGATCTTTCGGTCGACTTCAAGCAGGAAATCACGGAGCACGATCGCTTCCGCATCCGCGACTACTTCCTGCGCGCCGAGGAAGCCCGTACGTTCGAGGAAGCCTTCACCCGCACGCAGGGCCGCTACGAATATTGGCGTAACCGCTTCCTTTTCGACTACATGCACGATTTCACAAGGCAGTGGAGCCTCACCGGCCGCTTCGGGCAGGAAGTCTCGGATTTCAGCCGCGCCGGGGTGGATGATTCGACGCTTTGGACGGGCGGCGCGGAAGCGTCGTACCAGCATACTTCGACCCTTAAGTTCCTTTTCGCGTACGATTACGAGATCCGCGATTTCGAAAATGGCGGGGATTCCGACACCCACACGCTGAGCACGGGCGCCCTTTACTACATCACGAAGCAGGTTTACATCGAAGGCCGCGTCGGCGTGGACTTCATCGAAGGTTTCGCCGGGGAAAGCTACGAGAAGCCTCTTTTCCGCGTCCGCCTCACCGACGAGATCAACGAGATCACGTCGTGGGACATCGCGTTCGAGAAAGAATTCTCGCCGACCTCCTATACGCAGGATATTTTCGATTATTGGCAGGTGTCAACGTCGCTGCGCCGTCAGATGTCCGAGCGCATGAACGCGTACCTTTCGGCCTTCTTCGGCGAAGGCGACTATATGGCTTCGAATCGCGAAGACCGCCTATGGGGCGCCAACGCTTCGCTCGCTTACGATTTGACCAAGAATTGGAAGGGCACCCTCAAGTACACTTATACGGACGTGAGCTCCACTCTCAATTCGCAGGAATACTCCCGGAATACGGTTCAGGTCGGTCTCGCTCTGACGTTCTGACGTAGAGAAGCGTCCGGCGCCTCCTCCCGGCGCGCGTTTCTTTTTACTCGCACCAAGCTCCCTAGTTACGCCTTATACCGCGCTCGACACACCTATTTTTTCGAAGCTTCTTAAACACTTTAAACGCCCGTCCGGTATTCGGACGCAACTCTCTTTAGCCTTAACGGTTTCCGCGCGATTTTACCGGCGGAAAAAGGAAAGGATCAAATGAAGAATACACTGATCATCGGCACCGGCAAGAGGTCGCAGCGCTTCATCGACATGGTCAACCACGCGGACCGTGAGCGGAACATCATCGGCCTGGTGGACGAGGACGTGACCATGATCGGCGAACACGTGAAAGGCCACCGCGTCATCGGCGCCCTCAAGGATCTGCCGGACATCATCCACTCGAATGTAGTGGACGAGGTCGTGTTCATCGTGCCGCGCTCGTGGCTCGGCAAGATCGAGGACGTGATCCACTCCTGCGAGACCGAGGGTCTCAAGGTGACGGTCGCCGTAGATTTTTACGAGCCGAAGATCGGCCGCGCGTCGCAGACGATCGTGGGCGATTTTCCGATGCTTTCCTTCGAAAGCGCCCCGACGAAGAAAGTGCCGCTTTTTTTCAAGCGCGTGATCGACGTGTTTGCCGCGGGCCTGGCGCTCCTCCTCATTTCGCCGGTCCTCCTCGGTGTCGCACTCGTCGTGAAATATACTTCGAAAGGTCCCATTTTCTTCCGCCAGCAGCGTTGCGGTCTAAACGGCCGGCGCTTCACGCTTTACAAGTTCCGCACCATGGTGCAGGACGCTGAAAGCCGTCTCATCGATCTTAAGAAGCACAACGAGATGAAGGGGCCGGCGTTCAAGATGGAAAACGATCCCCGTGTTACCTCTATCGGCAAGTGGCTCCGCAAGCTCAGCATCGACGAACTGCCGCAGCTCTGGAATGTGGTTCGCGGCGAGATGAGCCTCGTGGGCCCACGGCCTCCGATTCCCGCCGAAGTGAACGAATATGATGGCTGGCACCGCCGCCGCCTCACGATGCGCCCGGGCCTCACGTGCCTCTGGCAGGTGAGCGGCCGCAACAAAATCACCGACTTCGACCAGTGGATGAAGCTGGATCTCCAGTACATCGACAACTGGTCCTTCTGGCTCGACATCAAGATCATCCTGAAGACCGTTCCGGTCGTCCTGTTCGGTGTCGGCGCCAAATGACGTCTTCCTTCCGTCCCCGGAAGGCTTGAAACTAGGAGGAAATCCCGAATGACCAAGCTCAAGGTACGTGCTGTATTCATTTTTGCTCTGTTCGCTCTGTTGGCGGTCCCTGTGTCGGCCGAAACGGCCGCGCCGCAGGTACCCGCCACTCCGTCTTCGCCGGCTTCCGCCGGCCCGGTGGACTTGGCCGTCGACTCGTCGGATTACAAGATCGGCGTCGGCGACGTGCTCGAGATCAGCGTGCTCCAGCCCGATCAATTCACGACCGTTGTCACCGTGTCTCCGGACGGCTCCATCTCGTTCCCGTACATCGGATCGGTGCGCGTGAAGGGGATGTCCCTTCCGCAGATGCAGAACCACATCCAATCCAAGCTCGCGGACGGTTACATCAAGTACCCGGTCGTGACCGTGTATCTCAAGGAATCCCGGAGCCGGAAGTATCTCGTCTCGGGCGAAGTGATGAAGCCGGGCGCGTACGTGCTCGAGGACAACATCACGGTGCTCCGCGCGATCTCGATCGCCGGCGGCTTCACGAAGTTCGGCAGCGCGAGCCGCGTCAAGGTGCTTCGCGAGAAGAAAGAAGGGGCCGGCTACGAAACGGTCAAAGTCGATCTGAAACGGGCCATGGACGGTCAGAGCGAGCACGATCCGCTCCTGCAGCCGGGCGACATGGTCGTCGTTTCCGAAGGTATTTTTTAAAGGAGTCGTCATGGACAATCCTCAGAACTCGACGTCTAGAACGCAGGGCACGAACGGAATGAACGGAGGCAACGGGAACACCGGCCTCATGGTCCGCGACCAGGGTCTCGTCGAGTATCCGTCTCTCGGCGATCGCGCGCTGATCGATTACTACGGCGGCGGCCCGAAGCAGAATCCCATGACGCTGCGGGATTACCTGAAAGTCCTTTTCCGGCAGAAGGCCGTGATCTTCGCGACTATCCTCGCGGTCATGGCCACGGTGATCGTCGGTCTCAAGATGCGCACGCCTGTGTACGAAGCGCGCGTGAAGATGCTGATTCTCGCCGAGAAGCAGGTTCAGTCGCCGTATTACCGCGAACTTGAAGGCTCCTTCAAGACCGAAATGGCTCTCACTCAGAGCGAGATCGTGAAGGCGAACCCGGTTCTCGAACGCACCGTACGCGCACTCAAATTGGACGAACGCCCTCTCGACTACGAGAAGGAATTCGCTTCTCCGCTCAAGCGCGCGATGATCGACCTGCGCACGCAGACGGTCGAGGACAAGATCCATTCGAAGGAGCAGGAGAAGTTCATCCGCTTCAAGGTGGCGCTCGAATCGCTCCGCGGAAACATCAAGGTCAAGCCGGTCGCGAACACGAATCTTTTCACGATCTCCGTCCGCGACTTCAGCCCCATTGCGGCGGCGACGATCGCAAACACGATCAGCCGCTATTACGTTATCTTCGATTTGGAGCAGCAGCTGGCCGAGCTCCAGATCAAGTACGGCGACAAGCATCTGGCTGTGACGCAGCTGCGCGACAACATCCGCTCGATGGAACGCGCGCTGATCACCGCGCCGCATTCGTATGCGGACGTCATGGGACCCGCCTCCGTCAAGATCCTGGAACAGGCCTCTATGCCCACCGAGCCGATCGGCGTCCGGAAGCCCCTCATCGTGATGGTCGCGTTCGTGACGAGCCTTTTCCTGGGCATCGTGCTCGCTTTCTGCTCGGAGTACATCGATCCCACGTTCCGCTCGCCCGAGGACGTCGAGCGCTCGCTCGGTATCCCGCTTCTGGGGTCCGTGCCGCGTCGTAAATTCGGTTCGCGCGTGATCATGAAGGATCCTGCGATCCAAAACCGCTACAGCCAGTCCTTCCAGCATCTCGCCGATCAGATGCACATCGTGATGCGCGGGAAAGGGCTTCAGACGCTCCTTATCGCGTCGGCCCTGCGTGCCGAGGGCGCAAGCACGGTCGGCGTGAATCTGGCGGGGTATCTTTCGAGAAACCTCTCTCACAAGACGCTTCTCATCGACGCGAACCTGCGTCATCCGTCGGCGCACAAGACGTTCAAGATCCCGAACAACTTCGGCTTATCGGACGTCGTCGAAGGCAAGAGCACCTTCGAAGCCGCGGTCTGGGAGCTTTCTCCGACGCTCGCGGTTCTGCCGGCGGGCAAGTCGAAGCGGAATCCCGTGTCGCTCCTGGATTCGCCGGAGATGGCCGACGTGATCCGCAAGGCGAAGGAGAAATACGAGGTCATTCTCGTGGACTGCCCCTCGCTCAAGAATTTCAAGGACGCGGAGATCCTTTCCTCGCTGATCGACGGCGTCGTGATCGTCGTCGAAGCGGGCCGCACGCGCCGTCATGCGGTCAAGGCCGCGATCGCGCCGCTCGAGCAGAAGCGCGCGAATCTGGTCGGCACCGTGCTCAATAAGCGGTCCTTCGCCGTGCCGAATTTCGTCTACGAGCGCGTATGAGCCCGCTGCATCTCTCCCTCCGGGAAAAAACGGTTCTCGTCGTCGGTGGCGCCGGTTACATCGGTTCCCACATGGTGCGGGCGCTCGTCGAGGACGGCTTCCGCGACGTGGTCGTCTTCGACAACCTTTCGACCGGTCACCGCTGGTCCGTGCCCGAGGGGGTGGATTTCGTCGAGGGCGATCTGGGCAGTGCCTCCGATCTCGAAACGCTCTTCGCCGGCCGCAGGGTCGATACCGTGATGCACTTCGCGGCGTCGAGCCTCGTCGGGGAATCCGTCCGCGATCCGCTTAAATATTGGGACAACAACGTCTCGGCCTGCGTGCGCCTTCTGCGCGCGATGGGTTCGCACGGCGTGAAGAAGCTCGTCTTCTCCTCGACCGCCGCGGTTTACGGCGAGCCCGAGCGCACACCCATCGAAGAGACGGACCGTAAAGAACCGACGAATCCGTACGGGCAATCGAAGCTCGCGATCGAGCGTATGCTCGGCGACGTCTCGCGCGCGGGTGTGATTTCCTACGTGGCGCTGCGTTACTTCAACGCGTGCGGCGCGCATCCGTCGGGGGAGATCGGGGAGTGCCACGACCCGGAGACGCACCTTATCCCCAACATTTTGAAGGCCGCATCCGGCGAAACGGACGCGGTCAGCGTCTTCGGTGAAGATTACGACACACCTGACGGCACCTGCCTGCGCGATTACGTGCACGTCGGCGACTTGGTGCGCGCGCATCTGAAAGCTCTTGAATACCTCGAAGAGGGTGGGGCGAGCGACGCGTTCAATCTCGGAAACGGAGACGGCTACTCGGTCCGTCAGGTGATCGAGGCGGTCGAACGGGTCACGGGACGCCTCTTGCGCGTGAACGTCGATGCACGACGTCCAGGAGACCCGGCGAAGCTAGTCGCATCCTCCGGAAAAGCCCTGAAGGTTCTTGGTTGGAAGCCCGAGATCGGAATCGAAGAAATCGTCGGCAACGCATGGGCTTGGCATTCGCGTCAAAGAGAGAGGACGCCCGCCTCCGTATGAAGCGTCAGATCGCCAAAAACCTGGTCTCGAACTACGGCGTGAACGCCGCCAGTCTCGTTCTGGGATTTCTCCTTGTGCCGTTCCTCATCGTGCGCCTGGGCGCCGAGGCTTACGGCATGATCGTGCTCGCGGAGTCGGCGATCGGTTTCTTCGAGATCGGCACGATCAGCGTGCGTGTGGCTCTAGCGCGTCATGCGGCCTTCGCGCTCGCCAGCGGAAAAAACCGCGAGTTCGAGGAATACCTTTCAACCGGTCGCTACATCGCTTTCGTGTCGGCGGCCGCGGTGCTCGTGCTCGGCCTCGCGTTCAGCCTGAACTTCCACCACGTTTTCCGCGTCCCGGGAGAGCTTGTGGGGCAGAGCCGGTTACTTTTCACGCTCCTCGTCGTTTCGTTCGCGATCACCGTTCCCAATATCGTCTATTGGTCGGCGCTTTACGCGAAAGAGCGTTTTGATCTCATCAACGGATCCGTTTTGGTCGGATCGCTTCTGCGCGCGGCGCTGCTTTTCGGGATCTACGGTCTTACGCCCCAGCGTTCGATCGCTTTTTACGGCATCGCGTATCTGGCGATGATCTGGACGCAAAACGTCATCGTATGGTTCTGGCACCGGCGCGTGCTGCCTGATCTCAAGGTGAATCTCTCCTCGTTCCGGCGCGACAAGGTGAAGGAGATCCTGTCCTTGTCCGGTCATACGACCCTGTCGCGCGTGAGTATCCTTTTATACGACAACACGGCCAATGTCGTGATCAATCTTTTCTGGGGTCCCGCTGCGAACGCTCTTTATTCTGTCAGTCTCAAGATCCCGCAGGTGCTCAAACGTTTCTTCGGGGACACGACCTGGACCCTGACGCCCACGTTCACGGGCCTCGCGGCGCGGGGCGACGACGCGCGCCTGAAGAAGCTATTCTTCGGGTACACGAAGCTCGTCGCTCTCGTGACGGTGCCGCTCTGTCTCACGCTCGCCATTTTCTCTTCGGCGATCATTCAGGCCTGGGTCGGACCCGGGTTCGAGTCGGCGGGATCGCTCATGCCGATCCACCTGCTTCCGCTCATCGTCGGGCTGCCACTTTCGGTTTGTGGTTGCCTGACGAACGCTTTCGCGCGGGTGAAGGTGCCCAGCCGCGTCGCTTTCGTCACGGCTCTGGCAAACGTCGGGATCGGCGTCTTACTGGGACGCACGCTGGGACTGGGGGTTTTCGGCATCGCGATCGCGGCGATGGCGATGAACATGGCCTACGCCACTTTCTTCGCGCCCTTCTACGCCTGCCGCATCGCGCGCATACCGGTCCGCGAGTATCTGTACGAAGGTTTTTTCAAGACGCTCGGCCTCGCGGCCGCGACCCTCCTTCTTCCGTATGCCGCTTTTCGCGTCTGGAACCTCCAGCCGGGTCTTTCTCCGGCCTGGCTCGCGGTCGCCGCTTCGCTTGCCGCCGCTTACGTCTCGGGCGCATACGCCTTCGTTTTGAACGGCGACGAACGATCCAAGGTCCGCGAGGCCCTGCGCCGCGCGGGCTCCGCCATGGGAAAAGGCGCGGATACGCCCGGGCTCTTAGCCAAGATCAAGTAAGGTTTTACCTACTTTCAAATCCTCAGAAGGGGTGCCCGCGAAAATAGCCTCACCGGCTTTTTCGCGATCCTTCCGAACGCTCGAGCCGCATCGAAAGCCTAAACGAAGTGGAGACACGAGATGAATGACCGCATTCGGCTCACCCGCATGATCTGCGACGGGAATCGTCTGGTCTACGAATTCGAATCCACGCTCAGCGTGTTCCACGCGAAAAGCTTCTTCGTGGAATACGACCGTCCGATCGAATGCGGCAAGGAAAGCCTGAATGCGGTGCCGTTCGCCGCCGTCATGGCCCCCATCGCGTGGGCTTCCGGCGCCGAGCTCGTCATTCCTTCTCTGGACCGTGAATTCGCGGAGTCTCTCGAGCGCAGCCGCCTCTATTTCATGCGCTGGTTCCGCGGGAAGTGGCCGTTCACCTCTCAGCTCAGGACCGCCCTCGTGGACAACGTCTTCGAGCCGGACCGCCATGCGATGCTCTTCTCGAGCGGACTCGACTCTCTCGCGACCTTCGTCGCCAACCGCGACAAGAACCCGATCCTTTTCACCATCTTCGGGGCGGATATCCCGCTCGCAAAGACGGGATTCATCTCCCTCTGCAGGGAGCGGTTCGGTTCTTTCGCCGCCTCTCAAGGCGCTGAAATCCGGTACATCCGCACCGACGTCCGCGACGTGCTGGACACCGAGAAGCTCTCGCACTGGGCAAAGAACTGGTACGGCGAGGTTGCGCACGGCCTCATGATCTCTTCTCTCCTAGCGCCCACGGCGAGCGCGTCGGTGAAGACGCTCCTCATCGCCAGCTGTTCCCACAGGGAGGGCGCGGCTTATCCGTGCGGCAGCGAAAAGGAACTCGTCCAGCAGATCCGCTGGGGCTCCACAGGACTAACGAACGACAGTCATGAGTTTTCACGACCGGAGAAGATCCGCGAATATCTGAAAGGGGAGCCGTCGATCCGCAAGCACCTGCGCGTGTGCTGGATGCAGTTCGAATCGTTCAACTGCGGCCGCTGCGAAAAGTGCCTACGCACCATCTGCGAGCTTCTCGTGAACAACGTCGACCCCGCGGAATGCAACTTCAACATGGACGCCCGCACGCTGCCGGAGCTGAAGCGCCGCATGACGCTGGGCTACTACTCGCTGTTTCGCAGCGAAGGGACGCTCGATTTCTGGCGGTCGATCCAGGACGCGCTCGACACGGAGAGCCTCGAAGACTTGTACGGCTCCAAGGAATTCTTCCGGTGGTTCGCCGGCTTCACGCGCATCCGCAAGCCGCTGAACCCGGCCATCCAAAAAAGCTACGCGGCTCTCAGCGATCTTCGTTCGGCCGCGGGAAAAGCGGTGCGGCCCGTCCGCGCGCTCGCCAAACGCCTTCACGAGCTCGAGGTCGCCTCTCACAAGACGACCCCCTTGAGGGCCGGCATATGAAGATTCTTTTAGTCGGAGGTTATTCCGGGGGGAATCCCGGCGACGAAGCGATCCTGAAGGCGACCGTTTCCCGTCTCGACCGCCTGTTTCCGCACGCGGAGTTCCTCGTTTGGGCGGATGACCCGGCTTTCTCAATCCAGTTCGACCGCGGCGTGCGTCATCAGGTGTTCTGCTGGAACCCGCTCGCGTGGCTGAAGGGGAAGTCCTTCTCCGCGCGCCTTCTGACCAAACTTTACATCGATTTCTTCCCGTTCTCGAAGCGCTTGGCCCTCGCCCTGTCCCTCCGCAACAAACGCGTCCGAGAGGCGCTCGCCGGCTTCGACAAGGCGATCCTCGTTGGCGGGGGGTACCTGAACAGCGATTACAACCTCCCCGAGATGAACCTCATCGCCTCGGCCGCCGTCGCGAACGGCAAGCCGCTGTACCTTCTCGGCCAAACCCTCGGACCGTTCCGGAAGCCCCACCACGCGCAAATGGCCCGCGAGATATTCGAAGCCGCGGATAAGATCGTGCTTCGCGAAACGCATTCGACCCAGGAAGTGGCGTCTTTCGGCGCCAAGGTGCTTCACGGCATCGACGACGCGGTGGCTTTCGAGCCCCGGCTCGCGGCTTCCGAACGCGGCGCCGTCGACCGCTACTTCTCGGAAGGCGAAGGCGTCGTTCATCTGGGCGTGAATCTGCGCGATTGGGACGGTTCGAGAAACTATTACGCGCGTATCGCCGAGGCGATTGAGATCTTCGTCACCTCGCTCGAAGGTGGGCGCGTTCGGGTGCTCTTCGTCCCGATGGAGACGAGCGGCCACTGCGACGACCGCGACGAGGGTCGGGAGCTGGCGCGGCATCTGTCTCCTGCTCTTGACTACGAGGTCGTCACCGAGAAGCTTTCGGTCGAGCAGACGTACTACCTCATCAGCCGGCTCGACCTCTTCGCGGGCATGCGTCTTCACAGCCTCGTTTTCGCGCTCTCGGCGGGGGTACCCACGGTGGGTTTCTACCAAAACGAATACTATCTCCGAAAGATCCACGGGCTTTTCCAGAAGTTCGGTTTTGAGGACCGTGTTCTACCGCTCGACGAGCTCGCCGACTTGGCGTCGCTCCTCGCTCGCACCTTCGCCGAGCGCGAGGATCTGAGACGGTCCCTCATCTCCCGAAAAAAAGAGATGCTCGAAACCCACCAAGCGTTGATCGAGGGCGTGCTGAACGGCGCCGCCCCGGAAAAGGCCCCGCGATGAATCCTTTCGTTACCGTCGTCGTGCCGTTCTACAACGGTGCCTCCACGATCCGGGCGTGCGCGGAATCGATCGCCGCGCTCGATTACCCGAACGACCGCCTAGAGATCCTCTTCGTGGACAACGGTTCGACCGACGATTCGGCGTCGATCGTCCGGCGTTTTCCTTCGATCCGCGTCATCGAGGAAAAAGCACGCCGGGGATCCTACGCCGCTCGGAACGCCGCGATTCGGGCCGCGTCGGGAGAGATATTCGCTTTCACGGACGCGGACTGCATCGTCGACCGTGACTGGGTAAAGAACGGCGTGCGCTGGCTCGTGGCGGCGGACGGTGCGGCCGGTTCGATCCGCGCGCTCGAGCCGCGCTCGCTCGTCGAGGAATTCCAGGTATCCGTAGGCATGCTCTCGCAGAGCGCCGCATTCAAGCACCCGTACCTTCCGTACGCGCAGACCGCGAACGCCTTCTACAAGCGCTGCGTCTTCGAAGCGGCGGGTCTTTTCGAAGCCGGATGGGTCTCCGGCGGAGACGCGGATTTTTCCTGGCGGATGCAGCTCGACGGTTCGTTCAGGCTCACGTACGCCGAGGACGCGACCGTCTTCCATCATCACCGCTCCTCGCCGCGAGGCCTCTATCTTCAGAGCCATAAGAACGTGATCGGCGCCTGCCTTTTAAACCACAAATACTCCGGACGCTTCCAGAGCGTTCCGGCCCAGAGCCGCGCCGTACTGGCGGGCAAAATCGCATTGACGCGCCTAGCCTCGTCGTCGTGGCTCTTGCGGTGGCGGGCCGGCGGCGGCAAGGAATCCTATTTCCGTTATCTGATGCGCGTGTCGCGGCTGGGCTATCTCGAAGGGTGCCGTGAATACCTGAGGATGAATCCTTCCGTTGAGCCCGTTGAACGTCTTGATTCTTCCATGTCAAACTCCTACGAAAGGAACAGCCGATGAAAGTCAGCGTCGTCATCCCTACGATGAACAGAGCGGCGGATCTCAAAAAGGCGCTCGACTCGCTGATGATCCAGACTCGTCCGCCGTACGAGATCATCATCGTCGACCAGAGCACGAACAATGAGTCGAAGATCGTGGTTTCCGAGACGAAACTCGCGAATCCCCAGTGCCCGTCGCGTTTCCGCTACTTCGAGCAGGAGGAGAAGAGCCTCGTGAAGGCGCGCAACCGCGGGCTTTCACTCGTCGAAGGCGACATCGTGAGCTTCCTCGACGATGACATCGTGCTCTATCCGGACTATTTCGAAAAAGTCGTCGCGTGCTTCGAGGCGGATTCCGCCCTCGGCGCGGTGAGCGGCAACACGTTCGTGAAAGACAAGTCCTCCGGTCTCAAATGGGCGCTTCGGAAGGCCATTATGCGGCTTTTCCTGATTTCGAACTTCGACGGCCGTATGACGCTCTCGGGCTTTGGGTATCCGATCTACGAGCGCGAAATCGACCGGAGGATCCAAGTAGAGTTTCTGCCCGGCTGCAACATGAACTACCGGCGCACTTCGATCGGCGACGAAAAATTCGACGAATGGTTCACCGGCTACAGCTTCCGCGAAGACGCAGATTTCTCCTACAGGATCGCACGCGGATCGAACGCGGTCATGATCCCCGACGCGAAGCTGCACCACAACTACTCGACTTCGAACCGTCTGAACCAGGCCGAGCTCAAGCAGATGGAAATGAGGAACTTCCACCATCTGTTCAAGAAATACAAAGGGAACGGTCCGGTCGCAAAGTTCCTGTTCGCCTATTCGCTCTTCGGTCTCATGCTGATCGACCTTCTGGAATTCCTCTTCAACCGCAAGGCCGTGAAATTCGACAAGCTAATGGCGAGTGTCGGCTCCACCTTCTCGATGATTCTCGGGAGGAGCCGTGCATGAGTAGATGGATGCGGATCGTCGCGCAGTTCGTCCACTGGTCTCTCTGTCTTCAATTCCTAGGGAAGCTCCGGTCCGAGGGTCGCAATTACCTCTGGTTCGGCAAGCTGATCCTGCACGGCGGCGGCCGCATGCGCCTCGGTCAGGGCAATGTGTTCCAGCGCGGCTACGACGTCGACGTCAAAGGCGGCTTGTTCGAGGTGGGGGACCGTAATTACTTCAACAAGAACGTGAAAGTCGTCTGCTTCGAGCGAGTGACGATCGGCGACGACTGTCTCATAGCGGACTCGGTGCATTTTTACGACCACGACCACCGCGCGGACGACGTGAACGTCCTGATTCGCGAGCAAGGATACGTCTCGAAGCCGATCGAGGTCGGCAATAACGTCTGGATCGGCGCGAAGGCAACGATCGTCAAGGGCGTTCGGATCGGTGACGGCGCGATCGTCGCCGCCGGCTCCGTGGTCGTCGGGTACGTGCCGGCTTACGCGATCGTGGGCGGAGTTCCCGCGAAAGTTCTCAAGATGCGCGACGGCAACGCCGCTCCGATTCGCTTCGCCACGAAAAGGACCGGCTCCTATGGATAAGATACGCGTCCTTCATCTCATTAAGACGCTCAGCCTGGGCGGCGCCGAGACGAACCTGTTCAACCTCGTGCGCGCCACCGATCCCGAGCGCTTCGAGATCCACGTCGGTTTCTCCTACGGTGGGGAGATCGAGCAGCGCTTCCGTGAGGGCGGCGTCCGTCTTTTCAAGTACGCGGAGAAAAGCCACCGGGTCAAAAGCGCTGCCACGCTCGGGATCGTCTGGCGCCTGGCGCGGTACATCCGGCGGAACAGGATCCAAATCGTCCACACCCACAACTTCAACTCCCACGTCTGGGGAACGCTCGCAGCGAAGCTCGCCGGCGCGAAGGTGGTCGAGCACGTGCATGATTTCCGCTATCTCGACCCAGAGGAGTTCCGCCGCCGCCGCGGTGAGAACGCGCAGTACAGCTACGTCAAATACCTAAAAGGCTTCTCGGACCGCGTGATCGTACTCACGCGCCAGAACCGCGAGTATCTAGTCCGGAACGGCCTGTGCGCGGCGCCCCGCATCGTGGAGATCCAAAACGGCATCCCGATGCGCGAGCGTACGCCGGACCCCTCCGCCAAGCGCGCTCTGGGGCTTCCCGAGAACGCGCGTGTCATCCTTACGACCTGCCGCATGGCGCCCGAAAAGAACGTGGAGCTGATCTTGGACGTCGCGCCGGAGGTTCTAAAGCGCGTGCCGAACGCCGTGTTTGTGATCTCAGGAGACGGCCCGCTTTTCGAAGACCTGAAAGCCCGGGTCCGCCGCGAAGGGCTCGAAGAGGGGGTCCGTTTCATTGGTTTTCATCCCGATCCGATGAAGCTCCTGGCGTTCGCCGACGTTTTCCTCCTGCCGTCTTTCCTCGAACTGCACTCCATTTCGATCCTCGAGGCCATGAGCATGGCGGTGCCGGTGGTCGTTTCTTCCGGTGTGGGCTGCAACGACGAATTTCTCGCCGACTGGGAAAGCGGCGTCCTCCTCGATCCGTTTTCGGCCGCGGGCTGGGCTTCAGCCGTCACGCGGCTCCTCGAGGACGAGGCCTTGCGCGTCCGTGTCGGACGGCGCGGCTACGAAACCTGCCGCGACCGTTTCGACATCCGTGTCGTCGCCAAACAAAAGGAGAGCGTGTATGCTGAGCTCGCCCGCGCATAGGCTGAACGTCTGGGCCGCCCTGGTTTTCGGGGGTGCGCTCGGCCTCGGCCTCATTAAAATCTTGCCGATGGCGATAGAGAAGCCGGTATTCCTTTTCGCGCTTCCGTTCGTCTGCCTTCTTTTCCTCATCGTCGCGCTGGACATCCGGCTCATGGTTACGCTGATCCTTTTCTCCCGTGCGCTGCTCGACCCGGTGCTCAATATGACAAAAGGGGAAAGCGGCGGGCTCGGGTTCGGCGCGGTTCTGAACCTCTTCGTCCTCATGCTCACGTTCGCGCTTGGTTTCCGTCACATCGGCGAACTTCGCAACAACCGTCTTTTCAAGAGCTGGCTGCCGTTCCTGGTGGTGTGCCTTGTCGCCGTGTTCTATTCGCCGGCGCCGTTTACGGCGATCCGGTTTTTCTTCAATCTGACGAGCTATCTTTGCATGGCGCTTTTGCCGTTCCTGATCGATTCCCACGTGAACGACAAAAAGCGCTGGATCAAGGTCCTTGCCTGGTCATCCGTCCTGCCGGTGATCTTCGCCAACGTGGATCTCGTGCGTGGCGGCCGCACGTTCGAGGACGCGGGCAGCCGCATCCTGGGCACGTTCACGCATCCGAACATCCTCGCGTTCTATCTCGTCTTCGCGATCGCGCTCTTCTTCTATATCCTGAAGTCCGCGCATTTCCGCGTGACGGGCTGGAGGAAAGCCGTGATCCTGCTCTACATGGCGAACCTCTTCTTTCTTCTCCTGGGAACGAAGACGCGCAACGCCTGGATCTCATGCTGGCTTCTTTTCTTCATCTACGGGCTCATCAAAGAGAGGAAGTATCTCGTCATCTCGCTCCTGGCGGTCGTGGCAGGCATGGCGCTGCCTCAGATTGCGGACCGCGCCGGGGATCTCGGCGGTGGTTCTTCTCAGCGCATGAACTCGTTAGAATGGCGCGTGGAGCTCTGGAAAAGCGCGATGCCGTGGATCAAAGAGCGCTTTTTCTTCGGTTACGGTCTTTCGACGTTCAGCCAGTATTCCCGCAGCTTCTTCCTGCTCGAGCGCAAGGTCGGGGTGGACGCGCACAATACCTACGTGCAGATCCTCTTCGAGACCGGCATCGCGGGGCTTCTCGCGTACGTCGCGATCTATATCGGCATCATCCGCGCGTTCTTTTCGCGCGTGCGAGCGGGCCTGCCGAAGCTCTCGGCGGAATACGCGGTCGTCCTCTCGTACGTGATCACGTATCTCTTGAGCTCGGTCGCGGACAACATGTTCTACTACCTCGCGCTCAACTGGTATTTCTGGTTCCTGATCGGCGTCATGCTCAAGGCCATGCGTTTCCACGCGGTCCTCAACCCCCGTAGTCCCCAACCCCAACAGGCCAGCCCCCATGCGCATCTCCGTCGTCGTCCCGTCGTTTAATTCGCACAAAACGATCGGCAAAACGCTCGACGCGTTGAAGCTTCAGACGCGCGAAGATCTTCTCTGCGAGGCGATCGTGGTCGACTCCTCGACCGACGGCGTCACGCCCGCTTTCCTGGCCGCCCGAGAGGGCGGGAAGGTGCGGGTCATCCGTGCGGGCGAGAGGGTCATGCCGGCCGTCGGTCGCAACATCGGCGCGCGCGAGGCGGCCGGCGATCTTCTGGTTTTCGTGGACTCCGACGCGTTCATGGCCAACGACTGCCTCGAGCGAATCGCGGCGCACGCCGGCGCCGGACGCCGCGTCGGCGGCGGCTCGATTGCGCTACCGTATTTTCAGAAAAGCAAGGCGATCGCCTGGGCGCAGTATTTCCTCCAATTCAACGAATTCATGGACGCCGGCGGGCCCAAAACGAAGCCGTTCGCCCCGTCCTGCAACCTCTACTGCGAAACAGCGCTCTTTCGCGAGGTCGGCGGCTTTCCGGAGATCCGCGCGTCCGAGGACGTGCTCTTCGGCCTCAAGGTCTCCGCACGTACGCCGTTCTGGTTCGTTCCGGACGCGAAGGTTTACCATATTTTCCGCGAGGAGTGGGGCGCATTCCTGAAAAACCAGGTGCTGCTCGGCCGCTACGTTCTCGTGTACCGGCGCATGCGTTCGCGTTCTGCGCTGTACTCTCCGCTGGCCGCGACGCTCCTGCTTCCGCTTTTCCTCGGCGCCAAGTTCGCGCGCATCGCCGCACGCATTCTTTTCGCGAAACCCGCCTATTTCACGGCTTTCCTTGGCTCGCTCCCGGCGTTTCTGCTCGGTCTCGGCGCCTGGGCGGCCGGATTCGCCAAGGCGGCGCTCTCGCGGGACGGTTTCGAGCCCGCGCGCGCGGTTCCCGCCGGGCCTTCTTTTTCCCATCCCGTTTCGAACCCTACCCCCGGAGGCGCCGCCCGATGAAAAAGCTTCGCACAGCGCTCGTCCTCGCAGCAGCCGTCTTCGCTTTCCTGGATCCTCTTCCGCGCGCGGCGGGCGCGATCAATACCATGCTCAAGTGGGAATTCGCCGGATGGTGCGGCGGCGGCGCGTATCCGGGCGTCGTGCTGGATGGAAACGTCTACGGCCGCGTATATCTCATTTCGGACGTCTCGGGCGTCTGGCGAAGCGACACGCGCGGCGGCGTCTGGATGTTCCGCAATCAGGGGCTCACGACGCTCCACGTCGTGGCGCTCGCGGTCGCGAAGTCGAACTCGAACGTGCTCTACATCGGCACGAAGACCGGTATGCTGCGGTCGGACGATGCCGGGATGACGTGGCGCTACCTCGCTTCAACGAAAGACAAAGTTCTTTTCCGCCGCCCCGACAATTACCGCTCGATCGCGATCGACAAGCTCGACCACAACAAGGTTTACGCGGGCACGAAGGACGGTCAGGTCTGGTTTACGAACGACGGAGGCGAGTCGTTCGCGCGTCTGGGCGCCGCACCGAATCCGTTCGGTCAGCCCACGCCCATCAGCGCGCTTCACCTGACGCGCGACGGCCGCTGGCTTTTCGCGGGCTCGACCTTCGGCCTCATCCGCTACGACCTCTCGGCTGGCCCGGCCGGGGCGTGGATGCGGCTCGACGTCGCGAAGGGGACGCGGGTCCTCGACATGGTCTCCTATCTCTGGAAGGAAACGCTTTTCATCACGGCCGAGAAACGGGTGGGCTGGAGCTCCGACAACGGCGCGACGTGGCAGTATTCCGAGCCAATCCCCAGTTCTTCGGAGACCGCGCACGTCAACCGCATCTCCGTGCGGAGCGACCGCGCCGGCACGACGAAGCTTCTCGCTGCCTGGCGCGACGGCTGGGGCGGCGGGGTGTATCTGAGCCCTGATACCGGGAAGACCTGGAAAGACATTGAAAAGAACCTTTCGCACGACGTCCTTCTCAACCCGACTCGCGTGTGGGCGCAAGGCTTCGGCTGGCCGCTCTCGGTCTCGTTCGATCCATTCGAGGCGAATACGCTCTACTTCACCGATTTTTGGGGCGTTTGGCGCTCGGACGACAACGGCGAAAGCTGGGTTGAGCGGATCAAGGGCGCGGCGAACACCGTGGGATCCGACATCACCGTCGCGCCGGACGGCGCGATCCTCGTCGCCACGATGGACAACGGTCTCATGAAATCCTCGGACGGCGGCGTAAGCTACAAGTCGCTGTGCCCCGTCGACACCGTCGACAACAGCGTGAAGGGCCATGTTTGGCGCGTGATCGCCGCCGGCCCGCTCGGCAAACACGTGGTCGCGACGAGTTCTCCGTGGGACGTCACCTCCAACCAGGTGCTCATCAGCGAGGACGGCGGCGTCGCGTTCAAGAAGACGCGCACCGGCCTTCCGCTCACGTACCCGAAGGTGAACACGGTCTGGGATAAAGGATACGCCCGCGCGCTCGCCGTCGACCCCTCCGATCCGAAACGTTTTTATCTCGGCATCGACGGCGACGACGGCGGCGGATTCTTCTTTTCGACCGATGGCGGCTATTCGTGGACGCGTCCAGACGGCCAACCCGGCTCGCTGCGCGTCTATAACGGCCTCGCCGTCGACCCGGCGAATCCGAACCGCATTTACTGGGGAACGGCCGGGACGAGCGCCAACGGTGGTATTTACCGGTCTGAGAACCGCGGTCTCACCTGGACGAAGGTGTTCTCGGCCACGGGCTGGGTTTTCGACCTGGCGGTCTCGAGCGACGGTAAGGTCTACGCCGCGACTGACTCGGGCGGCCCCGCGGTCTATTTCTCGTCCGATTTCGGCGCGAACTGGACGCTCCTTAAGCAATTCGAAGGAACCGGCTCGTGCGAGGCGATCACTATCGATCCGAATAATCCCGAACGCGTCGCGGTGACCGCCGTGAAGTGGGACGGTTCGACGGGCGGTCGCATTTTCCTCAGCGAAGACGCCGGCCGGAGCTGGAACGACATCACCTCCGACCTTCCGAATGGGGCCGGCGCGGCCGCGATGGCTTTCTCGAGGGACGGCGCCCATCTTTATATCTCGCGGTACGCGGGTTCCGTGTACCGCATCAAACTCAAAAACTGACGAAAGGGGAACTGGAAGCGATGCCCAAGCGAATCCGCATTCTCGGCACCGAAATAGACGACGTCACGATGGGCGAGGCCGTCTTTGAAATCGACGCGCTCGTGCGCGCGAAGACGCCCGCCTCGGTGGTGACGCCCAACGTGGACCATTTGGTCAAATTACAGGACGATGAGGAATTCCGCCGTGTGTACGACAGCGCGGGCCTCGTCCTCGCAGACGGGATGCCGCTCCTCTGGGCGGCGAAATGGATCGGCACGCCTCTCCGCGAAAAAGTCTCCGGGTCCGACCTTTTTCCGGAAGTCTGCGCGCTGGCGGCCGAGAAGGGCTACCGCGTGTTCTTTATGGGCGGCCGTCCCGGCGCGGCCGACGGCGCGGCGAAGGTGATGAAGACGCGTTTTCCGCGTCTTGAGATCGCCGGAACGTATTGTCCGCCGATGGGCTTCGAGAAGAACGCGACCGAAAATGACAAGATCGTGAAGACGGTCCGGGATTCACGGGCGGACATCCTTTTCGTCGGCCTCGGCGCCCCCAAACAGGAAAAATGGATCCACCGCCACAAGGACGCGCTCGGCGTTCCCGTGTCGCTCGGAATTGGCGTGACGTTCGAGTTCGTCGCCGGCATGGTGAAACGCGCCCCGGGCTGGATGCAAAAAGCGGGCCTCGAGTGGTTCTGGAGGCTCCTCATGGAGCCGGCGAGGCTTTGGAAGCGCTACCTCGTCGACGACATGCGCTTTTTCTGGCTCCTCCTGCGTTACCGCGCGGACGCGGTTCGCTGGAGTCCCGCCTCGCCGCGAGCGGCGGCCTGACGCTCGAAGACACGAAGGCGTCGCTGGGGAAGCCGTCTCTTCCCGGTGACGCCTTCTTCTTTTTTGTGGTAGTTTATTCCTCATGAACATCCTTGGAATCTCTGCGTTCTACCACGACAGCGCCGCCTGCCTCGTCCGAGACGGCGAGATCGTCGCCGCCGCCCAGGAGGAGCGCTTCACCCGCAAAAAACACGACCAGTCTTTTCCGGCGCGCGCGATCGACTACTGCCTCGAAGCGGGCGGCATATCCAAGAAGGACGTCGATCTCGTCGTCTTCTACGAAAAGCCTTTTCTCAAATTCGAGCGTCTCCTCGAAACCTACCTCGCGTACGCACCGTTTGGGATCCGTTCCTTCCTGAAAGCCATGCCGGTGTGGATCAAACAGAAGCTGTGGATCAAGGACCAGATCCGCGAGGATCTCGGCGGATGGGAAGGCCGCATGCTTTTTACCGAACACCACGAGTCGCACGCGGCCTCGGCTTTCTTTCCTTCGCCGTTCGAGGAAGCCGCCGTCATCACGATGGACGGTGTCGGCGAGTGGGCGACCTCAAGCGTCGGGGTCGGCCGCGGGAACAAGCTTGAGCTCCTCAAAGAGATCCGCTTTCCTCATTCCCTTGGGCTTCTTTATTCGGCGTTCACGTATTACACGGGATTCCGGGTGAATTCCGGTGAGTACAAGGTGATGGGCCTCGCCCCGTATGGCGAGCCCCGCTTCAAGGATCTTATCCTGCGCGAGCTGATCGACTTGAAAGAAGACGGCTCTTTCCGCCTGAACATGAAATATTTCAATTACCCCGCGGGCCTAACGATGACCGGTCCGCTTTTCCACAAGCTCTTCGGCGGCGAACCCCGGAAGCCCGAATCGAAGCTCACCCAGCGGGAGATGGATCTCGCGCGTTCGGTGCAGGACGTGACCGAGGAAGTGATGCTCCGCATGGCGCGCCACGTTCGCAAGGAAACCGGCATGAAAAACCTCTGTCTCGCCGGCGGCGTCGCGCTCAACTGCGTGGGCAACGGCAAAGTCCTTCGCGACGGCGCTTTCGAGAAGATCTGGATCCAGCCGGCGGCCGGAGACGCGGGCGGCGCGCTCGGCGCGGCGCTCTTCGCTTGGCATCATTGCCTGGATAACCCACGGAAAGCCGACGGCCGCCGCGACACGCTGAAAGGCTCCTATCTCGGCCCCGAATACGGCGACCGCGCGATCGAAGACTACCTCACTCGGAACGCGATCCCGCACGAACACGTGCCGGCGGCCGAGCTTCCGCGTCGGACGGCGGATCTCCTCGCCGCCGAAAACGTCGTCGGATGGTTCCAAGGCCGCATGGAATTCGGGCCGCGCGCGCTCGGCGCCCGCTCGATCATCGGCGACGCCCGTTCGCCGAAGATGCAGTCGGTGATGAACCTCAAAATCAAATACCGCGAGAGCTTCCGGCCTTTCGCGCCGTCCGTTTTGAAGGAAAGGGTGGGGGACTACTTCGATCTCGAGCACGACAGCCCTTACATGCTGCTCGTGGCGCCCGTGAAAGAGTGCCAGCGCCGCGCGGTCACGGCCGTCGAGGAGACGCTTTTCGGAATCGAGAAGCTGAACGTCGTCCGCTCGTCGATCCCCGCCGTCACGCACGTCGATTTCTCGGCGCGCGTCCAGACGGTGGATAAGGACACGAACCCGCTTTACCACGCGCTTCTCTCCGAGTTCTACGCGCACCATTCCTGCGGCGTCATCGTGAACACGTCGTTCAACGTCCGCGGCGAGCCGCTGGTTTGTACGCCGGAAGAAGCGTACGTCTGCTTCATGCGCACCGAAATGGATTATCTCGTTCTCGGGAATTACGTGATCGACAAGAAAAAGCAGAAGCCGCTCGAGAAGGACGCGGCCTGGCAAAAGCAATTCGAGCTGGATTAAAAAAGATGTCCTTCCTTTCCGACATTCGTACCATCAAAAGCGGCGATCGGGAGCTGCGTTCCTTCGGGCACGTGGTCGGCGGCGTTTTCTTCGCGCTCGGCGTCTTCTTCCTGTGGAAAGGAAAAGCGCACGCGCCGTATTTCCTGTGGCCCGGCGCGGCGCTCGCGATCCTCGGCTTCGTCGCTCCGCGCGCCCTGCGTCCGGTTCAGAAAGCGTGGATGGCTCTCGCGCTCGCGATGGGCTGGGTCATGACGCGCGTCCTCCTTGGCGCTCTCTTTTATCTCATTCTCACGCCGATCGGCCTTATCACGCGGATGACGGGCAAAGATTTCATGGGTACCAAAGGCTCGCCTCCTTCTTACTGGACTCCGCGCCCGTCCCGCGCGGACATGAAGCGCTACGAAGAGCAGTACTGATCTTCGGGCCTTTACGGGTCCCCGCCTCGTCTTGCGCTTCCATCCTTAATCTTGTAGAATCAAGGGCCTAAATGACTTTTAAAGACCGTCTCGAGGAGGTTCGTGCGCGCGTTTCGCGTGCCGCCGCTCGGTCGGGGCGCCGGCCCGAAGACGTGACTCTCGTCGCGGTCACGAAGGGGACGGACCTTGACGGTGTTCGCGAGGCATTCGAAGCGGGTCTACGAATCTTCGGCGAGAACCGCGTGCAGGAAGCTCTTTCGAAAGCACCCGCGCTCGATGCCGAGTGGCACCTGATCGGCCATTTGCAGACGAACAAGGTGAAGGCTGCTCTTCCACTTTTCCGGCTCGTCCAATCGGTGGATTCGGAACGGTTGGTCCGGGCTCTCAGCGGGGCCGCGCTCGCCGAGGGGCGAAGGCTGGACGTGCTGATCGAGGTGAACGTTTCGGGCGACGCCGCGAAACACGGCTTCGACCTCGCCCGCTTGCCGGCCGAACTCGAACCGCTGTTCGATCTGCCTGGAATCCGCGTGCGAGGGCTCATGGGAATGGCGCCGCTCGAAGGCGGGGAACGCGCCGCGCGGGAAGCGTTCGCGAAGCTGCGGACCTTACGGGATGCGCTCGCTGCGCAAAAGGACGTTCGGTACGAGATGAAGCATTTGTCGATGGGCATGAGCGGAGATTTCGAAGCCGCGATCGAGGAGGGTTCCAGCATGGTGCGGATCGGCCGGGCGCTTTTTTCATGACACAGAAGAACGCCCTTTCGGGCCTCCGTATCGCGGTCATCGGTGCCGGCAACATGGGCGGCGCGCTGGTCCGCGGCCTCGTCGAGAAATCGGTCTATCCCCAGAACATCCGCGTTTACGACGTCGACCCCAAAAAACTCGGCGCCCTCGCGAAGGAAACGAAGACCCGCGCGGAAAAATCCGGCCGCCAGTGCGTATCGCTCGCGGACGTCGTGATCCTCGCGGTGAAGCCCCAGACGCTTCCCGACGTGGTGGCCGACATCTCGGGCGCCGTCGACCGCGACGCGCTCGTTCTTTCGATCGCCGCAGGCGTCACGATCGCGAATCTCGAAGCCTGGTTCAAGCGGCCCGTCGCGCTCGTGCGGGCGATGCCCAATATGCCGGCTCTCGTCGGCTGCGGGATGTCGGCGTTCGCCGCCGGCCGCCACGCCAACGCGCGCCACAAGAAGATCGCCGAAGCGGTGCTCGGTTCGTTCGGAGAAGCCGTCGCGGTCCCCGAGAAATCGCTCGATCTCGTGACGGCGGTGAGCGGCTCGGGCCCCGCGTATTTCTTCCTCCTCGCGGAGAAAATGATTGAGGCGGCGCACGAGATGGGAATGAAGGTGGACGTCGCTAAAAAGCTCGTCTACCAGACTGCGCTCGGCTCCGGCCGCGTGCTCGCCGAGAGCGGGGATGATCCGGAGGTCCTGATCGAGCGCGTGGCCTCCAAGGGCGGCACGACCGAAGCCGCGCTCAAAGTGTACAAGCGCCTGGGATTCGGCAAAATCGTCCAAGACGCGGTCAAGGCGGCGCATCGCCGCTCCAAAGAACTCAGCGGAGGTAAATAAATGTTCGTTCTGGCCAATTTCCTGCAGGCGTTCGCGGTCATCCTGGATTATGTGCTCACGATCCTTATGTGGCTCGTGGTCATCCGGGCCCTCCTTTCGTGGGTGAATCCGGATCCGAGCTCGCCGATCGTCCAGTTCATCGAGCGAACGACCGAGCCGCTACTCGCGCCGTTCCGCCAGCTCGTGCCGAGCTACAAGATCGGAATCGACCTCTCGCCGATCCTCGCGAGCCTTTTCATCTACTTCCTCAAGCTATTCGCGGTCAAGACGTTGTTCCAAATCGCCGCGAATCTCCGTTAGCCTACCGATGGACTATAAGACCACCGTCAACCTGCCGGTCACGGATTTTCCCATGAAGGCCGACCTCCCACAGAGGGAGCCGGTCCTGCTCGAGAAATGGGCGAAAGAGGGAATCTACGCCCGCATCCGCGAGGCTTCGGCCGGCCGGAAGAAGTGGGTGCTCCACGACGGCCCGCCCTACGCCAACGGCGATATCCACATGGGCCACGTCCTCAACAAGGTCCTGAAGGACGCGTTCGTGAAATACAAGACGATGAAGGGCTTCGACGCGCCTTACGTGCCGGGATGGGACTGCCACGGCCTGCCGGTCGAACACCAGCTTTTCAAAGAACTGAAGATCACCAACCACGAGATCGACGCCGCGGCATTCCGCAAGAAGGCGCACGCCTACGCGATGGCTTTCGTCGACAAGCAGCGCGAGCAGTTCAAACGCATCGGCGTTTTCGCCGACTGGGAGAATCCTTATCTCACGCTCGCGCCGGAGTATGAGGCCGCCACTATCGAAGCGTTCACCCGCCTGGTCGAGAAGGGTTTCGTCTACCAGAGCTTGAAGCCGGTGCACTGGTGCGCGAGCTGCGAAACGGCGCTCGCCGAGGCCGAGCTCGAGTACGACGAGAAGCACGTGTCGCCGTCGATCTTCGTCAAGTTCCCCGTTCCGCGCGAAGAGATGAAAAAGGCCGGCGTCGACGAGGACGCTTACTTCGTGATCTGGACGACCACTCCCTGGACCCTCCTCGCGAACGTCGCCGTCGCGCTCCATCCCGATTTCGAATACGCGGTGTGGCGCTCGAAGCAACACGGCCTTCTCGTGACCCTCGCCGACCGCGTGCCCGCACTCGCGGCCGAATGGGGGTTGGACGAAGAAGACGCCCGCGCGACCGTCGCCACGCTGCCCGGCAAAAAATTCGAGAACCTCCGCGCGCGCCACCCTTTCCTCGACCGCGAATCCCGCGTCGTCCTCGCCGATTACGTTTCGAGCGGCGACGGCACGGGCTGCGTCCACACCGCGCCCGGCCACGGGATCGAGGATTATCGCACCGGCGTGAAGTACGGCCTGCCGACCCTCATGCCCGTCGACGAAAAGGGGAAGTTCAAGGAAGAAGCGGGCGAATTCAAGGGCAAGTACATCCTGAAGGCGAATCCCGAAGTCGTCGCCAAGCTCGAATCCAGCGGCCGCCTCGTGAAAGCCGGGCAGATCACGCACTCTTATCCGACCTGCTGGCGCTGCAAGAACTCGGTCCTCACGCGCGCGACCAGGCAGTGGTTCATGTCCGTCGATAAGAACGACCTCCGCAAAAAAGCGCTCGAAGCCGTCGGCAAGGCGAAGTGGATTCCAGAGGTCGGCCAGAACCGTATTTCGGGAATGCTCGAGACGCGCCCCGACTGGTGTCTCTCACGCCAGCGCTATTGGGGTATCCCGATCCCCGCGCTCTCGTGCACGTCCTGCGACGAGGTCGTGCTCGACCCGTCGCTCCTGCGCCACGTCCGCGACTTGTTCCGCGCGGAAGGCTCCGACGCTTGGTTCACGAAGTCGGCGATGGATCTCACGGGCGGAAAATTCCCGTGCCCCAAATGCGGCCGCAAGGATCTGAAAAAGGGCGAGGACATCCTCGATGTCTGGTTTGAATCCGGCGCGAGCCACGTCTCCGTCCTCTTGGAAGGCGACCGTCTGGCGTTTCCGGCTGATCTTTACCTCGAAGGATCGGATCAGCACCGCGGCTGGTTCCAGAGCTCGCTTCTGGTTTCCTGTGGGATGTCGGGCATCGCGCCGTTCAAGACGGTCCTCACGCACGGCTTCATCGTGGACGGCGAGGGAAAGAAGATGTCCAAGTCTCAAGGGAACGTGATTTCGCCCTTCGACGTCATGAAACAGTACGGCGCGGACATCCTCCGCCTCTGGGTCGCCTCGAGCGACTTCTCGGACGACATCCGGATGTCCCCGGACGGCCTCCAGCGCCTCGCCGAGGGCTACCGCAAGATCCGGAACACCTTCCGCTACCTCCTTGGGAACCTGAACGGCTTCGACCCCGCCCGGGACTCCTTGAAGAACGAGGATCTCCTTGAGGTCGACCGTTGGGCTACCTCCAAGCTCGAGCTCCTGAAGGACGAGGCTTCGGCCGCCTACGAGACCGGCCAGCTCCACAGGCTCTACCATCTCGTGTATAATTTCTGCGTGAGGGAGATGTCGTCCTTCTACTTGGACGTCCTCAAGGACCGGCTGTACACCGACGCCCGGGGGTCGGTTTCCGGCCGCTCGGCGCGCACCGCGCTTCATGAGATCCTGACGGTGCTCGCCCGGGTGCTCGCTCCGGTGCTTTCGTTCACCTGCGAGGAAGTCTGGCAGGCGACCGGGGCGAAGCAAAGTGTGCATCTTGAGGCATGGCCTAAGGTTAGGCAGGGTGTCCGGGACGTGACGCTCGAGCTCCGGTGGTCCCGATTCATGGATTTCCGGGAAACGGTGCTGAAAGCCATCGAGGAGAAACGCGAGAAAAAAGAAATTGGCAATTCGCTGGAGGCTGAGGTAGAATTGACGCTCCTTCGGCGGGAAGACCGCGAATTTCTGTCGAGTTTCGGCGACGACCTGGCCTCGCTGCTCCTGGTTTCACGCGTCGAACTTCGCGAAGACGCAGGAGCTGGCGAGGGTCCGCGAGTGGTCGTCGGGAAGGCGGCCTTTCCGAAGTGCGAGCGCTGCTGGAACCGCCGCGAAACCGTCGGAAAAGATCATGAGCATCCCACTCTTTGCAGGCGCTGCGCAGAAGTCGTAAAAGGAGCTTGAAATGGAAAAGAAAGACATGAAAGTTTACCGCGAGATGCTCCTCAAGAAGAAGGCCGAGCTTGCGCGCGGCATCGAGCACATCGCCAACGACACGCTCAAGGCTTCCGGCCGCGACGCCGGCGGCGACCTCTCCGCCTACAGCCTGCATATGGCGGACATGGCCACGGACAATTACGACCGCGAATTCGCGCTGAACCTCGCCGAGAACGAACAGAAAGTCATGCACCGCATCGACGCGGCCGTTGAGAAAATCGACGCGGGCACCGGCGTTTATGGGGACTGCGAAGCCTGCGGAAAGAAGATCGCGAAGGCCCGTCTCAAAGTCGTCCCGTACGTCGAGTACTGCGTTCCCTGCCAAGAGCAGCAAGAAAAGAAGCGTCGCTGACAAAGAGCCGTCTTTCGCCCGCCCGCGGTGCGTGGAATTCGGACACGATCAGGCCCCTCCTCCTTTTGATACCCCCCCTCGTTTTCATCGCGGATCGTGTCGTTAAAGCCGTTTTCGTCGCCCGGTTCGAAGTGGGCGAGAGCCTTGCCGTGATTCCGGGGGTTTTTCATCTGACGCGCGTCGAAAACACCGGCGCCGCGTTCGGGTTTCTCTCCGGTTCGGTGGGGCTACTCGTCCTTTTCTCCCTCGTCTGCGTCGCTTTTCTTTTTAAGTTTGTCCTGAGCCGCGGCACGCCGCCTTACCTTGCCGCTGTTTTTTCTCTCGTTCTCGGCGGCGCTCTCGGGAATCTTTACGACCGCCTGCGCTTCGGCCACGTGGTCGATTACCTCGATTTCCGCGTCTGGCCGGTGTTCAATCTCGCCGACGTTGCGATCACGGCGGGCGCCGCGCTCGCGGTGCTCTATCTGCTTAAAAACCGCGGAGAAGTGCGCGCGTGACCCCTGTCCTTTTCCATATCGGTCCCTACGCGGTGTACACGTACGGCGTCCTGGCGGCCGCGGGCATGCTCACGGTTTTCATGATGCTTCCTTCGCGGGCCGCGCGCGCCGGCGTCCCGCTTCCCGTGGCGATGGACATGCTTTTCTTTCTTTTCGTGGCCGGTATCCTGGGCGCGCGCGCCCTTTTCGTGCTCCAGCATTTCGACGATTACGCCGGCCGGCCGCTCGACATCCTTTCTCTCCGCGAAGGCGGCCTCGTCTGGTACGGCGGATTCATCGCCGCCGCGACGTTCGGATCCGCTTACGCCGTGGTCCGCCGCTGGCCGCTCCTGAAGCTCTGCGATCTTTTCTCTCCGCTCGCCGCTCTCGCGCACGGCGTCGGCCGTCTCGGTTGCTTCTTGAACGGCTGCTGCTGGGGCCGCGTGACGGATTCCAGTTGGGGCGTCCTTTTCCCTGGGGAGGAATTCGCCCGCCATCCCGTCCAGCTCTACGAAGCGGGAGCGCTCTTCGCGCTCGCGCTCTGGCTCGACCGTCTCTCGACGCGCCCCGGCCGCCGCGAAGGGTCGACCTTCACCGCGTACCTCGGCGCGTACGCCGCCGTCCGCTTCGGTCTTGAATTCCTGCGGGGCGATCAGATGCCGTACGCGGGTCTCACGCTGCCGCAGTGGACTAGCCTTGCGTTCGCGGCGGGCGCGGTCTTCCTTTATCTGTCGATCCGCCGTCGCGGGAGCGGGCACTGATGGAAAAGATCGAAGTGACCGTTCCTTTTCTGTACGTGACGAAGCGTCTCGACGCGTTCCTGGCCGAAGCGCTCGGAGGGAGCCATTCGCGCGCCCAGGTGAAGGCCGCCCTCGATGCGGGACTCGTCCGTTTGAACGGCAAGATCGCCCGTCCCGGGCTTACCGTGAAGGAAGGGGACAAGATCGAAGGCGAGATCGCCCCGACGATTTCCACCTCTATCGTGCCCGAATCTATTCCGCTGTCCGTCCTTCATGAAGACGACGACCTCCTCGTGATCGACAAACCCTCGGGTCTTGTCGTCCACCCCGGCGCCGGCAACAAGACGGGCACGCTCGTCCACGCGCTCCTCGGCCGCGGCGGCCCTCTTTCTTCCTCCGGCGGCGGCGATCGACCCGGCATCGTGCACCGGCTCGACAAGGAAACCTCCGGGGTCATGCTCGTGGCGAAGAACAACTCCGCGCACAAGAAGCTGCAGTCTCAGTTCGAATCGCGCACGCTTTCGAAGACCTACCTCGCGCTCGTGAAGGGCCACGTGCGGTTCGAAGAGGGCCGCCTGGAAGGCGCGATCGGCCGTCATCCGAAGGTCCGGCACAAGATGGCCGTCTCCGTACGCGACGATGCGCGCGAGGCGTTCAGCCGGTACCGGGTGATGGAGCGCTTCCCGGGCTCGACCCTCCTCGAAGTGAAGATCCGCACCGGCCGTACGCATCAGATCCGCGTGCACATGGAGCACGAAGGCCATCCGGTCGTGGGCGACAAGATCTACGGCACCGAGGGTTCGCGGCTCGGTCTTCACGCGTGGAAAATCGAGTTCGACCACCCGAAGACGGGCGAGCGCATGGAATTCGAAAGCCCCGTCCCCAAAGAGCTTCAGGCGCTCATCGAAGAGTGGAGAACGAAGAAAAAGTGAAAACCGTCCGCATTCCTGGCGGCCAAAGGAACCTGAAAGGCTCGCTCTCGTTCCCCGGCGACAAATCGCTCTCCCACCGCGCCATCATGTTCGGCTCGCTTTCCGAAGGCGTCTCTGAATTCACGAACGTGTTGGAAGGAGAAGACTGCGTCTGCACGCGCGAGGCTTTCCAGGCGATGGGCGTGAAAATCGAGCACCTGGGCCCCGGCCGCATCCGCGTCCACGGAAAAGGCCTGGACGGTCTGACCGCTCCCTCGAAGGATCTTTGGCTCGGAAATTCCGGCACCTCGATGCGCATTCTCCTGGGTATCCTCGCCGGCCAGCCCTTCGCGGCGACTCTCACGGGAGACCACTCGCTTTCCTCGCGTCCGATGAAACGCGTCACAACGTACCTGCGCCAGATGGGCGCGCGCATCGAAGGCCGCGAGGACGGCAATTACGCTCCGATCACCGTCACCGGCGGAAATTTAAAGGCCATCGACGCGACGCTCGCCGTCTCGAGCGCGCAGGTGAAGTCGGCGATCCTCCTGGCGGGCCTCCGCGCGGAAGGAAAGACGTCCGTCTCCGAACCCGAGAAATCCCGCGATCACACGGAGCGTTTCCTCGATTATTTCGGCGGCCGGGTTGAAGTGAACGGCCTTACGGCGTCGGTGCGCGGCGGGCAAAAGCTCCGGGCGCGCAGCTTCGACGTCGCGGGCGACATCTCGAGTGCCGCGTTCTTCGCCGCCGCCGCACTTCTCGTTCCGGGCTCGCGCCTCGAATTCCGTTCGGTCCTCGCTAATCCGACGCGCACTGGCGTCCTCGAGGTCATCCGGCGCATGGGTGCGGAGCTAAAGGAATCGCCGAGCGCCGTCTCCGGCCCTGAGCCCGTGGTCGACTTTCCCCTGGGCACGCAAAATCTCCGCGCGTTCGAGATCCCTCATTCGGAACTGCCGGCCCTGATCGACGAAGTGCCTATCCTCGCCGTCCTCGCCACGCAGGCCGAGGGCCGGAGCGTCGTCCACGACGCCTCCGAACTTCGCGTGAAGGAGAGTGACCGCATCGAGTCCATTCTCCAGGCTCTTCGCCCCATGGGCGCGAAGATGGAGGTGCTTGGAGACACGCTCATCGTCGGGGGCCCCACGCCCTTGAAAGGCGCCCGCGTGAACTCGAAGAAAGACCACCGGATCGCGATGTCCGCCGTCATCGCGGGCCTCATCGCCGAAGGGGAGACCGTTGTCGAGGACGTCGAATGCATCAACACGTCCTTCCCTACTTTCTTCGAACTTCTCCGGCAAACCGGAGCCGTTTTTCATCTGGACTGACGGCCCTATAAGGTTTGACACCCCCTAGGTCGGTTGCTATAATTGACCGTTCAGAAATTGCGGCATTGCATTACCAATTTTAGACTTACATACTCTTGAAGCAAATCCTGGCCGTCTTTCAAAAATTTTCCGATTGGTTCCTCGGGTTCTTCTCCAACGACATGGGGATCGACTTGGGCACCGCGAGTACCCTCGTCAACGTCAAGGGGCAGGGGATCGTCCTGTGCGAACCCTCCGTGGTTGCCATCCGTAAGGGAACGCATGAGGTTCTCGCCGTCGGCGACGAAGCCAAGCGCATGCTCGGCCGCACTCCCGGTTCCATCGTCGCGATCCGTCCGATGAAGGACGGCGTCATCGCCGACTTCGAAATCACCGAAAGCATGCTCCGCTATTTCATCAACAAGGTCCACAAGCGCAAGCGCTTCGTGCGCCCCCGCATGGTCATCGCGATCCCCTCAGGCATCACCGAAGTCGAGAAGCGCGCGGTCCGCGACTCCGCCCTCCATGCGGGCGCCCGCGAAGTTTATCTCGTGGAAGAGCCGATGGCGGCTGCCATCGGCGTTGGCCTTCCCATCCAGGAGCCGGCCGGTTCGATGATCATCGACATCGGTGGCGGCACCGCGGAGATGGCCGTTATTTCGCTCTCGGGGATCGTGTTCTCGAAGAGCGTGCGCGTCGGCGGCGACGAATTCGACGAAGCGATCGTCGAGCACGTGAAGAAGACCTACAACCTCATGATCGGCGAGCGAACCTCCGAGGAAATCAAGATCAAGATCGGATCCGCATACCCTCTCGACGAGGAACTTTCGATGGAAATCCGCGGCCGCGATCTCGTTTCCGGCTTGCCGAAAATGGTGAAGATCTCGTCCGAGGAAGTGCGCGAGGCGCTGGCCGAGCCGGTGCAGCTCATCATCGAAGCCGTCCGCGTCACGCTCGAGCGCACGCCGCCGGAACTTTGCGCTGATTTGATCGACCGCGGCATCGTGATGGCCGGCGGCAGCTCGCTCCTGCGCGGTCTCGACAAGCTCATCTCCGAGGAAACCGGCCTGCCGGTCCATCTCGCCGAGAACCCACTCATCGGCGTCGCGATGGGCACCGGCAAGATCCTCAGCGAACTTCAATACTTGAAACGCGTCACGGTCTCGGCGAACCGCACGATCGAAAGCTAAGAAGGGCTTCAGTGTGCTGAAGAAGCGCACGATTCTCGCAGTCTTTCTCGTTCTTTTGGTCTTGACCGCTCTTCCTCTCTCCGCAACCACTCCCCTCAAAAATTTCCTGTACGCTTTTGTCCGAGGCCCCGTGGCCGTCTCGCGCGCCGCCGCCGGCTGGACGCTCGACCTCTGGTACTTCCGCCGCAACGCGAAGGAGAACCGCCTTCTGCGCCACGCGCTCGGCGAATCGCGCGAGGTGCGGTTTCAGACGCGCGAAGCGCTCTCGGAGAACCGCCGTTTGACGAAGCTCCTGGACATCAAGCAGTCCATCCCGCCCCCGCTTAAAAAAGCCGTCGTTTGCCGCGTCATCGGCCGCTCGCCGTCCACGTGGAACCGCGTGTTCCTGATCGACAAGGGATCGAAGGACGGCATCCGCCCCGGCATGGGCGTACTCGCCGAGCGCGCGCTCGCGGGTCGTGTCGCCGAATCGTGGCCGAACGTCTCGCTCGTCCTCCTCGTCACCGACCCCAATTCCCGCGTGGGTGCGCTCGTCCAGCGGACGCGCCAGCCGGGCATCCTTTTCGGCACTTTGTCGGGCGGATGTCGCATCAAATACCTCTCCGTGGATCACGAGGTGAAGAAAGGGGATCTCGTCGAAACGGGCGGCGTCGGCGCTTCCGCGGCGAAGGGGCTGCTCGTCGGCACCATCCAGCGCGTGTGGAAGGAGCCGGGGCAAATTTATCAGGTCGCCGACGTGAAGCCGTTCGCGGACTTGAACCGGCTCGAAGAGGTGCTCGTTGTCGAATAACCGCGCCTTCCTCTGGCTCTTCGTGCTCTTTCTCGCGCAGAACGCGCTGCATTACGTCTTCCTGCGCAACACGCCTCCGCTCCTCCTCGTGGGCGTGGTGTTTTACGGTCTTTCGGGCGGGCCCGTCGCGGGCCTCGCGGCCGGTTGCTTCGCCGGAGTGTTCCTCGAGCTTTTTTCAGCGGGCCGCATCGGCTGGCAGATGATCACGCTCGGCCTCGTGGGAATCGCCGCGGGCTCCCTTTCCACGAAACTTTTCCGCGAAGGACTGCTCACCCAGATCCTCCTTCCGCCGCTTTGCAATTATCTCGCGTCGATCTTGAGCCTTCTCGTTTTCCAGTCGTCGCTACGCGGCGGCGAGGCGCTCGGGTGGGGAATCTTTTTTGAGGCGTTCTCCTGGCCGCAGGCGTTCCTCGCGGCGATGACCGGACCCATTATTTTCCCGTTCCTCAAGCGCGTCTCGGACGTGCGTCCGGCCCGCGCGGCCGTCTGGAGATAGGAAAGAGTGTTCCATCGCGGCGACGAAAAGGCGCGCCGGCTCCAGCTCGTCGTCCTCACGTGCTTCGCGCTTCTTCTCGTGAACGCCGCGCGCATGCAGATCTTCGAGGGACCGCGCTACAAGACGCTCTCCGAGAAGAACCGTATCCGCGTCATCTATCTCGAAGGTCCCCGGGGCAAGATCGTCGATCGCAACGGTCTTACGCTGGTCACGAACCGCCTCAGTTTCAATTGCTCCGTCGTGCCGCGCGAAGCCGCGTCGAAGCTCCATAAGAGCTGCCGTATCGTAGCCCCCATCCTCGGAGTCGAACCGGAAGAACTCGAGAAGCGATTCGAGAAACGCCGTGCCGGCTCGTCGTTCAACTCTGTGGTCCTCGCGGAAGACATTCCACAGGAAGCCGCCATCGCGATCGAGGAGCGGCTCGACCGCCTTCCCGGATTCGTGATCGAGACGCGCCCGCAAAGACAATACCCGCTCGCCGAAGCAGCCGCCCACGTGACCGGCTACATCGGTTCGCAGACGCGGGAAGAAGCGGAGGACCGCGACCTCTACGAGTACGCCGCCTCCGACTGGGTCGGCCGCGACGGCATCGAGAAGGGCTACGAAGCGTTCCTGCGCGGCCGCTCGGGCGGCCTTCAAATAGAGATCAACAGCCGCGGCCGCATCGTGAAACCGCTCGGCGTGAAGGAGCCCAAGGACGGCAAGAACATCCAGCTCACCGTCGACGCGCGTCTGCAGAGCCTCGTCCATACGAAGCTTGGCGGAGCGAAAGGCGCGGTCGTCGTGATGGATCTCGCCGAGGGCGGCATCCTTTCTCTCAATAGCTCGCCGTCGTTTGATCCGAATCTGTTCGCGACGTCCCAGGGCCGCCGTCGCGTCGGACGCTACCTCACCGACCCGCGCGCCCCGATGCTGAACCGCGCGATACGCGGCGCGTACCCGCCGGGTTCGATCTACAAGATCGTCACTTCGATGGCGTCGCTCAAACGCCGCAAGATGTCGCCCTCGACCCGAGTGAACTGCCCGGGGTGGCTCCTAGTCGGCGGCCGCCGCTTCCCATGCTGGAAGAAGGAAGGGCACGGATCGCAGGATCTCGAGGAAGCGTTCGCGCATTCGTGTAACGCCTACTTTTATTCCGCGGGCCTCTCGGCCGGTTTGGATGCGATCCTCGAACGGAACGCCGCTTTCGGTTTCGGGGAGCTGAGCGGGATCGACTTGCCGGGCGAGCGCCGGGGATTCATCCCGACCCGGGAATGGAAGAAGAAGACGACGGGTCAGGGATGGTACGATGGGGAGACTGCGAATCTCTCGATCGGCCAGGGCTACCTGCAGGTCACGCCGATCCAGGCCATGGCGATGACCGCGGCGGTGGCGACCGGAGGTGAAAAACTCCAGCCGCACGTGATCGAGAAAATCAACGGCGTAAAGGTCTCGGAGCGCTACACCAAGCCGCTCGACGCCGACCCGGCGGACCTTGCCGCGGTGAAGAGGGGTCTCGAGGCCGTCGTTCACTCGGACACAGGCACCGGCAGGCTCGCGCGCCTGGACGGGGTGCGCGTAGCCGGAAAGAGCGGAACCGCCCAGTCTGGCCAGCGTGAGACGCACGCCTGGTTCGTCGCCTACGCACCGGCCGAAAAGCCGAAGGTCGCGGTCGCGGTCTTCCTCGAAGGCGGCGGCCGCGGAGGCGTGGCGGCGGCGCCGATCGTTCAGGATGTTCTCGAATGGCTGAAGGGAGCCGGATACCTGTGAGAAAGCGCTTCGATTTAAGGCATTTCGACAAAATGCTCTTCTTCGCGCCGATTGCGATTTTCTTGATAGGTATCCTTTCCATCTACAGCGCCTCGTTCAAGACGAATCAGACGTTCGACCAGACCCTGGCGATGAAGCAGGTGATGTGGATGGGCGTCGGAATCCTGGTCGCATTTCTGGCGCTCCGGACGGACTACTTCAAGCTCCAGGACGTCGCGTGGCCGATTTATCTCGGGAGCCTTGTTCTCCTGGTTGCGGTGTTCTTCATGCCGGCGCGTCTGGGAGCGCGGCGCTGGATCGGTTTCGGCGGGTTCAACATCCAGCCATCCGAGATCGCGAAAATCGGCGTCATTCTGGTCTTGGCACGCTTTTTCGCCGCGAACCGGCCGGAATATCTATCGAAGAGAAAACTCTTCGCTCCGTTCGCCATCGTCGGCGTGCCGTTCCTCCTCATTTTGAAACAGCCGGATCTCGGAACCGGCCTTCTGCTCCTGCCCGCCCTTTTTTCGATGCTTTACCTCTGGGGTTTCCGTAAAAAATATCTCGCGATCATCATCGGCGCAGGCCTTCTCATGACGCCAATCCTTTTTCACACGCTGAAGGATTATCAGAAGGCGAGGCTCATGGTGTTCGTGAATCCGAATGCGGACCCTCTCGGCGCGGGCTACACGATCAACCAGTCGAAAATCGCGATCGGCTCGGGGGGTTTCTTCGGCAAAGGATTTATGGGAGGCACCCAGAACCGCCTGGCGTTCCTTCCCGAGCGTCACACGGATTTCATCTTCGGGGTAGTGGGGGAGGAGGGCGGCTTTATCGCTTCGGTCGCTCTCATCTTTCTTTTCGGACTGCTCGTCAAGAAAGGCTACGACATCGCCGGGGAAACGCCGGACCGTTTCGGAAGCCAACTCGCGTGCGGCATCACGACGCTGATCGGCAGCCAGGCGGTGATCAATCTCGGCATGACGATGGGCCTCCTGCCAGTCGTCGGAGTTCCTTTGCCTCTCGTGAGTTACGGAGGAACGTCGGTCCTCGTGACGATGTTTTCCGTCTCCATCCTCCTCAACGTCAAAATGCACCGCCCCCTCTTCTAAACAGCCCCGTTTCCTATCTTTTTAAACGATATTGACTAATTTTAACATATAGTATATTATTTTAATCAAGAAAGGACAAAACTATGTCCCGTGGTTTCCATATCATGCCCACGAAGATCAGATATCAGCTGGCCGTGGCCTTCAGCCTCATGTCGGTGCTGCCGCTTCTCGTGGGCTTGTACGTGGCCTCGCTCTTCATCCGGTGGCCGTTCGAAAGCAACGACCTGACGCTCGTGAGCATCATCATGGGGGTTAGCGGTTTCCTGGCTTTCCTCGGCTACCAGATCACCAAACAGATGGTGACTCCGATCGCGGCGGTCGCCGCGACCGCGAGGAAGCTGGCGGACGGCCGTTCAGTCGAGGTTCCCGCGATGAAGGGTAACGACGAGATCGAGGAGCTTTCGAAGAGCCTCCGTACGATCTCGCTCAACGCGCGCGAACTCTTGGACCGCGTCGAAAAACTTTCGCTGAAGGACAAGCTAACCGGACTCCACAACGCCTCCTATATCCGGGAGAGGCTGAACGAAGAGATCGAGCGCGCGATCCACTTCCAGCGTCCGTGCTCGTTCGCTTATCTCTCCATCCTCAATTTTGACGCGCACCGAAATGCGCTGGGGGAAGCGGTAGCCGAAAAGACGCTGAAGGACATCGCCGACATCCTGCGTCGCCACACCGCGGAATTCGACCGCGCGGCGCGCATCTCGAACGACGAATTTGCCGTGATCCTTCCGGACAAGAATAAAAAGAAGGCGATCTCGATTCTGGAGGCGATCAGGACGGATCTCGCCAAGGCCGAGACGTTCCGCTCCGAGCCGGCGGAGGAGCGCCTGTCGCTCTCGATAGGGCTCAGCGAAAATCCTCTCGATGGCGTGAGCGGTCAGGAGCTTTTCATCAAGGCGAGGGACCGTGCCGCCGAGGCGCGCCGCAAGGGCGGGGACCTCATCGAGGCCTTCGCGTAAGGATTCGAAGACAACCGTAAAGGAGAGGGACACACGATGGCTTCCGAAAAGACGCTCGCAGAACTGCTTGAATTCGCCGTCAAGAGCCGCGCCTCCGATCTTCATATCGGCGACGGCGTGAAACCGACGATGCGCGTGGACGGGGATCTCGTCGAGATTTCTCCCGACCTCTTCAACCACGACTACATGGTGCGGCTGATCCGTCAGCACCTTTCCGAGGAACGGTTCAAGATTTTCGAACGGGAGCGCGAACTCGACTATTCGTTCGGCGTGAACGGTCTTGGCCGGTTCCGCGTAAACCTCTTCTTCCAGAGAGGCGCGATCGCCGCGGCCATCCGCGCGCTGCCGTTCGATCCGAAGACGTTCGAGCAGATCGGATTCCCGCTCCATGTCGCCCAACAGCTGACCGACCGTCCGTCGGGGCTCGTGCTCGTCACGGGCGCGACCGGCAGCGGCAAGACCACCACTCTCGCGGCGATGATCGACCACATCAACTCGACGCAGGAGGTCCACATCGTCACGGTCGAGGATCCCATCGAGTTCATCTTCAAGAACAAGAAGGCGACGATCAATCAGCGTGAGGTCGGCTCCGATACACATTCGTTCAACCAGGCGCTCAAGCATGTCCTACGTCAGGATCCCGACGTCATCCTGATCGGAGAAATGCGCGATTTGGAAACGATCGAGATCGCGCTCACCGTCGCGGAAACCGGTCACTTGGTGTTCGCGACGCTGCACACGCCGGACGCGGTGCAGTCGATCAACCGTATCATCGACGTGTTCCCGGCGCATCAGCAGCAACAGGTTCGCGTGCAGGTGTCCTTCGTGCTCCAGGCGGTCATCTCGCAGCAGCTGATCGGCAAGATCGGCGGGGGCCTCGCGCTTGCGCCGGAGATCCTCCTCGCGAACAACGCCGTGCGCACGCTGATCCGCGATTCGAAATCGCACCAAATCTATTCGGCGATTCAGATGGGACAGAAGGAGGGCATGAAGACGCTCAATATGAGCCTCGCGGAGCTCGTGAACACCGGCAAGATCACGCGAGAGTCCGCTTACAGCCGCTCTTCGGACGTCCAGGAACTCGAGCGTCTCCTGCAGCCGACGACCTCTCAGGAGCCCGCAAAAAAATCACTGTTCCGGTAAAGCTTTCGATGGAATCGAATGAAAAAGATCATACAGAAACAACTCGGGGAACTTTTGATCGACAGCAAGTTGATCACGCCCGAGAATTTGACGGAAGCGCTCGGGGTCCAGAAGGAGAAGGGCGGGCTGATCGGCCAGATCCTCGTGGCGCTGGGGCACACGACGGAGGAAGCGATCGCGCAGGCGCTGACGGCGCAGTACGGCTTCCCTTTTCTGCCGCTATCCGGATATGACATCGAGACCGACGTCGCGAAGCTGATTCCGGAGAACGTCGCCAAGCAGTACGGGCTCATCGCGGTCGACCGCATTGGCGGGGTCGTGACCATCGCGATGTCGAACCCTCTCAACGCGCCGGCGATCGAGGACGTCGAGACGGTCACGCATCTCAAGGTACAGGTTTTCGTGTCCACGGCGACAGACGTAAACGAGGCGATCAAGCGTTGCTACAAGTCATGACCAAAGACGGCGACGGTCCCAAACGGATCACCCTCAAAGAGCGCCTGGGGAGCGTGCTCCTTAAAAAGGGGCTCATCACGCCGGAGAAGCTCGAAGAGGCGCTGAAGATTCAGAAGGACAAAAAGGAAAAGATCGGGGACATTCTCGTTCGCCTCGGATACATCTCGCGCGAGAACCTGCTCGAAGTCCTCTCGGCCGAACTCGATGTTCCCATCGTGCGCCCGTCGAAGATGAAGCTTGAGCCGGATATCGTGAAGCTCGTGCCCAAAAAACTCGTCGATCTTTACTGCATCCTACCCGTCTCGCGCTCTGGCGATTCCCTGACGCTCGCGATGGCCGACCCTCTCAACGTCCAGGCGATCGACGATGTGCGCCGTGCAACGAAGCTCCAGATCCGCCCCGTGCTCGCGGGGGAGAAGGAGATCCGCGAAGCGATCGAACAGTACCACGGCGAAAACGTCTCGCAGAGCCTTCAGGACGCCGTCAAGGACATGGAGGCAGGTGGGGATTCTATCGAGCTAGCCGAGGCTTCCGCGAGCCAGGAGGGTTCGGCGCAGGAACTCATGCGGCTCATGGACGAGGAGCCCGTCGTCAAGCTCACGAACTCGATCATGTTCGAGGCGGTCCGTCGTCGGGCGAGCGACATCTTCATCGAGCCCGAGGAAAAGAGCATGCGCGTGCGTTTTCGCGTGGACGGCATGCTGCAGGAGGGCGTCACCACCAACCGAGTCATGCACTCCGGCGTCGTTTCGCGCATCAAGGTCATGTCGAATTTGGATATCGCCGAGCACCGCGTGCCCCAGGACGGCCGTTTCAAGATCAAGGTGAACGACAAGTACGTCGATTTCCGCGTGTCGGTGCTCCCGACCTACTGGGGAGAGAAGGTGGTTCTGCGCGTGCTCGACAAGAGCCAGGCCATTCTCGACCTCACGAAACTCGGCTTCGAACCCGAGCCGCTCCAGGCGCTGCGCGACGCGTCCAAGCATCCGCACGGCATGATCGTCGTCTGCGGCCCGACCGGCGCCGGCAAAACGACCACTCTCTATTCGGTTCTCAAGCTCGTCGACTCGCCCGATAAAAATATCATCACGGTGGAAGACCCCGTGGAATTTCAAATCGAAGGTATCAACCAGGTCGCGATTCGTTCCGAGGTGAAACTCACGTTCGCCGCGGCTCTTCGCTCGATCCTCCGCCAGGACCCCGACATCATCATGGTTGGCGAGATCCGCGACGGCGAAACGGCTGACGTTGCGATCAAGGCGGCACTCACCGGGCATCTGGTTCTCTCCACGCTCCACGCGACGACCGCCGCCGGAGCGGTCACTCGTTTTGTGAACATGGGGATCGAGCCTTTCCTCATCACCTCCTCGGTGCTGCTCGCCGGTTCCCAGCGCCTCGTTCGAAAGATTTGCAACGCCTGCAAGGAAAGCTACGAACCGTCGCCCGAGCTTCTGAAACAGCTGGGCGTCACGCCCGAAGAATTGAAAAGAGTCGAGAAGCCGCTCATCTACAAGGGGCGCGGTTGCGACGCGTGCGGAAAAAAAGGTTATTCGGGCCGCGCGGTGCTCCTCGAGGCGCTCGTTCTTTCTCCCGACGTTCGTGCCCTCATTCTAAAAGGGGCGCAGGAATACCAGATAAAGGAAGTCGGTCGCCGCGAGGGGATGAAGACGCTCCGCGAGAACGGGATCGCCAAGATTTTCGCCGGCGTCACCACTCCCGAGGAAGTTATGCGCGTGACCGTGCGCGACGAGGTGCTTTCGTGAGCCGGAATCTCTCGGAACGGGTCATCGAGCTCCTCAAAGAGACGGGCAAGGTCAGCGAGGCCGACATCCAGCGCGCGCTCGCGCAGTATTCGAAGGAGGAAGGCGGCAAGCTCCGCGACGTCTTCGTGAAGATGGGTCTCATCAGCGAGCGCGAGCTCCTCTCGCTCGTTTCGGTGGAGCTCAAGATTCCGTTCCTCAATTTGAACAAGATTAAGATCAATCCCGAGCTCTCAAGGCTCGTGCCCGAGAAGCTCGCGCGCAAGCACCAGATCGTTCCGATCTCCGAGATCGGGAACGCGCTTACGATCGCGATGTCCGACCCGTTCAACGTGTTCGCCATCGACGACATCGCCATCTGCACGCGCCGCAAGGTCGAGGCCGTCATTAGCATCGAAAAGGACATCACGGACTCGCTTCAGCGGCTCTACGGCGACACGGGCGAATCGATGAACGCCATCGCGGAAGCCGCCTCCGGAGGTTCCGGCAGCGTGGAGGTCGTGAAGGGGGACGAAGAGGGCGGCGGTTCCCAGACTTCGGAAGCCCCGGTCGTCAAGATCGTGGATCTCATTCTGAAAGAGGCGCTGCGCCGCCGTGCGAGCGACATCCACATCGAGCCGTTCGAGAAAGCGGTGCGCGTGCGTTACCGCATCGACGGCGGTTTGGAAGAGGCACTCACGATCCCCAAGAAAAATCAGAACGCCGTCCTCACACGCCTCAAGATCATGTCCAAACTCGACATCACCGAGAACCGCGTGCCGCAAGACGGCCGTTTCAAGGTGAAGCTTGCCGCGAAGGAGGTCGATTTCCGCGTCTCGATCCTGCCGGTGTATTTCGGCTCGAAGGTCGTCATGCGCGTGCTCGACAAGGGCGCGCTCAGCTTCGGCCTCGAGAATCTTGGCTTCTTTCCGGACACCCTGAAGGCCTTCCAGGAGGCGGTCGCCAAGCCTTTCGGTATGATCCTGATCACCGGCCCAACCGGAAGCGGCAAGTCCACGACCCTTTACTCGATCCTCTCCCAGCTCAATACGCCGGAGAGGAACGTGATCACGATCGAGGACCCCATCGAATATCAGGTGCGCGGCATCACGCAGATCCAGGCGCGCGCCGAGATCGGGCTCGATTTCGCGAGCGGTCTCCGAGCGATTCTTCGCCAAAGCCCCGACGTTGTCATGGTCGGCGAAATCCGCGACGGCGAGACCGCCGACATCGCGATCAAGGCCTCGCTCACGGGCCAGCTCGTTCTATCCACGCTCCACACCAATGACGCCGCGGGCGCGATGACGCGTCTCATGGACATGGGCGTGGAGCCCTTCCTGATCGCCTCCTCGGTGGTCCTGGTCGGCGCCCAGCGCCTCTGTCGTAAGGTTTGCCCGAACTGCAAGGAGAAGATCGAAGTGCCGAAGGAAGTATTCGAAAGACTGAACGTGAACATCGACAGACTCGCCCCTGATCCCGCCAAGCGGAACTTCCTGAAGGGGAAGGGGTGCGAAAAATGCAATCAGACCGGTTACTTCGGCCGCATGAGCGTGCTCGAGGCGCTCACCGTCGACGACGCGATGCGTGACATGATCGTGCGCAAGGCCTCCGCCGCCGAGATCCGCGAGCACGCGGCGAAGAACGGTATGACCAGCCTGCGGGACGACGCGCTGAGAAAATGCGCGCAGGGACTCACTACGCTCGACGAGGTCCTGCGCATCACTTCGGAGGACGAATAATTATGAGCGCATACCGTTACACCGCCAAGGACCGCTCCGGCCGTTCGGTTGCCGGGGTCATGGAGGCCAATGACGAACGCTCGATGCTCGAAATCCTGCGCAAACAGGAACTCGTCGTCATCACGCTCAAGCCCGACAAGCAGAAGGCGAAGATCGGAAAGGCGGCGAAGGGCGGCGGCAAGATCAAGCTTCAAGAACTCGTTCTTTTCTCGCGCCAGCTGGCCACCATGATCGATTCGGGCATCCCGCTCATGCAGGCGCTCGAGATCCTGACCGAACAGATCGACAACAAGGGTTTCAAGGCGATCGTCGCCGAGGTGAAGAAGGACGTCGCCACCGGCTCGAGCTTCAACGAAGCGCTCGGCAAGCACCCGCGCGCGTTCTCTCCGCTTTTCGTGAACATGGTCAAAGCGGGCGAATCCTCGGGTGCTCTCGACGACATCATGGAACGTCTGGCGTCGTACCTCGAAAAGACCGACCATCTCGTGCGCAAGGTGAAATCCGCGATGGTTTATCCGACCGTCGTCGTCTGTATGGCGATGGCGATCACGCTCGTCCTCATGCTCAAGGTCGTGCCGGTCTTTAAATCCATCTTCGCGGATTTCGGCGGAGAGCTGCCTCTCCCGACGCAGATACTGATCAACATCAGCGACTTTCTTCTGGCGAGCTTCGTCATCTGGGTGGGCGGCGCGTTCGGTGGCATCGTGCTCCTCAAGCGCTTCGCAAAGACCGAGAAGGGCAGGCTCTTCTTCGACGCACAGAAGCTCCGCATGCCGATCTTCGGCATCCTGCTGCGTAAGGTGGCCGTCTCCAAGTTCACCCGGACGCTCGCGACCCTCGTCAAATCCGGCGTCCCCATCCTCCAGGCGCTCGAGATCGTCGGCAAGACCTCGGGGAACGTCATCATCGAGAACGCCATCGAGAAGGTAAGGCAGTCGATCCGGGACGGCGAAAACATCACGACCCCGCTCATGCGCAGCAAGGTGTTCCCGCCGCTGGTCGTCCGCATGATCTCCGTCGGCGAGCAGACGGGCGAGCTCGAAAAGATGCTCACCAAAATCGCCGATTTCTACGACGACCAGGTCGACGCCTCCGTTTCGGCTCTGACGAGCCTCATCGAGCCCCTTGTCATCGCTTTCTTAGGCATCGTGATTGGCGGCATCGTCATTTGTATGTTCATGCCGATCTTCAAGCTCTCGACCCTGGTCCAGAACTAAGTGGAAAGGCGATTGACAAATCAGTTAGCTAGTGTTATGCTTTGATCAAAGGAAGGGAATCCTGATAATAGATTGTAAGGCGAGGGCGCAAGACGGAAACCGCCATCCTACTAAACTTCCGGCCCCTCGATTATCGGGACAGCTCCCTTCGAACGGCTTCTCCGGTTCGGAGAGGGAACAAAGGGGTGTTTCTATGATCATCCGTAAAAATACGATGGGCTTCACGCTCGTCGAAATCATGATCGTCGTGGCGATCATCGGCCTTCTGGCCGCGATCGCGGTGCCGAACTTCGTCCAGGCCCGCGTGACCGCTCGCCGCAACACGTGTATCAACAACATGCGTCTCATCTCGTCCGCGAAGGACCAGGCCGCGCTGGAAGTTCCGCTCGACGAAACCGCCACCCCGACGACCGCGCAGATGTCTGCGTATCTCAAGGGCGGAGCGGTTCCGGAAGAGCCGATCTCGGGCGCGTCCTCGACGTACACGGTCGGCGCGATCAGCATCAACCCGGTCTGCGCGAACTCGGCCGGCACGAACCTGCACGTTCTGCCGTAACGTAAGAAGAATCGAAGAAAAACCCCCGCCGGAAAACGGCGGGGGTTTTTTATACTCTTTTGAGAACTCACCGTTTCCGCCACCCCGTCTTTCTTGCCGGCTTCGTCCTTTGCGCGGCGCTGGTTCTTTTGTACAGCGCCTCTCTCGGGCACAACTTTCTTTTCGACGAGGAATCGATCATCATGGAGAACTCCCTTCTCCGCGAGCTTTCCTCCGTGCCCGAACTCTTCGCCACCGGCTTTTTCTACAAGACGGACCGCACGCTCTCTTGGACCCAGTACTACCGGCCGCTCACGTCGGTCACGTTCGCGCTCGACTACAGCTTCTGGAAACTGAATCCGCTCGGATACAACCTGACGAATCTCGCGCTCCACTGCGGGATCGCGCTCCTTCTCCTCAGGCTTCTTTTCAGGGCGACCGGAAATGTGGGCGCGGCCTTCGTCGCGGCGCTCGCGTTCGCGGTGAACACGATTCACACCGAGTCGGTCACGTATATCGCCAGCCGTGGGGATCTTCTGGGCGCGGCTTTCACGCTCTCGGCCCTCCTCCTTTACTGGCGCGGAGAGCGGACGGGCGCGCTCGCGGCGTACGCGATCTCCCTTTTCGCGAAGGAAAGCTGCATTCTTCTGCCGCTCTACGTTATCGTGCTGGATGTCGCGTTCGTGCGATCGTCCTTCAAAGATCTCGTCCGGAGGCTCGTGCCGTACGCGGCCGTCGGAGCGGCTTTCCTTCTTTTTCGTAAATTCGGCTGCGCGGTGCCGCTGGCTCCGCCGGTGACAGACGCGAAAGGTGCCGCGCTCCGGCTTCTTTCGATGGGGGACCCGTACCTCCGCTACGTCCGAGCCCTCCTTTTTCCCGAGCCCTTCAAATATTGCGATTCCATCGCTTTCGTGAAGACGTTCGCCGATCCGCGTGTCGCGGCCACTCTCGCGGTGGTGGGCTCTTATCTTACGCTCTGGATCATGGCGCTCCGGCGGCGCGGCGCGGCGTTCTTCGGGCTCACGCTGGCGGCGCTTTCTTTCGGCCCCTATCTCCAAATCGTGCCGTTTTATCCTCAGTGGGCCGAGCATTACTTCCTTTTTCCGTCGATCGGATTCGCGTTCGTTTTGGCGGCCGGCCTCGCGCGAGCGCTCGCCGCTCCTCGGGCCTGTGCGATCGCGGCGTTCGCGGCGGCGTTCGCTTTTTCCTCGTTTTTCGCCCTCCGCACCTACCAGCGGAATACGTTCTACTCCGACAACGAGCGGTTTTACGACACGCTCTCGAAGTCCGATACGCCCTATGCTTATTACGGCCACCTCAACCTGGGGCGAATTTATTTTCAGAACGGCGATCTGGGGAAGGCGGCGGTTTATTTCCGCACGGCGCTCGCCATCGATCCCACTTCGGAGGTGAACCAGTTCAACATGGGCGCTTATTTCCTTAAGACGAAGCGTTACGCCGACGCCTATCCCTATTTCAAGAAGGCGTACGCGCTGGACGGCCCCGATTCGGCGGCGCTCACGAACGCTGGAGTCGCGCTCATGGGGATGGGCCGCTACGCGGACGCGGCGGGAGCCTTCGAAGCTGCCTGGCGCATGCAGCCCGAAGAGCTGCGTCTATACGTGAACCTTCTCCTTGCGTACGAACTCGACGGCAAACTCGACTTGGGTCTGCGCTGGACCGACGAAGGGCTTCGGGCCTTCGAGGGAAAGCCGAAACTGCGTTCGATCCTCCGCGCCGCGCGTTCGCTGTCGTTGTACCGCGATGGCCGGGACACCGAGACGAGGCAGGAGCTCGAGGTCTTGTTGGCGGAGGGCGGGGAAGGGTGGTACGGGGACATGGCTCGCGCGATGCTCGGGCGGATGCCGGCCGGCGATTACGAAACACTCGTTCGGACGCGTTACCCTGCCTACGAAAAAGAGGCTCTGGGTTACGCCTTGGCGGCCCGCGTCCTGGCGGGGGACGGCTCAGGCGCCGCGACGCTTCTCTCCGCGCGGCGTCTCATCCTTGAATCGTCCGAAAAAGATCCCAAATTGCTGGAAAAAGAGATCGCCCGCGTCGAACGTGCCGCGTCTCTTTGACATCGTGCTGTATTTATAATACAATCCTGTTGAAGTTTAGCGACTTTTGCTAATTTTTTGCTAAAAAAAGAAAGGGCACGGCGCGACCCCTTTGAAACCCAAAAATTTCGCGGCGGTCGGTCTCGACATCGGCAGCTATTCGCTGAAATGCGTCGAGATCGCCCGAAGCCAGCAGGAAATTAAGCTGAACCGGGTGTCCATTTACCCGCTTCTAGGCATGTCGCCGCAGGACGTCCGGAAGGCCATCCAGTATTCCGTCGACGCCGAAGGCGCCTCCAAGCGCATCCGCATCTCCGTCTCCGGTTCCTCGCTTCTCATCCGCCGTATCTCGCTGCCTTCCATGACCCACGCGGAGTTAAAAGGCGCGATCCGCTTCGAAGCCGAGAGCCACATCCCTTTCCCGATCGACGACTGCATCCTCGATTTCCAGATCCTGAACCAAACTGCGGTCAAGAAGACGATGGACGTTCTCCTGGTCGCGGCCAAGAAGGATTACGTTCAGGAGCGACTCAAGCTCCTCTCCGACATCAGCATCCAGCCCGAGCTCATCGACGTTGACATCTTTTGTCTGATGAACGCCTTCGAGGTGCTGGCCGACGGCCAGGCAGACTCCCGCTCGTACGGAATCCTCAATATCGGCCACGTCGTCAGCTCCTTCGCGATCATCCACGACAAACAGCCTTTTTTCGTCCGCGAGATCCCCGTGGGCGCGCAGGGAGTGACGAAAGCGCTCGCGGACTCGAACAAAATCACCGAGGATGAGGCGGATGCACTCAAAGTAGCCGCCGCGCCCGAGGATGCTGAAGCGCTTCGCGCGGCCACGCAGAAGGGTTTCGAACCGCTAATCGACGAGATCCGCCATTCCATCGACTACTTCGAGAACGAAGCCGGCGAGGAGCTGAAAGCGATCTGGATGAGCGGCGGCGGCGCGCTTTCGCTGGGGGCACCCGAGCTCCTCACCGAGGAACTCGGGCACACGGTCTCTCTCTGGGACAACATGAAAAAGATGCAGGTCTTCGGAGACCTCGACCAAAAGTTCCTGGCGAGCCACTCGGCGGAGCTCAACGTCGCGCTCGGGATGGCCCTCCGCGGGCTGGGAAACTCCAAATGATCGAAATCAATCTTCTTCCCGAGGATCTTCGAAAGAAGGAAAGCGTCGCCTTCGTCCTACCCGAGCTTCCGATCAAGCGCACACTCAAGATCCTTCTTGCCGCGTTCGTCGGTCTGCAAATTGTCTTCGGGTGCCTCGCAATCCTCCGGCGCGTCGACGCGGCGGCAACGTCGTCAGCGATCGTTTCGCTGAAGGAACAGAACAAGGAAATCCTCGAGCGCAAAGAGGCGATCCAGCGACTCAAAGTACGCTTGAAGGACGCGCACGTGGTGGCTTCGCGTCCGTACCAATGGTCGAGACTCCTCAACGCGCTTTCGGATTCCACCACCAAAGGCGTCTGGCTGCGCGGCCTGAGCCTCACCGACGTCCAATCGGGCGGCGGCGTAGGCAAGGGGGACACCGGATCGGCGGCGCGCAAGCGCCGGGCGGCCGAGGCGGCCGCGGGCGCGAAGACGGAAAAGAAACGCGCGCTGCTCCTTGAGGGCACCGTGGTCGCGCAGGGACAGGAGACCGCGTACGTCGGCAAGTTCATCAAGGTCCTGAAGGAAAACGCGTACCTCTCGACTCTTTTCGAATCCATCGAGCTCCAGAACATGAATCAGCGCAAAATCCGCGAGACCGACGTGTTCGACTTCTCGCTCGTTTGCACGTTCCGCAAGGAGAAGAAAGCGGCGGTGGCCGAATGAAACTCGGGCAGGAGGGATTCGCTTTTCTCAAGCCACTGACGAAATTCGTCCCGAAGCGCCCGGCTTTCGTCGACCGGATAGCCGCTTTTGTGAACGGCCGCAACCCCCGCGAGAAGGTGATGATCCTTGTCTTCGGCGCGTGCTTTCTTTTTACGATCGATTATTTCCTCGTTCTCCGGCCGATCATCGGCGCGTTTTCGGGCGGCGCGGAGCTGTCGGCCAAAAAGGCCGAGCTTCAGGGCCTGCGCGACGACCGCAAGAACAAGGATAAGATCGAGGCGATGTGGACGCGCACGAAAGAACGCCTCGATAAATCGGAAAGCGCCTTCATCGCCCCCGACGAAGTTCCGTCGCTTCTTGAGAACCTTTCGAAGCTCGCGTCGGCGTCGGGCCTGCGCATCGTCTCGCTTAAGCCCGACGAACAGACGGCGGGGGAAGCCGGCCCCTACGCGAAAGTCCCGATCCGGATCAGCGCGCAAGCGGGCGGTCACGAGCTCGGGCGTTTCCTCGGCCGGCTTGAAGCGAGTCCCACCTTCTTCCGGGTAGCCGACCTCCGCGTGGTCGAGAACCCGAGTGATGCCCGCCGCCACGAAATCCAGCTCGAGATCGAAACGTACCGGCGCAGGAGTTAAATTTGATTAGAAAAATTGATCCTTTAAGAAAGAAGTCTAGCGATGCTCATAATTTGAGAGTAAAATTCTTTTTCTGGATTCTTTTGATGTCGTTTGGTATCATCGACGGCGTTAGGGCAGCGGACGAGCCGACGTACGATCCGCGCGGCAAGAGAGACCCATTCGCTCCACTCCTGACGCTTAATTCCAGGCAGGGATCGGGTCTGTACGGGGTTGAATCCGCCGAAGAAATTTCGATCGAAGGGATCGTGTTCGACCCGAAGGGTTCCGTGATCGTTGTGAACGGCTCCGTATTAAAGGAAGGCGAGGAGACCGGCGGAATGAAGGTCTTGAAGATCGAGCGCAATGGCGCGCGATTCCTGTTGAACGGAACCGAAACGTACGTACCGCTTTACCGGGACGAACCCAAAGGAAAAAATGCCACTGAACGATAAAACGACCTTGCGTACGCTCGCGAAGTCCATTTTGTCGATTGCGCTCCTGGTTTTCGTTCCTTTTGCCTCGCTGCAAGCGGCGGATGACCAGCCTCCCGTAGAAGCCGCCGCCCCCGCCGCCGCGACAGAACCCTCGTCGCAGGCTTCCACGGCGTCCGAAGCGCAGCCGACGGCCGAAGAACCCGCTTATTCCTCCGACGAGACGGATTCTCCGGCACCCTCGGATTCGACCGTCGTCGAAGGATCGACGACCTCGCCCGGCAACGTGACCGTAGACTTCAAAGAAGCCGACATCCAGAACGTGCTCCGCATTCTTTCTTTCAAGAGCGGCGTGAACATCGTCGCTGGCAAAGACGTCACCGGAGTGGTGACTATCCGCCTCGTCGACGTGCCGTGGGAAAAAGCTCTCGACGTCGTTCTTAAGACTTACGGTTACGCCTACGACCGCGACGGAAACATCATCCGCGTAACGACGATCGAAAATCTCAAGAAGGAAGAACTCTCCACAGAAGTGTACGTGCTCAACTACGCGCAGGCGGCGGAAGTGGAAAAAGCGCTGCGCGACATTCTCTCCGAGCGCGGCAAAATCCGCTCGGACAGCCGTTCGAACGCGATCATCGTAACGGACATGCCGACCACCCTGCAAAGCATCGGGAAAGTCATCCAGCGCCTGGATCGCACGACCCCGCAGGTCACGATTCAGGCGAAGGTGATCGAAACCACGCTCGGCAGCGCGGACCGCATGGGCATTCAGTGGAATCTTCGCGCGGCTGTTTCTGGTTCGTCGCGTCCGACGACCGCGCCTTTCCGCGCGACCAAGTCCGGCCCCCGCTTCCTGAACAGCCTTTTACCCGAAGGCCGCGGGGCGACCACCAGCACCACGTCGGACGCGGGTGGCACTTCCACGTCGGACGAAGTTCAAGATTTCCCTGCCACCGATTTCGTCCACGAGGCCAATTTCCCCGTGGCGGACAAGGCGGAGTTCCAATTCGGCACGCTGGATTTCACCCAGTTCCAGGCGGTGCTCGAACTGATCCAACAGCGCAACGACGCAAAGGTCCTATCGGAGCCCCACGTCACCACGCTGAACAACCAAGAGGCGAAGATCCTGGTGGGTGAAATCATCGCGATTCCCACCTTCGAAAGAAATTCGACGACCGGCCGCATGGAGATCACGGGATACAAGGACCGCGATCTCGGCATCCGCCTTTCGGTGATCCCGCAAATCAATAGCGCCGACGAGATCGTCGTCAGCATCGCGCCGGAGATCACCAGTCTCCTGGGCTTCGACACGCTCACGCCGGACGTCAAGGCCCCTCGTTTCTCTACGAGGTCGGCCAAGACACAGGTTCGTATTAGGAACGGTCAAACCATCGCAATCGGAGGTCTCATCCGCGAAACGATAGTCGATTCGAGAACGAAAGTCCCGGTTTTGGGCGACATCCCGCTGCTGGAAAAACTTTTCAGCCATAACGACAAGACGGTCCAGAAAACGGACCTGTTATTTTTCATGACGGTCAACATTGTCCCCGATCAGGGGGCCGCCGCCCAGCAGGGGCAGCGCATCTGACCGTCTCCGGGGCGCTTGAGGCGCTCCGGCATTGTCGAAACGCATGAATTTCCAAGCTCGCGCCGCCCGGCCGCTATCGGGGCGGCGCGTGTTTTTTTATAAAGATCAAACGAGGGAGCGAAATGAAAAAAGAAATTGTAGTGAACATGGAATTCCAGTCCAAGAAGGTGGCGGTCGTCGAAGACGGTCATCTCGAGGAATATTACGTCGAACGGCAGACCGATCGCCAGCTCGTCGGGTCGATCTTCAAGGGCAGGGTGAGCTCGATCGTGCCGGGTATCGGTGCGGCGTTCGTCGACCTGGGCCTAGAAAAGAACGGTTTTCTGTACGTAACGGACGTTATCGGCCAGGGGATCCTGGACGAAGACGCCGTTTACGAAGAAAAAGAAGACGCGAAGAAAGAGGACGCAGAAGCGAAGCCCACCGAAGGCCGCGCTCCCGAGCAGCATAAGGGCGGCGGCGGCCGTCATGGCCACAGGGGCCGCGGGCACAAGCACGAGCCCGACCCTCTCATCCAGGACGTCCTCAAGAAAGACCAGGAAGTGCTCGTCCAAGTCGTCAAAGAGCCGTTCGGCACAAAGGGCGCGCGCTTAACCTGCCAGATCTCGCTCGCCGGCCGCTTCGTGGTCTTTATGCCGCACCACCCGCACATCGGCATCTCCAAACGCATCGACGACCGCAAGGAGCGTGAGCGCATCCGCCAGATCATCAAGGACATCGATCTTCCGAAGGAAGCCGGCCTGATCGTTCGCACGGCCGCTTCGGGCTGCGACGCCAAGGTTCTCGAGCGCGACATCCGGTTCCTGGTCCATCAGTGGAAGCTCATCCAACGCCGCTGCGGATCGCGTCGCGCTCCCGCGGTGGTCCATGAGGAGTACGGCCTGACGCTTCGCCTCGTGCGCGACGTGCTGACCGAGCAGTTCGAGCGCATCGTCGTCAACGACCGCGAGGAGTTTAAGCGAGTCGAGCGGTTCATGACGGCGGCTGTGCCGAACCTCCTGCCGAAGCTCCAGCTTTACGCGGGGGAGCAGCACATCTTCACGGCCTTCGGAGTGCAGAGGGAAATCGACAAAATCTACGAACCGCGTGCTACGCTCAAAAGCGGCGGTCACGTCGTCATCGAGCAGACCGAGGCGCTCGTCTCGGTCGACGTGAACACCGGCAAGTTCACCGGCACGCGCAATCTCGAGGACACCGCGTTCAAGACCAACTGCGAGGCCGCGCGGGAAATCGCCAAGCAAATCCGCCTGCGCGACCTGGGCGGCATTATCATCATCGACTTCATCGATATGGACATTCCGGAGCACCGCCGGAGCGTCCTGAAAATCCTCGAGGAGTCTCTCAAACGCGACCGCGCCAAGACGAGCGTTCTGAATCTTTCCCAGCTCGGCCTCGTCGAGATGACGCGGCAGCGCATGAGAAAATCGCTCGAAAGCGCGGCGTCCCAGCAGTGCCCGTATTGCCACGGGAAGGGAATTGTGCGTTCCAAAGAAACCGTCGCGGCCGACGCGCTCCAGCGCCTCACCGCGTATCTCAAGCCGCTGAAGCGCGAGCAGGTGGAAGTGAACGCTTCTCCGGACGTCGTCGAAGTACTTTCTCGAGAGGATAAAAAAATGATCCGCCAGATAGAAGCAGTCGGACAAAATCGCGTCACGCTTGTCGGGGACCCGCACGTACACGTCGAAGAAGTTCGCTTCAAGCGGTTGCTTGACAAGCGCAAACGGCTGTGGTAACTTTCTAACTCTTATGATTGCTATCATCGAAACAGGCGGTAAACAATACAAGGTCAAGGCTGGCGACACGCTGGACATCGAGCTCACCCAGGTGAGCAAGTCCAAGGGCGTGAAGCTGGACAAGGTTCTTCTTCTTGCGGACGGCGACAAAGCCACCGTGGGTCAGCCCTTCGTGAAGGGTGCCTTCGTGGATGCGGAGCTGGTCGACGAGGTGAAGTCCGCCAAGACTATTTCGTTCAAATACATCCGTCGCGAGAAGGCTGCCACCAAGATCGGCCACCGCCAGAAATACCTGCGCGTGAAGATCAAGTCCGTTCACGCGGGCGCCTAAACAAGAAAGTTTTAAGCCATGGCACATAAAAAAGGTTTAGGTTCCTCCAAGAACGGCCGCGATTCTCACTCCCAGCGGCTGGGTGTAAAGCGGTACGCGGGGCAGTTCGTGAGGGCCGGAAGCATCATCATTCGGCAGAAGGGCACCAAGTATTTTCCCGGACATTTCGTCGGATTGGGCCGCGATTTTACGCTCTTCGCCCTGAAGGACGGGATCGTCAAGTTCCAGCCGTCCAACCGCGTCCACATCGTTCCTCAAGAATCCGCAGAAGCCTGAGCCTTACCCGGCTCATTCTCCCGTAATGTTCGTCGACGAAGCCGTCATTTCATGCACGGCGGGTCATGGCGGAAAAGGCTGCGCGAGCATGGACCGCACGAACCCCGGACGTCCCCGTGCAAACGGCGGCGACGGCGGTCCGGGCGGTTCAGTTATTCTTGAAGCCCGCACCAACATTCAAACCCTCCTCGATTTCCAGATGCAGCGCGAGTTCGCAGCCCAGAACGGTGGCCACGGCTCGTCCTCCAATATGCGCGGTCATGCCGGAAAAGATCTCGTCCTCGGCGTTCCCGCCGGGACTGAAATCTTCGACCGCATGACCGGCGAGTTCCTGAAGGACCTCGACCGCATCGGCGCGAGCGTGGTCGTCTGCCGCGGCGGCATCGGCGGCCACGGTAACGACAAGAAGCGCGACGCGCATCCTGGCGAACCCGGCGAGGCCAAAGAACTTCTCCTCAAGCTCAAGCTCATCGCCGACATCGGTCTCGTCGGATTCCCGAACGCGGGCAAATCCACGTTCATTTCCCGCGTTTCGAACGCGCGCTCGAAGATTGCGGCGTATCCTTTCACGACGAAAAGCCCGATCCTGGGCGTCGTGAAATACGACGAAGGAGACACGCGCGTCGTAGCTGACATTCCCGGCCTCATTGAAGGCGCGAGCGAAGGTCGTGGCCTTGGCCTCGATTTCTTGAAGCACGTCGAACGCACGAAGGTGCTCGTTCATCTCATCGATTTCGCGGCGGTGGATGGCCGTGATCCCCTCTCCGACTACAAGGCCCTCCGCGCCGAGCTCGAAGCTTACTCCGTCACGCTGAGCGAGAAAGAGGAGATCCTCGTCGCAAATAAAATGGACGTGACCGAGGCGAAAGACGCGCTCAAGAAGTTCAAGCGCTCCGTGAAGAAGGAAATTTTCCCGATCTCGGCCGTCACCGGCGAAGGAGTCGACGCGCTCCTCCAGCGTCTGCGGAACGCGGGCCGGTGAGGGGCACGTTCGTGAAGGGCATGAAGAGTATCGTCATCAAAGTGGGCACTTCGGTGCTGACCAAAGACGGCCGTTTCGACCGTGCGATCGTCGCCGGCCTCACCACGCAGGTCGCGTCTTTCCTCAATAGGGGCATTCGAGTCGCCGTCGTGAGCTCGGGCGCAATCGGGAGCGGCATGACCATCCTGAAACTCAAAGCCCGTCCCACCACGATGGAAGGCCTTCAAGGGGCAGCAGCGGTCGGCCAGCGCTACCTCATGCAGTGCTACGAGGATGCGTTCTCCAAAAAGGGTTATTCGACCGCACAGGTCCTCCTGACCTGGGACGATCTTGCCGTGCGCAAACGTTTCCTCAACGCCAAGCGGACGCTCAAGCAGATCCAGGATTGGGGCCTCGTCCCCATCATCAATGAGAATGACACGGTCGCGACCGAGGAAATCCGTTTCGGCGACAACGACCGCCTTTCGGCCCTTCTTTCGATTCTCGTCGAAGCGGACGTACTCGTGATCCTTTCTGATACCGACGGGCTCTACGCCGGCGGCGACCGGTCCGATCGCAGGAACCGTATCCAGGTGGTCGAGCGGATGGGAGATTCGGTCTTCGCGCACGTGAAAGACGTGAAGACGCGCTTCACCGTCGGCGGGATGGCCTCGAAGCTCAAATCGATCCAAATGTGCGTCGACGCGGGTATCCCCGTGTTCCTGGCGGGAGGGCGGCAACCGCGCGTCCTCGAGAGGATCTTCGGTGGGGAAGACGTCGGCACCTTTTTCGCGCCCGCCCGGCGCGGCGGCCGCCGGCCCCAGAACTGGATTCGCCACTACGTGAATCACATCGAGCGATGACGATCGAAAAAGAAGTGAAACGGCTCGCCCAACGCGCTCGCGAAGCCTCCTCCGTGCTCGGCACGCTCAAGACGGGGGCTAAGAACCGCGCTTTAGAGGCCATGGCCGGGGCGATCGAGCTGAACGCCGCGATGATCCTCGAGGCCAACGCCGAAGACGTCCGGCGCGCCCGTGGGCGTGGGCTTCAGCCGAGCCTGATCGCGCGGCTCGCGCTGGACGATGCGAAGCTGCGTAAGGTGGCCGATTCCGTCCGTCAGATCGCAAAGCTTCCCGATCCCGTCGGCCGTCCGCTCCTCGAGCGGAAGCGTCCGAACGGACTCCGCATCCGAAAAGTCAGCGTCCCGATCGGGACGATTCTCATCATTTACGAATCGCGGCCCAACGTGACCGCCGACTGCATGGCGCTTTGCCTGAAATCCGGCAACGCCGTGATCCTGAAGGGCGGCAGCGAAGCGTTCGAATCGAACCGGGCTATTTTCCGCACGATGGATGAGGCGGCGCGGAAGAAGGGGATTCCGGCCGGCGCATTCGAATTCGTTCCGACGGGCGATCGCGCAGCCGTGAAGACCTTGCTCGGACTGACCGGCACGATCGACCTCGTGATCCCGCGCGGCGGCGAAGGCCTGATCCGCGACGTTGCCGAGAATTCGCGCATCCCCGTCATCAAGCACTACAAGGGCGTCTGCCACGTGTTCGTGGACAGGAAGGCCGATTTCTCGAAAGCCGAGAGCATCGTGCTGAACGCCAAAATCCAGAATCCGGCCGCGTGCAACGCGCTCGAGACGCTCCTGGTTCACCGCGACGCGGCGAAGAGTTTCTTGCCCCGGATCTGCGCCGCGCTCGCCGAAAAGGGTGTCGAGATCCGTGCGGACAAGTCCACGCGAGCGCTCGTCTCCGGCGTCAAGGCCGCGACCGAGGAAGACTGGCACGCCGAGTACTTGGACATGGTTCTTGCGGTCCGCGTGGTGCCGGATATCGAAGCCGCCATCGCCCACATCCGCAAATACGGCTCGATGCATTCCGATGCGATCGTCACGCGCGACAAAAAGGCTGCCGCGACGTTCGTCTCGAAGGTAGAGAGCGCCTGCGTGTTCGTGAACTGCTCCACGCGCTTCAACGATGGAGGAGAGTTCGGAATGGGCGCGGAGATGGGTATTTCGACCGACAAGCTGCACGCGCGGGGACCTATGGGCCTCGAAGAGTTGACAACCTACAAATACGTCGTGACCGGGAACGGCCAGGTCCGTAAATGAGGATCGGCCTCCTCGGGGGCACGTTCGACCCTCCGCATGAGGGGCATTTGAAGCTCGCCGACGCGGCCTTCGACCAGCTCAATCTCGACAAGGTCGTTTTCGTGCCCTCCCGCCGGAATCCCTTGAAGGCGAAAGAACCGCTTTTTTCGGCCCGCCAGCGCCTGGGGCGCGTCCGCCGCGCCGTCCGCTCGCGCCCACACTTCGAGGTTTCCGACTGCGAGCTTCGAAGAAAAGGCTTATCTTTTACGGTGGATACGTTAAAATATTTCAAACGGAAGCACGGCGCTTCGGCCGTGCTTTATTTTCTGACCGGCGCCGACGCCGCGACGGACTTGCGGAAATGGCGTTCGTTCGGCGAGATCCGGCGGTTGTGCCGCTTCGTCGTCGCCTCGCGTCAGGGCTGGAAGCCGGTGCCGCTCCCCGAAGGGGTTCTTTCGATGCCGTTCGACGCGCTCGACGTTTCGTCGACGCGGCTTCGGCGTGCGTTACGTAAACGGAGGTAAGTCATCGAAACACGTGAAAAGATCGACGTCATCTGCGAGGCCGCCCACGACAAGAAGGCGGACGACATCGTCCTTATGGACATGGCGAGGCGTTCCTCGTTCTGTAGCCACTTCGTGCTCGCGAGCGCGCCGTCCACGGTGCGCGTGAAGACGATCGCCGACTCGATCGAAACCGCGCTCGAAGCGGAGGGGCTGCGTGTGATCCACAAGGAAGGCTACCAAGACGGCCTTTGGGTGCTGCTCGACTACGGCGACGTGGTCGCGCACGTGTTTCACGAAGACACGCGCAAGTTCTACGCGCTCGAGACGCTTTGGGGCGACGCGCCTCGCACCGCGTTCGTCGCGAAGGAGCAATGAGCTTCCGATGCGGCCGCTGAAGGACGCACTCGCCTCCTACCTGGCGGGAGCCCTAGAACGCGCCGGCCATCCGGTTTCGGCCGCGGACGCGCTCGCCTCGTTCGAGACCCCGCGCGACGCGAAGTTCGGTGATCTCGCCACTAACGCCGCATTCCGCGCCGCGAAGGCCGCGAAGACGGCGCCGCGCGCGTTGGCTGACAAAGTGGCAGCCGAGCTGCTGGCGTCGCTCGGCGCCTCGCCGGACGCCCCCCGCGTGGCCAAAGTCACGGTCGAAGGCGCCGGGTTCATCAATTTCACTTTCTCCGACACCGAAGCCGCCTCCGTGCTCGCGCGCATCCGCGCCGAAGGCGCCGCGTACGGCAAGCCGAAGACGCTCGAAGCGAAAAATATCCTCCTCGAATTCGTGAGTGCGAATCCTACGGGACCCCTCACGGTGGCGCACGGCCGCCAAGCCGCGCTCGGCGACTCCCTGGGCCGGATCCTCGCATTCCGCGGCCACCAGGTCACGAAGGAGTACTACAACAACGACGAGGGCGTGCAGATCAACACGCTCGGACTTTCGTGCGAGTACCGTCTGAACGAGGTGCGCCGCGAGCACGACTCCAAGCTTCCAGCGAATCCTCCGATGCCGGAGAACTACTACCAGGGCGATTACCTCACGGACATCGCCCGTGAGCTTCATAAAAAAAGCCCGAACGCCGATCTCGCCGAGTGCCGGTGCTACGCCCGCGACACGATCATGGAAGGCATCCGAAAAGATCTCTTGGATTTCGGAGTGGCGTTCGACAGTTTCTACAGCCAAGAAGAGCTGGGTAAGTCGGGCCGCGTCGAGAAGACGCTCGAAGAGCTGAAGGGGAAGGGCAAAGTCTACGAGAACGACGGCGCCGTGTGGCTCAAATCCACGGACTACGGCGACGACAAGGACCGCGTTCTCGTGAAATCCGACAAGAACTACACTTATCTGACGCCCGACATCGCCTATCACCACCACAAATTCGAGCGGGGATTCGAGCTGCTCATCAACATCCTGGGCCCCGACCACCACGGTTACATCGCGCGGCTCAAGGCCTCGCAGGCGGCGCTCGGCCACGATCCGGAGCGTATCAACGTCCTGATCGCGCAGCTGGTGACCCTTTACGAAGACGGCAAGCAGGTGAGGATGTCCACGCGCGCCGGCGAGTTCGTGACGCTCCGGGAAATTCTGGACGAAGTGGGACGCGACGCGGGACGTTTCTTCTATCTCATGCGCAAGTTCGACGCTCACCTGGACTTCGACCTCGCGCTCGCCAAAAGCCAGACGCCGGACAACCCCGTTTTTTACATCCAGTACGCCCACGCGCGCGTCGAGAGCATCAAAAACCAGTGCGCGGAGCGCGGCGCCCGCCTCGAATGGGACGACGCCGTTTTGGCAAAACTCACGTCTCCCGGCGAGTTGCGCGTGTTGAGGCACCTGGCGCGCTACGAAGAGGCGTTGGAGGGAGCCGAGACGACTCTCGAGCCGTTCCGCTTGGTCTCCTATCTAGTGGACCTCGCCGCCGAATTTCACCGTTTCTACGCCGAAAACCGGGTGCTCGGGGACGATCCAGAGCAGACGCGGGCCCGGCTCATGCTGTGCGACGCCCTCCAGGCCGTGATCCGTTCGGGCCTCGGACTTCTCGGAGTGTCCGCGCCTCTTAAGATGTAATTCCGGGCGAACCCGCCCTTTTTTAAATCCCTTATGTTCGAGACTTTCGAATTTTACGTCGGTAAGGAAATCCGCTGGGAATCCATCGCCAAGCGGCTCGTCGAATTCGGCTACCGCCGCCAGGAGCAGGTGGGAGGCCACGGCGAGTTCGCCATGCGCGGCGGCGTCGTGGACGTTTTCCCGCCTCACTTTTCTCTCCCGGTCCGCATCGAGCTCTCCAACGAGGCCGTCGAATCGATCCACACCTTTGACCCTTCCAGCGGCAAACGGCTCGAGCCCCACCGCATGGTTATCGTGATGCCCGCCAAGCAGGCGAGGCCGCGCGGCGCCCGCGGCGCGAACGCGCTCCTCGAGTACGAATCGCCCGTCGATCCTTTCATCGACATCGAGATCGGTGACTACGTGGTGCACGTGCTGCACGGTATCGCGCTTTATCGCGGACTGAAGGGCCTCAAGAACGCCTCGGGCGACCCCGAAGACCATTTCGTTCTCGAGTTCGCCGAGAAGAACGTTCTTTACGTCCCCACGCGCGACTTGCACCTCCTCCAGCGCTACGTTTCGTTCGGCAAGTCCAAGCCGGAACTTTCGTACCTCGGTACGAAGGGCTGGGAGAAGATGAAGGAGCGCGCCCGCAAAGGCGTGCTTTCATTCGCGAGCGAGCTTTTGGACCTGCAGGCCCAGCGCCAGGCGCTCGAAAAACCTCATCGCTACGGTCCGGACACCGAGTGGCAGAAGCAGCTCGAAGAAGAATTCCCGTACGACGAGACCGAAGACCAGATCCGTTCCGTCGAAGAGGTGAAGAGGGACTTGGAATCTGCCCAGCCGATGGACCGGCTCCTCTGCGGGGACGTTGGGTACGGAAAAACCGAAGTCGCGCTCCGGGCTGCGTTCAAGGTCGTGATGGACGGGAAGCAGGTGGGCATCCTCGTTCCGACGACACTCCTGGCCGAACAGCATTACGAGACGTTCCGCAAGCGCATGAAGAATTTCCCCGTCCGCGTCCACTTGCTATCGCGCTTCCAGACCGCCCGGGAACTGAAGGACACGGTCGCGTGCCTCGCCGCAGGAACCTGCGACATTGTAATTGGCACACACCGCCTGCTTTCCAGGGACGTCGCGTTCCGGGATCTTGGTCTCGTGATCATCGACGAGGAACAGCGCTTCGGCGTCCGCCACAAAGAGCATCTAAAGCGTCTGCGGCTCCTAGTGGACGTCCTTACTCTCACCGCGACGCCGATCCCGCGCACGCTCTACATGTCGCTCGTCGGCGCGAAGGACATGTCCACGATCAATACGCCACCCCGGAACCGCAAGCCCGTCGAGACCATCGTCACGCAAGCGACCGATGAGACCATCCGCGAGGCCATCCGCCGCGAAGTGGGCCGGAAAGGGCAGGTGTTTTTCATTCACAACCGCGTGCAGGGGATCGAGAAGGTCGCGAAAAAAGTGCAGGAGCTCGCCCCGGAGGCGCGTGTGTCCGTGGGCCACGGACAGATGCCGGCGAAGGCGCTGGAAGAGGTGATGCGGAAGTTTATCCAAGGGGAGCTCGACGTCCTCGTCTCGACGACGATCGTTGAATCCGGGATCGATATCCCCAACGCAAACACGCTCATCGTCAACCGCGCCGATCTCTTCGGCTTGTCCGAGCTCTATCAGCTGCGCGGCCGTGTCGGACGGTTCGACCGCAGCGCCCACGCCTATCTCCTCATCCCGAAAGGGGTCGTGCTGACCGAAGAATCCGAGCGGCGCCTGCGGGCGATCGAGCGGTTCACGTACCTGGGGTCGGGCTTCAACGTCGCGATGGAGGATCTGGAGATCCGCGGTGCCGGAAACATCCTAGGCACCGAGCAGAGCGGCTACATCTCCCACGTCGGCTTCGATCTCTACTGCCGGATTTTAAGGGAGGCCGTGACGCACCTCAAGGCGGAGCGCGCGGCCGGCCTCGAATCGCATCGACTTGAGAGCCCCGGTTAGATGTGGTATAGTCGGGTTTCTCGTGAATAAAACGACTCTCTCCGAACAGCCATTCTTTAGACCCTCGAAGGCCGCGCTCTGCGCGCTCGCCACGGTCCTCGTTCTGGCCGGCTGTGCCAAGAAGAACGAAGGCGAAGTCGTGGCCCGCTTCGATGACATGACGATCACGGACAAGGAGTTCAGCGCCAAGATCGAAACCCTGCCGCGCCAGCTTCGCGAAGTGGCGCTCCGCAACAAAAAGCGCTTCCTCGAAGATATGGCCGCCGAGCGTTACCTTTTCCGCGAAGCCGAGAAGCGGAAGATCCAAAACGACCCCGAAGTGAAGGATGTGCTCGAGGCCGCCCACAGAAAGATATTGATCGCGCGCCTCATCGAGACCGAAGTCGACAAGAAGATCGAGCTCGCGCCCGACGAAGCCTCCCGCTATTACGAGTCCCACAAGGACGAGTTCATGACGCCCGAGCTTTTCCGCGCGTCTCACATTCTCGTGAAGACGGGGGAGGAGGCGCAGGCCGTCAAGGTGGCGCTCGACGGCGGGGCCGATTTCGAAGAGACTGCTCGCAAGCGTTCGGTCGACCAGACCGCCATCCGCGGCGGCGATCTCGGCTTCTTCCAGAAAGGCCAGTTCGTCCCCGAGTTCGAGCAGGCCGCGTTCATGATGAAAAAAGGCGAGACGAGCGACCCCGTGAAATCGCGCTTCGGCTGGCATATCATCCGCCTGACCGACCGCGGCGAACCCGCCCTGCGCGATTTCGCTTCGGTGAAGCCCCTGATCGAAGAGCGTCTCTTGAACGAAAAGCGGTCTGCCGCTTTCCACGCGTTCGTCGACCGTCTGAAAGGCGGCGCGACCGTAAAGATCGACGAATCCGCGCTCGAAGAGATCGGTGCGCGGAACCCCGCGTCCGCCGCCGAAGCCCCAGGCGGAGCCGTACCGGCCGCGCCCGCCGAAGCTCCCCGGAGCGCCAAGTGACCAAGTTTCCGCGCGTCGCCCTTTTCTTCGTGCTGGCCTTTGCGAGCGCGGCAGCCGTTCCGGCCGCCGAAGTGGTCGAGAGGATCATCGCGGTCGTCAATGATGAGATCGTGACCGAGCAAGACCTCCAGGTTTCGATGGGCCCCGTCATCGCACAGTACCGGACGGTGTACGCCGGCAAGGAATTCGACCAAAAGCTTCAGGAAGCCCGCAAGGAGTTCCTCGGCAAGGTCATCGAGGACAAGCTGATCTTAAGCGAAGCCAAGCGCCTCCTGGTCATCGTCAAGGACGAGGAAGTCGACGAGATGCTGAACGAGGTCCGGAACAAGTTTCCGAACCGGGAGACGTTCCTGCGTGCCATCGAAGAACAGGGGCTCACAGAAAAAAAGCTTTGGAACCGCTTCCGCGATCAGCTCATGACCCAGAAGCTCGTCGCCTACGAGGTGAAGTCTAAGGTTTCCGTCTCTCCGGGCGAGGTGAGCGAGTATTACAAGGCCAATCAGGCGTTGTTCGTCCAGGGCGACCGCGCGCGTCTCGAGCATATCCTCATCCGCACCGCCACGCGCGGCGAAGAAGAATCGAAGCTTCTGGCCGACAAGATCGCCACCGAACTCGCCGAAGGAAAGCCTTTTGACGAGCTGGCGCGCACTTATTCCGAAGGCGCGGAGGCGAAAGAAGGTGGTCAAATGGGCTGGATGGAAAAAGGCCAGCTCATGGGAGAGATCGACGAAAAGGTGTTCGCGCTTGCCGAGGGCGGGGTCACGCCCCCGATTAAAAGCTCGCTAGGTTACCATATCTTCCGCGTCGCCGAGCGTCAAAAAACTTCCGTCAAGCCTCTCTCCGACGTTCGTCAGGAGATCAACGACAAGCTTTTCCGCAAGAAGCTCGACGAACGGCTGGGCGCCTGGATCGCCGACCTCAAAAAAGGCGCGTACGTCTCCATCCGCTAGTTGAAGAAATCCCCCGAACTTACGATCGCCGTCACCCTCGGCGATCCGGCCGGCATCGGCCCCGAGGTCGCTCTGCGCGCGCTCGTACGTCCGCTCGCGGCCGCTCGCGCGCTTCTTCTGGGTCCTTCGGAGCTTTACCGTCCGCTCGCGCGGCGTCTCGGCTTGCGTTTAGAGTTCGAGGACGTGAACGATCCCGGCGCGCGGCCCGCGGGCCGGAAGCTCGCCTGTTTTTTTCCTTTCGTCTGGCCCGGCGCCGCGCGTCCCGGCCGCCCCGACCGCGCGCACACCGCGCTCGCCGTTCGCTCGATCGAATTGGGCGCGGAGCTCGCTCTCGCCGGCGAAGCCGACGCGGTCGCGACTCCACCGATCAATAAGGCCGCACTCCAGCGCGCCGGTTTCACGATGCCTGGGCACACCGAGTACCTCGCAGAGTTATCGCATACGAAGCGCTACGAAATGATGCTCGTTGGCGGCGGGTTACGCGTCGTCCCCGTGACGCGCCACATGGCGCTAAGGGACGTCCCCTCGAAACTCACGGCGGCGCTCATTGAGGAGGCAATCGTCACGACGGCCGCCGAGCTCGGCCGCTCGTTCGGAATCGCAAAGCCCCGTCTGGTCGTGTGCGGACTCAATCCCCACGCGGGAGAGTCCGGGCGCTTCGGGGACGAGGAGATCCGCGTGATCGCTCCTGCGGTCCGGAGGGCCCGGCGCCGCGTCCTAGGAACACTTGAAGGGCCGCTCTCGCCCGACGCCCTTTTCCACGAAGCCTACGGGGGGCGCTGGGACGCCGTCATCTGCATGTACCACGACCAGGGACTCATTCCGCTCAAGATGGTCTCGCGCGGCTCGGGCGTGAACGTTACGCTGGGGCTCCCGTTTGTCCGCACATCTCCCGATCACGGCACCGCCTACGACATCGCAGGTAAATTCCGCGCGGACGCGGGTTCGATGCGCGAATCGCTGGATCTCGCCGTAACCCTCGCCTCCAACCGCCGGCGCCGCGCTTGAAGGATCTCACCGGCGCGGTCATCGCCGCGCTCGCGGAGCTGGGCGTCGCTCCAGAGAAGCGCCGTGGACAGAATTTCATGATCCGGCCCGAGACGCTCGGATTTATCGCGGCTTCGCTCGATCTCGCGCCGGGGGAGCCCGTCCTGGAGATCGGTCCCGGACTCGGTTTCCTGACCGACGAGCTTCTGGCGCGCGGCGGTCGCGTGACTGCGATCGAAAAAGATTTCGTCCTGGCGCGCCGGCTCCGCGACGCGGCCGGAGAACGGCCTCTGGTCGTGGTGGAAAAGGATATCTTGGAAGTCGACCCGTCGGAGCTCGGTCTGCATCCGCCGCTCAAAGTCGCGGGGAACATCCCGTACAACATCACGAGCCCCATTCTCGAATGGCTCATCGACCACCGGCGAACCGTTCGCCGTGCGGTCATCACGGTACAAAGGGAAGTCGCCGACCGCCTACGGGCGGCGCCGGGCGGAAAGACATGGGGATCCCTCAGCGTCTTCGTCCAGGTATATGCGCGCGTGGAAGTTCTCCGGATCCTGCCGCCCCGCACCTTTTTTCCGGCACCCCAGGTCGAGTCCGCGGTGGTGCGTCTCGAATTTGACGAGAAATCGCGCTGGAATATCTCGAACGAGGGAGCCTTTTTCTATCTCGTCCGGAAGGCTTTCCAGAAACGGCGAAAAACCCTCCTGAACGCCCTCGCCGACGAGACGGTTCCCGGCCTCCGTAAGCCCGAGCTCGCCGAGGCGCTTTCCCGGGCGGGAATCGACCCCATGCGCCGCCCGGAGACCCTTTCCATTCCGGATTGGGCTCGGCTGGGGGATTGTGTTATATTAGCCCAATGACACAAGCCTGGCCCTGGATAGCGTTTAACCTGTTCGTCTTCGTGATGCTTGCCCTCGATCTCGGCGTCTTCCAAAAGAAGGCGCATGCGGTCAAAGTCAAAGAGGCGTTGCTTCTCAGCGCGTTCTGGATCGCGCTCGCCCTTTTGTTCAACCTGGGCGTGTACATGGTTTCGGGTCCCGAGAAGGCGCTCCAGTTCACGGCCGGGTACCTTCTCGAGAAGTCCCTCTCGGTCGACAATATCTTCGTTTTCATCCTCGTATTCAAGTGCTTCCGCGTCTCTCCGGTGTACCAGCACAAGATCCTCTTCTGGGGTATCTTAGGGGCACTCGTAATGCGCGCCATCTTTATCCTTGTGGGTATCACTCTCATCGAGCGCTTCCATTGGACCATCTACATTTTCGGCGTTTTCCTGATCTTCACCGGCCTGCGCATGGCCTTCGGCAAGGAGAAGGACGAAGACAAGGAGCTCGATCCTGAAAAGAGCCTCGTGATCCGCCTCTTCAAGAAGGTGATGCCGGTCACGACGGAGAACGTCGAGGGCAAGTTCTTCGTGCGGAAGGCCGGGCGCCTGTACGCGACGCCTTTTTTCATCGTTCTTTTGGTGGTCGAAACGACGGACGTGATCTTCGCAGTGGATTCCATCCCAGCAGTGCTCGCGATCACGACCGACCCGTTCATCGTCTACACGTCGAACGTCTTCGCGATCCTGGGGCTCCGGGCGTTGTATTTCGCGCTCTCCGGCGTCATGCAGGTTTTCCATCATCTCCATTACGGGCTTTCGGCGATCCTCGTGTTCGTCGGGGCCAAGATGCTTTTGACGGACGTCTACCATTTCCCGATCGTCGTCGCGCTCCTGGTGATCGCGGCGATCCTGACGGCTTCGATCGCGGCTTCGATCATCTGGCCCAAAAAACCGGCCGACTGCCGGACCTAGTCCCGCCGAAAGACTAAAAATGTTCGACGGAATCAGGAAGACCGCTCGCCGGTTCGTTCTCCTCCTCGTCGTCCTCGTGGCCTTCGTCGGCTGGTTCAAGTTCCAGGAATTCATGACGCTCCGCCAGATTGTCCGGAACCTTCGGGCGGAGTCCCGTATCGCCGAAGCGCTCGTGATGGAGTCGAGTGTCGACGAGTTCACCCGCAAATACCGCACGACGATCAAGTTCCTCGAGTACGACGTCCGTGGGCGCGCGCTCAAGCCCAAATACTTCACGTTCGACGGCAATCTGATCCAGTTTCAGACGCTCGTCGTCCGCTTCGATGACCGGTACGTCGAGCGGGGGCACCGTCTCAAGGGCAAGAGCGTCTACTTGTTCCTGAAGGCGTTCGTGCTGGCCGGAAAGAACACCCAGGAATTCCCGATCACTGCGGCGCACGAAGTTCCTGAAGGGTACAAGGTCGGGAGCTCTCCGTCCGGTTTCGAGCGCGAGATGTGGGGCAAATTCTGGAAGCTCGCCCTAGACCCCGATGAGCGTAAACGCATCGGCATTAAGAACGCGCAGATCGAGGCGCCGGGCTCCGTGTTCGTACCGGGGACCATCTACACGCTCATGATCGAGCATGACGGCGGGATACGCATCGATGCGAGGCCCATTCCCGAAATCCTCAAACAAGACGCCACCGAGAAGAAGAAAATATGACGACTCAGACCCAGTCTCGTAGAAAAGAAAAGGAAGCGACGCGCCCACCCGAGGTCCGCGGCCGCGACTACATTTTCGTCAAGAACGCCCGCGAACACAACCTGCAGGGGGTCGACCTCAAGATCCCGCGGGACGCGCTCGTCGTTTTTACGGGTCTCTCCGGCTCGGGCAAATCCTCGCTCGCGTTCGACACGATCTACGCCGAGGGCCAGCGCCGCTACGTCGAGAGTCTTTCTGCCTACGCGCGGCAGTTCTTGGACCAAATGCAGAAGCCGGACGTCGAGTACATCGAGGGCCTTTCGCCGGCGATCTCCATCGAGCAGCGAATCGCGGGCTCGAATCCGCGCTCGACTGTCGGTACCACGACCGAGATCTACGACTACCTCCGCCTCCTTTACGCCAAGTGTGGCACGCCCCACTGCCCGACCTGCGGCAACCCGATCACCAAACAGAGCGCGCAGGAGATTGTGGAGCTCATTCTGCGTTCCCCGAAGGAAAGCCGCATTCAGATCCTGGCTCCGGTCATTGAGGGCCGCAAGGGCGAGTACCAGTCGATTTTCAAGGACGTCCAGAAAGAGGGGTTCGTCCGCGTGCGCGTGGACGGCCGCACCTACGAGCTCACGGAGACGATCAAGCTCGACAAGAAAAAGAAGCACGTCATCGACATCGTCGTCGACCGCCTCGTCCTGCGCGACGACGTGAAGAAGCGCCTCACGGACTCGGTGGAATCGGCGCTTAAAGTTGGCAAGGGGACCATGAAGATCGCCTTCGACGGCGACGCGGCCGAGCAGATGTTCTCGGAGCTCCACGCCTGTGTCCACTGCGGCGTCAGCTTCCAGCCGCTTGAGCCGCGGCTCTTTTCGTTCAACAGCCCTTACGGCGCGTGCCCGACGTGCGACGGACTCGGCGAGATGCAGGAGATCGACCCCGAGCTTGTCGTGCCGGACAAGACGAAATCCGTCCGCGACGGCGCGATCGCCGGCTGGAACCGCGGGGGCAAATCGATTATTCTCCACTTCCGGCGGCTCCTCCGGAATCTCTCCGAGGAGCTCGGCTTCGACCTCGACACCCCATTCAAGGACCTCTCTAAAAAAGACCGCGACACGATCCTCTACGGCACCGGCGAGAAAGGCTGGAAATCTTTCGAAGGCGTCGTGGCGAACCTCGAGCGTCGTTACAAGGACACCGAATCCGAATGGATGAAGGACGAAATCGCCAAGTACATGAGCCGGCGTCCCTGCGACGTGTGCCATGGGAAGCGTTTGAAGCCCGAAGCGCTCAGCGTGATGGTGAGCGCCAAAGGCATCATGGACGTCTGCGCGCTCTCCATCGAAGACGCCGACCAATTCTTCCGGAACTTGAAGCTTACCGAAAGGGACGAGAAGATCGCCTATCAGATCCTGAAAGAAGTCCGTGCGCGTCTCGGCTTCATGACGAACGTCGGCCTCGGCTATCTTTCTCTCGACCGCATGAGCGGCACGCTCTCGGGCGGCGAAGCGCAGCGTATCCGCCTGGCGACGCAGATCGGCGCGGGTCTCATGGGAGTGCTTTACGTGCTCGACGAACCCTCGATCGGCCTTCATCAGCGCGACAACGAGAAGCTCCTCGAGGCGCTCCTCGCGCTACGCGACCTCGGTAACACGCTCATCGTCGTCGAGCACGACGACGCGACCATGAAGCGGGCCGACTACCTCGTGGATCTCGGCCCCGGCGCCGGCAAGCACGGGGGAAAGATCGTCTCGGCCGGCACGCCGCAGGAGGTCATGGACGACCCGGAGTCGCTCACGGGCCGCTACTTGAAGGGCGATCTCAAGATTCGCATGCCCGAAGTGCGCCGCGAGTGGAAGAGCCGGAAAAAGATCGTGATCAAGAAAGCCGCGGAGCACAACCTGAAGGGGATCGACGTTGAAATCCCACTCGGCGTCTTCACCTGCGTCACCGGCGTCTCGGGATCGGGCAAGAGCACGCTCATCGACGAAATCCTTTTCAAGGGACTCTCGCGGAAGCTCAATAAATCCAAGGACAAGCCCGGCAAGCACGAGGCGATCCTGGGCACCGAACACATCGACAAGATCATCGAAATCGACCAGTCGCCGATCGGTCGCACGCCGCGCTCGAACCCCGCGACCTACACCGGCCTCTTCGGCCCGATCCGCGACATTTTCTCCCGCCTGCCCGACTCGCGCGTGCGCGGCTACGAGCCCGGGCGTTTCAGTTTCAACGTGAAGGGCGGGCGCTGCGAGGCCTGCGAGGGCGACGGCGTGAAGACGATCGAAATGCATTTCCTTCCGGACGTTTACGTGGAGTGCGAAGTCTGCAAGGGAAGGCGTTTCAACGAGCAGACGCTCGAGGTCCGCTATAAAGGTAAGTCCATTGCCGACGTCCTTTCCATGAGCGTGGAGGAGGCGCTGCTTCTTTTCGAAAACGTGCCGATGGTGCGCACGAAGCTCCAGACGCTGCACGACGTGGGGCTCGACTACATCGAACTCGGCCAGGCCGCGACGACGCTCTCGGGCGGTGAAGCCCAGCGCGTGAAGCTCGCGACCGAGCTCTCGCGCCGCGCGACGGGCCGTACGCTCTACATCCTCGATGAACCGACGACGGGCCTGCATTTCGCAGACATCGACCGCCTCCTCCAGGTGCTTCAGACGCTCGTGGACCAGGGCAACAGCATTCTCGTCATCGAGCACAATCTGGACGTGATCAAGGCCGCCGACTATCTGATCGACCTCGGCCCCGAGGGCGGCGCGCGGGGCGGCTGGCTCGTCGCCTCCGGGACGCCCGAGGAAGTCGCGCGTTCGACGGAGTCCCACACCGGCCGTTTCCTCAAGGAGGCGCTGAAGGGATGAACCGTTCGTTCATCGGGCTTGCCGCTGCGCTTCTTCTCTCGGCGCGCGCTCTCGCCGCCACGCCGCAGGAGCAGAGCGATTTCATCCCGATCCAGGACGCCTTCAAAAAAGGCCTCTTCGATTCCGTCAAGGAGCGCTCGTCCGCTTTTCTTTCGAGCCACCCCCGCTCGGATTACCGGCACGACGTCCGGCTCCTGCTCGGCCAGGCGTACGCAAGCACCGGCGAGGCTTCGCGGGCGATCGGCGAATTCGAACACGTGAGCGCGGAGGTTTCGCAGGGCCGCTTTCACGAGGAGGCGCTTTACTGGACCGCCGAGGCGCACTTCAAGGCGAAAGATTTCGCGTCCGCCGTGAAGTTTTACGCCGAAGTGATCGAACGCTACCCGCGTTCGCGCTTCCAGGTGTACGCGCGTTATTCGCGCGCGTGGGCGTACGCCGAGCTCGAGCATTACGAGGGCGCGATCGCCGAGTTCGAGGATGTCTCTCGCGAGTGGCCGACGCACGCGCTGGCCGCCGAATCCCGCTACAAGATTGCACAGTGCTTGTACGAGACCCGGAAATACGACTCGTCGGCCGCCGCGCTCTCTAAATTCATCGAAGACCACGCGCTCTCGCCGCGGATAGCCGCTGCGCACTACCTCCTCGGCGAATGCCGGTACAACCTGGGCCAGTACGCGCCCGCGCTCGACGCGTTCAAACGTAGCGTCGATCTCGGCGGGGCGGAGGAGCCGTTCGTCGCGATGGCGCTGCACGGAATCGGCTGGACCTTCTTCCAGCTTGGGAAATACGAGGAAAGCCTCCGTAATTTCACGCCGTTCGAAGAAACGCTGAAAGGATCGCCACTCGCGGATTCGTTCCTGCTCGGCCGCGCCCGTTCGCTAGCGAAACTCGACCGTCGTGAGGAAGCGCTCGAATCCTACGACCGTTTGATCCGCGATTTCACGCAGTCGGATCTAGCCGACGACGCGCGTTTCTGGCGCGCGGAAACGCTCTACGAGTTAGAACGTCACCGCGAAAGCGCCGAGGCTTACGAGAACCTCTTGCGCGACTACCCCGCGACCGAGCTCGTGCACGACACGCATTTCTATCTAGGCTGGTCGTACGCGCGCCTTGGGCAGCAGGACAAGGCGATCGAGCATTTCACTATCGTCGCCGAGGAAGCGAACGACGAGGTGCTGAAAGTCGCAGCGATTTGCCGCATCGGCGACACCTACTTGGAGAAAGAGGCTCCGGAGGACGCGCAGGAGTATTACGATATGGTCCTCGTGGACTATCCGAAAAGCTTCTATTCCGATTACGCCCAGTATCAGTCAGCGACGATTCTTGCTGGGCTCGGTAAGGAAGAGGCCGCGATCCTGAGCTACCGGAGCCTCCTCGTGAATTATCCCTCGAGCCGTTATCGGGCCGAGTCTTTGTACCGGCTCGGCGCGTTGCTCCTGAAAAAGGGCAGCCATGCCGAGGCGGCCGCGCAGTTCCGCCGACTCGTTTCCGTCCATCCCGAAAGCCCCTTGCGGGAAAACGCGTACTTCCAGCTCGGCAACGGTCTTTTTCTCGATCGTCAATACTCGAAGGCGCTCGAAGTTTTCCGGGATGTTGCCGCACGCGACGCCGATGGCGACTCGGGACGTCTCGCGCGTTACCAGGCGGCACGGTGCCTCTTCGCGCTCAAGAAAGAAGAGGAAGGCGTCCGTGAGTTCGAAGCGTATCTCGAACGTTACCCGGAGCATCCGTCTTCGGCGGAAGTGCTCTTCGGCCTCGGCGAATATCATTTCAAACGCGGACGCTACGCCGACGCGCGCGGGAGCTTTGACGCGCTGTCTTCGCGCTTTCCGGACCACGACCTCGCCGACGACGCGCGTTTCCGCGCGGCCGTGGAGTCCGAGCGCGCGGGCGATTTAAACGCCGCGGCCGCCGGTTTCACGGCAATCGCCCGCGATTATCCAAAGGGTCCTTGGGGCGCTCAGGCGGCGGTGCGAGCGGCCGAGCTCCTCGTTCCGCAGGGAAAAATCGACGAAGCCAAGGCCGGGCTCGTCCGTGCCGCCAGCGAGGCGCCGTCGCCGCTCGAGCGCGGCCGTGCGCAGAAGAAGCTCGCCGAGATCCTGAAGGCCCAGGGACTCCTCCGTGAATCGGCGTTTTATTTCGGAGAGGCGCTCAAAAATTTGAAGGGCGACGCGGCGCTAGAAGCGCGGCGGGAGCTCGCGGAAGTACTGACCGACATGGGCCGCGGCGAGGAAGCCGCGAAGCTCAAACCGGCATAACAGGGGGGTAACCGATCGATGTGGGAATTCATGCAGAAGGGCGGCCCGATCATGTGGCCGATCCTGCTTTGCTCCATCTTTGCGTTCACGATAGTCATCGAACGCCTGATCAAGCTGAAGCGGGAACAGATCGACACGCGGGTATTCATGGAACAGATATCGAAGTCGCTGAAGCGCAATAAGATCATGGAGGCACTGGACCTATGCGAGCGGACCGGCGGTCCCATCGCGAACATCTTGAAGGCCGGTATCCTGAAGCACGACCGTCCACGCAACGAAGTGCGTGAAGCCATCGAAGACGCGTCGATCCACGAAGTCCCACGGCTCGAGCGGAACCTGCCCGTCCTCGCGACGGTCGCGCACGTGGCGCCGCTCCTCGGGCTCCTCGGCACCGTGACGGGTCTCGTCTCGGCGTTCCAGGTCATCGAATCGAAGGCGTCCGCGACGACCCCGATCAACCCGGGCGATCTCGCCGGAGGCATCTGGGAGGCTCTTCTGACCACGGTCTTCGGCCTCTGTGTCGCGATCCCGACGTTCGTTGCGTACAACTACCTCGTGTCGCGCGTCGACGGTTTCGTGCTCGACATGGAGCGCAGCGCGACCGACCTTCTCAATATCCTCGGCGAGAAGCGGAACGAAGATGAGGTTTAAGCGCCTCAAAAGACGCACGTCGATCGTGAAGGGGCAGCTCGACATCGCGCCGATGGTCGACGTGATGTTCAATTTGCTACTCTTTTTCATGCTCACGTCGAACTTCGTGCTGCAGCCGGGAATCAAGGTGAGCCTTCCGAAGGCGATCACGAGCGAAGTGCTCGGCGGCGAAAACATGGTGGTCAACGTCACCGCCCAGGACCTCGTGTTTCTGAACGATCAGCCGATCTCGATCGCGGATCTCACGGCGCGCCTGCGGGAAGCCGCGCGCGACGGCAAGACCCTCCTCCTACGCGCGGACAACGGCGCTTCTCTCGGGCGCGTGGTCGAGATCTGGGACCTCTGCCGCGAACTCGGCATCCCTCAGATCAACATCGCCACGACGCAGAAGCAGGGAGAAACGCAGTGAGGGAATACGACGGCTGGTCGTTTCGCGACCGCTCGTTCGCGCTGGCGCTGGGCATCTCGCTTCTTTGGCATTTCTTCTGGTTCTTCTCGATCGTGGTGGAAGTGAGCCCGGAGAAGGAGCGGAAGAAGGCGCCGCCGCGGATCGTCTCGCTCGGCGCCGTGCTCGACGATGACATCTTCCGGACGCTCGTCGAGACGAAACCCCAGCTTTCCGAAGCTTTTTACCGCGACGTCACGGACTTCACGCGGCCGCTCGAGCCGCCGCCTAAGAAAATCGAACGCATGGAGCCGGGAACCGCCGTCAGCGTGCCGCTCGGTAAGCGTTTCCTCGAATCCGTGAAGGTCCTTGTCGACGGCGACAAGGCCTCGCCCGATTACGAGTTCGTTTCGCGGATCAATTTGGGGTTCGAAGAGGGGATTCAGGGGCTCGAAGGCGAAGTGCGGGACCGCCCGGTTCTTTCGCGCCCGGAGGAGCCTCAGATGCTTTCGCTCGCGGAATCGCTGAAGGGGGCGGAGGTCGTGATCAAGTTCACCGTGGACGCCTCGGGCGGCGTGAAGAGCGCCGAGATCGCCCGTTCCTCAGGAAACGAATCGGTCGACGCGCTGTGGCTCCGTTACGTCCGTCACTGGCGCTTCCAGCCGGCGGCGGGCTCCGCGGACCAGCTGGGGACTCTCCGTTTCCGCCTGGGGCCGAAAGCCCCGGAGAGGGCCTGACGTGTTCCGTGTAGACATTTCGACCGCGATTTTCCTCTATCTCACCGCGTCCCTGGCGATCGTCTTCGTCCTTTGGATCTTTTTCGAAAAGAAGGCCGTCCTCCCGAAGTTCGTCCGAGAGGAAGCGGACGTTTGGGAATGTTCGATCTGCGCTTACACGTACGTGGATTCCACCCACCACGAGATCTCGCAGTGCCCCCAGTGCAAGTGTTACAACAAAAAAGCGCCCGAAGACCGGCTCGTGTGACGGGAAATAGGAACGCCTGTTGATTCGCCGGCGTCTTTCGACTATCATAAGATCCGTAACCGCTTTCCCTAGGAGAACCCCATGATCACCGAGATCGGCATCGTCGCCGGCGACATCTGGCATTACCTCGACCAGTCGAAAACCGCCTCGCTTTCCCAGATCGTGAAGGCCATCGACAAGAACCGCAACGTCACGCTCATGAGCCTCGGCTGGCTCGCGCGTGAAGGCCACGTGATCCTCGAGCAAGAGGGCGAGGACTACCGTATCACACTTCGTTTCTAAAGCGTGCCCGCGCTCGTCGTTTTGACGACCGCGCCCGACCGGAAGACCGCCGACAGCCTCGCGAAGGCCCTTGTGCGGGAGAAGCTGGCGGCCTGCGTGTCGGTGTCCGCCGGCGCCGTTTCGCATTACCGCTGGAAAGGGAAGATCGAGCGCGCGAGGGAGGCTCTCTTGGTGATCAAAACGCTGGACCGCAAGTTCCCAGCGCTCGAGAAATTCATCTCAAAAAACCATCCCTACGACGTCCCGGAGCTCGTGGCGCTCCGCGTCGCGCGCGGTTCCAGGAAATACCTCTCATGGCTCACCGAATCGGTCTCGTAAGTTTCCTCGTTCTCCTGGCCGCCGGCTGCGCGACCGCCGGCGAGCATCCGGCTGCCGAAACGGCGGCTCATCCCGGCGCACCCAAAGTCGACGCTGTCACCCGCGCGTCCTGGCGGGAGCTCACGCCTGACGAGATCATCACCGCCGACGACCTCCGTAAAGAAATGCTCGCGAACCCCAAGCTAGAACTCTACGACGCCCGCGGGAAAGCCGACTACGACAAGCTCCACATTGAAGGCGCGAAGCTTCCGCTTCCCGCGTGGTTTTACAGCGACCTCGCGCTCGCCAAAGAGAAGGTCCTGCAGACTCCCCCGAACCCCGACCGCGCGCTCGAGCAGTCAATGGCCGGGAAACCGAAGGACACCCCGCTGGTCGCCTACTGCAACCGCGACTGCAAAGCCAGCGCCGCGCTCCTGGTTAAACTGAAGAATCAGGGCTTCACGAACGTCCGCGCGATGGAAGAGGGTCTCCAGGCCTGGGAAGAAAAGGGCTACCCGACCGCTTCCTCCACCGGAGAAATCCGCCGGCTGTCCGGTCTTTAAGCCCCGCTTTCGAACTTCCCACCTTTCCCGAAGTTTGGTATATTAGACGCTCTTTCCGGAGCGCCCCCGATATTTCAAGGGCCTGTAGCTCAGTTGGTAGAGCGCCTCGTTCGCAACGAGGAGGTCAGCGGTTCGAGACCGCTCAGGTCCACCAAGTTGAAACGCCGCCCTTTAAACGGGCGGCGTTTTTTTTCGGTGGAGCTCAGCGGTCTCGAAGAAAATCTAAGGCAGGAATCTCTCCCGCTCCTCCGGCTTCGGCGCCCGGCACGTTTCGCGTTTTCCGAACCATTTGTACCGGTTCTTCGAGACGAGCCCGTAAAAGAAATCGCGGATCGGGGCGGGGACGGCGAGGAAGAGGAGCCAAAGGGAATGGATCCCGCCGACGCCCGCGAGGATGCGAAGCGAGGCGCCGGAGAGGCGGAAGAAGAGTCCGTCTTTTTCCAGGACGATCGAACCGCCACCCGGCCGCAGGCCTTTTGCGCGGGCGGTCTCTCCCTGGAAGGAAGCGAAAAGAAAAACAGCTTTCTTATCGCGGCGGATCATCCCCGAGACGAAACGGTCGCAAAGGCCGCACAGGCCGTCGAAGTAAACGATGGGGCGGTTCGTTCCCGTAGGAGTGGCCATGCGGGCATTATACCTGCTAGAATAGGCACGTGAGAAAACACTTCCTCGAACTCGTCGTCTTCATCTGCGGCGCTTCCACGATGTGCCTCGAGCTCATCGGTTCCCGCCTTTTCGCGCCGTATCTCGGAACGTCGATCTTCGTGTGGACGAGCCTGATCGGAATCATCCTCGGCGCGCTCAGCCTCGGCTACTGGTGGGGTGGACGGCTCTCCGACGACAAGCCTGAACCCGCGGTTCTCTCGCGGATCATCCTTTTCGCGGCGGCGTGGACCGCAGCCCTCGCGTTCACGAACGAATTCGCGATCGTGACGATCCAAATTTTCGTACCGCAAGTGCAGCTCTGGACGATCGTGGCGACGATCGTCCTCTTCGGCGTGCCGAGCGTCCTCCTTGGCATGGTGCTTCCGTACGCGGTGCGCCTTAAAATGACGACGGTCCAGCATTCGGGCGAGACGGTCGGCGGTCTCTCGGCACTTTCCACGCTCGGTAGCATCGCGGGCACGTTTTTCACGGGTTTTTTCCTCCTTTCGTTCCTCAACACGGTCGCGTGCGTCCTTTTTGTGGCTTTTCTCCTCCTCGCGGCGTCCTTCCTCGCGGCGCCGCTTTCCTGGCGCGGAGTGAAGCTCGTTCTCGCGGCGCTTCTCGTCGCCGGTTTCACACAGGCCGATTCGTTCGCGGCGTACGTGAAAGGCCCCGGGTTCGTCGACGTGAACACGCGTTACAACCGCGTGTGGATTTACGACGTGCAGGGCCGCTCTCCGTACCGCATGATGCAGATCAACGAGAGCTTCGACTCGGCGATGTACTTGACAACCGACCGGCTCGCAAACCGCTACACCCAGTTCTACGACCTGGGGCGCCATTTCAAGCCGGACTTCAAGCACGCGCTCATGATCGGCGGGGCGGGTTACTCTTATCCGAAGGAGTATCTTAAGAAATACGCGCCCGCCACGATCGACGTCGTCGAGATCGACCCCGAGATCACCGAGCTCGCGCGCAAGTACTTCGGCCTGGTCGACGACCCGCGCCTTCGTATCATCCACGAGGACGCGCGCACGTACCTGAACCGCACGAAGGAGGAATACGACCTCATCTTCGGCGACGCGTATAAATCGGGCTCGGTGCCGTTCCAGCTCACTACGGTGGAGGCGGCACGCAAGATGCACGGGGCTCTTTCCTCCGACGGGGTCGTGGTCTTGAACCTCATCTCTTCGATCGAAGGGGAGAACGGCCGTTTCCTCCGCGCCGAAGTGGCGACGTTTAAGACCGTCTTCCCGCACGTCCTGGTTTACCCGACCGACCGGCTCGAGGACGCCGCGGGAATTCAGAACGTGATGCTCGTGGCGCTGAAAAGCCCCGCGAAGCCGAAGCTGTACGGCAAGGACGCGGAGCTGAACGAGCTTCTCTTCAACGTGTGGCTCAAGGAAATCGCGCCCAGCGACGTTCTGACCGACTCCTTCGCGCCGGTCGACCGTTACCTTTTCGCCCTTTACCCGCACCTGGCGCGGCGCGCGAACCCGTTCCGGCAGAAGATTGAAAACTTCCTCAAGCCCCCGAAAAAAAGCGAGCCGGTGAAACGCATCCTGCCGGCGGAGCTCAAATCCTCGAAAGCCCCGAAGGAGTCATGAAGGCGCCGCGTTTCCGGATCGAGGTTCTCTGTTCGGAGCCGGTCCTCCTTTCGAAGGAGGAGTCCCGCCACGCGCTCTCGGTCCTTCGTCTCAAGGCCGGCGACGCAGTCGAGCTTTTCGACGGCAAGGGCGCCGCGTTTTCCGGCACCGTCCTCGGGGAAGCGGGCGGACGCCTTCGTGTTCAACCCAACGCCCCCTCGCCGGTCCGCGAGACGATGCCCGTCCGTATCACGCTGGCGCCCGCGATCGTGAAGTCGGACGCGATGGATCTCCTTATCCAGAAAGCCGCCGAGCTCGGCGCCGCGGAAATCGCGCCGCTCGTCACGGAGCGCACCGTGGTGCGTATTTCGGCGGACCGTCGCGAAGGGAAGCTCGAGCGCTGGCAAAAGATCGCGGCGGAGGCCTGCAAGCAATGCGGGCGGTCGGATTACCCGACTGTTCGGCCGGTGGCGCGCTACGACGATTTCGTCCGGAATTTCTCGGAATATGATATGATTCTTCTGCCAACGCTCGTGGCCAAGGGCCGTGGGCTCTACGAGACGATGAAAGATTCGGCCGCGAAGCGCGTGCTCGTTTTGATCGGCCCGGAAGGGGATTTTTCTCCGACCGAGGCGGCGGAGGCCGTCTCTCGCGGCGCCCGGCCGGTGAGCTTGGGACCGCTCGTTCTTCGCAGCGAGACCGCGGCGCTCTACGCGCTTTCGACGATCGCATTCTTCTTCAGGGAGGTTCGAGCATGACATCGTTCCGACGCGCGTCCGGACTTCTCATCTTCGCGCTCCTTCTCGCTTCCGCTCCAGCGTTCGCCGCGCCCAAAAGCGTGGACCGCGACTTGGACGGGGACGGCCGCAAGGAAAGTAAGGTTTTCTACGAGAAGAATCAAATCCAAAAGATCCAAATGGACCGCAACGCCGACAAGAACCCCGACGCCTGGGTTCTTTTCAAAGACGGTAACCCTCTGAAAGGGGAGCGCGACTTGAACTTCGACGGCCGCGTGGATACTTGGATGGATTACGACGCGAACGGCCGCCCCACGCGCGTGGCGCGCGATCGCCGCCGCAAGGATGGCAAGCCCGATACGTGGGTCTACATGAAGAACGGCCAAATTTACCTCCGTGAATGGGACCGTAATTTCGACGGCAAAGCCGACCTCCGATCGCTCGAAGACGACGCCCATCACCTCCTGGAAAAACAATACGACGACGATTTTGACGGCCGTTTCGAGCGCACCGTCAAACCCCCGCCTCACGGGTCATCCGGACGCCCGGATTTCTCCACGACCCCATAATATCTAGTTATTTTTTGCATTAACTCCATTTTGACAAACCACCCACCCGGTGGTATACTTCCCGAGTCACCGCTTCCTGTATCGGGGTGTTTTTCTACCTCTACTCGTTTCAGCGCGTTAGAGCGTTTCCGGGGTATTAAGCCATAGAGCCTTTGAAAGAATTGATCTCCAAGTTGACGTGGGTCGATTACCTCGCGGTGATCGCCGTTCTTCGCGGTGCCTACGTCGGCTATAAGGCAGGGCTTTTCCCTGAGATCCTGAGGATCGTGGCTTACCTCGTGACGGTCATCGTCACGCTTCGGTTCCACGAAGCCTTGGCCCAACTGTTGACGTTGAACACTTTCTTGAACGCGGCCACGGCCAACGCCGTCGCTTTCGGCGCACTTTTGCTAGTGACGTTCGTCCTGTGCAAACTGGCACAGATGCTCGTTCTCAAACTGCTGAAGATGGGTGACGGCGGGGTGATCAACAAACTCCTCGGCCTCCTCCTCGGCGCGTGCCGCTGGCTCATCATCCTGAGCCTCGCGTTCATGCTCATCGAATTTTCGCCGCTGACGACGCTGAAGACGGACATCCGCGAACGCTCGGTGTCCGGTCCGCGGATCGCGTCCGTGGCGCCGACGATCTTCCAATTCCTCTCGAGTCTCTCGCCGCAGCTGGCGGTGAACGAAGAAACGCCCAAGAAAGCCAAAAAAGTTTGATCCCGGAAGCGACGCTGAATCAAATCCTCGAGCGTGTCGACATCGTCGAGCTCGTAAACGGATACGTGCCGCTCCGCCGCATGGGGCGCAGTTTCAAGGCGTGCTGCCCGTTCCATAACGAGAAGACCCCGTCGTTCATCGTGAACACGGAGCGCCAGACGTTCCATTGCTTCGGTTGCGGCGTCGGGGGAAACGCATTCGGGTTCGTGATGCGTATCGAGCGCCGGGATTTCCCGGACGTGGTCGAGATGCTGGCCGAAAAGGTCGGCGTCGAGGTTCCAAAGGACAAGCCGCGCGACGACGCAGCCGCGAAGCGCGCCGTGGAGTTCGTGAAGGCCAATCAGGCCGCGATGGAGTTCTATCACAGAATTTTGCTCGAACGGAAAGAAGCGGAGCCCGCGCGGGATTACCTCCGCCGCCGTGGGTTAAAGGAAAAGACGATTTCAGATTTTCGGGTGGGGTTCGCTCCCGAGTCGTGGGACGCGCTCCACCGGGCCTTGAAAGAGGTCTCCGCCGAGCCGCTCCTTGAAAAAGCAGGGCTCCTCGTCGCGAAGAGGGAAGGAGGGTACTACGACCGCTTCCGTAACCGAGTGATCTTTCCCATTTTGGACGGCAAGGGCGTGTGCGTCGCATTCGGCGGCCGCGTGATGGACGATTCGGTGCCGAAGTACCTCAATTCGCCCGAGACCGAGATCTATATCAAGGGCCGGCAGCTGTACGGGCTCTTCCAGGCGAGGAAAGCAATCCGCGACTTGGACCAGGCGATCGTGGTCGAAGGGTACATGGATCTCATCGCGTGCCACCAAGCCGGAGTCGAGAACGTCGTCGCGTCGCTGGGAACCGCGCTCACGCCGGACCAGGCGAGGCTGATCAAACGCAATTCGCGGAACGTCGTTATCCTGTACGACTCCGACAAGGCCGGCGAGGCCGCGACTTTAAGGGGCCTCGAGATCTTTCTGGAAGAGGAAATGGACGTCCGGATCGTGCGGCTTCCCGAAGGGTACGATCCCGATTCGTACGTGCGTGATCTCGGCGTCGAAATGTTCCGCACCGAGCTCGAGCAGGCAAAATCGCTCTTTGAATTCAAATTGGAAACGCTCCAACGCCAACACCCCTCGACGAACGTCGAGACGAAGGCGAAGATTGCCAACGAAATGGTGCAGCTCTTCGCGAAGGTGCCGAACGAGATACTGAAGTCGGCCTGGACGAAGGAATTGGCCAAACGCCTTATGCTGAACGAAGCGTCGCTCTTCGCGGAGATGAAGAAGCGCGAGGAGCCGCATAAGGCCACCGCCGCCGCGGAGACGCCACTGAAGAACGTGCCGATGCTCGAGATCACGCTTCTCGGGCATCTGCTCGAATCCCCGGAGTTCGCGGCCGAGGCCAAGACGGAGCTTACGTCCGACGATTTCCGGCATCCCGGAACGCGGGCGATTGTGAAGGACGTACTGGCGGGCACCGAAGCGCTTTCGGCCGCCAAGCGGATGAACCATTACAAGGACGACCCGGAGGCGGTGCGGCTGATTTCCCACGCGCTCGCCGAGACCGATAAGCTCGAGAATCCGGCGGAGAAAAAGAAATCGTTCGAGGACTGCCTGCGCCGTGTGCGCCGGTCGCGTCTCGACGCGGAGAGGGAAGGTTTGAGTGCCGCGCTGCTCGCCGCGGAGCGCGAAGGTGACAAAAATCGGATCAGCCGTTTGCTGTACGACCTGGAAGAACTCAACAAGAGGGACAGAAAAATAAATGAAAAAAAATAACAGCGTGAAGGGCAAGTCGAATCCCGAAGCCAAGTCGGCCGCCCTGGTGTCCGCCGACGCCGAGCCGCGCAAGAACGGTGCCGCGGTCGCCGAGGTCGAGCTGACCGACGCCGCGAAGGCGAAGCTGAAAGCTAAGGGAATCGAACAGCTAATCGCGCTCGGTAAGGAAAAAGGCTTCCTCACGTACGACGATATCAACAAGATGCTGCCGTCCCACGTGACCGCCTCCGACGAGATCGAGGACGTGCTCACGTCTCTCTCTGCCCAGAACATCGAAGTCCAGGACGCCGAAGAAGGCGAAACCGGCGCGAAGGTCGAAAAGGACGACGATGACGACGACGAGCCGGGCGTCATCGACGACGAGAAGAAGGAAGAGCCGAGCGAGCTTCCGCAGGCGCCTTCACGTCTCGAGCAGATGGACGATCCGGTCCGCATGTACCTGCGCCAGATGGGCCAGATTTCGCTCCTCACGCGCGATCAGGAGCTCGAGCTCGCCAAGCGTATCGAAGCGGATGAGATCGAATTCCGTAAGGTGCTCTTCGAGACGTCTTTCTCCAGGAACTACATCATGGATTTCACCGGCAAGGTGCTCAAGAAAGAGTACGTGATCGAGGAATACATCGACGAAGAGGCGAAGAACCGCGAAAACGCGCCGCGCACTCTGCGTCGTTTGAAGATACTCGTCACGCGCATCCGGTCGGCGAAGACGCCGGACAAGTGGATGCAGATCCTACTCGAGTTCCGTGTCGCGCCGCGCGTCGTAGCCGACATGTTCGTCGAGGTCCGGACCGGCGTCGAGCGCGTCGAGCGCATCGAACGCGAATCCGAGCGCGCTCGCCGCAAGAAGGACCGCAACACGCTCTCGAAGCTCCTCAAAGAGAAGCGCGACCTTCTCCGCAAGTTCGGCGAGAAGGACCTGGAAGCGCTCCGCGAGCGTTACCAGATCATCCGCCGCAAAGAGAACAAGTACCAGCGCGCGAAGAAGGAGCTCGTCGAGGCCAATCTCCGCCTCGTCGTCTCGATCGCCAAAAAGTACACCAACCGCGGCCTCTCGTTCCTCGACCTCATTCAGGAGGGCAACATAGGCCTCATGAAGGCGGTCGACAAGTTCGAATACCGCCGCGGCTATAAATTCAGCACGTACGCCACCTGGTGGATCCGCCAGGCCGTCACGCGCTCGATCGCCGACCAGGCCCGCACGATCCGCATCCCGGTGCACATGACCGAGACGATCAACAAGCTGATCCGCGTGTCGCGCCAGCTCGTCCAAGAGACCGGCAAGGAGCCGACCCCGGAAGAAATTGGCCAGCGTATGCGCATGGGAGTCGAGAAGGTCCGTGAAATCCTCAAGATCGCGCAGGAGCCGATCTCGCTTCAGACGCCCATCGGCGACGAGGGCGACACGCACTTCGGCGACTTCATCGAGGACAAGCGCGCTGTCTCTCCGAGCTCGGCGACCACGTACGCGATGCTCAAGGAGCAGATGGACGACGTCCTGGCGACGCTCACCGAGCGCGAACGCAAGGTGCTTAAACTGCGCTTCGGCGTGAACGACGGCTATCCGCGTACCCTTGAAGAGGTCGGTTCGATCTTCAACGTCACGCGCGAACGCGTGCGACAGATCGAAGCCAAGGCGCTCCGCAAACTGCGTCACCCGACACGGTCCCGCAAGCTCAAGACGTTCCTCGAGCTCGGGGGTGGTGAAGACCTCGACTTCTAACCCACTAAACCGGGATAGGCATCGAAACGGGACCGCCGGAAACTCTCCGGCGGTCCTTCTTTTGGCGGGCTTTACGTTCCGAGCCGCCGCGTGATAGAATCCTATGCTTCGAGGCTTCGGGCCCGTAGCTCAGTCGGTTAGAGCAGCTCACTCATAATGAGCCGGTCCCTGGTTCAAGTCCAGGCGGGCCCACGTTTGACGCGGTTTTTCTGGGCAATTAGCTCAGCTGGTTAGAGCGTTCCGTTCACATCGGAAAGGTCACAGGTTCGAGTCCTGTATTGCCCACCACTTTTTCTAACTTAGAGAAAGGGCAAATGCCCACGCCATTTCAGGAACAGATAAAAATACTCGTCGAGCTCCAGAAGGTCGACGCCGAAGTCCACGGTCTGAAGAAGGAGCTCTCCCTCCAGCCCGCGGAAGAGAAGCGCCTGGCCGACGATTTCGAGAAGAAGAAGGCGTCCCTGAAGGCGGCCGAAGCGGATCTCAAGACGACCCAGCTCAAGCAGAAGGAAAAAGAAGGCGAGCTCGGGCAGAAAGAAGAAAAGGTCAAGAAACTGCAAGGCCAGCTCTACCAGCTCAAGACGAACAAGGAATACAGCGCGATGGAGCTCGAGATCAAGGGGCTCCAGGCGGACGATTCGCTGCTCGAGGAGGATATCCTCCGCCTCATCGACGCGGTCGACGAATCGAAGGCCAAGGTCGCCAAGGAAAAGGAAGCGCTCGCGGTGCTGGAGAGGGACTACAAGGAGCAGGTGGACGTGCTCAAGAAGCGCGCCGCCGAGCTCACCGCGCAGGTGGCCGAGCTCGAAGACAAGCGCAAAGCCTATACGCCGAACATCGACGTGAAGATACTCTCGCAGTACGAGCGCGTCATGAAGCGGGACGGCATCGGCATCGTTCCCGTGAAGAAAAATTCGTGCGGTGGCTGCCGGATCACGCTTCCTCCGCAGACCGTTAACGAAATGCAGATGAACGACAAGCTCATTATGTGCGAGGAATGCGCGCGCATCCTTTATTGGGCGCCGTGAAGCAGGTCACGGTCTACGTCGACGGCGCGGCCCGCGGCAATCCGGGGCCAGCGGCCGCGGGGATCGTTTTCCAGGATCCGGCCGGCGTGACCGTGAAGGCCGTCGGCAAAACGATCGGCGTGGCGACGAACAACGTCGCAGAATATTTCGCCCTCGTGTATGCGTTGCAGGAAGCGCTCATGATGGGAGCGCAGGAAGTGGCGGTGTTCACCGACAGCGAGCTGGTCGCGAAGCAGTGCAGCGGCGAGTACCGGGTGAAGGACGCGTCACTCAAGGTGCTCTGGACGCTGGTCGATCACCTGAAGCGCGGCTTCAAGAAAGTCTCGATCACGCACGTGCCGCGCGAAGAGAACAAACTCGCGGACAAAGAAGCCAATCGTGCCCTCGACGAAGCGTCGCTGATTTAAAAAGTTTCGTACTTTGTTCTTTCACAATTTTGCAGGCTGGACGGTCGCGTCGGTCGCCGCAAGGTGGCCGCCGAGGAAAGTCCGGGCTCCCAGAAGAGAGCGTGGCGGGTAACACCCGCCTCCGTCCGGAAACGGGACGGAAGGATTAGAGCAACAGAGACGAGTCTCTCGCTTCGGCGAGAGGGTGAAACGGGCAATCTCCACGCGGAGCAAGGTTGAATAGGGGAAGAAACGGGGCGGCCGAAAGGCGGCTCCCGCGCGAGACTCTCTCTCGCCAAGATTCCCGGGTTAACCGCTACATCTGCCGAAAGGCGGAGGCGATCCCGCCGGAGACGGTGGGACTAGATAAATGATCGTCGGGGCCTTAAGTGGCTCCCACAGAACCCGGCTTACAGGCCTGCAAAGCCCCGTCCTCCGTGAAGCGAGCGATCGCTTGGCGGAGGGCGGATTCGTTTTACTTCAAAGGAAAAATGCGTTACAAACGTGCGTTCTTAAACAGTCTCATGATCCTTTTCGTCACCGTTGCCTCCGCCGCGGCCGAGGAAACCGCCGCTTCTTCCCCGAAGATGAAGGGGGAGCGCCACGACCCGTTCAACGTGTCGCGTAGCCTCCGCGAAGGCGCGTACGTGGTCGAGACCGACGACGATAGCGCGCGCGAGAGCCTGAACCGCGTTTCCGGCAAGATCGATCTCGGCTTTTTAGCCCCCGACCCCGACGAAGCTTACCACTCCAGCAGTCATCTCCGACCCGGCCTCCTCGGCGATTCCAGTCGCGAGTCCAACCGCGCCCGCGACGGCCAGTACTAATCTTTTTTTAAGGCCCTTTTTCATTAAGGGCTTGCGTCGTAGGGAGAGCTCTGCTAGCATACTATATATAGCGTTTCCGACGAATTCGGTTCGATCGAACCGAATAGTATTTCTTTTTTTTAACATTTTCGGTAAGTTCTGATAAGAAGTGATCAAAGGATACGAAACGACCGTCTAAACCATTTTTGGAGTCATGCGCGCAGAAAAATCCGCACGTGAAAAAGCGATCGTCCGCATGGGAGGGTGTCTCTACCCCTCCCTTTTTCTCTTTTGCGCGACCGCGGCCGCAGACACGATTCACCTGAAGGACGGCAAGGAAGTGAAAGGTCTTGTGGTGGAGCAGCACGCCGATCGCCTGATCATGAGCACCGAAAAAGGCGAGGTGCCGGTGATGATCTCCACGATCCGCGAGGTCGAATACGACGACCCGGCGCAAAGTTTTTTTCAGCTCGGTAAGGCGCGCGAGGTCGACAACAAACTCGGCGAAGCGCTCGCGTACTACGAAAAGGCCGTGGAAGCGAATCCGGATTTCGAGGAAGCTAAGAAAGCGGCGCTCGGCGTGCGCAACCGTTTTTGGGCCGTCTCGACGCAGGGACCCACGGGCGAGGTCGAGAAGCAGCAGGCGATCGAGGACGCGCGGCACACGCGTTCCCCCGAGGCCGCCGGCGCACGCGTGCAGAACCTGCGCCAAACTTTGAAGGACAACGTCGGTCTTTCGCTCGAGAAAAAAGGGGACTGGACGCGGGTCACGTTCGTGGACGCAAAGAAGGATGCGGGTCTCGTTGGCATGAGAAAGGGCGACCGCCTGGTCTCGATCGACGGCGAATCCCTCCGCTATCTCAGTCTGGACGTGGTCGTGCGCGCGATGACGGAGCCTCGGTTTTCGAACTTCACGCTCGAGTACGACCGCGACTGTTTCGTCGAGCGCGGCGCGGCGAAGGACGTGAAGGGCCTAGGCGTGAAAGTGAAGCTCGAATACCAGGGTGTCGTCGTTGAATCGGTGAAGAAGGACGGCGCCGCCGACGCCGTGGGTGTCCGGGAGAAAGATCTTCTAACGCACATCGACGGAAAGCCCACGCGTTATATGCCGCTCAAGAAGGCGAATGAGCTCGTGCGGCACTCGGAGAAACAAAAGATCGCTCTCACCGTGCGCCGCCCGGCGCTTTTGACGAGGAAATAAAAATGCCCGAACCGGTCAACCCCGTTCCCGCGTCCGCGCCTGTTTCTCCGGCTCCGCCGAAGCCTTTCAAGCGTAAAAAGTATCTCGTCGACCGCGGGCTTCAGTTCCGCTTCACGCGCTTCGTCCTCAAGTTCGTCCTTTTCTCGTGCGCGATGACGTCCTTAGCGACGTTCTTCTCGACGTTCATGCTGATGGGGGAGAGGCTCGCGGCGGTGTACCCGCAGGGACGCCTGGTCGAAATATTCCGCTCCGTGTACGCGACGGCTTTCATCAGTCTTATCGTGGTAGTGCCGTTCGTCGTGTGGATGTCGATCCGTTTCTCGCACCGCGTGGCCGGCCCGTTGCCGAAGATCTATGCCGCGCTCCGTAATTTGGGTGAGGGCCGCTTCGACGTGAAACTCGTTCTACGCAAAGGGGACGAACTGCGCGAGCTGGCCGATGTCATCAATGAGACTGCGCGCAAACTGCGCGAAAAGGAAAAAGCTTCGAAAGCGGAGGGTGGGGAGCGCTGAAGACGAATTCGCCCCGGATGGCCCTCTTATTTCCTCGCTTTTTGGGATTTGCCTCCACCGCCCTCCCGGCTAACCATCATGTTTTGTCGACTAACTACCCTCACAGAGGAGTTTCCCTGAGCCGGTTTAAGCAATATTTACAAAGAACTAACAAAAATACTATTGACAGTGTACATCCCCTGGGGTATAGTTGTGGCATGACGGGCCACAAAGTGGTGAAAAGTGGGGGATACGCAGAATGTTCTACGGTGAGCATGAGCACAGCATCGATCGCAAAGGGCGGCTCATTATCCCGTCGAAATTCCGGGAGGTATTCAAAGAAAATTATGTGGAACGATTTTTTGTCACTCGGGGTTTGGATACATGTCTCTTCGTCTTCACCGAGGAGGAATGGCGAAAGCAGGAGGCCCGCTTCAAGGCCCTACCTTTCACTTCTAGCGAGGCGCGGCAATTCAACCGCCTCTACTTCTCGGGCGCGTGCGAAGTCACCTGCGATAAGCAGGGTCGGGTTCTAATACCGGATTACCTGAAGGATTTCGCCCAGATCAAGCGCGACGTGATGATCGTGGGCGTGTCGAACCGCATGGAAATCTGGGCGAAGGAAGGCTGGCAGCAGTACTTCGCGAACACGAAGGACTCGTTCGAGAAGATCGCGGAGAAGTTGTACGGTGGTACGCTTGAGAATCCACAGACGCCTTGAACAAAAGGGGGACGCCATGATGAAGAAGAACCGGCTCTACCTTCACGGGCTCGACTCCGTCGAAAACGACAAGCGCCGTAACGCGCTGCCGCCGTTTTCCGGACTGGACGGCGATTCGCGCGTGTTCTTCGACCGTCTTCTCAGCGTGAAGAAAATCCGGGAATTCGTGTTCATCACGAAGGCAAAGGCGCGTACGCGCTGACGGGCCGCCGTCGTGCTGAGGGGGCATGGGTCCGCATACAAGCGTTCTTTTAGAGGAAACATTGCACTTTCTCGCGCCTCGGCCGGGCGAGACGGCCGTGGACGGCACGGTTGGCTACGGTGGGCATGCCGAACGCATTCTAGAAAAACTAGGGCCTGACGGCCGGCTGATCGGATTCGACAAGGATCCGAGCGCGGTTCGGGCGGCGGGCGAGAGACTAAGGGCACACGGGGATAAAGTCATGATCATGAACGACGATTTCAAAAACATGGTAAACAGGCTGCGCGACGCCGGAGTCGGCCGCGTGGACTCCCTGCTTTTGGATCTGGGCGTCTCCTCACCTCAGGTGGATGAGCCGGCTCGCGGCTTCTCGTTCTCGCAGGAAGGCCCGCTCGACATGCGAATGAACCCCGGCACCGGACCGACCGCCGCGGATCTCGTGAACCGGCTTCCGGAGCACGAGATCGAACGCATCATCCGCGAATACGGGGAAGAGCGCTACGCTCGCCGTATCGCCGGCCGCATCGCGATGGCCCGCGCATCAGCTCCGCTCAAGACGACGGCCGAGCTCGCTGAGCTCGTGCGCTCCGCGGTTCCTGCGCCTTACCGCTACGGCCGCATCCATCCGGCGACGCGCACGTTTCAAGCGCTCCGTATCGCCGTGAACCACGAACTCGAATCTCTTTCCACTTTCCTCGAGTCCGCGCTCGACATTCTGGCGCCGGGCGGAAGGCTCACGATCATCTCGTTTCATTCTCTCGAGGACCGCATCGTCAAGCGCGCGTTCCGCTCGTTCCAGGACGGCGGTAAAGGGGAGATCCTCACGAAGAAGCCGGTGACCGCCTCCGACGTCGAAACGGCCTCGAATCCGCGCTCCCGCAGCGCGAAACTCCGGGCGTTTCGTAAAGCCGCGGAGGACGCGCGATGAAGCGTTTCGGGTTCGGACTGGCTCTGGCGACGCTCGCCTCTCTCTTTTATGTCTACGCCGAGGTGGAAGCGGTTAAGATCGGCTACGACATCCGAAAAATCGAGGAAACGAAGCTCCAGGCGCTTGACCGCGGTAGAGCCCTCAAGTACAATATCGCTCGACTGAAAGCGCCGCATACTCTCGAGCGGCGTTTGCAGGCTCAGCGGATCCAGCTCGAGTCGCCGAAGCAGTGGCAGACGCTGGTGATGCCGGGAGTGCGCAAGTCGCACGCCGCGGTTGCGCGCCCGCAGGTGTTCGGCAAACTGTTCATGGGCACGGCGAGAGCCGAGGCCAAGGAAAGTTCGCGGTAGCTCCAAAGATTCATTGTCCGGCATCGGCGGCGCGGCGTCGTAAACGACCGAAAACTACAGGGGTGCGAGCGATCGCACTTTTATCATTTTGGCCGAGACAAGGCTTCCTAAAGCGCGCTTATTCCTCATCTTCTCCTTTTTCATCCTAGCCCTCTTCGGGCTCCTCGTTCGTCTCGGCTTCCTCCAAATCCTAAAATCCTCCAAATTCACGACGCTCCAGCGCGGGCAGTCGCGCTCGACGATCGAAATGCAGCCTGCCCGCGGTCGCATTATGGACCGCGCCGGCCGCGAATTCGCACTCGACGTTCGCCTCGACTCGCTCTACGTCGTCGCCCGCGAGATCAAGGACAAGGCGAAGGTCGCCGACGCCCTCTCTCGCACGCTTGGCCTCGACCGGGGCGTCCTATTGGAAAAGATATCGCGCGACAAGCTGTTCGTCTGGATTGCGCGTAAGCTGCCGGTCTCGAAAGTAGAGGCCATCAAGAAAATGAAGCTCGAGGGCATCGGTTTCGAGAAGGAGTCCATGCGCGTGTATCCGAAGGGCGAGACGGCGTGCCACTTGGTCGGATTCACGGACATCGACAACAACGGTTTGGAAGGCATCGAGCTCCAGTACAATAGTTTCCTGAAAGGCGTGCCGGGCTGGCGTCTCGCCCAGAGGGACGCCAAGCAGCGGGAGCTGATTTCGAAGGAGATCGAGCTCGTTCCGCCGGTCCACGGCTACAATATCCATCTGACGATCGACGAAGTGATCCAGTCGATCGCGGACAAGGAGCTCGAAGAAACCTGCAAAAAGCACAACGCGATCGGCGGCTCGATCATTGTGCTCGAACCACGAACGGGCGACGTTCTGGCGATGTCCACCTGGCCGATTTATGATCCGAACAACGCACGTAAATCAAAAACATCCGACCGCCGCAACCGTGCGATTACCGACATTTACGAACCCGGTTCCATCTTCAAGGGTATCACGCTCGCTTCGATCCTCGAGAACAAGACCATCGGACTGGAAGAGAAGTTCGACTGCGAACGCGGGTCCTGGCGCGTCGCCGGGCGCGTGTTGCACGATCACCACGGGTCGGGAGTCCTCACGTTCCGGGAGGTTATCGAGAAATCATCGAACATCGGCACCGTGAAGGGCGCGATGCGTTTGGGCGCGACGAAGCTCCACAAGACTATCCGCGATTTCGGGTTCGGCGACCGTACGGGCATCGCACTCGCCGGCGAAGTGGGCGGCATCGTCCCGCATCCGCGCAACTGGTCGAGGAGCTCCATCATCAATATCCCGATCGGGCAAGGCGTCGCCGTCACGCCGATCCAGATGGTCTGCGCGATGGGCGCGCTCGCCAACGACGGCGTACTCATGAAGCCGCGTATTCTTCTGCGCATCGAGGATCAAGACGGTCGGGTCGTGCAAAGCTACGAGCCCGAGGCGGTGCGCCGCGTCATTTCGAAAGAAACGTCCCTCCAGGTGCGTTCGGTGCTCGAGGGCGTCGTCGCGCGCGGAACGGGCAAGAAAGCCGCCGTCCCCGGCTTTAAGGCGGCGGGTAAAACCGGGACCGCGCAGAAAATTCTCCCCGAGGGCGGCTATTCGCACGACCATTTCGTGGCGTCGTTCACCGGTTTCGTTCCATACGACGAACCGAAGCTCGTGATGGTGGTTTCCATCGACGAACCGCACCCGGTTATTTTTGGCGGCGAGGTTGCGGCTCCCGCGTTCTCCCGCGTCGCCTCGGGAATTCTCTCGTACTGGGGAGTCTCACGGACCGAGATTCCGTCCGAAGTCGTCAAAAACTCCACCCTCAGGAAACCTTCGTATAAGAAGCCCCAAAACGCGCCCGCCGCGGCGGCGACGGCCCGATGATTTCACTCAAGAAGCTCGTCCAGGAGGCGTGTCCGGAGCTGGGCGTCTCGGCGCTGCCGGACCGTCCCATTCTCGGGCTCGAGTGCGATTCCCGGAAAGTGGGACGTGACTTCGTTTTCGTGGCGATCCGGGGCGTGAAGGCCGATGGCGCGCAGTTCGTGCGCGAGGCGCTCGAACGCGGCGCGGTCGCGGTGATCGGGGACGGCGCGCGTGTGGACGTTCCTGCCGGGGTGCCGTTTCTCACGGTCGGAGACGGCCGCCTGGCCGCCGCTAGACTGGCCGCCGTGTTTTACGGGTATCCCGCCAAGAAAATGAAGACGGTGGCTGTTACCGGCACGAACGGGAAGACCACGACGAGTTATCTTTTCGAACACATCCTCAAGGCGGCCGGCAAGCCGTGCGGCGTCATCGGGACCGTCAGCTACCGCTACGCGGGGAAGGACATCCCGGCCGTCGAAACGACCCCGGGCCCGCTGCGACTCCAGGAGATGCTAGCCGAAATGGTCGCTGCCGGCTGCGGGCACGCGGTCATGGAAACTTCATCGCACGCCCTCGACCAGCGGCGCACCGCAGGCATCGACTTCGACGCGGCGGTGTTCACCAACCTCACCCAGGACCATCTCGACTACCACGGGACGCTCGAGAAGTATTTCGAGGCAAAGGCCCGCCTTTTTCTTTCGCTGGGCGCACGCCAGACCGCCGTGCTGAACGCCGACGACGCACACGGAAAACGTCTCTGCGGCATGACGCGCTCGAAAGTGCTGACCTACGGCGTTTCGGCCGGCTCGGATCTCGCCGCCGCGAACGTCCGGCCGGGAACGGGCGGCACGACGTTCGACTTCCTTTATAGAAGCGGCCGCACGGCGGTGGATCTTCCGCTGATCGGGAGCCACAACGTTTTGAATGCGCTCGCGGCCGTCGGGGCGGCGGCCGCGCTCGGGTTCGACCCGCACGCCGCCGCGAAAGCGCTTGGCACGTTTTCGGGCGTGCCCGGCCGGCTCGAGTCCATCGACGGCGGACAGGAATTCGGCGTGTACGTCGATTTCGCGCACACGCCGGACGGCTTGGAGAACGTCTTGAGAAGCCTTCAACCCTACAAACGCGGCAAGCTCATCCTCGTCTTCGGCTGCGGCGGAGACCGCGACCGCACCAAACGTCCCCGGATGGCCGCCGTCGCGGCAGCGCTCGCGGACTCGGTGATTGTGACGTCGGACAACCCTCGCTCCGAAAACCCCCGCGCGATCGCCGACGAGATCGTCGCCGGTTTCCCGCACGCGTTCCCGCACGCGGTCGTGCTCGACCGGCGCAAAGCGATTCGCCAGGCACTCTTGGCCGCCCGCGCGGGCGACATCGTAATCTTGGCCGGCAAAGGCCATGAACGCACGCAGATTGTCGGCGCGGAGATGCTTCCTTTTTCCGACCGCGAGGAAGCCGAGAGGGTCCTGCGTGGAAATTAAACTCTCGGAGATCGTCCGTGCCGTGAACGGGAAACCGCTCGGCGCGATCGACGACGCCCGCCCCGTGAATCGCGTCTCCACCGACACGCGCACCATCGAGAAGGACGACGTCTTCTTCGCCCTCAAAGGGCCGTCCTTCGACGGCCACGACTTCCTGAAGGAGGCCATCGAAAAGGGCGCGCGTACCTGCGTTGTCTCGGACACGAAGCGTGTCACCGCGGAACTCAAGAAGACCGCCGAGTTTGTCGAAGTGAAGGACACGCTCGCGGCTTACGGCGACCTGGCGAAGGCCTGGCGCCTGCGCTTCCGCGTTCCGGTCGTAGGGATCACTGGAAGCTCCGGCAAGACGACTGTGAAAGAGCTCGTCGCGCACGTCCTTTCGCAGAAGCTCAAAGTTTTGAAGAACCGCGGCACCGAGAACAATCTCATCGGCGTGCCCAAAACGCTTCTCCAACTCGACGCCTCGCACGAGGCGGTCATCCTCGAGCTGGGGACGAACCTCCCGGGCGAGATCGAGCGGCTGGCTTCGATCGCCTCGCCGCAGATCGGCGCGATCACGCTCGTCGCGCCGTCCCATCTCGAGGGCTTGAAGTCGGTCGACGGTGTCCGCGAGGAAAAACTTTCCCTCCTTAAAGCCATCGACCGGGGCGGCGTGATCATTTTGAACGGGCACGATCCCAATCTCTCCGGTGTAAAGAGCGGTGTGCACCGCGTGGTCCGGGTCGGTCTGTCGAAGGAAGGCTGTGACGTGATTGCAGAGCAGGTCTGGTGCCACGAAAAGGGGACTTCCTTCCATATCGGAGCCGTTCTTTACGAGACGCCTCTCGTGGGGCGGCACAACGTGCAGAACTGCCAGTTCGCCATCGCGATCGCCGCCGCGCTAGGCGTCGACGATGACTCCGTGAAAAAGGCACTCTCCACATTCAAGCCCGTGCCCGGTCGCCTCTCGCCAAAGACCCTGGCCGGAATCTACTTCATCGATGATTCGTACAACTCGAACCCAGCATCCTTCCGCGCCGCGCTCGAAACGCTCCGGGAACTTAAGATCCGCGAGAGGAAAGGCGTCGTCTGCGGCGACATGCTTGAGCTCGGCTCTCATTCCGAGGAGCTTCACCGCCAGCTCGGCGCGCTCATCGCTGAGCTTCTCTTCGATTACGTCATCGCGACCGGACCTCTTTCGGCACACCTCGTCGACGAGGCACTCAAACACGGCTTCGACCCCCAGCGCATCCGTCACGCGAAGTCGAGCGCCGAGGCCGGGAAATTCCTCAAAGAAACCGTTCAGGCCGGCGACCGGGTCCTCGTGAAGGGCTCGCGCGGCATGCAGATGGAAAAGGTGTTCGAGTGTTTTACCACCTCCTCTACCCGCTAAGAGACTGGTTCTTCGGTTTTAACGTCGTGCGGTACATCACTTTCCGCGCCGCCGCGGCGGCGATCACCGCGTTCGTGATCAGTCTCGTGATCGGACCGAAGGTGATACGGTGGCTCTCCGACCTCGACCTCAAACAGACAATCAAGCGCGAGGGATTCTCCCAGCTTTACGAGGCCCATAAGGGGAAGGACAAGACGCCGACAATGGGCGGGCTTTTGATCCTGGGAGCGGTGACCGCCTCCACGCTCCTCTGGGTCGATCTCACGAACCGTTACGTCATGATCTGTCTTTTCACGACGCTCTGGCTCGGCGGCGTCGGCTTTCTCGACGATTACTTGAAGCTCACGAAAAAAAACTCCAAAGGCCTCGCAGGGCGGCTCAAGCTCCTGGGGCAGGGGGTCATCGGCCTCGCAATCGGTCTTTTCCTTTATCTCGAGGACCCTACTTGGTCCAACGTCGCGATTCCGTTTGTGAAGGACTGGACATGGCTCATGGGGGCGCTGTATGTGCCCTTCGTCGCGATTGTCATCATGGGCGCGTCCAACGCCGTGAACCTCACCGACGGTCTGGACGGTTTGGCCATCGGCTGCACGATCATGATCACGCTCACCTACTCGGTGTTCGCTTACGTCGCCGGCAACGCGATCTTCAGCGACTACTTGCAAATCCCGTTCATTCCCGGAGCCGGGGAGCTGACCGTCTTCTGCGCCGCGCTCGCGGGGGCGGGAATGGGTTTCCTCTGGTTCAACTCCCACCCGGCGACCGTGTTCATGGGGGACGTCGGGTCTCTCGCACTCGGCGGCGCGCTCGGGTCGGTAGCGATCTTCACGAAGAAAGAATTCGCACTCCCCATCGTCGGCGGTATTTTCGTGATGGAAGCGCTCTCGGTGATCCTGCAGGTTGGCAGTTACAAGACCCGCAAAAAGCGCATCTTTCTCATGGCGCCGATCCACCATCATTTTCAGCTGAAGGGCCTCACGGAAACGAAAGTCGTGATCCGCTTTTGGATCGTCTCGATCATCCTTTCTTTGTTCGGCCTGGCGACGCTCAAGCTCCAATGAAGCTCGAAGGGAAGAAAGTCACGGTCGTCGGCCTAGGCCGCAGCGGCTTCGCCGCGGCGAAGTTTCTCGCCGATCGAAAGGCCCACGTGTCCGCGACCGACGGTTCGGAGAAGAAGGAGGTGCTCGAGAACGCGGGTTATCTCCGTAGTCTCGGGGTAGCCGCCGAAACCGGTCGGCACACCGAGGGTTTTGTCCTGGGCAGCGATCTCGTCGTGACGAGCCCGGGCGTGCCGAGGGAGAGCCTGCCGCTGGCCACCGCGCGCGCGAAGGGCATCCCCGTCATCAGCGAGATCGAACTGGCCGCCAATTTCTGCCCCGGGCGCATTGCGGCCATCACGGGCTCGAACGGCAAAACCACGACGAGCCACCTTCTTCACCGGATGCTGGCCGACGCGGGTAAAAAGAGCGTGCTCTGCGGGAACGTCGGTTTCTCGTTTCTCTCGGCGCTCGGTGACGTGGACGCAAAGACCGTCGTCGTACTTGAACTGAGTTCGTTTCAGCTTGAAGACTCCCCGACTCTCCGCCCCGACGCCGCCGCAGTCTTGAACGTTAGCCCGAACCACCTCGACCGTCACAAGACTTTCGAGAATTACGTACGCGCGAAGAAGCGCATCTTCGCCAATCAGCGCGGCGCGGATCTTTTGGTTCTCAATCACGACGACCGCGTCGTCTGCCGCATGGCGCGCCGCGTGGCGCCGAAGGTCGTCTATTTCTCGAAACTTCCCCTCAAGGAGGGCGTCTTCGTCAAAGCCGGATACGTGGTGGTTTCTGAAAAGGGGAAGGAGCGCCCACTTTTTCGGCGCGACCGCTCGCCACTTGAAGGGGAACACAACTTGGAAAACCTGATGGCCGCTTCCGCACTCGCCCTCCGCTACGGCGCGACGCCCGAATCTCTCGACAAGACCGCCGGCTCGTTCCGGACGCTCGAGCACCGCATCGAGCCTCTCGGGGAGGTCCGCGGGGTGCGTTTCGTTAACGATTCGAAGTCGACGACCATCGATTCCACGCGCGCGGCGATCGAGGCGGTCCAGGGGTCGGTCGTTCTCGTCGCTGGAGGCCGGGACAAGGGAGTTTCGTTCGAGGCCATTGAGACGCTGCTCGAGAAAAAAGTGAAGACGGCGGTGCTGTACGGCGAGGCACGCCAGAAGATGGCCGCGTCGTGGCGGCGTTTCCGAAAGGTCCGCCAAGAACACGTTTTCGCCGACGCGGTGCGCGCGGCGTTCGAGGCCGCCGCTCCCGGAGACACGCTGCTCCTGTCCCCGATGTGCACGAGCTTCGACCAGTTCAGTTCGTTCGAGCAAAGAGGGGAAGCCTTTAAAAAGGTTTTCCGCGAGCTGGCGGGCGGCTGATGGACGCTCTCCGGAGGGCGAAGACCCTTCTCATCGGGGCGGCGATGACGCTTGTCGCGATCGGGATCGTCATGATCTACAGCGCGAGCGCGATCTATGCGCACGAGAAAATGAAGGACAGCGCGTATTTTTTGAAACGCCATCTCGTGTATCTGGTCCTGGGTGCTCTGCTCGCGCGTCTCTTAGCGCGCATGGACCTCGCCGTCGTCCGCCGGCGCGCGAAGCCGCTCCTGGGAGTGGCTATCGTCCTTCTTGTTCTTGTCCTTATCCCCGGAATCGGAGCGGCCGCCGGCGGCGCGCGCCGCTGGTTCAAGTTCCTCGGCTTCAGCTTCCAGCCCTCCGAGTTTCTCAAGATCGCGATCATCTTTTACATGGCCGATTTCCTCGAGCGCAAGCAGGCGACGCTGCACGACTTGAAATACACGGTCGCTCCGGCGCTGGCGACGCTCGGGTTCTGCGCGGGACTCGTTTTCTTGCAGCCGGATCTCGGCACCGCGGTCACGGTGTCTTTCGTCTGCTTCGTGATGTTCTTCGTCGCGGGTTTCCGCATCGCGCATCTTTCGGCGATCGTTTTCTCGGCCGTGCCGCTCCTGGCGTTCGCGATGCTCGCCAAACCCTACCGCCGCAAGCGTCTTCTAGCGTTCTTCAATCCCTGGGAAGACCCGAAGGGCGCGGGGTTCCAGATCGTGCAGTCGTTCCTGGCGCTGGGTTCGGGCGGGCTTATCGGCGTCGGGCTCGGCCGCTCCCAGCAGAAGCTCTTCTATCTACCCGAGTCGCACACGGATTTCATCTTCTCGATCATCGGGGAGGAGCTGGGATTCCTCGGAACGAGCTCCGTCGTTGTCCTCTTCATCGTGTTCCTCTTTGCGGGGATGGTGATCGTGTTTCGGGCGAAGGACCGCTTCAGTCAGCTCGTCGGGCTCGGCCTCGTAACACTCATCGGGCTCCAGGCGGCGATCAACATCGGCGTGTCGACCGGTGCGCTACCGACAAAGGGCCTTTCACTCCCGTTCATCAGCTACGGTGGTTCTGCGCTCCTGGCGAACCTCGCGGCTGTCGGACTTCTCCTCAATCTCGCCGACGAGGCGCTTCGAGGGGAAAAGCCGGTGGCCGCCTCCTCGATTCCGTAGTACAATCGGGCTCATCATGCAGCCATCTTCTCCGCTCCGAGTGGTTTTCGCCTGCGGCGGGACCGGCGGCCACATCTTTCCCGCGATCGCCGTGGCGGAGGAGATTCTCAGGCGCCGTCCCGACGCCCGCATCACGTACGTTTGCGGAAAAAAGGACATCGAAAGCGCGATCTTGAAGAACGCGCCGCACGGCGCGGCGCGCCCGATCGACTCGGCCCCGTTCGCGGGCCTTAAATCTCTTTTACGACCGTCCTTCCTGAAGAGCCTGGCGTCGGGTTTCCGCCGCTGCGCGGAGTTCCTGCGCGAGGAGAAACCGCACGTGGTGGTCGGTTTCGGCGGCTACGTCTCGTTTCCGGCGGTTGTCGCTGCGCGGTTCATGGGGATCCCGACGCTGATTCACGAGCAGAACGTCGCGCCTGGATTCGCCAACCGCGTTCTCGCGCGCGTGGCGCGCGGAGTGGCGCTCTCCTACGAGGAAACCGGCGGCCGCCTCGGTCGGGGGCCCCGCGTTCGCGTGACGGGCAACCCAATCCGTTCGTCGATTGAGCGCGACTGCAGGCGCGAAGCTCTGGAGTTCTTCGGTTTCGCGCCGGACCGCCGTACCGTGCTCGTTCTGGGCGGGAGCCAGGGAGCGGAATCGATCAACGTTCTTTTTCTCGCGGCGGCCGAGACGTGGGTCCCGGCGCTCAAGGAGCGAACGCAGGTGCTTCATCTTTGCGGGCGCATGAAACCCGAAGAGGCGGAGCGGCGCTACGCGGCGATGGGCCTGCGCTCGAAAGCTTATTCCTTCTTTGATCGGATGGACCTGGCTTACGGCGCGGCCGACGTCGCGGTGGGCCGCGCGGGCGCGACTTTTCTAGCGGAAGTCGCGGTGAAACGCATCCCCACCATCCTGATTCCGTATCCTTTCGGCGACGGCCACCAGCGCCACAACGCGCGCGCCTACGCCCGCGGCCGCGACGCGGTCGTGGTCGAGCAGGAGACGCTGACGCCGGCGACGCTCGCATCGCTCGTCGGCCGTTATCTGGACGCTCCCGGCCCCCCGTTTCCCGAAACCGCCCCCGCCGCCCAGGCACGCGTGCGGTTGGCCGATTTCATCTTGGAGAATGCGGCCCGATGAACGCCAAACGGGTGCATCTGATCGGTATCGGCGGCATCGGCATGAGCGGCATCGCGCGAATCTACCAGTCGCGCGGCTGGAACGTGCAGGGCAGCGACGTGAAGAAGACCGAACTTCTGACGTCGATGGAGCGCTCCGGCATGCGGATCATGATCGGACACGACGCCTCGCATATCAACGGCGCGGACGTGGTCGTTTATTCCTCTTCGATCCCTGAGGATCATCCCGAGCGCCGCGCGGCGCGCGAGAGGGGACTCCAGATCATGCACCGCGCCGAGGCGCTCGCCGACATCTGCCGCGACAAGCGCACCATCGCGATCGCTGGCACGCACGGAAAGACCACGACCACCGCGCTCGTCGGCACCGTATTGCAGGAGGCGGGCCGCGATCCGTCGATCGTCGTCGGCGGGCTCGTGATCTCGTTCGGCGGGAACGCCGTCGTGGGCAGCGGCCCCGAGATCGTCATCGAGGCCGACGAGAGCGACTCGTCGTTCCTGCGCTTCGCCCCCCACCTTGCGGTCGTCACAAACGTGGAAGCCGAGCACCTGGACCATTTCGGCACGGTGGAGCGTGTCGAGGACGCATTCCGCGCGTTCATCGAGCGCCTTCCGCGCGAGGGCGAGTGGTTTGGCTGCGGCGACGATCCGCGCGTGGCCAAGCTCGCGGGTGAGCGCCTGCGCCGCGCGACCCTCTACGGGCTCGAGCCCCGCAAAGCCGGCATCTACGCGACCGACGTCGTCGAATGTCCCGGAGGAAAACGGGGTGTCTCGTACCGGGCCTGGAAGGACGGCCTGTGCCTCGGGATCGTGCATCTTCGCATCATCGGTAAGCACAACGTGCTCAATTCGCTCGCGGCGATCGGCGTGGGACTTAAAATCGGGATTCCCTTCGAGACGATCTCGCGCGCCCTCGGGAAATACCTCGGCGCCGGCCGCCGCTTCGACGTGCGTTTCGAAGACGCCGAATTCACGATCGTTGACGATTACGCTCACCATCCCACCGAGCTTCAGAAGACGCTGGCCGCCGCACGTGCCCTTAAGCCCCGTCGCCTTTTCGCCGCGTTCCAGCCGCACCGCTATACGCGCACGCGCGACTTTCTCGAAGGGTTCGCCGTGAGCTTCGGCGACGTGGATAAGCTTTTCGTGACAGACGTCTACGCCGCAAGCGAGACGCCGATCGAGGGCGTGAGCGGGGAGCGCCTCGCCGCGGCGGTCACGGCGACCGGCCACGCCGACGCGCGCTACGTGGAACGCGCGAAGCTCGAAGAGGCGGTGCTCGCCGAGCTTAAGCCCGGCGATCTTTTTCTCGCGCTCGGCGCCGGCGACGTTTATCAGATCGCGCACAAGGCGGCCGAATGGCTTGCCGAGCGCCGCGCGCCGTCGCCCGACCGCGCGCCTCTTTTTCCAGGATTCCGGGGCAAGACGCTCCGGGAGGAGCCTCTCTCCAAGCATACGATGCTGAAGGTCGGTGGGCCGGCCGAGTACTGGCTCGAACCGGAGGATGTCGACGACTTGGCACGCGCCCTCGACTTCTGCCGCCGGAGCGGCATCTCCGTCCAGGTGATCGGCGCGGGGTCCAATCTCGTCGCGCCCGACGACGGGGTGGACGGCGCGGTGATCCATCTCGCTGGGCCGTATTGGAAGGAGATCCGCGTGGAGACGGACGGCCTCGTGGTCGCGCGCGCGGGCGTACCGAACACCGTGTTCATCCAGTTCGCCGTGGAGCGGAGCTTAGGTGGCTGCGAATTCCTCGCGGGCATCCCGGGGAACGTCGGCGGTTCCGTCGCGATGAACGCGGGAAGCCATAAGCAATCAATCGACGCGCGCGTCGAGAGAGTGGCCGGGGTGCGTTTCGACGGCCGGCCGTTCGCGATGAAGCGCGAGGAAATCCCGTTCCGTTACCGGGCTTCTGGACTCACGGACGTCGTGATCGCGGAAGCGGCGTTCCGCCTGCCTGCAGCCGAAAAAGCCGAGACGTTGAAGCGCCTGGAGGAATACCGCGACTACCGCTTCAAAACCCAGGATCTCCAGCATCCGAGCGCGGGCTGCATGTTCAAGAACCCGGACAACGCGCAGTGCGCGAGCGCCGGGAAGCTTATCGACGATGCGGGTCTGAAGGGGCGGACCGTCGGGCGCGCGCAGGTATCCGCGCGTCACGCCAATTTCATCGTGAATCTGGGCGGCGCGTCTTCCGAGGACGTGGTGCGGCTCATCCGCGAGGTGCAGGAGGAAGTGAAGAAAAAATTCGACGTCGATCTCGAAACCGAGGTGAAGATCCTGTGATTCCCAAAAAAATCGCCGTCCTCGCGGGCGGCCCGTCGTGCGAACGCGAAGTCTCGCTCGTGTCCGGAAAGGCCGTGGCCGAAGCGCTGCGTTCCGCCGGATTCGAAGTCGTCGTGGTCGATCCCGTTGGGGATTTCCTTTCGGAGCTTCGCGCCTCGGGAGCCAAGGCCGCGTTCATCGCGCTTCACGGAACCTTCGGCGAGGACGGGCAGATCCAACGCCTCCTCGAGGCGGAGGGCATCCGTTACACGGGGGCGGGGGCCGCTGCGAGCGAGCGCTCTTTCGACAAGTCGCGCGCCCAAGCCATTTTTAAGGAGGCGGGCATCCGCGTTCCCGATTTCCGCGTCATCGCTAAAGACGCTGTTCCCGGCCGCGCGCCGTTCGGCGCGCCGTTCGTCGTGAAGCCCGCGACGTCCGGGTCGAGCTGTGGCGTGACGATCGTGCGCGACCCGTCGGGTTTTCAGGCGGCGCTCGAGGAGGCGTTCCGTTTCTCAGACCACGCGGTGGTGGATCGCTTCGTGAAGGGCCGCGAGCTGACGGTCGGCATTTTGGGCGACGAGGCGCTGCCGGTGGTGGAGGTGATCCCTGGCCGTAAATTTTACGATTACGAGGCGAAGTACGGAGAGTCGGGCACGCGCTACGAGGCGCCGGCGCGTCTTTCGGCCGACGAAGCCGCCCGCGTCGGGTCCGCGGCGCTCACGGCTTACCGCGCGATCGGCTGCGAGGTCATGGGCCGCGTCGACGTGATCCTGTCGGAAGACGACCGGGAGCCGTACGTGCTCGAGATCAACACCATTCCCGGCCTCACGGGCAAGAGCCTGCTCCCCAAAGCGGCCAAGGCGGCGGGAATCGACTTTCCCGCGCTTTGTGTTAAAATCTTGGAACTGTCTTTGAACCGGGCGAGGGTGGGGGTCGATGGTTAAACCTTTGAAAACGCGAGTGAAGAGAAAAAACGGAGCCGCCGTTTCCGTGAAGGTCGCGGCCGCGCTGTGGAGCCTCGTCCGTGGCTCCTTTCAGTTTCTCCTCTCGCTGGCGTTCGTCGTGCTCCTCTTCGGCGGCGTCTTCGCCTACGCGGTGAATTCCCCCACCTTCGGGCTCGAAGAAGTGCGGGTCCTGAACGCCGGCACCCTCACGAACCGCCAAGCGTTCGAATTCTGTGAGCTTCGCCCTGGCGAGAATCTGATCAACCTCGACCTCGTGAACGTCCAGCAGGTCATCAAGCGCAAGCACCCCGAGTTCAAGGAAGTCCGCGTGAAGCGTGTACTGCCCAACCGCGTCGAGGTGGTGCTGAAGCGAAGGACTCCCTCAGCCCAAGTCGACTTCGGCCGTTTCGTCCAGATCGACAAGGACATGGTGCTTTTACCGGGGTCGTCCGCGTCACCGTTCAAGAATCTCACCGTCATCGAAGGCGTAAAGACCCCGAAGCCCGGCCTTTTCGTCGGCGTCACCGTGTCGGACCCGAACGCGAAGAAAGCGGTCAAACTCTCGGAGATTCTCAAGAGCTCGGACGTGCTGAAAGGGCACTCGCTCAACAAGATCGACGTGCGCGACCCGAACAACGTTTCCCTCATCGTTGACGGCGACGTCGAGATCCGGATCGGCGGCGGCCATTTCATTGAACGCCTCAAGATCCTGGACCAGACACTCAAAACTGTGGGCCTCGACCGCGCCAAGATCAAATACATCGACCTGCGCTTCGACGACGTCGTCATCGGGCCCCGATGAAGCTTCCGAAAAACATCCGCGGAAACGCGGTCGCGGCGCTGGATTTCGGCGCCGAGGCAGTGACGGTTGTTCTGGCCGAGAAGACCGAGGCGGGTTTGCGCGTGGCAGCCACGGGGCGGGCGGATTCGAGCGGTGTTCGCGGCGGAGAAGTTGTGCACGTGGGCGACGCCGCCGAATCCGTGGCCGAGGCACTGGCCGCGGCCGAGCGTCAAGCGGGCTTCACCGTGGATGAGATCCATTATAATTTCGACGATCCCGGCATGCGCTCGGTGAAGATCGCGGGGTCGAAAGTTCTCGCCGGCGAAGGGGAGATTGCGGCTTCCGATGTCGCCGACGCGTGCCGTTCGGCCGAGCGCATGGCCGAAGAGTTCGACCGGCGGATCGTCTACTCCCGCCCGGTGGCTTATCTAATCGACGATAGGGATGCTGTTCCGGACCCGGTCGGGGCATTCGGCCGGAAGCTTGACGTGACACTTCACGTTCTTCTGGCCCGGGCCGAGCACTGGGAAGCCTGGCAGTCCGTCCTCCGCCGGGCGCTCGTGGGAACCGCGATCGCGCACCCGACGGCCCTCTCGATCGCCACGGCCGTCCTTCCCGAAGGCGCGAAGGGGACCCGTGTGGTGGCCGACGTGGGCCGGGACGTCGTGACCGTTTTCGCGTGCTCGGGGCCCGTCGTCTCCGCGTACCGCACGTTCGCAGCGTGCGAGCGGACCGGGACGGCCGCCCGTCTTGCGGCCGCCGTCTCCGAAGCCGCCGCCGAAGCGGGCGGCGCCGAGGAGCTTCTCCTGACCGGGGACCTCGCCGAGGATGAGGCCACACTCGAAGCGTTCGCTTCCTCCGGCATCGCGACGCGCCGCGCGTATCCCCAGGGCGTTGAGGGGCTTTCGCAAGCGTCGCAGGCTCCTGTCGCCGGGCTCTTGCTCGCGGCCGACCGCCTGCACTCACGGACGGCTCTCCGTCCGCAAAAAGGTCTTTTGTCTGCGACGCGCCGCAAGGCCGCCGAGTTTCTGAACGAGTATTTCTAAAAGGAAGACCGTGAAACCGCACTCGATCCCCGAAATCCTGGCAGACCTAAAAAAAGGACGCGTCGTCATCGTCGTCGACGACGCGGACCGCGAAAACGAGGGCGACCTCGTCGTCGCCGCCGAGCACGCGACGCCGGAGAACGTGAATTTCATGGTGAAGCACGGCCGCGGAATCGTTTGCGTGCCGATGGAGTCCGAGCGCCTGGCGAAACTAGGCATCGACCTGATGGTGCAGGGCGACGGCGACGAGTTCAAGACCGCCTGGACCGTCTCTATCGACGCGAAAAAAGGGGTGACGACGGGAATCTCGGCCTACGACCGGTCGAAAACGATCCGCTCGTTAATTGATCCCAAATCCTCGAAAAGCGACTTCGTGCGCCCCGGCCACATCTTTCCGCTTCGCGCGCGTGAAGGCGGCGTCCTTGTGCGCGCCGGCCATACCGAAGCCTGCGTGGACCTGATGCGTCTAGCCGGACTCAAGACCGCCGGAGCCATCTGCGAAATCATGAACGACGACGGGACGATGGCCCGGATGCCCGAGCTCGCGAAGTTCGCGCGCCGCCACAAGCTCAAGACCTGCACGATCCGCGACCTCATCGAATACCGCCGAAAAAAAGACAAGCTCGTCTTCAAGGCCGTCGAGACACGCCTTACGAACCGCTACGGCGATTTCAAGCTCGTCGCGTACGAGTCGACGGTCGACAAGGATTACCACATCGCGCTTGTGAAGGGGAATGTGGGCGGTAAAAAACCGGCGCTCGTTCGGGTGCATTCGGAGTGCCTGACCGGCGACGCGCTGGGGTCGAAGCGCTGCGACTGTGGTGAACAGCTCGACCGCGCGCTCGAACACATCCAGAAGGAGGGCTCGGGCGTTCTCCTCTACATGCGCCAGGAGGGCCGCGGTATCGGCCTCCTCAACAAGCTCAAGGCTTATCAACTTCAAGACGAGGGTCTCGACACCGTCCAGGCGAACGAGCGCCTCGGTTTCCCCGCGGACCTGCGCCATTACGGTGTGGGCGCCCAGATTCTCGCGGACCTCGGCATCAAGAAGATCAAGCTCATGACTAATAATCCCAAGAAAATCGTCGGTCTCGAGGGCTACGGCCTCGAAGTCGTCGAACGCGTGCCGATTCAAGTGACGCCCGGTGAGCACAACCGCAAATACCTGCGTACGAAGAAAAAGAAGATGGGACACCTCCTCGAGCATGCCTGACGCACGCAAAAAGAAATTTCCCGGTGTTCGCCGGCTCAAGGGTTCGTACGACGCGCGGGGCTTAAAAATAGGGATCGTCGTGTCCCAGTTCAACGAATACCTGACGAACCAGCTCCTGGACGGCGCTCTCGACACGCTCGTACGCAGTGGCGCGCGCGAGAAAGACGTCCGCGTCGCCTACGTGCCCGGGGCGTTCGAGATTCCGCTCGTGGCACGCAAGCTCATCGCTTCGGGGAAGCCAGACGCGGTGATCGCGCTCGCGATCGTGATCCGCGGCGAGACGAAGCATTTCGACCAGGTCGTGAACGGTGCGACGGCGGGCCTCGTGAATCTTTCCAAAGAAGCGGGGATTCCGGTGATCCTCGGAATGATCCCCGCGGAGAACGTGAAGCAGGCGATCGACCGCGTCGGCGTGAAGCACACCAACAAGGGCCGCGAGTGGGCGCTCGCCGCGATCGAGACGGCGAATCTCTGCCGCGGCCTCGAACCGCGCGGCCGGAAGGGAAAGCGTTGAGAAAGCGCACAAGAAGCCGCGAATTCGCCCTGCAGGTGCTCTACCAGGTCGACGTGAGCCGCTCGACCGCCGAAGAGGCGCTCATGGATTTTTGGAAGGACCGGGGAGAGCTCACGCTCTCCGAAACCGAGCGCGACGCGATCGAACACGAAAAAAACGACGAGGATGTCCGTTCGTACACAGAACTCCTCGTACGGGGAACGCTCGAGAAGCTCGACGAGATCGACAAGACAATCGAGCGGTTCGCCGAAAATTGGGAGATCCGCCGGATGGCGTACGTTGACCGGAATATTCTCAGACTGTCCACTTTCGAGATGCGTTTCACCGACGGTCTTCCGGTGAAGGTCGCCATCAACGAAGCTGTTGAGCTCGCCAAACGCTACGGCGAGCCCGATTCCTCCAAGTTCGTCAACGGCATCCTCGACAAGATCGCGAAGAACGATTAACCTCGCGATGAAGCCCTCCGCGCACGACGAACGCTTCATGCGCCGGGCGCTCGAGCTCGCGCGCCGGGGCTTGGGCCTCGTGCATCCCAACCCGATGGTCGGCGCGGTCGTCGTGAAAGGCGGCCGCATCGTCGGTGAAGGCTGGCACCGCGCATACGGCGGGCCGCACGCGGAAGTTGAGGCGCTTCGCGCCGCCGGCGTGCGCTCGAAGGGCGCCACGATCTACGTCTCTCTGGAGCCCTGCGCCCACCACGGCAAGACGCCGCCCTGCGCCGACCTGCTCGAAGCCGCGGGGATATGGCGCGTCGTCGCCGGTTGCAAGGACCCTAATCCGCTCGTGTCCGGCAAAGGTTTCGCGCGTTTGCGCAAGGCGGGTATTCGCGTCGATACGGGCGTGCTCGCCACCGACTGCGAAGCGATGAACCGCGACTTCTTCCACTGGGTTCGCACCAAAACCCCTTACGTCGTGCTCAAGGCCGCGCAGAGCCTGGACGGAAAGATCGCCACCCGCACCGGCGAGTCCAAATGGATCAGCGGCGACGAAGCGCGGCGCTTCGCGCACGGTCTCCGGGCCGGCTCCGACGCCGTGATTGTCGGGGTGAACACGGTGCTCCGCGACGATCCCGGCCTCGACGCGCGCGGCGTGAAGAAGGGTCGCCCGGCGCTCAAAGTGATTCTCGATTCCTCGCTCCGCACGCCCCCACGCGCGAGGATTTTTTCGACTCCGGGAATGGTTATCCTCGCGACAGTGAAGAAGCCGTCGCCATCGGTCGCCCGGCGCTACCGCGGCAAGGCGGAGATCATGGCGGTGGGCGGCCGCCGCGGCCGCGTCGACGTCGCGAAGCTTTTCGGTGCACTCGGCGCACTCGGGGTCGTGCGGGCGCTGGTCGAAGGCGGTGGGGAGGTCACCGCCGAGGTTCTTGCGCGCGGTTTCGCCCGCGAAGCTTGCTTCATCGTCGCTCCGATTCTCGTCGGCGGCCGCGCGGCGGTCGGTTCCGTCGGAGGCGACGGCCCAGCGAAACTTTCATCCGCAGTTCGTTTCCGCCGGTGGACCATCCGGCCCCTCGGTCCGGATCTCCTGGTTTGGGGAGAGTTCTGATGTTCACGGGCATCATCGAGGCGGCAGGTCGAGTCCGCGGGTTCTCTGGCGCTCGGCTCGAGATCGAAGTGCCGCGGAACCTTGCGCGTTTGAAAAAAGGCGCGAGCCTCGCGGTCAACGGCACGTGCCTTACGGTCGCCGGCCGTTCGGCCGGCACGCTCCGCTTCGACGTTGTCGCGGAGACGCGGCGACGGACGGCGCTCGGCATTTTAAAACACGGGGACCGCGTGAATTTGGAGCGCCCGCTCAAAGTTTCGAGCCGCCTGGACGGACATTTCGTGCTGGGCCACGTGGACGGCGTCGGCCGCGTGAAGCGTTTGACTCCCGAAAAGAAGGGAATGAGCGCTCTTGTGTCGTTTCCGGCTCCGATCCGGCGTTTTCTCGTGGAAAAGGGATCGGTGACGGTCGACGGCGTGAGTCTCACGCTCGGCAAGGTCTCGAAGCCCGGATTTTGGATCCACCTCGTTCCGCACACGCTCAAGGTCACGTCGCTGGGGGGCCTTAAACCTGGCACACGCGTCAATCTCGAGGCCGATGTGCTCGCTAAGCTCGTGTTGAATCGGATTCGTTGACAACTCGAAGCTGCCGCGGGTATGCTAGAGCCTTTGAAAAAGGATCAAAAATGAAGAAAACCGCTTATTTCCGTGCCTTTCCGATCGCCCTGATCGCCCTTTTTATGCCGCTCTCCCAGGCCTCCGCCGGCTGGGTCTGGAGCCCCGATATCGGCAAGTGGATCAACCCCAAGAGCGCAGCCAAAGACACGCCCGAAGAGCAATTCTCGTGGGCTCTCGAATTCTTCAACCGCAACGAGTGGGACCGCGCGATCGCCGAGTTCGAGAAGCTGATGAACACGTTCCCGAATTCGCGCCTGGCCGCCGAAGCCGCTTACCACGCGGGCCTCGCCTGGGAAGAGAAGAATGATATCGCCAAAGCCGCGGACGCATACCAGAAACTCATCGACAAATATCCCTACAGCGACCGGATCAAGGACGGCGTGAAACGCGAGTACGACATCGCCGGCCAATTCGCTTCGGGCACCCGCATGAAGGTTCTCGGCGTGCCGGTGCTTTCGGGGCAGGAGAAGGCGATTGAACTCTACAAACACATCGTCAAGAACGCGCCGTTCGGAACCTACGGCGATCAGGCCCAGTTCAAACTGGGCGAAGTCTATAAAATGCAGGGGGCGTACGACGAAGCGCAGCGCGCGTTCCAGCAGGTGCTCGACGAATATCCACAGTCGGAGCTCATCGCGCAGGCGAAGTACCAGGTCGCGTACTGCTCGATGCAGGCGTCCGATTCGGATCAGTACAACGAGAACTCGGCCGAGCGCGCGATCGAGGAGTTCGAGGGGTTCAAGAAAGACTTCCCGGAGAACACTCAGAACGCGGAGGCCGACGAGGCAATTAAAGTGCTCCGGCGGAAAAAGGCTGAGACGAGTTTCGAGACCGCCGGGTTCTACGACAAGCGCGGGAAAACCTCGAGCGCGAAACTCTATTACCAGGAAATCGTCACCAAGTATCCGGAGACCTCCTTCGCGCAGCCTTCGCGCAAGCGTTTGGACGAGATCGTCGCGAATGAAACGGGTGAGCCGAAAGCGGACAAGTCCGGCGGCTCCGGCAAGTCCGGGAAGAAGTGGTATAAGCCGTGGTAAAGCGCTTCCTCGCGGCGGCGTCCGCGGCGGCCTTCCTTTTCGCGGCGGGCTGCGGTTACACGACGAAATCGAATCTTCCCGACACCGTGAAGAACATCCACGTCGCGCCGGTCAAGAATGCGATCGATCTCTCCGCGGAGGTCAGCACCGACGAACGCTTCCGGACGTACCGCCCCGGGGTCGAGGTGGACGTGACGAACGCCATCATCAACCGCTTCATCTTCGACGGACACCTGAACGTGACGGGCCCCGAGACCGCGGACGCGATAGTGGAGGCGAAGCTCGTCGACTACCGCCGGGACGCGCTCCGTTACAGCGAGGACGATGACATTCAGGAGTACCGCCTGAACGTGGTTGTGAGCTGTAAAGTGACGTTGAAGGGGACCGGAAAGCCGCTCTGGGAACAAAACAACCTCACCGGCGACACGACCTTCTTCCTTTCCGGTTCGCGCGCGGTGAGCGAAGACGAGGCCGTGACGCGTGCGGTCGAGGATCTCGCGCGCCGTGTGGTCGAGAACACTGTCGAGATATGGTGAAGGCCGCCGGGAGCGCCTGGCTCCTCATCGGCAAAGACGACTTCCTCAAAAAAGAAACGCTCTCCGAACTCCGCAAGAAGAACCTGCCCGCCGCTTCCGACGCTTCCGATTACCAAGAATTTTCCGCTTCTTCCCAGCCGGCCCGCACCGCGCTTGATTTCGTCCGGACGGCCCCTTTTCTCAGTCCCAAGCGCATGGCCGTCTTGTTCGAGGTCGAAGAGCTCGAGGACGACGACCGGGATGCGCTCGTCGCCGCGCTGGAAGGGCTTCCGTCGTGGGCAGCGCTCGTCCTCGTGGCGGGCGAGGGGGACGTCCGCAAGGACGCTTTCTTGAAGAAGCTCGCCGAAGGCGCCGAGATGGTCTCCTGCCGCCCGCCGTACGACAACGAGATGCCTGCGTGGCTCGACGCCCGCGCGAAGAAGGCCGGCGTCCAGCTCGAGCGCGGCGCGGTTCGCGTGCTTCTCGAGCGTTCGGGAAAGGATCTGGCGGGAATGTGCCAGTCGATCGAGCAGCTGGCGGTGTTCGTTTCGCCGCGCAAACGCGTCGAGGAAAAGGACGCCGAGCAGCTCGTCGGACGCTCGCTTCAGACTGACGTCTTCAAGCTCGTCGACGCCGTGCTTGATAAAAAACCGGCCCTCGCGCTCGCGATGGCCTCGTCGCTCCTCTCGGAGGGCACGCGCCCGTTCGAGATCGTGGCGGTGCTCGCGGGGCAGGTGGAGCGCCTCCGGCGCGGCGCGGCGCTGGTGGAGCGGGGCGCGTCTCCGGCCGAAATCGGCCGGGAGCTTAAAGTGCACCCTTATTTCGTCGACAAGTTCGTGAGGCAGGCGGAGCAGGCGCGCGGAGGGAAGGCGACCAAGCTCGCGGCATCGCTCCTCGAGTGCGACGAGGCGATCAAGACCGGCCGGCTGGGCGAGCGGCTCGCGTTCGAGAAAGCCATCCTCGAGCTCTGCGCTTAACGAAAAAAAACGCCCGTCCGGAGACCGGACGGGCGGCTCTTTAAAAAACGCGTTGCTCGGAGTTAGACGGTTTTAGCGCCTTTCAGAGCGTTCAGCCGGAGCGTGACGCGCGACTTGCGACGGGAAGCGCGGTTCTTGTGCAGGATGCCCTTCTTGACCGCTTTATCAAGCTTCGAGAAGAACACGCGGGACTGCTTCACCGCTTCGTCGTAGTTCTTGCCGGCCACGAAACCCTGAAGTTTCCGCGTGACGGTCTTGAGTTCCGAGATGACCCGGATGTTGTGCTCTCTGCGGCGCTTGTCGATACGGATCTTCTTGATCGATTGTCTGCGATGTGCCATAAGCCCCTTTCGTTTTGGAGGGGCTATTTTACGGGAAAGGGGAGCGGCGTGTCAACCCATCGAAAATTGGCCCGTTCGGCCGGAATCATAGGCTCCTTGACGGGCGTCTCCCGGATCCTGGGTTTCGTCCGGGACCTTGTCATCGCGACAGCGTTCGGAACCGGCATGGCGGCGGAGGCGTTCGTCGTCAGTTTCAAGCTGCCGAACCTCCTCCGGGATCTCGTGGGCGAGGGGGCGGCCAACTCCGCTTTCGTTCCGGTGCTGACGGAACGTCGTGAGAAGCAGCCGGAATCCTTCTGGAACCTCGTGACGGCGCTTTTCCTGGCGATGACCGTGGTACTCGCGACGCTGGCCGTGCTCGGCGTCGTGTTCGCTCCCAACATCGTGGCCCTGCTCGCTCCCGGGTTCGCCGAATCGGCGGATCCCGATAAATTTCCGCTCACCGTACGTTTGACGCGCGTGATGTTCCCGTACGTCTTCCTGATCGGGCTCTCGGCCCTCGCGATGGGCGTTCTCAATTCCATGAAGGAGTTCGCAAGTTCGGCGCTGGGGCCGATCCTCCTCAATCTCGCGATGATCACCGCGGGCTTCTTCTTCGAGGGGCGTTACGGCCCGATGGCGCTCGTCTTCGGCGTTCTCGCGGGCGGGGCGCTCCAGCTCGGCTGCCAGATCCCGCCGCTCGTGAAGAGCGGTTTCCGCTTTGCGCGTCCCGCGTTCGACGATTCGGCGAAAAAGATAGGCAAGCTCCTCTTACCACGTGCGTTGGGCTCGGCGCTTTACCAGATCAACGTCTTCGTCGACTCGATCCTCGCGTCGTTCGAATCGATCGTAGGCGCGGGCGGCCAGTCCGCGCTTTATTACGCCAACCGCCTCTTCCAGCTTCCGCTTGCGATCTTCGGCATCGCGCTCGCTCAGGCGATCCTCCCGACTTTTTCTCTCCAGATGGTGAAAGGGAACCTGAAGGAGTTCAAGGCGACGCTCGAGACGGCGCTCCGCACGCTCGCGTTCGTCGCGCTTCCGGCAACCGCCGGGCTCGTGGCTCTGTCCCGGCCGATCGTGCGCATCATCTTCGAGAGAGGGAAGTTCGACGCGTATTCGACTTCGATCACCTCGTCCGCGCTTTTTTTCTACGCGTTCGGGCTTTTGTCCTGCTGTTACATCAAGATCCTCGTGAACTCCTTCTACGCGATGCAGGACACGCGCACTCCGGTGAAGACGATGCTTTTTTCCGTGGGGCTCAACGTCGCGCTCTCGCTCGTCTTCATGCGCACGATGGGAATCGGGGGCCTTACGCTCGCTTCCAGTATCTCGGCCACCGTGAACATGGCGCTCCTGTACGCGGCGCTCCGCCGCCGGCTTGGCTCGCTGGGAGGCCGCCGCGTGCTGGCCGCGGCGGCGCCCATGGGAGCATCCGCTGCGCTTATGGGCGGGCTCGCGTTCGCTTACGACCGCTGGGTGCTCGAGCCGCGGGCGTTCCACGGCGCGGCGCTCGAGGGCGCGCTCCTGGCTCTGGGCATCGCCGCGTGCGTCGGTGTCTACTTCGCGGCCTGTTTTTGGTTTAGAATAGAGGAAGCGAGGAAGATTTGGTCATGGCGACGGAAAAGCTCATCCCTGAATACCTGAAGAACCGAATCCGGGAACTCCCCGGCGGGCCCGGGGTGTACATTTTTCGCGACCACAACAAGAAGCCCGTCTACATCGGCAAGGCGCTCTCCATCCGGAAGAGGGTGATGGGCCATTTCCGTTTCTACGGGGAAGGCTTCGGCAAGGAGGGTGTGATGCTCTCGCAGGTTTCGCGCGTCGATTTCATCGAGACGCCGACCGAAGCCGAAGCGCTCCTCCTCGAAGCGAGCCTCGTGAAGGAGGCGATGCCGAAGTACAACCAGGAGCTCAAGGACGACAAGAGCTTCCCTTACCTCAAGATCACGAACGAGGAATACCCGCGGCTCTTGGTCGCCCGGGGCCGCAAGGCGGACGGCGCGAAATATTTCGGTCCGTACACGAACGCGAAGCTTCTGCGCCAGGCTGTCCGCATGCTCCGGCTCCAGTTTCCGCTCCGCACCTGCCGGACCCTTCCGAAACGCCTCTGCCTCATGTACCACCTGAACCAGTGCGGCGGGCCGTGCGAAGCCAAGCAGACGGGCGACAGCTACAATGACACCGTGAAGGAGCTCGAGGCCTTCCTTCTGGGCCGCCGCGACGCGCTCGTGCGGAATCTCGCGCGGCGCATGAAGGAGCACTCGAAAAACCGGGAGTACGAGAAAGCGCAGGCGCTTTTCGTCGAGATCCAGGCGCTTTCGGCGGTGCCGACGCCGTCCTTGCGTCCCTCGGGCAATATCGTCCTGGAGGAACTAAGGGCGGCGATCGAGCTGAAAGAGGTGCCGCGTCGCATCGAGTGCTTCGACATTTCGAACATTCACGGGAAAGAGGCCGTCGGATCGATGGTCGTGTTCGTCGACGGCAAGCCCGCGCGTTCGGAGTACCGCCGCTTCCGCATCAAGACCGTGACCGGCATCGACGACTATAAAATGATGAGAGAGGTGGTCGGCCGCCGCTATTCGCGCGTGCACGCCGAAGGGTGGCCGATGCCCGATCTCGTGGTGATCGACGGGGGCAGGGGCCATCTGGCGGCCGCGAAAGCGGAGCTCGACGCCGGCGGATTCCAGGATTTGTCCGTCATTTCCATTGCAAAGCAGCACGAACACCTTTTCAAGCCCGACCGGGAAGGCCCCTACGTCCTGCCGCCCACGTCGCAGGCGCTCCAAGTGGTGCGCCATCTGCGGGACGAGGCGCACCGGTTCGCCATCCAGTACCACAGGCGGCTGCACAAGAAAGAAGCGATGGTCTCCGCGCTCGATGAGATTCCCGGAGTAGGTCCGGTCACGAAGGACAGGCTTCTCAAGCGCATCGGTTCGGTCCGGAAGATCCGCTCGCTGCCCGCGAGCGAGATCGCGGAGCGCGCGGGCATCGGCGAGAAAACCGCCGAGGAGATCCTGCGGGCGCTCGGTCCCCGGAAAGACGCGGCGTGAGGCGTCTTTTTCCGGTCGTCGTCTTCGCGTGCTGCGCGCTGGTGCTGGGGCTTTATTTCCTCGTCGCTTATTCGCTCGATGCGGCATCGCGCCGCGCGCTCGGTTCTGTCGTGGCGAATTCCGAGCGGCTCGGATTCCGGATGCAGGCTGCCCGTTTCACGGCGGTTCGCCTGGATTCTCCTGACGCGGTACACTGGGAGAATTTTTCCGCCCGCGTACGGTTCGCGCGCGAGGGGACCGAATCATTCGGGCTCGAGTACCTAATTGGAGTCGAGCGGGCCACGCTGGCGCTTGAGAGCTTCAAGGGGCCTGTCTTCGAGCTCCGCCTCCAGGGAATCCGCATTTGGCCCGCCGATCCCCTTCGTCCGGACGACCGGATCGTCGGCCGGTCGATGCGTTTCGTCCTACCGATGAATCCGCTCCGTCCGCGCGAGGCGGCGGTCGAAGCGGGGCGCGTGTTCCGCGGTCTCGGCGATCTCGTGCGCTCGGGGTCGACCTCCGTGCCTTTCGGCTTCGACGGACGCTGCGTGTTCCGCCTCTCGAAGGCGGTCCAACTCGAGGGCCGCTTGAGTTCGTACTCCGAAAACGGACGTTATTTCCTCGCCATCGACCGGACGGACATGAAGCGGATCTCGTCGTCGCTCCGCGAGCCGCTCACGGACGCGGAGATCGAGTTCGTCCGCCGCCATCCCTTGCAGGCGCCCGAGCTCCTTCGGATCCGCGACCGTGCCGTAACCGCCTCCGAGACGGCGGTTCGGACCGATCCCGCATTTCCGAAGGACGCCTACCGTCACGTTCTTTGGAGCTGGCTGCTCGTCCGGGCGTTCGACCCCGAATTCTCCGAGCGAGCAACCGCGGCACACGAAGACGGAGCTCCCGGATCGGCCGAAGACAGCCGGATGGACCTGGCCAATAACGCCGCCGGACGCGCTCTCGCGGCCGAAGGCGTCGCCGAGAAAGATCTGATCGCCCACGTTCTTTCCGACCCCCGCGTCGTTCCAGGCTAATCGCGGGGCGAATTGACAGTCCCCTGGACGGACGTTACAATTCTTCGATGGAGCTTTCCCGGAGTCCCGAAAAACGCGCGCGCCGCATCCTCGTCGTCGACCAGGACGAAGCGGGCCGCGAAAGACTGAAATCCCTCCTCATCGGCGCTCATCCCGAGTACGAGGTCCAGTTCGCCGCCGACACCGCCGGCGCGATGGACGTCCTGCGCGACCGGACGCCCGACATCGTCTTCCTCGACGTGCTCATGCCGGACAACGAGGGCTTCGATCTTTGCGTGCTCATGAAGGCCGACGAGCGCTTCAAGGACCTTCCGCTCCTTATCATCACTTCGCTCGACAACCCCGAGCACCGCGTCCGCGTCTTCAAATCCGGCGCGAGCGACTACATCGTGAAACCGCCGCACGCCGAAGAAACGATCGCGCGCGTCGAGGGGCTTCTCCGATTGAAATCCTTTCAAGACCGGCAGAAGGAACTGAATGCAGAGCTCCGGCGCACCCAGTCCGCGCTCCTGGACTCGACGAAAATGTCTGCGGTGGGTACGCTGGCCAACGGGGTCGCGCATGAATTCAACAACGTTCTCCAGATTATCGGCGCGGCCGCGGAACTCCTGACCGCGGGGGCGGACGCGGAAGACTCGAAGAAAATGGCCGAAACAATCGTCGAATGCACGCGGCGCGGAGGTCGCATTGCCAAGGCGCTCATGGATTTCTCGCGCCGCGAAGAACTTCAAAAAAAAGAAGAAGTTCGGCTCGAAGAGGTCGTAAACCAGACGCTCAAACTCCTCGCCAAGGGCATTTCGGACGCGGGGGTGCGCGTCGAGACGCGGCTTTCGCCCGTTCCAGTTTTCCGCGGGTATCCGGGGCAACTCTCGCAAGTGATCGTCCATCTCGTCCGCAACGCCGTGGAAGCGATGGAAGGGGCCCAGGAGAAGACGCTCAGCGTCGCTCTCGTCCGCTGCGGGTGCGCGGAAGCGGACGTCTGTGGCGCCGATCCGCTCGGCCAAAGGCCTTCAGGGCGGGGGTGCGCGTCTCTTTCGATCTCGGATACCGGTCACGGCGTCTCCCGCGTTCTCCGCGACAAGATCTTCGAGCCGTTCGTCACCACCAAAGGCGTGCTCGGCGGCGGCAGCGACCGGACTCCCGGTACCGGCCTCGGCTTGTCGGTTTCCTACGGCATCGTCCGGCGCCACGAAGGATACATCGGCGTGCGCTCGGAGGAAGGGAAGGGCGCGACCTTTACGATCTCGCTGCCTCTCGGCGATTGATGGTCCGCGGGCTCTGTGTTATGATGCGTCCTTCGTCCTAAACCTAGGAGACCCGATGATTAAGAACGTCATACCCGCTCTCGTCTTAGCCCTCGCCGCGACGGCCTTTCCGGCGCTCGCGCACGCAGACACCCTCTACTCCGATTTCTCCCGCAGGGGAACGGTGAAGATTCATGTGGCGCCTCCGGTCGATGCGACCGGAAAAGACCAGATTCTGACCGCCGAGTTCAAGAAGAGTATCGAAGAAGCTCTCGCGGCCCGCAAAAGCGTCCGTTTCGCGGTCGTGCCGTCCGAATCCGAAGCCGACGTGGTCGTCGAATCGCGCGTCACCGGCTTTTCGTGGACCGATCACGATCCCGTCGACATGATCGTCGGCATTGGCGCCGCCGCGCTCGACGCGGCGAAGGTCGAATGCTACGCGCGCATGAACGTCACGTTTCTCGTCAAGGACGCGAAGTCGGGCCGCAAACTCTGGAACGAGGCGCTCAGCGCCACCGTCACAAAGGCGAAGATGTCCGAAAAGGAAAGTCTTTCTCTGATCAATTCCGACATGGCCAAGCAATTCGTCATCCGCGCCTTCGGGAAATCGAAGGGACGCCGTTGAAAAAGGATCTGCAGGAAAAACTCAAGGCCGCGCGCGAGAAGCTCGACGCCCTGGGGAGGTATCTTTGACGTCGATAAACTCAGGAGCCGAGTCGACGAGCTAGAGAGCAAGATAGCCGAGTCCGATTTTTGGACGTCCGGCGGCGGCCAGAATGCCGTGATCCAGGAGCTGAAAGCGCTGAAGGCGAGCACCGGCTCTTACGTCCGGCTTCGGGAAGAAGGCGCCGAACTCGACGGCCTGCTCGAAATCACCGAAGACGGCGACGCCGAATCCCTCAAACACCTGGACGCGGAGCTTTCCGCTTTCGTGAAAGGTGTCGGAGCGCTCGAATTCCAGAAGCTTCTTTCCGGTCCCGCCGACAAGAATAGCGCGATCGTCGCCATCAACGCGGGCGCCGGCGGCACCGAGGCCTGCGATTGGGCATCGATGCTGCTTCGCATGTACACGCGCTGGGCGGAGCAGCATGGCCATAAGATCGACATCATCGACCTGCTCCCCGGCGAAGAAGCCGGCGTGAAGAACGTGACGATGCTCGTCGAAGGTTCCTTCGTCTACGGGTATATGAAATCGGAAAACGGCGTTCACCGACTCGTCCGCATCTCGCCGTTCGACTCCAACAAACGACGCCACACCTCGTTCGCCTCCGTCGAAGTGATCCCCGAGGTCGAGGACGATATCAAGATCGAAGTGAAGGACGTGGACATCCGCGTGGACGTGTTCCGCTCGGGCGGCAAAGGCGGTCAGGGCGTCAACACCACCGATTCGGCGGTCCGTATCACGCATATGGCCTCGGGCTTGGTCGTGCAGTGCCAAAACGAACGCTCTCAGATCAAGAATCGCGCCACCGCGCTCAAGGTGCTGAAAAGCCGTCTCTACGAGCGTGAGATGGCCAAGCGCAATGCGGAACAACAGAAGTCGTACGGCGAAAAGCAGGAGATCGCTTGGGGCAGCCAGATACGCTCCTACGTTCTCTACCCGTACCGTATGGTGAAGGATCACCGGACGGATTTCGAAACCTCGAACTCGCAGGCGGTCATGGACGGCGATATCGACGGATTTCTCGAGGCGTACCTGCGCTCACTGGGCGCGGATTCGAAAGGATAAAAGATGATCGGCTGGACTCTCACGAAGGTGTTTGGTTCGCAGAACGACCGTTTGCTGCGCAAGATTTGGCCGCGCGTGAAAAAGATCACCGCGCTCGAGGCGCACTACGAGAAGATGACCGACGCGGAGCTGCGCGCCATGACCGACGCCTTCCGCGATCGCCTCAAGAACGGGGAGACGACCGACGCGATCCTCCATGACGCGTTCGCGGTCGTCCGCGAGACGTCTAAGCGCGTGCTCAAAATGCGCCATTTCGATACCCAGATGATTGGCGGCATGGTCCTTCATTCCGGGAAGATCGCGGAGATGGGCACCGGCGAAGGCAAGACTCTTGTAGGAACCCTGCCTGTTTATCTCAACGCGCTCGTGGGTAAGGGCGTTCACGTCGTGACAGTGAACGACTACCTCGCCCGCCGCGACCGCGGATGGATGGGTCCCGTGTACGAATTTCTCGGACTCACGGTGGGAGTCATCCAGCATGGCTCCTCCCAGGCCGAGCGCCAGGCCGCTTACGGTTCGGACATCACATTCGGAACGAACAACGAATACGGCTTCGACTACCTGCGCGACAATATGGTGCGCCACCTCTCCCAACGCGTCCAGCGCCCGCTTCACTATGCGATCGTCGACGAAGTCGATTCGATCCTCATCGACGAAGCCCGCACGCCGCTCATCATCTCGGGCCCCAGCGAGGAATCGACGGACAAGTATTACGCGATCAACAAGATCATCCCCGGCCTCCACAAGGAGGAGGATTACCAGATCGAGGAAAAGACCAAGACCGTTGCTCTTACGGACAAGGGCGTGAAGAAAGTCGAGGCGCTTCTTGCCGTCGAGAATCTTTACGATCCTTCGAACGTCGAGCTCGTTCATCACGTGAACCAGGCGCTCCGCGCGCACACGCTCTTCCGGAAGGACGTCGATTACGTCGTGAGCGCCGAAGGGGAGGTCGTGATCGTCGACGAATTCACGGGACGCCTCATGCCCGGACGCCGTTATTCGGACGGCCTGCACCAAGCGCTCGAGGCGAAAGAAGGGGTCACGGTCGAGGAAGAGAATCAGACGCTCGCGACCGTCACGTTCCAGAACTTCTTCCGCATGTACGGGAAGCTCGCCGGCATGACGGGCACCGCGCAGACCGAAGCCCAGGAATTCCACACGATCTATAAACTCGACGTCGTCGTGGTGCCTTCCAACCGCCCACTGATCCGCAAGGATCTGGGCGACCGCGTCTACCGCACCGAACGCGAGAAGTTCACCGCGGTCGTGAGCGAAGTCGTGGAGCTACACGCCAAAGGCCAGCCGGTGCTCGTAGGAACGGTCTCCATCGAGAAATCCGAGCTTCTCTCCAACATGCTCCGGAAGACCCACGTGATCCACAACGTCCTCAACGCGAAGTACCACGAGCAGGAAGCCGAAATCATCAAGACCGCCGGCCAAAAAAGCACGGTCACGATCGCGACCAATATGGCCGGACGTGGCACCGACATCCTTCTCGGAGAAGGCGTGAAGGACCTCGGCGGTCTTTTCGTGCTCGGCACCGAACGCCACGAAGCGCGCCGCATCGACAACCAGCTGCGCGGACGCTCTGGCCGTCAAGGCGACCCGGGCGCGTCCCGTTTCTACCTCTCGCTCGAAGACGATCTCATGCGCATCTTCGGATCCGACCGCATCTCGGGTTTCATGCAAAAGCTCGGGATGGAGGAAGGGCAGGAGATCGAGCACCCGCTCATCAACCGCGCCATCGCCACGGCCCAGAAGCGCGTCGAAGGCCGCAACTTCGAAATCCGCAAGCACCTCCTGGATTACGACAACGTCATGAACCATCAGCGCGAAGTGATCTACACGGAACGCCGCAGGGTGCTCGAGGGCGTCGATTTGCGCGAGCACTATCTGGGCATGATCGAGGAGGTCGCTGACGCGATTGCCTCCCAAGGCGCTCCCGAGGCCGAGGAAGCGTTTGCCGCGCTCGCGGAGGCGGTCCGCAAGATTTTCCCCACCGTCTCGATCGCCGACCTTGAGGGGATGCCGGGGGAAGCGCTCACCGAACGGCTCATCGAGCGCGCGAAAGCTGCTTACGAGGCGAAGGAAAAGGAGATCAGACCGGAGTTCATGCGGGGCCTCGAGCGCATGATCCTTCTCGACGTCGTCGACTCCAAGTGGAAAGACCATCTGCGCGGCATGGACAACCTCCGCGAGGGCATCGGCCTGCGCGCGTACGGCCACAAGGACCCGCTCGTCGAGTACAAGCGCGAGGCGTACGACGCCTTCCAAGAAATGATCCAGTCCATCAAGGAAGACGCGATCGCGTTCATCTTCCGCGTCCAACCCGCCTCGCGCGAGCCGCGTCCCGAGCCCGCGCCGCGCCGCATGCCGCTCCAGTTCCTGCATCCCGAGGCGGGGCCGATGACCGCTCCGTCCGGTGGGCCCGCGCAGCAGGCGGACCAATTAGACATCCCCGCGCCGGCAAAGGCCGCCCCGCATGCCGCCGCCCAGGCTCCCGATGACAAGGTCGGCCGCAACGAGCCTTGCCACTGCGGGAGCGGAAAAAAGTTCAAAAAATGTCACGGCGCCGCCTAAGGGATGAGGCGATTTAGGGACGCGCTCGTCGTCCTTCTCGCGGCTCTCGCGGCGGCAGCGGGTTTTCACGATCCGCGCTGGGCGCCGCTCCAGTTCGTCGCTTTCGTCCCTCTCTTCGCGGCCCTCGGAATCTCCCCCTCGACCGGAGACGCGCTGAAAACAGCGTACCTTTTCGGTTTCGCTTTTTTTCTTTCCGTCTCTTATCCGATGGCGCTCGTCACGGTTCCCGGCTGGGTGCTTTCCTCCGCTTACCTCGCGCTTTATCCGGCCGCAGCCGCGGCGGCGTTCCGTCCGTGGATCGATCCTTCCGCGGAGCTCGACGGCACCGTGTTCCGTCGCAGCCTGCGTGGCGTTTTTTTTATTCCGTCGATCTGGACGCTGGCCGAATGGGTGCGCTCGAACCTCTTCAGCGGCCTGCCGCTGGGGATCATCGGTCATGCGCAGTGGAAGAACGTCCAGCTCATCCAGTGCGCGGACACCTTCGGCGTGTGGGGCGTTTCGTGGTTCGTCCTTTTCTCGAATGCGGCGCTCTTCAAGCTGCTCAAGGAAGCCTCAGGTTCCCGGCGCGCCGAGGACGCGCTCTCACGCGGTTCCCGCCGGCGCTATCTCACGCTCCTCGCTGCGATCTTTACGGCGTCGTGGGCGCTCGCGCTCGGCTACGGGGCGTGGCGACTCATCGAATGGGACACGTTTTACCGTTCGCCGGCGCCGAAGGCCGTGCTCCGGGTCTCGGTGGTGCAGGGCAACGTGCCGCAGGAAGAGAAATGGGACCGCCGCATCAAGAACATCATTTTCGAGAAGTACAAGCGGCTTTCGTTCATGTGCGCGGTTGAGAAGTCCGATCTTATCGTTTGGCCCGAGACGTCGTTCCCGGGATTTCTCGAGGACGAACCGCTCATGTCCGCTCACCTCCGGAGCCTCGTTCGCCATTCGCGGGCCGAGGCGCTCATCGGTGCGCCGACCATCGGCGACGTCACCGACCGGGGTGTTCGTTTCTACAACAGCGCGATCCACTTCGGCCCCGACGGGGAAGAGCGCCGGCGTTATTCCAAGATGCATCTCGTGCCGTTCGGCGAGTACCTGCCCTTGGAGCCACTGCTCGGATTTATCCGCGCCGTCTCGCCGCCGATCGGTGACTTTTCCCCAGGTGAGGAATTCACGATCTTCGAGGCGAGATCGCGTCACCGGAAGACCGCGGTCCGGGCGAAGTTCGCGACGCTCATCTGCTACGAAGACATGTTTCCGTCGCTCACGCGCGATTTCGTCCGCCACGGCGCAAACTTTCTCGTGAACGTGACCAACGACGCCTGGTTCGGGAAGACGTCCGCCCCGTACCAGCACGGACAGGCGTCGACGTTCCGTGCGGTCGAAAACCGCGTACCAGTGGTCCGCGCGGCGAATACGGGCTGGTCGGCTTTCATCGACGCGACGGGCCGCACGCTCTCAAGCGTTGAGGACAACGGCGAAGAGATCTTCGTGACCGGCTACCGGGCGCAGGACATCACGCTTCGACGAGTCACCTCGCTCTACACCCGCTTCGGCGAACTTTTCATCGTCCTCCTTTGGGGCGTGGCGGCCTTCGCCTACTTCGACCACTCGAAGCACCACGCCTACTCGCGCGTATAGGTTCCCGCGAGCTGATCCGCGACTTTCCTTCTACGGGACCACAAAGGCCTAAATTCGACCAGAACCGTAAGCGTGGATCCCTACGAAGGAAAGACGCGGATCGCCTCGCGGGGCCGCTACGGGGGAAGTTTGTGTCTTTTTCTTCGTAGGGAGCCACGCTTACGGTTTTCGCCGAATTGAACGCTTTGTGGTCCCGGAGAAGAAAAAGACACAAACTTCCCCGTGTTGCATCCGGGGCGATTGTCGAATAGAATAAGGCGCTTATGAGCGATCTCCAGACGAACGATCTCCTGAAGGAACGTTACCGGAAACTCGAGGCCTTAAAGGCGCTCGGGATCGATCCGTTCGGCGGCGCGTTCCCCAAAACCGAGCCGATCGCGGCCACGGTCGCGGGCTTCGCCGACAAGAAATCCGTCGTTTCGGCCGGCCGCCTTTCGGCGATGCGGTTCATGGGAAAGACCGTCTTCTGCGACCTGCGCGATGACTCCGGCCGCGTGCAGCTTTTCGTGAAGAAAGAGGAGCTCCCCGAAACCGACCGCGCGGTGTTCGACCTTCTCGATCTCGGCGACTGGATCGGCGTCGAAGGCGAGCTCTTCACGACGAAGACGGGGGAGATATCGATCCGCGCGTCCCGCATCCACCTCCTTTCGAAGAGCCTTCGCCCGATGCCCGAGAAATGGCACGGTTTGAAGGACGTCGAGAAGCGTTATCGCCACCGGTACCTCGACCTCATCGCGAACGAGGAATCGCGAGAGATTTTCAAGAAGAGGTCGCAGATCGTGCGTTCGATCCGAAAGACCCTGGACGACAAAGGCTATCTCGAAGTTGAGACCCCGATGATGCATCCGATCCCCGGCGGCGCGGCCGGCAAGCCGTTCGCGACTCACCACGAGGCGCTCGACATTCCGCTTTTCCTGCGCGTCGCTCCCGAACTTTATCTCAAGAAGCTTCTCGTCGGCGGGTACGAGAAGGTCTACGAGGTGAACAAAAGTTTCCGTAACGAAGGCATCTCGACGCGCCACAACCCCGAGTTCACGATGCTCGAGGTCTACACGGCGTACCACGACGTGAATAACGTGATGGATCTCTGCGAAGAGATCGTGAAGAACGCGGCGCTCGCTGCGTTCGGTAAGCTGCAGATCCCTGCCGGCGAGGGCAAGACGCTTGACCTTTCGAAGTGGCACCGCCTGTCTTTCGCGGGTCTCATGAAAGAGCATTTCGGCATCGTGCCCGAGGACGAGCTCGCCTCGTGGATCGTGAAGCTGAAGGAGAAGGGCGTCGACGTGAAGGGCCAGAACGTCTCGCGCACGCAGATCATCAACATCGTCGGCGACCTTCTGCCGGTGAATCCTTCCGGCGACGCCTCCGTGCTCGAGCCCTTCTTCGTCACCGAATACTTCGCTGAAATCTCGCCGCTTGCGCGCAAGAACAAAAAGAACCCGCACCTGGCCGACCGCTTCGAGTTGTACGTGGGCGGAATGGAAGTCGCCAACGGCTATTCGGAGCAGAACGACCCGATCGAGCAGCGCGAGCGCTTTATGGAAGAATTGAAAGAAGCGGGCAAAAAACCAGAGCAGGCGCTCGACGAGGACTTCCTCTACGCGCTCGAGCACGGCATGCCGCCCGCCGGCGGTCTGGGAATCGGGATCGACCGCCTCACGATGCTTCTCGTTACCCAGCCCTCGATTCGCGAAGTCATTCTTTTCCCGCAGATGAAGCCCGAGAAAGGCGCATGAGCGCGGAGCGCCTGATCGCGAGGCGCTATATCTTCTCCAAACGGCGCCACCCCTTCGTCGGAATCATCGGAACTATCTCCATTCTCGGCATCGCCGTCGGTGTCGCTGCCCTCATCACCACCCTCGCCGTGATGAACGGCTTCGATTCGGACTTGAAGGAACGAATCATTGGCCTGCACGCGCACGTCTCCGTCGAAAAGGATCCGTTGCTCACGGGGCACGCCGCGCTCACCGCGAAGCTCGCCGCCTTACCGGGCGCGGTCGGCGCCGCGCCGTACGTCGAGGGCCAGGCGCTCCTCCAAAGCGGCGACTGGGGAACCGGTGTCCTTGTGCGCGGCCTCGACCCGAAGGCCGAAGAGAAAGTCTCCCGGTTCGGGCGCCATGTCTCGCGCGGTGCGCTCACCGACGCCCCCGACGGCGCGGTGCTCGGCCTCGAACTCGCCAAGCGCGCCGGGCTCGTCATGGGTTCCGAATTCAAGATCCTCACGCAGAAGCAGGACAAGCCGCGCACGTTCCGCGTGGAGGGAATTTTTTCGTCCGGCATGTACGAGTACGACGCGAACCTCCTTTTCCTCAACCTCGCCAACGCGCAGAGTCTTTACGGAATGGGGGAGGCGGTGACCGGTGTCTCTGTCGCGCTCGATGACCCCGACCGCGCGGACGCGTTCAAAAAATCCCTCGCTCCCAAACTCTCAGGATTCCGCGTGCGGACCTGGATGGACATGAACCGCATGCTTTTCGCGGCGCTCAAGCTCGAGAAGGTGGTGATGTTCCTGATCCTCGCGCTCATCATCCTCGTCGCGTGTCTCAATATCGCCGGCAGCCTCACGATTCTCGTCATGGACAAGACGAAGGACATGGGCGTGTTGAAGGCGCTGGGCGCGTCGCCGGGTGCGCTCGTGCGGATTTTCGTGTACGACGGCCTCTTTATCGGCGTCGCCGGAGCGGCTGCGGGGCTCGCGGTCGGTTCAACGCTCTGCTGGGCGCTTGACCGCTACCCGCTGCTCGAGCTGCCCAAGGAGATTTATTACGTGAACCGCATTCCGGTGCGGATGGACCTCCAGGATACGTTCCTGGTCGTCGCGACCGCCATCGTCCTCAGCCTCGTTTCGGCGTTCTATCCCGCGTGGATGGCCGGCCGCTTGGACCCTGTACGGGCTCTTCGCTATGAGTGATGCGGTCGAAACAACAAGTATTGAAGCCTCCGGTCTGAGCAGGGTATACTGGGACGGCAGTCGCCGCCTCGAGGTGTTTTCGGGGATAAATTTGAAGGTTCCGAAGGGACAGGGCGTCGCGATTTGGGGTCCTTCGGGTTCCGGAAAGACGACGCTTTTGAACGTGCTTTCTGGCCTCGACCGGGCCGATTCCGGCAAAGTGCTCTTGTCCGGCGTCGACGTCCACGCCCTCGGCGAGAACGAAAAAGCCGCTTTCCGGAACAGGAAGATCGGTTTCGTTTTTCAGTTCTACCATCTTTTGCCGGAATTCACGGCGCTCGAGAACGTGATGCTGCCTCTTCTTCTTCGAAAAGAGAAGTCGGAGCGCGACCGGGCGCACGACCGCGCGGCGGGGCTCCTCGAGCGCGTGGGTCTCAAGGACCGCGCGACGCATTTCCCAAGCGAGCTTTCGGGCGGCGAGCAGCAGCGCGTGGCGATCGCGCGGGCGCTCATCAACGACCCCGAAATCCTTTTCTGCGACGAGCCGACGGGGAATCTGGACGCGGCGACCGGCCGCGACGTCGCGGAGCTTTTGTCGGACGTTTTCCGGAAGGAAAAGTGTACGGTGGTTCTCGTCACGCACGACGAGCGGATCGCGAAGATGACGGACCGGGTTTGGAACATCGAGAAACGGGATTGGGAGGAACGGTGAGCGACGCGAAGGGGAACCTGAAAATCTGGCTGGACGGCCGTCTCGTGGACCGCGAGAAGGCGGTCGTGAGCGTGTTCGACCACGGCCTCTTGTACGGCGACGGGGTGTTCGAGGGAATTCGCTCGTACGACGGCGTCGTGTTCAAGCTCTCCGAGCACCTGGATCGCCTTTACGAATCCGCACACACGCTCATGCTCGAAGTTCCGCTCCCGAAGGACGCGCTCGAGCGCGCCGTCATCGAAACACTTCAGGCGAACTCGCTGCGCGACGCGTACATCCGCCTCGTCGTCACCCGCGGGCCTGGCGACCTCGGGCTCGACCCCCGCAAATGCGCGAAGGCCACTCTCTTCATCATCGCCGACAAGATCGCGATGTACTCGAAGGAGCTGTACGAGAAGGGGATCGCGATCGTGACTGCCGCGACGGTGCGCAACCACGTCGAGGCCGTGAACCCTCAGCTCAAGACGCTCAACTATCTCAACAACATCCTCGCGCGGATCGAAGCCACGAACGCGGGCGTGAGCGAAGCGCTCATGCTTAACGCGCAAGGCTACGTCACTGAATGCACCGGCGAGAACATCTTCTACGTGAAGGGTGGCGCGCTCGTGACGCCTCCTCCGTACGTGGGCATCTTGAAGGGCATCACGCGAGACGTCGTCATGGCGCTCGGCACGAAGCTCGGACTTCGCGTCTCGGAGGAAGTCTTTACGCGCCACGATCTTTACACCGCCGACGAAGTTTTTCTCACCGGAACCGGCGCCGAGATCGTTCCCGTCGTGAAAATCGACAACCGTATCATCGGGGAGGGCCGCCCCGGCCCGTCCACCGGGCGCATCATGCAGGAATTCCGCAAAGTGACCGCCGTCGAAGGGACCCGCTACGATCTGAAGGATCCGGCCGGACAACGCGCTTGAAGGAATCGATGCTCTGCGACGAGTGCGGTAAAAACAAGGCGACGGTCCACCTGACCGAGATCATCAACGAGCAGATCACGAAGCTCAATCTCTGCGAGGGCTGCGCCAAGCAGAAGGGCTCCGATGTCGAGCAGCACTTCGGCATCGCCGACCTTCTGGCTGCGCTCTCGGACGTCGAGCAGGAGCCGGCCGTTCCCGGAGCCGCCCCTCCCAAGAACAAATGCCCGCAGTGCGGCCTCACCTACGAAGACTTCAAGAAGATCGGCCGCCTCGGCTGCGGCGAGTGCTATGGCGCGTTTAAAGTCAGCCTCCTGCCGCTTTTAAAACGAATCCACGGCTCGAACCAGCACGGCGGGAAGTCGCCGAGCCCCGTCGCGATGAAGGAAGTGAAGCTCTCGGTGAAGCTCGCCGAGGAGCTCGACGCCGCCAAACAAGACCTCTTGAAAGCCGTCAAGAAAGAGGAGTTCGAAGAAGCGGCGACGCTGCGCGACAAGATCAAGTTCCTCGAGAAAAAGATCAAGGAACAGCAGAAGACCGGCGAGAAAGGCGGAGTCGCATGAAAGTAGACCACCTGATCCGCCAGACGTGCGAATGGCTTCGCGGCACCGGCCCCAATTCCGACATCGTGATGAGCTCGCGGGTCCGGCTCGCGCGCAACCTCGACAAGTATCCCTTCTCGCACTGGGCGACCAAGAAGCAGGAGAAGGAGACGCTCGAGCGGCTCGAGGAAGGGGTTCTTTCCACCGAGTACATGAAAAACGGCTTGGCGGTCCGCATGGCCGAGATCGACGACGTCGACAAGCAGTTCCTGCTCGAGCGGCACCTTATCAGCCGCGAGCATATCGTGCACCCCGAGTTCAAGTCGGTGGTGATCGGCGACAAGGAAGTGGTCAACATCATGATCAACGAGGAGGACCACCTCCGGATCCAGGTCATGCAGTCCGGCTTCAATCTGCAGGAATGCTGGCGCATCGCCAACCGCGTCGACGACGCGCTCCATAAGCGCGCGCAGTTCGCGTTTCATCCTGATTGGGGCTACCTCACCGCGTGCCCAACGAACACCGGCACCGGCCTGCGCGCCTCCGTAATGCTTCATTTACCGTCGCTCGTCATGACCAAACAGATCAGCCGCGTCCTACAGGCGATCACGAAGCTCGGCATGACCGCGCGCGGCCTTTATGGCGAGGGCACGGAGGCCGAGGGAAATTTCTTCCAAATCTCGAACCAGGTCACGCTCGGCTCCTCCGAAGAGGACATCATCGACAACCTGGAGCGCATCATCCGGCAGGTGATCGGACACGAGGAGAACGCGCGAAAGACGATCATGAAGCAGAACCGCGAGATGCTGCAGGACAAAATCTGGCGCTCGAACGGGACGCTGAAGAGCGCCCACATCATCAACACCAAGGAAACCCTGGGCCTCCTTTCCATGGTTCGCCTGGGCGTGGACATGGGAATTCTCGCCGAAATCGACCGCCGGGCCGTGAACGAGCTCTTTATCCTGACCCAGCCGGCCCACCTCCAGAAGATCGAAGGGCGGATCTTAAGCTCCGCCCAAAGGGACGTGAAGCGGGCCAATCTGATCCGCCGCCGCCTCGAGGGACGCTAAAAAAAGGCAAGAATCTAGCTTTCTTTGGGCTGTTCCTTTATAATCATTTGTAACGGAGACCCCATCCCATGTTTAACAAGTTTACCGAGCGTGCCCGTAAAGTAATCCTCCTGGCCAAACAGGAGGCCAAGCGTTTCAACCACGATTACATCGGCACCGAACACATCCTCCTGGGCCTCCTCCGCGAAGGCGAGGGCGTCGCCGCCGCCGTTCTCCAGAGCCTGGGAATGAACCTTAACAACATTCGTCTCGAGGTGGAAAAACTCGTCCAGCTCGGGCCCACCACCGTCGTTTCCGGCGATCTGCCGTTCACTCCCAAGGCCAAGAAGGTGATGGAGCTGGCTATGGAAGAGGCGCGTACGCTCGGCCACAATTACATCGGTACGGAGCATCTGCTCCTGGGCCTCATCCGCGAGGGGGAGGGCGTGGCGAGCCAGGTTTTCCTCAACATGGGCCTCGACCTTGAGAAGGTCCGTGAGGAAGTCATTAAGCTTCTCGGCTCCACGACCCCCGGCTCGCAATTTTCGCAGGGTTCGGGCCCCGCTCCCCAGGGCGGCACTTCCCCGAGCTCCGTCTCCAAGACGAAGACCCCAGCGCTCGACGCGTTCGGCCGCGACCTCACGAAACTCGCCAAAGACAACAAGCTCGACCCCGTCATCGGCCGCGACGACGAAATCGAACGCGTGATGCAGACGCTTTCGCGCCGTCGCAAGAACAACCCCGTTCTTCTGGGCGAGGCTGGCGTCGGCAAGTCCGCGATCGTCGAAGGTCTCGCGTCCAAGGTGATCTCGGGCGACGTTCCGGAGATTCTCCGGAATAAGCGCGTGATCACGCTCGATCTCGCTCTCATGGTGGCCGGCACGAAGTACCGCGGCCAGTTCGAAGAGCGCATCAAGGCCGTCATGGACGAGATCAAGCGGTCGGAGAACATCATCCTTTTCATCGACGAGCTCCACACGTTGGTCGGCGCCGGCGGCGCCGAAGGCGCGATCGACGCGTCGAACATTCTGAAGCCCGCACTCGCGCGCGGCGAGATCCAGTGCATCGGCGCGACCACGCTCGACGAGTACCGCAAGTACATCGAGAAAGACTCCGCGCTCGAACGCCGTTTCCAGACGATCATGGTCGATCCGCCGTCGGTCGAGGAGACCGTGCTCATCCTACGCGGCCTGCGCGACAAATACGAGGCGCACCACAAGGTGAAGTTCCTCGACTCCTCGCTCGAAGCCGCCGCGAAACTCTCTGACCGCTACATCGCCGGGCGTTTCCTGCCGGATAAGGCGATCGACATCATCGACGAAGCCGGAGCGCACGCGCGTCTTTCCACGCACACGGCCCCGCCCGAGGTCAAGGAGCTGGACAAGAAGCTCGAGAATCTGAAGAAAGAAAAAGAAGACACGATCAAGGAGCAGGATTTCGAGAAGGCCGCCGCTCTGCGCGATCAGGAGCGTGAGCTCCGCCGCCAGCTCGACAAGGCCAAGCGCGACTGGATGGAATCCCGCTCGAAGATCGAGCTCGAGATCGGCGAGGATGAAATCGCGAAAGTGATCGCGAAGTCGACAGGCATCCCGATCGCACGTTTGGAGGAGAAGGAAACCTCGCGGCTCATGCGCATCGAAGAGGAGCTCCGCCAGCACGTCATCGGTCAGGAAGAGGCGATCGTGGCGATTTCGCACGCGGTGCGCCGTTCGCGCGCAGGTCTCAAAGATCCGCGCCGCCCGATCGGTTCTTTCGTGTTCCTCGGGCCCACGGGCGTCGGCAAGACGCTGCTCGCACGGGCACTCGCCGAATTCATGTTCGGGGACGAGAACGCCCTCATCACCTTCGACATGTCCGAGTACATGGAAAAGTTCAACGTCTCGCGTCTCGTAGGCGCGCCTCCCGGGTACGTCGGGTATGAAGAGGGAGGACAACTCACCGAACGCGTGCGCCGCCGCCCGTACTGCATCGTGCTCCTCGACGAGATCGAGAAGGCACATCCGGATGTCTTCAATATGCTGCTCCAGGTGCTCGAGGAAGGCCGCCTGACCGACTCGCTCGGCCGGAAGGTTGACTTCAGGAACTGCATGCTCATCATGACTTCCAATATCGGAGCCGATATGCTCCGGAAGCAGGGCTCTATCGGCTTCAAGGCGCAGGACCAAGCCTCGACGGATTACAAAGAAATGAAGTCGCGCCTCCTTGAAGAAGTGAAGAAGGCGTTCAAGCCGGAATTTATCAACCGCGTCGACGATATCATCGTGTTCCAGCGCCTCTCGCGTGAGGAGCTTGAGAAGATCATCGATATCGAGATCGCGAACCTCCAGAAGCGCCTCGCCGAACGCGAGATTGCGATCGTTCTCGATGCGCCTGCAAAAGAGTTCCTGATCTCGAAGGGCTTCGACATGATGTACGGCGCTCGTCCCCTCAAGCGGACGATCCAGCGCTACGTCGAGGATCCGCTTGCCGAGGAGCTCATCGCGCGCCGTATCCGTCCGAACGAGACGATCCTCATTTCGGTGAAGGACGACGACCACCTGCTCTTCCAGCAGCAAGGGGTCGGCGTCATCCATTGAAATCGGCTCTCGCCGGCAAGCGTAAACGCAAGGCCGCGCGCTGGCTCTTGGCGCTGGCCGCGTTCGCGGCCGCCGCGGCCTTTCTCCACCTGAGGAAGGAGGCGGTCTTCGAAGCCTTTGTCTCCCGCATCGAAACCACCATCGCCCGCGGGACCGGCCTTGACGTGCGCTTCGGCCGCGTGAGCGGACGCTTCCCGGGCCTCGTCAGGATCGAGGACCTCGAAATTAGCGAGCCTTCGGCCGGCGGACGCATCGTCCTTTTCGAGTGCAGAGAAATCCTCCTACGCTACCGCCTCCTCGATCTCATTTCGAAAGACCCGGTGGCCAAGGTTCAAATCGAGCTTCGTTCGCCGCGCCTGCGCTGGGAACCCCGCTTCCGCGTGCTCCGCCGAGACCTTCCGATCCTCACCTGGATGCGCCGTGCCGCCGTGACTCGCGGTCGGGACGTCGTCATTCACGCGGAGGGAGCGGAATTCGAATTCGGCGCCCGCCGTTTCGGACCGATAGACCTCCGCTTTGAGGGTGGACGGCTCCGGGCGGAAATGGCGGTCCACCATTTCGAGATGGCCGCGTTCGACGTCTCGACCGAGGTCGTCGTCGAAGCCCGCTTCCTCGCCGCCGCCGACGCGCGCGACGATTCGCTCACGGGAACGGTCATGACGGAAGGGACGGTGGTCAATTGGCGCCCGCTTCCGTACGAGACGCGTTTCGAATTCGAGCTTTCCCGCCATCTTTTCAACGTGCGCTCCGAGGACCTTTTCGGCGGGATCGATTTTGCGGCCGAATACCGCCTTGACGACGACGAGGTGCGCTGGGCCGTCGCGGCGGACGAATACAGCCTCGCGAACTTGGACCCGCTTTTCAATCTCTCGAAAGGTCTTTCCGTGCCGGGTTCCGTGACGTTCGACCTGCGCGTGTGGGGCGACCCGCTCAACCCGTCCTACGACGGCCGCGCCCGCATCCGGAACGGCTGGATATCGCGCCGCCCGTTCGAGGCCATGGATCTTTCCTTCGAGGGCGTGTACCCGACCCTCCGACTGTACGATTCGAGGCTTCTTCTCAAGGACGGCACCGCGATGCGTTTCGCCGACCGCACGTTCGAGGCCTCGGACGTGTTCCGGGAGCGCACGTACCGCACGCTCGTGTCCGAAGCCCAGCAGGATTCGGTTGTCTGGGGAGATTGGGAGCTCACGCGCTCCAAAGGCAAGGGCGACCGTTCGGACCTTCTCATGCAGAGGTCGTTTGGGGATAATGCGCGGCTTCAGCTTCGCCGTACTAACGTAGAGGACGACGTGCCGCGGGCGGACGGCCTCCGTTCCGACGAGCGCCGGGGGGTCGGGGTCGGTTTCGAGTACAGGCTCCAGTCGCGCGACGCGCTCAAGTTCGAGGTCCGTGAAGGGGAGGAATTCGTGGGTGTGGAACGAAAGTTGAAATTCTGATGCGCGCCGTCGTTTCAGTGGGGCGCCGCGCCGTCGACGCGGTCGAGTACGCCGGTGGCGTTTTCACGCTCCTCTTAAAGACCCTTTTCTGGATCGCCATGCCTCCGTTCCGCTCTCGTCAGCTGGTCGAGCAGATGGTGAAGATCGGCGTGGACTCCTTCCTTATCTCGACCCTCACGGCTTTCTTCATCGGCGTCGTCATCGCGTTTCAAAGCGCCTACCAGATGCAGAAGGTGAATGCCGAAATGTACATTCCGAGCCTGGTCGCCATCTCCATGACGCGCGAGATCGGGCCGATCCTGACTGCACTCGTCGTCGCCGGCCGCGTCGGCGCGTCCATCGCGGCGGAACTCGGCTCCATGAAGGTGACCGAGCAGATCGACGCGCTCGAGACTCTCGCGACGAACCCGATCAAGTATCTGGTTACGCCGCGCTTCATCGCGCTTTTCACCATGCTGCCGCTTCTCACCATCTACGCGGACTTCGTCGGCATCTGCGGCGGTTACCTCGTCGGGGTTTACAAGCTCGGGCTCTCTCACACCATGTACATGAAGATGACCTTCCTCCCGCTCGTCCTGAAGGACATTTTCTCTGGGCTCTTCAAGACGCTTATTTTCGCTTCCATCATCTGCACGGTCGCCTGCTATGAGGGCATGCGCGTCGAGGGCGGCGCCGAAGGGGTCGGGCAGGCCACCACGCGCGCGGTCGTGACGTCGTTCATCCTCATCATCGTTTCGGACGCGGTCTTCACGATCATGTTCTACTTCCTATGATCGACGTCCGGAAGGTTTCCAAGTCGTTCCGCGGCAAACAAATCCTGAACAAGATCGACCTCAAGGTCGAAAAAGGAGAGACGCTCGTGATCATCGGCCGCTCGGGCTGCGGCAAGAGTGTTCTCCTCAAACATATGATCGGCCTTCTCAAGCCGGACGACGGGGAAATCCTTGTCGACGGCCAGTCGACTACCCATTATTCCGGCAAGCAGTGGAACCAGCTTCGCATGCGGTTTGGTATGCTTTTTCAGTTCTCCGCACTCTTTGATTCGATGACGGTGGGGGAGAATGTGGGTTTCGGGCTCCTCGAGCACACGACGCTTTCCTCCCGAGCCATCCGTGAACGCGTCGAGGAATCGCTCGAGCTCGTCGGCCTTAAGGGTATCCACGAACTCAAGCCGTCGGAGCTCTCGGGTGGCATGAAAAAGCGCGTCGCGCTTGCGCGCGCGATCTGCATGCGCCCCGAGTTCCTTCTTTACGACGAGCCCACCACGGGCCTCGACCCCATCATGGCGGACGCGATCAACGACCTCATCGTCTCTCTCCACGACAAGCTTCACGTCACGTCAGTGGCGGTCACCCACGACATGACCAGCGCCTACAAGATCGGAACCCGCATCGCCATGATGTACCAAGGCCGGATCATCCGTTTGGGTAAGCCGGAAGAGATCCGGAACACGGACGACCCCATCGTCCGCCAATTTATAACGGGTTCGGCCACTGGGCCGATCTCGGACATCCAGTTCAAGAGTCTCGAATCGGTCGAAGGTCGTCCCGTGCCGGAGCCCGGCGCTTAAAGGGCTTTGCTTCGCCCTACTTTTCGGGCACAATAGGACCGTGTTGTAACCCTATGGGAAACAGGAGGAAAGGACAAGTCGGATGAAGAAGTCCAACCTTGAATTTAAGGTCGGGGTGTTCGTGCTTGCGTCTCTTGTCGCCCTTGCGTGGCTCGTCGTCAAAGCGGGCGATTTCAGTCTGAAACCCGGCTACACCGTCCGTTTCATGTTCGATTCCGTGAGCGGGATCGAGAACGGTTCTCCCGTGCGCCTGGCCGGCGTCCCGGTCGGCGAAGTGAAGGATATCAAGGTCATCCGCAGCCGCGACGGCGAGACGCAGGTCGAGATCGGCGCCTGGATAGCCCAAGGCGCGTACGTCGAGGACGACGCCGAGATCCGGATATCGAGTCTCGGGCTTCTCGGCGAGAAATACGTCGAAATCACCCCGGGCACGGCCGGCAAGCGCGTTTTATCGGACGGTGGAACGCTCGTCGGCCGCGAGCCGGTTAACATGGAAAAGCTTACCGAGTCGGGCAACCGCCTGGTCCAAAAAATCGAGTACACGGTCGACAACGTGAATCACGTCGTCGCCGATCCGACGTTCCAGAACACCGTGCGCGGCACGTTCGGCAAAGCCGAGGGCGCTTTCGGAAGCGCGGACGCGGTGCTCAAGGACCTGCACGAAGCGAGCGCGGATCTGAAAGAAGCGGCCGAATCGCTCCGCGTCGTCACCGCGCGCCTGCGCGACGGCGAAGGGACGGTCGGGCGCCTTCTTAAGGACGACACTATCGCGCGCGATCTCGAGGCCTTCGTGAAGGACATCAAGGCCCACCCCTGGAAGCTCCTCAAGAGGAAATAGCGGATGCCTTTCGGTTTTTTTCGCGCACTTTTCATCCTTCTCTGTATCGTCATCGGTTACCAGCTCGGGCTCGCGTTCAAGGGCGTCGAGGGCTCGCTGATCGGTACGGGCGTCGGTCTTGCGGTTTCCGTCACGGTCATCTTTTTCGAACACGCCCTCGGCAAAGTGTCCCTTCGCGGTCTTTCGGCTGCCGTCTTCGGCCTCATCCTCGCTTTCATTATGTCCCGTTTCCTGGCCGGCGCGATCGACCTGATTCCGGAGCTCGATCAGGCTGTGGCCTCGGCTCTCAAGCTCGTTCTCGTGATCATTTTCTCGTACGTCGGCGTCATCTTCACGATGCGCGGCCGGGACGAGTTCAACCTGATCATCCCGTACGTGAAATTCGACCGCCAGGATCAGAAAGACGCAGTGCTCCTTCTCGACACGAGCGTGATCATCGACGGCCGTATTCTGGATCTGTGCCAGACACGTTTCATCGAAGGCCGTTTCGTGGTGCCGCGCTTCGTCCTGAAGGAGCTGCAGCAGGTGGCCGACTCGCAGGACTCGCTCAAGCGCACGCGCGGCCGCCGCGGCCTCGACGTCCTCAATAAGATGAACAAGATCGTGAACGTGAAGATCGATGAGGAGGATTTCCCGGAGATCGGCACGGTCGACGAGAAGCTCGTGAAGATGGGGAAGGTCCTCGGCGCCAAGGTACTCACGAACGACTATAATTTGAACAAGATCGCGGAGCTGCAGGGCGTTACCATTCTTAACATCAACGAGCTCGCCAACGCGCTGCGTCCGGTCGTGCTTCCAGGCGAGGAACTCGAAGTGCGCCTCGTGAAGGAAGGCAAGGAGCGCGACCAGGCGATCGGTTATCTCGAGGACGGAACGATGGTCGTCGTCGACTCCGCCAAACGTCTTCTTGGAAGCGTGCAGCGGATCGTCGTGACCTCGGTGCTCCAGACCGCGGCGGGCCGTATGATCTTCGGCAAGATCGAAACGCCGCGACCGGCCGCGGAATGAAGATCACCGCGGTCGTCCCGGCCGCGGGGAAGGGCACGCGGTTCGGATCCAAAATTCCCAAAGCGTTCGTCCGATTCGCCGGAAAAGCCCTCCTCGTCCACACGCTCGAGCGTCTCTCGGCCGCGCACCGTTTCACGGAAACGCTCGTCGCCGTCGAGCGTGAGCGCGTCGCGGAAACGGAAAAATTGCTCGCGGAAGCCGGAATCGCGGCGCGTGTCGTGCCCGGCGGCCGTACGCGGGCAGAATCGGTCCGAAACGCCGTGTTCGAGGCGGCCGGTGCGGATTGGGTGCTCGTGCACGACGCGGCTCGGCCGTTCGCGAGTGTTCCGCTCGTCCGCCGCGTGATCGCCAAAGCGAAGGAAACCGGAGCCGCACTGGCCGCCGTTCCTGCCACCGCGACCGTGAAGCGCGTCTCGCGCGCGGGCCGCGTCACCGGCACCGAGGACCGCGAATCGCTCTGGCTCGCGCAGACGCCGCAGGTCTTCCGGAAAGATCTTTTGGTTTCGAGATACCGCGCGCTCGGAAAGCGCGCC